>Ga0179593_1642564_pt1 | contig 15531 bp, 15 predicted proteins | sample CZODoug2_1_08_16_FD_185931 | JGI IMG/M metagenome (GOLD analysis project Ga0179593, IMG submission 185931) | Vadose zone soil fungal communities from Angelo Coast Range Reserve, California, USA - CZODoug2_1_08_16fungal (PacBio error correction) | ecosystem: Environmental > Terrestrial > Soil >... | reverse complement strand
CGCCACCTCCCTTGCCCTCATTTTTTCCGCAAAGGAATTTCCATCGTCTCCCCCCTATCCTCTCTGTTATGATCCGGGCGGCACGTGCGTGGGATCCCATGGTTTTTCCTCATGTATTGTCGTTCTTTCTTGTTCGAGGTCTGAATATTGTCCCCTCCCCCTATGGTTGTCTTTTCTGTGGTTCGAACCGCGAGTTCTTATTACCCACTCTTAGTCACCAGACGTGGTCCTAGGGATATTTCCATTCTCTTTTTCCCAATAGGAGGGTTCACGCCAAATGTGATGGGGCTAGACCCCCCCCCACTCCCCCATCTGCCCCCTCATTGGCCTTCAGAGTTGCTAACGGCGCCTTCTTCGGTTGGGTTTGGCTTTATCGTCCAGTTTGCGTGATCTCCGTGATCCTTTACGTAATTAACAGGCATAACTCCCTCCTTGTCCGTCCCTTGTATCTCCCGACGGTGCCGTTTTCTTCTTCTCCCTTTTTTGGCGTACAGACGTTTGCCGGATTTGGCGTCTTCCATTTTTTTTTTTACGTTTGAATTTTACGTTTCGACGAAGGGTTTACCCCTCCCCCTCTTTCCTCGTCCTGTGACGGGAGACGTTTGCTTTGAAGCCAGGGATCTTTTTCTTCAACACACTTTTGTTGACATCCCTCCTTCTTCACACCACCGTAATAAACCTGGTTTTTTGCTCTTTTACCTTTTTTAAGGTGGACAAGAAGTCATCTATTTCTCCCCTTCCCATGCGGGTTCCCCCAGTAATACCCCTTTAATTTCTTCATCGGAGGGTTTTAATTCCCCTTTTTTCTTACTTTTTCCAGTCCTTCCAGGCATACGCCTAATTATCTCGAAATGTAATCTCTGGTTTTTTGCAATGAGTGAGGATCTTTATTGTCTCATTCACACCGATTGTTAGGATTTTTTGGTTCGATACTTGTCCCACTTCAGTTGCACTTTCCTGTGGCCGATCTTTTCTTGGTAATTGTTTCTTTCTTCTTACTTCCACTTCTTCCGAGAATCAAACCAGTCATCAGGACGGCCTTAAGGTTTTTCTCCACGGCTGGGTTTTGGGCGTCCCTCCCCCCCCCTCCCTGCGCGGGAGGATGGTCGCCCTTCCGGTTTCTTGCACTAGACAAGGGACCTCACAATTCTCCGTGCCACGATCGAGTGTTTCCCCCCCCTTCTTCAGAGAAGACCTTCTCTATCCCCCGTGTTGTAACCGAGGAGTACTTAAGACTTTTCTGCCTTCCGCCCGCGAATCCCCTCCTTAGGTTTCAACCGATTAACGCCGCGGTATGAACCTCCACGTTCAATTGAACATTGAGAGACTGTTCGGGTCCCCCCATTCCTGAAGAGATCGGCGGAGTGGTCCAGGGCGGGAAACTGCCCGCCTTACCCTTTTACTGGGGTGTGTCACTGACTCAGTCGTCCTGGTATTAAGTAACCTTTAGTACTTCTTCCCCCGATTCCTCTCTCGTCGTACGACGCGATGTCCTCTTTTTTTTTTTTGAGCGAGGTTCCGATCTCAACGACGACCGCAGGATCTTTAACATTTGCCTCCGTGTACGTTTTTTTACATGTGCAAATAATACTTCCCCTCCCCGTTCCCCCACTGATTTTCCGGAAGAAGCGTGCCGCTCGCCCTACAATCTTCTTATTTTTTAATATCTCGTTTCGGGGACTCAGCCTGCTTCTCGCGTGGAACCCTTCTGATTTTAACCCTCCTCTCTCTTTACTTTTGGTTCCGACCGGACATAACAGGCCGTTTACCTCCTGGATTGGCGCACAATTCCCCCGTCTTTTGGGGTTATTTCCCCCCTTGTCCTACATTGCGCAGATTCAGCGCTCTCCCATGTCGCCGGCTCTTTTTATCTCTATATTTTCCTTCCTCCCGTTGTGTTTGCTGTCTCGAGCCCCCCCCCCTCCGGTCGCCATGGATCTTTCGATGTGCGCGAACCGACCAGCCTGTGAGTAGGTTCCCCGTCAAACCCCCTTGGATTCCCTTGTTCTCCAAATCAATTTTCCTTCCTTCCCTGGCGGTGATCACCCACTTCAGAGGATTACACCCAAATCCTTTTCTGTAGCTCCTAGAATGCTGGCTATTCCTAAACGCCTCCTTTCCCGGGCGCGCTGCACGCTGCGACTGGCGTCCCTCTTTCCTCTTTTCGGTGGGGCTGTCCTGGCACCTGGTGACCCATCACAACTTGATTTTTTTTCCAAATGATTGGACCGGAGACTTTTTTTTTGTCGTGCGGGGTGGCTTTTCCCTCGGCTCAGGAAATTCTTCCTTCCGTCCTTTTGATAATTAAAAGAGTGGGTTTGACCGTCATTAGTTCTGAATCCTTCTCGAAGACCCCTTTTTGAACAAACAACTCCTCCTCCCCTTTTATTTGGGACGTCCTCCCCTTCTGCCCTCCTCGATTCGTCAGCAAAAAGTCGGCCGCTCTCCGTCGGCTAAAAACGTTGATGCGCCCAGACGGAAACGGGGAACCCTTTTTTCCTAAAGTCTATGACGCGTGACTTCCCTCGTCAACTCCTTGACCCCAATATTAGGTGGACAGTTCCCCTTCTTGGCTCTATTAAAGCTTCGGTGGACCACATACTTGGCAATCATGATCATTTGTCTTTGTCTAGTGCAGTCAGATAAGAGCCACCCGGAAGGCGGCCCTTCACTCCCTTGTCCAACGGGTCGGGTTTTTCGCTTCCCCTCCCAAAGTCTTGGGAACAGACTAAGGCAGTCCTTTTAAATGGAGCGTTGTTTCCCCCTTTCTTTGCGTTGAGTCTACATGGACTCCCCCTATCAGGCAGCACCATGCAATTTACCCGCCCGGAAGTGTGACCTCCTTATTCACAGAGCACAGCCTCGGGTTCGCTTTTATCCACTCGGACTTCCTCGGGGCCATTGCCAGAGCTGCCGAACGCAGTACTCGTGGATTTATGCCTGGATCCACATTCCCTTCTACCCTCCTAGTCCAGGGCCCATTTTAGCGGCCCCGTGAGGAGCGCTTCGGGTCCCCCGTATTGCGTTCCGGATTGTTTCCCGTTGACCAACTATTACTGCCCCCCTTCGCCCCCCGCTTGCCCGGAGACTTCGTTAAGACGTCTTTCGCCCTTTCAACACCCCACCCGCTTTGGTTGGGCCGTACCTATCATCGTTCCCCCCCGGCGCCTCACCTTCCAATTCATGCGAGAGAGGTTCGTTTTTTGACCCCCCTTGCGCAACACCCAACGTCCATCGACTCCAAACACTGGCACAATCCTCTCCCCCCTCCGCGACTCCGGCAGAGGAATTTCTGAATCATCCCGGTCGTCCTACTACCCTTCGCTGACGGACTTGAATTTTCCTGGCTGCCTGTCGCTTCGTCCCCCCTTTAGGCGACGCAATCATCCTCCCACTTTTCGATCCCCTCCAACCACCACCGCCGGCCAATACGCCTGCCCCGCGGGTTTCAATGGGAAGAAGGATGTCGGATTCCTTTTTTTTTCTATCACCCAATCAACAGGTGGCTCAGCCTCTTTTGCCCAACGAAGACAGGTAAACTGCCTCTCCGATGCCCTTTGTTTTTTGACTACGATTGGATTCCCACTCTCTTTCTGTCTCCTGGGTCATCCCCCTCATCTGTGGGGCCCTATTCAGGAACTCGATCCGTGTACTACATTCCGATTTCCAGTCATGAAGTTCCCTGCCTGCTTTTCATCTACGAACGGCTCTTCATCCCCAACGATAACTAGTTCTCATCCTGCCCGGTGGAGGACCCTAGTCCGCGTTCCCCACTTTACGGTCCCGCTTTTTTTTCTTTTCCTCCTTTTTTGTTAGCTAGTTTTCCGTTCGCGACCATTCGTTTTTTGGCGGGGATCTCGAGGAACTCGTTTCCGCCACGTACTTTTCCCCCTTGGGACGTCTGTATCGGTTTGGATGTATGTTTCTTCCTTTTTATTCACCAGCGGCTGGTCTAATGACTGTCTTTTTGGCTCTGCAGGGTGGATCGAGTTCCCCGTCCTCTTTTCCCCCGTTTTTCTCCTTCCCAACCTGCCGAACCGCGAGGCGCCAAGTCACACAGAAGTTACATCGGGATATTCTCTGTCTGCGGTTGGCAACCCTTGGTTCGCCCCTTATTCCCACCCCCCAGACTAATGACAAGTCAGGTCCGCCGCGGAGTTGAGACGGCTGACGTTTGCAGGAGGTGGGTTTTTCGTTCTTTTTTTTCCAGTTGGGAGTTTTTTCATTCGTCTGTCCTTCCTGCCGGCCTGACGGAATAAAGAAATAATCTTCGCCCGTCAGGTTTTTCTTATGCGCGGAACTTTGCAGTTCTTTCTCCCATATTTCCTGAGTACAGCGAGTAGGTGCATTCTTGAGCGGGATTCCTCCTTTTGCCTCTACGTGTTCGTCTTTGCAGCCTTCGGAAATGAATTTTGGTCGAGTGTTCCCTTTCTTTAAGTCATTGAGCTGACTTTTCCACCTGTTATGACCCCCCCTGCGACAGACGTCTTTCTTCATAACTCTTTGGCAGTTTGCCTTGGGGGTCATTTCCGTTAAGTCCCAGCGAATCGTCTTTCACTCCCTTGCCTTGTATAATAATCCGCCACGGTGAATCGGAGTGGTTGTGTGTCCCGGGACGAGTTCCTGGGAATGTATCGTTACCTTAACTACCATGAGGATTCGAATAGCGGCCCCCATTGTTCCGTAGCTTGCGATCTTTTATAATCTTACCCGCTTTTTAGTTTTTTATTAGATTCCCCCACTGCAGGCTGCCCGTTTTTGGGCATGTTTCCCTTGACCTTGATATTCCATGAGGTAGCTCCCTGCTCCCCTCATAAAACTGTCAAGGAAAGGTTTCCCCCTTACTTCCTTCATTTCTTTCCGAGTTTTGTGGGAGGCGTCCGCCTCGACCCACCCTGACCCTCGGGGGATGGGCTTCCTGCCTCTCTCGCCCCTACGGAGAATATCCCACATTCGGCTGATCTGGCCCTCTTGCTCCCCTTGTCCACATTCTCCTCGCAATTCGTTTCTATCCCCTTTGAGACTGTAATCTTTCCGGATCTTCTCAAGGACGCTGCCTTTTCCCGCGTATCGTGAGGAATCCCCCCCCTTTCCCGTTCCGTGTGGGATTGAATATCTTTCCCTTTTTTCTAGGCATTCGGGCACCTGCACATTCGATCTTCCTTCTTTTCCGAGTGTCGTGAAAGTCCCTCCTGTCGTTTTGCTTCGGTTTTTTCACCGGATCTCCTACGTGCGGATTTACGAAACTTTTACTGTGCCCAACATTACTTCTCCCTTTTCATTTCGTCTTTTTGGCGAGTCGAATTATGGCTGGGGGTATCTCCGAACGCCCACCCCGCGACCTTTTTCGTACCAATCATTTGTGCCTCCGTTTTTTAGTGTCACCAGGTGACATACCATTTACAGAAAAAACCTGGTACACCTCCGAGAGTCGCAGCGGAAGCGACCTACCGAGGCTCACTCCTGTCCTCGTTTCCGTGACAAATAGCCCCCCTAGCCTGTATTCGCGATGAAAAAGTCTTCCATTGTCCCCTTTTTCTCCTCCTTGGTCCAACTAGAGCGCAGAGAACGACTGTTGATGACCGGAAAGGGGGCCCGATATTTGGTCTTCAAGTTCCTCACTTCTGGCTTTCAGGCTCGATGCATCTTAATGTTCTCTTTTGTAGGTGGGAATATATCTCCATCAACTCCCTTGTTTTGTTGATCTTTCTGCCCCCAAACTACCGCACATATTAAAGAGTATACTTCGCACCTCAGCCTATTGAGTATTCCACTGGAAAGACCCCACCCATCTTTTAGTCCTTTTCGACAAATCCATTTTGGTATCCGGAATGATTAGTCTTGATGGCCCCCCCAAATTTTCATAGAGATTTCCCTTAGAAATCTATCCTAAGCTACGACATTGTCCTGCGAAAAGCTTAATCCTGCTTGTCCGTCTCTGCGAACGGAAATGCTTTTCCATACGCTCTGTCCTCTTTGTCAGGCTTATTTTGGTGGCTTAGGATGGCACCTTTTCATCACAACTTTCGTAGGCACCCTCTTCCCCGGACTTTGGACGCGTGTTTTTCTCTTTATTTTATCGCTTTTGTTCCGTACCTCGGTGCACAATTCCCGCAGTAGTATACTTACCTGTACCTCGAGGTTCGTGGGCAACGCCCCTTCAGTCGTTCGTCCCGCCTGATATAGTACTCTTTAAAACCCCGACGGTCCCCCCGACGAATACGTTCCCTCCCCCTTCCCGGCAACCTCGAGAGCTCCTCTTTTAAGCAAAATTCTTCCACAGAATTTGCTCAAGGTCGTCGCCATTTCCCCGCTGACGTGAATCCAGCACTATTCCTAACTCCTTTAACTCCGATGCTACGAGTGTCGTTGAACGGAAGAGTATTTTATCTCCGAGGTGGCCCAACCCCCCTCTTGAAAGTGCCTGGTCACCCCCCCCATTTTCAGAAAAAGCCAGTTGGGCCAAGTTTCTAATCTTTTATTTCCAAATCTTCATTCCAGCTTTCATTCCGGCTCAAGTCTCCCTCAGAAGGCCTCCAGACTCCCGCCCTTTTGGTCGTCTTGGAGGCCAGAAGCCACCCACCCCCCCCCGTGACCCTGAAGGACGTCATTTATGGTACATGGTATGCTGCGGGCTAAGTTTCTTCCTGATCCTCCCACTAGAATCTTCCCTGGCCATTGTCACTTTGCCCGGCAGTGATGACAGACTTATCGAACAAAGCCCGCTACCAGTCTTTCTCCGTTCTTCTACCATCGCGCGTCATTTTCCCCCCCACGATCACGGTCGAAGTCCGTTTAGCAGCTTCACGAAGCTTCCGGCGCCCTTCTTCTTTTTTTTCAAACCCAAGCATCTGCCGGCACAAGGATTCTCGACTGTCCTGGTCAGGCTCCGGTGCGTCAAGCCGAATTGGGATTTTTTCCTTTCAAACTGAAACTTCACCCCAATACACCCAGTTGGCAGCGATGTTCTGACCGGTCCGGTAAGACAGCACTAATGGGCAGGGAACCCTCCCCGGTGTTTACCCCTCTTTCGTCACAATTTGTCACCCTCTACTCAAAAATTAATTCCGAGAGATTGGTTTTTTCCTTTTCGAACACATACGAGTACCTTCCCCAAGCGTACCTTACCCATGGACGGACTAAGAGATGTAGGCAGATGACGGAGCAAGAAAACCTTCCGTCGTCCGCCCCAACCTTCCTTCAACTTCGAAAGATGCACTTTCTTTCTTCCTTTCCTTCCTTCCCTTCAGATGACAACCAGCCTACCAACATGGACGATCTCACCCCCACCGGCAGGCCTCGAAGGAAGCACTTTCTTCAACTCTTTTTTTGCATGGGACGCCGGACTTGTCAGGAGCTGGCCCCTTTCACAGTTGGCGGAAACGCACTGCGCAACAACGCAGACGTCAAATTTTTCCCGAACAATTTTTTGAAGAAGAGTTCTCTCACCTCTAGCTTTTCATCCCGCCTACAAACCTTGTCCAGAAGTTGAAACTCGATCAGTGCCTGAAAAACAGTAACCCTCCAGTCTCCGTTTGGAATCCCACGGAACGGCCCGCCCGTCTTCACAAACACGATAAAGAAGTCTTCTTCTATGGTGTCTTTTTTTCCGGCCAAAGAGGAGTTAGAGGATCACATGATGTTTCCTGTTTTCCCCTTCACTCTTCTTGTCTCCTTTTTGTTATTATTTCGCTGACATCCGTGGGGATATAGGGTCCAGCGTTTCCCCCCTCCTCTCCTATCAGAAGATCCTTCCTTTAGAGGTGTTTGATCGCTTGCTTTTTTTTTTGATTTGGCAAGTCATGACTGGATTTCAATTTCTCCCAGATCGACCTCTGGAATCTTGTTCCCCCCCTTCCTGCTTTTTTCTGACAAAAGTTTGCCCCGCCCTGCGATCACATATTCAAAAGAAGTTGTCCTCGGGAGATTGCATTTACCTGTTTTCTAGGAGGGTCCACACATGTGATGGGGTCCTCTCCACAAACCCCCTTTTTTATGCACATTTTCCCCATCCCTTGATTTGCGTGAGAATGTTTCGAGGTCGAGTTTTTGGCTCTTGTAAAGTTGGGAGGTCCTTCGTCGGCCGCCCCTTAAGTTTTGAACAGGCCCCCCCCGACCTCCATTCGCCGTTTCAGCAGGTGTTTTTTTTTCGACACGGTTCCGTTCTGACTTATTCTTGTCTCTGTTGCTTACCTTTGAGAGGATTGTTCAATTTCTTTGGTGCTGTACGACTCTAGGTTCTCTGTTTCAAACAATAACTCTAGGCCATGACTTTTCCGCCCCCTTTTTTCTCCGGTCTCCGTTTCTTGTAACGCCAGTACTTCAAAAAAGGATTGTCGTCCAGACGTATTAAGACCCCGTGATATACCTCGGTGTTTTTTTGAGGGATGGGGTTCATGAAGGTGTACCAGGTAAATGATGCGAATCACCCCTCTTTCCTGACCACCCTACCTCCTTCTTTCTTTTTATTAGTGTTTTTTTTTCAATGGCACTGGTCGTTCCCCCCCCTCCTGACTGGTCTTTCCATTCAATACGATCCAGTACCCTTCGACATGAGCAGCCTCTTTTTTCCGAGTTCCGGCGATGGATACGCCCCTTTTTTTGGTAGCTGATGTTGACTTTTAAAAATGAAGGGCTTCACGTTTTATGATCTTCGAGGGTCCTTAGCCCGTCGGATCTTGCGAATAAACATGTACTCATTAACCGGACGGAATTGGATTTTTCAGCACCAGGCTTCTTCTTATGGCGGTTTCCCTAATAGACCCCCCTCCTACCCCTGGGCTCCTGCTTGATGTTGAGTCTCTGCTTGAGCAATCAGGCCCTTTTTTTTGAGTAGTTTCCCCCCCTGGCGAAACCCCTTTCCGAGTGCCATAGTTGATCTACAGAGGAGACGGTCACCCTAGTTGGGGTTACTCGGTTCCCCCTGCCGATTCCAGTAAGACCTCCTGCACTGGAGGTCCCCCCCCCCCCCTCTGATAACGTTCATTTCGGGGATGTTAACTTCGGGTCCATACCTTGAGCGCATCCTCTCCTTACTCAACCACTTCGGATGCGTCGTGGCTGCCCTACTCTTCTTTGACGTACAGTTTTGCCTTCTTGTTTTTACTGATCGTTGGGATTACCTGACCTGTACAGCGTTCGATTTACTTCCATGTTAGTCGCCGGCGATTGATGATGTGAATGGTGCGTAAACTTCCCAGACACACCTTTTTGACCGATCCACTGAGCGTCAATCTTTCCGTGAGTGTTATTGGCCAAGGTTCCTACAGAACCGAAAACCCTCCGTCCCCCCCCCCCCCTTCCCGCCAAGAGCTTCTCCCCCGCGTGCAGCCGCCCTTTCCATCAAGTTTCATGATTATATAGGAGCGACCCCAATCTCCCCAAGACGAGCCGTTCGCTTACCCCATTGTCCTCTTTCATTTGGGTGTTCGCCTCCTTCTAACTCTTCGATTGCTATTGAGGAACGAATTTCTAACCCTCCAGCGGGCATACGCTCTTTTTTTTCCCCTTCCTGCAAATTTTCTCACTTCCTTTGAGGATCTCGCATCTTCCCTTTTCGGGGGGCATATCTCTCTTTTCCTCCCGTTTTTGTTTGTTTTTCTAGAGAGGCCCCCCGTACGCCGTCCCTTTTCTTTCTCGATATGGATCCAGCCGAAAGCCTGATGTTACCCCCTGGAAAATGAACCCATGACGGATTCACCCGGCCGTCACCCCATAACTTCGTTACTCACCTAGCATCGGCGCCGGTCGAGGCGATCAAATCTGCTCTCCCAATGGAAAATGAAGTGTTGCATACTCAGTCTAAGGTCGTGCCCTTTTCTCCCGAGACAACGCCGCTATATCACCCCCTTGATTTTCAGCCCGGGTGATCTTGCACGCTTGCATCTCGGAGGAGGTTTTTTCCGTTCTTTTTCTGATTTGTCCCTGGTGCAACCCCTTCAGGAGGCACAAATGATTGGACGAGCTACGGGTCGTTAGTGTTTCTGGTTTTGTCCTTTGATGGCATGTTTTACCTCGATCCTGTTCCTACGGGGTCTACGACATACTTTCTTTTCCCCCTTGGCACTGCCTGACCAGTTTCAATCACTGATGTGTGCACGCGGATTCCCTGGACGATTCTTTACGGTTAAAAAACACCCCCCCTTTTCAACCCGACGAAAGTCTGTCCCCCGGCCTCTGCCACGACTCTAGTTTTTAGAGGAGTAATCCCCCCCGGCCCCTCCCTGTCGGCCCACGTCGCTCCTTTCATCCAAGCCGGAAAGTTTCTACCTTTTTTTTTTCTCCAGTATCTTATAGGGCTACGGCAAGTCTTTTTCGTTCACCCAAATGTAGTTGGACCCCTATCCTCTGGAGACCCGCTTCTGAAACTGCCTTTTCGGTGGACCAGTGTCTTTTCCCATCTTTGAACCTATGAGTCCTCGGGCTTATTTTTCATACTCTCGAGAAGCTTCGCCTGGCAGCATGCTCCGCCTCCGGCAAGCTGGGTCGAGGCCGGCCCGCCCCGCCTACAACCCTTATCCTTTTCCTCAAAGGACTGAAGGCGTCCTGTTTCCGTGCCTTATGGTTGCTGCTTGATAATCCCGACGTGCTACTTTCCCCTCGAATATTCAGTTCCATTTTTCACCATTCAAGTGACCCGGGGCAGCCTGTTTACGAAATTCCTAACCCCTTTTTCAGATCCCGTGTTTAGAGCGACATCTACGGACTCTGCAAAATCCAGCTCTTCTCGATTTATCCACTCGAGAGAGTATGAGTCACGAAGACCTCCTTTTCGACAGAACTCGTCACCTCAATTCAAACAACACGATGCCGGCAATGAGGAGCGATTTCTCTCCTTCCCTTTCAAAGACTTGTGAGTAAACTTCAAGACATACTCTTGGATCCTTTACACCTTCAATGAACACAGCGCCTGCGCCTTGGATGACGAGTAGTCTAAGTCGTACTGGCTAAAAATCCCTTTTCTCACCCTCCCTGGCTTTCCCTGCCCCGGAGACCTACACTCGACCCCTAGCGATCTTCTTTTGTGCATCAATCGCCCACTTACCGAGATTCCCGTCCCCAGCGAATAATTGAACCTTTTTTTTCTCCTCAGGCCCCAGCGCTGTTACGCCTTTTCCCCTCCTTCTAATACGGCACGTCGTCCCGCCCGACCAGATGAAGGCACTGCGGCAGGGCTTCTCAATTTCTGCCTTTCCCGGAACTTTCAAGGCGTTGTTTTTTTTTTCTTCTCTTCCAAGATCACGCCACCCGCTGCCACGCAGACGGCAATGCCTTTCGCAATTCGCTCTTTTCCGAAAAGGTCCTTTTCAATTGTCATTTCTTTGTTCTCAACCCCTCCCCTTTCGGAAACCCGCTCTGCCCCAACCTGACGAAGTTCCTTGAAACTTTCCCCCCCCAACTTTATGGGTGGAATCTGCTTGGCTATTCGTCCCGCTTTGTATCCCCATACAACCCCGAGTTCTGGCATTCCTTATTCGTCAGTGGACCAAGTAACCTTTTTTTTGCCAGCCGTTTGGAATAACAAGGACCTAGGCACGGCCCGATCATTCCCCCCTTCGTCATATTTCTATTTTTCTAATGATGATTACGGCGCTAGTTTCCGCGACATCAAAATTTTGGGCGCGGACTATCTTCCCGTTTATAGGAGCGTTAGTTCGATCTCCGTGGGGATATCGCGTGACCCGTTTCCTTTCTCTCCGCATTTCCCATGAATAAATGACTTTAACGTTACGTCTTGGTGGGTTCAGCTGAGGTTCCCAGTAATTAAGGGACTACCTTGCGCCCCCTTTCGGTTACCTGTCCCCTTGTCCAGACCCCCTTTTTTAGGATTGGTCTACCAACCCGAACTCGGCTTTCCCCCCCTTATTTCCCAAAGAAGTTGGACATACGGCTATTCAGTTTGGTTTTCCAACATCGTAGAGCCTGTCTTTTTTTCTTTTTTATAGCAACAACCCCTAAGTCCCCTTACATTGGTCCCCGAAAGACGGTGGGCTGACCTTCTTCTTTTCCGGAGGTGGTTTTGGATTATTCCAGTTGGGAGTCTTCGTAGTCGTTATCTTTCGAAGTTTTTCCGCGCCACAGGCATCACTGACCCCCCTTAGTCCTTAATGGTCGCGGGGGTCCTTTCTTCTTCTAAGTCCCCCGCGTAAATTCCCTGGCCTTTTCCTTTCTTGTACTTTCTATTCTGTACGGTGAAACTCTTTTGTTCGTTTCCTTTCAACCCTCGCTCTAGGCATGATCGGAGTGCTAGGTAGAACTGTTGCTCTTGGTTTCCCCAGGTCGGTCCCACCGGCTTGTGCCTGCCATTCGTTTTTTCCTACCCTTTCCGTCAATAGGCTTCCAGATTTTGCCTTCGGTGGTTCTTTTTACGGTGGATGACTTCCCCTCACTCTGCCTTAGACAAACCTGGTTCCCTTTCCCCGTACATCATAGACCTCCCTCAGACGGTTTGCCTCCTTTTCTTTGCCCTTCCTTTGGCAGGTTCCTGCGTTGGGAATTATTAGTCTGTACCCATCTTTCGCCAATTTTCGAGCAGCTCTGGACATTGGGCCGATTTCCGCCCCCTCGCTATCCGTAAAAAGATGTATTTGATGTTTTTTTCTATTTCGGTCACACTGAATGTTTGCCCGTTTCGCCGCTTCTATTAGGTCCTCTCAATTCCCCCACTCAACGGCTCTCCCCTCCAGTACAAAGTGACCCCGACGGCCTTTCATTGTCTTCGGGGGTGTTCGGCTGGCGCCCAACCCCTACCCCTTGAGCGGGATTAGGCTTTTCTTCTGCTTTCTCAGGGATAGCCCCGGACGGCCGACAGCTGAAGTTTGCCCCTGGCGCTTACACATTCCCATTCTTTTTAGAGAAGCCATAGTGATCCTCCGCCACTAATTTTTTTTCCAGCGTTGAGATACAAGCTTACGTTCCGCCCCGTAATGATGTCTTAACACTCCAGTCTTTTTTAAACTCCTCAACGGCGACGCACCGATGCGCTTGTCTGCTATCGCGAGCTTAGTTTCCGAAGTATTCCCCACCCCCGTCGTGTGAAAGTCTTGTTTTTTTCAACGTGACGTCGTGCTTTTCCCCTCACCTTGATTGTTTTTTTTTCAGCGTTACCCGATTTTCTAAGCCCTATCCTTCCTGAGATGGAATTGTGCCTCTTCTGGTAACTTCTCCCTCAAAAAGCACAAGCCCCCGCTATCATTTGTGCCTGTTCCCTTTTGATGGGCCTGTTCCCTCCTCCAGCCAAAGATCAAGCCGGACCAACCTCTTATCTCCTTTTGCTCAGCGTCCCAGCGGATACATCAAGGTGATTATAGCGGCGTTATACATATCCTTTTTCTCCTTCTACTCCTCTCCCCCCCCCTCCGACTTTCCATTCTCTCTGGTACGCCCAGGAAAAAATCTTGCCCCCATTTTAGGCCCGAATGGTAGGTGGAGGGAAAGGGGAATCCTTCTTTGGTGTCCCCTCTTTTCCCTTCTGGATCCGTATTTAATCTTCTTCTCCATTCGAAGGTCCTGTTGAATTCTTATCCTCCCCTCAGCTTGAGATTCCGATGACCACCCCGCGCCTCGCCGTCCTCTTTCGCGTGACCGCGTTGTCTGTTTCACTGGCCAAGCAACCCCCCCCAAAAGAGGGATTCCCATGCCTCACTCCTTCTCCAAGCGCATCCTGGCTCGACTGTGGCCAGCTTCCCCCCCTCACCCAAAAGTAAGAGCGAGCGCTTTTTCGGAACTGTTCCCCATCGCAGACGGCTCTTGATGGCTCTTTCCCTCTCAACAGAAGCATCATAAGGCATTGTTCGTTTCCTCTTGCCAGACTTTTGAGGACTGTTTGTCCGGCTCCCCTTGGTTTCTTTATACATTTTGCCCCCCCCCATTAAGGTGCCCCCCCCCTTTTTGATCGCAATTGGTAAGGGTCTCGTGTGGTCTTTCGCATCCCCCTCCCGGACATCAGTACCTCTTCCCCGTCCCCCAGAAGCGTAAAGCTTAACTTCCCTTTCCCCGTAACGCCTACTACCCAGGATCCTGATCCCACCCCGAATGGGGACGACCTCCCCTTACGACCCGGCTCGGACCCGATCTCCCTTTCTCTAGGGCGCCCCCCCCAACCTACCACGAATGCGCTAAGGCGTCTCTCCTCGACTTCCTCCCGCCACCCGGTCTAATTGTGATTATCCCCCCCATTAAGGTGCCTTTTTCCTTTCCCATCTCCGCTGGGAACCCCACCTACTGACTCCTCGATCATATTCTCTCTTGCAATCCATTTGAACAAGTGTCCGACCTTTTCTCCCTCCTGCTAATCGTTGTTTCCCTTGATACGCAGCGCCTCAGCGACCCCCCCCTCGCAGGCTCTGTGGTAGAGGCGGCCAGACCTCCCCCACTTCAGACTTTTTGTGCGACACCGACCTGAAGGGACCTCCTTGTTTCTGTACATGTTTTTCGTTTGAAGTGCAGTGAATCCCGTGCTCACCTTTTTCCAGTGTTTAAAAGGTCATAAAGGTCACGGGCTTTCCCTTCCGTGTGCCCTCCGTATATCCACTCCCTCTACCAGAAAGAGGCGTCGATTTTCCTCCCATTGCCTTCCCCTTTCCCCCCTACCCTGCGATGCTCGAATGCGAAGGTCCTTCTTTCAGGAACTCAAAGACCCCGGATGCTCCCTTTTCGGGCAATGTCCCAACAATACGATCCTTTCCTGGAGGTCTGTGGATTCGACTTTTGGGAAGTCCAGCCATTTTTTCTTCAATTTCATTTTCTGCCTTTCGTCACACCCTTCCTGTCCCCCCCGCAAAAAGCTGCCAGTTCTATTCGATCGGGTAAGGACGTAGTCGCATTGTTTCCTCGCCCGGTGTTGTGAAGTAACCCCGACGTCACTGCCCTCCGGTCTTTCGTAAGAAAAAGTCATGTTTTTAGAGACGTCTTTCCCTTTCCCAAAGGCGCGCACAACGTACGTCCCTTCTCGACTACCTCTTGGAACAATTCTCCCCCTCCCTGCTTTCTCAGGAAGTCTAGGCGAATCCTTTGTAACTTCCGTAGAGAAATTTATGACCGCGGAAACTCCCCTTCCTTTGTCGCTTCTTTTCGGCAATCACTTCTGGCTCCTCAGCAGACGACAATCCTTAAGAAATTCCAGACCTGCACAAAACAAAAAAGCCGGCCCTCTCCAGACCTTCGAAAATTTCTTGCAGTCCCCTTTTAATCAGTCCTAAGGAGTATGGGGGGGTGCTCCCCCCCCCCCCCCGGTGGCTTCCCCACAGCTCTGTGCACCCCAGACTCCTTTCCCATTTTCTCCCCGATGGCGGTGTTTACTACGCGTTTTCTTCTAGAAATATATTGGCATCTCTCCCCCTCCCCCGTTTCGGGGACAGATCCGGCTCGAGTTCCTACAGCTCTCCAGTACTTCTTTTAGCTTTAATCCCCCCCCCCCCCCCTCCTTCACGCCCCATTAGGCCCCTAATCCGTTCTTCCTTCTTATCTATGGGATTTGCTTCCGTGTTACCTCCAAAGAGGCGTTCCTTTTTATGGCTTTCTTTGACCCGC
>Ga0179593_1542376_pt1 | contig 15531 bp, 15 predicted proteins | sample CZODoug2_1_08_16_FD_185931 | JGI IMG/M metagenome (GOLD analysis project Ga0179593, IMG submission 185931) | Vadose zone soil fungal communities from Angelo Coast Range Reserve, California, USA - CZODoug2_1_08_16fungal (PacBio error correction) | ecosystem: Environmental > Terrestrial > Soil >... | reverse complement strand
GGCTCCCGCACATGCGAGTTGGTTGAGGCGGCAGTGGTCTTCCCGGAGCTCCATGGTTACGAATAGGCTGGGCTTAGACTCCCTCTTTGGCAGGTGGTGAGGCGTGAATCTCGCTCTGGAACAGGTAGGGTACTGGCTTTGATGCCTCCTGATTGCCTGGAGCCCGTTTCATAGAGGAACGGTGAGCCCTAATAGGTTCGACTTTTTTCTTTTTTTCCGGGCGGGAGATCGGTTTTAGGGCGAGCTGGGTGACTTTGGAGTGAAGTCCTTCCTCCGTTTTTTTTCTCTCCGGAGGTTTGGGGGACGTCGGGTTCTAGGGCTGCTTTCACCCGCTGCCAACTGTTCGAGAAGCTTTCAAGCACCGGGATCGAACCGGCATTCCTACTTCTCTTTCGGGTTGATCGACGATTAGGTAAGACATGCATTTTCTCCTTAAGATTGGCAGGGCGACCTTTTCGTCCCTCTTCTTCGGCGTGTAAGGGGCGGCCGGGACTGACGGGTCTTTCGGCTGTCCCTTTTGGTCTTCAGAGAAGGACTTTACGGATCGCTGCTTCCGGTAGAAAGGATGCATCCCCCCGAGGGAATTTTTCTCAGGGTTCCCTGGCATAAAGGTATCGATAAGTTAGTGTAGAGCGCCGATTCTTTTTCTTCTCGGATTCTTCTCTTAGGGCTATATCAACTTTCTTTTTTCCGGACCCCAGACCTTATTTTACTTTTTAGAATTCCTTTTCTTACGGACGAGTGCCGGTTCTTGCTGGGGAAAGGATTTACCTTCTTGTGACTTTGGTGTTTTCGGCTTTCCCAGGATATGCAGCGTCTGTTTCTTTTTTTTCTTGGGTCCTGTCAAGTGGTATTAGGAGGTCGTACACGTACCTCTCGGGCGGTGTCCATTTCTTCCTTCCAAGCGGTGCTCCGCTAGTCATGATGTCACTTTCCAGTTCTGAAAGCTTGGGTTAACTTTCCCAAGATTGAGTCAGAAGAGGATACCAATGCTCTTCTGGCGTCGGAGCTTAGTTTTACCTGCCCAGCTGACTGGTGCGCCGCGTTATCCCTTCAGTGACCTCGGAGGTGGTGTACCACCGTCCCCCGAGTGCTGCCCCAGCGGCGTGTCCCACTCCGGTGAAGGTGTTCTTACCTCCCTCAAATCCCGATTGGTCCCTTTGCTTTCGAGCCGTCGAGCACCACAATTCTTTTAGAGGTGTAGAGAGATAATGCTGACGCCTTGTCGGACCTCCCGCCAGGCACTACATAGTATTACCCCCCTTTTACCCTTCCCACCTCTTGGACTTGGTCGGGTTGTCCCCCCGATTTCCAGGCTTTTTTTTTTTTCCCAGTCGACCGCAGGCCCTTCTCCAGAGCGCTTCATGTGTAGGTGGACCGGGTCGTTTCTGTTCTTACACCCAAGACGGAAGAGCCGCCCCCCGGTGTATTTGTCTTAGTAGTAGAGATTTCCCGTGGGGTCGTTCTGTCACCACCGATGACGTCCCTTCCCTTGGGTCCCAGTTAGCGTTGCATCCTCTTTCATCCTCCGTCGAGAGAGATGAACCGCGACGGCGGGGGGCAGGATCGTCATCGGGCGTCCCCAAGACCCCTTTCTTCGGCATACCGACATGCGCAAGACCTAACCTTTTTTTTCAATTGAACTGAGGCGCTGTGTTTCCAGCCATCAAAGATGCCAGTTTGTCCTGTCCCCCCGTGTGAGCGTTTTCTACTTCTCGTCGACATGTCTTCGCATAGTACCTCTTTCACTTCCCCAGATGGGTTATCCGTTCTAGACCGATGCTGGGCCCGGTCCCTCCGAGACACGGGACGAGCATGACTCCCCCCACATCAAGTTTTAGAAGTAGGTCGACCTCTAAGTTTGCGCGAAGTTTGTGCGCCTCACCACCTTCGAGTGTGCTCAAAGCTGCAAGCGCCATCTTTTTTACGTGGGTACCGACCCTCCGGTAATGGCCTCCCTTTTTTTTCCTCCAATGCTCCGCCTGATGGAGTGTTTTTCAACTGCGGCGGCCAAGTTCATCGGTCTGCCGTCGGGGACAAGCATTTGCAGAGATATCCATCTGGTGAACTCGATCTGGACTTCCCCTTTTCTCGCTTTCAACGTCACACCTGTTTTTGCCCTGAACTACCCCGCCGACGTTACGTATGGAAGACCTCCTGACCTCACGGACACCTTGTCGCCCACTCCCCTCCCCGAACGCCTCGGTAAAGGACACCACCAATCCCCAAGGTAAAGCCGAGTTCCCCAGCCCCCCAGATGTCCGTGTCCTCTTAGTAATACTGTACATCAATCTGTAGTTGATCCATTTGAGCCTCGGCCGCCTACGAGCCTCTGACCCCTCTCCCCCCCCTCCCCGACCTGACGGTTCTCCAAGAATCCCCCCTCAGGCCTTCCCTGACCCTTCACCTCTTGGGCCACGGTCCGGCATAAGGTATGAACCGTTGCGAGCCCGTTCGACCCTCCCCCCCCGCTCGGGCCACGCGAACAAGGCGGCCGCGCCCTCTTCTGTCCTTTTTTTTCAGCTCCGTGAGAGACCCCTCCTCCATAGCTTCCCACTGGGGACGAGGGCTTTTCTAAAACCTCAAGCCCGTGCCCGATTTCGAACGATCCTGATGCGATCAGAAGCTCTTTTAGCTTTTTTTGCTCCAGTTTTGTTTGTAGAGGTTTTTTTTTTCGAAACAACTCGTACAAGCGATCCGCCTTTCCCAGACCCACCTCTCGCTGTCACTCACCCAAATCCTCCTCTGACGACGCTGAAATAGAAGAGAGAACTCTCAGTCTTTCTCCCTTCCTCCCTTTTTTCGCCCCAGACTGGCGCCCCCCCTCTTCCGCTTACAGTCTAAGTGGGCATACAAGCCCTAGAAGGCCAAATTTGGCGCCTGTTTCATGAACTCCCGTCACCACTTAAAAAATCTCGTCCCCCCCTCTCCCTCAGGCCCCCCCCGCTACGAACATTTCCCCCTTTTTCCCCCAAAAAATGGTTCCCGCACCCTATATATCTTTACTACTCCAGTTGTGCGGCCCTCTTTTTTGAGGCGCCTTTAGTGGGGTTTTTCCTAGGGTGATTGTCCAAGCCTAGGCTGGGTGAAGCGACGTTGCGGTGGTGATTAGGAATCGCCTCTCCTTACCCCGTCGTTCCCGGACGAGTGTTTTGATCCCTACTTCTCGTGAAGAGTACCATTAAAGGATGGTTGAAGATCCGATTTTCTTGAGGCTGGAGCCCCGGTATGAGGCTTTCCGAGGAGATTTTAGTTACGCGGTAGACAAGAAGGGTTGGAGGGCCAGGTTATTTTCCCTCAGTTTTTTCTGTGTGACTTTCCCCCCTTTGTGATATAGAGACCTCTAAACGAAATCTCGCTCTCGTCCATGGAGGAAACATCTCCCTTTCCCTTTCCCCTCTCAGGGCCCTCGCCCAGATTGTCGTTTAAGACGTTCATTCGTTTCCCAGTCCAGACAAAGACGGACTTAATCCTGTGTCAGTAGCTGCGACGATGTTCGTGGCCGACTTTTGTTCCCCTTTTTAGTGTTTTCGCTTGGTCCCCTCTTCGAGTTCAGTCACGGAGAGTAGGCTCGAGCGGCAGTTCGCTGATGACTCCCCGTGGCCACCAGGTGAAGGTGCGTTTCTCGGTTTTTTTTCTGCTCGCAAGTTTTTTTTCTTCTTGGGATTGTCGCGAGATGGTCGATTCGGCTTGAGGGAGAGATCTGAGAGTTGTAGAAGAGGCCCACAGAATTTCTTCTTTCCTTTTTTGACCGGAGGACGGAGAGAGGACTGGGGCCGTGTTCCTGACCTGATTTACCGTTTTGTGAGTGCTGGATGGTTGTTTTGTCTTTTTTTGAGGTCTTTTCTTCTCGTGCGTTCCTCTTTTTTTACACTTGAGTCCCTTGAGGTCTCTTCCAGGTACTCCGTCGGGCGGGGACGCCATGAGAGCCTTTTTCCTTGAAGATAGTTGAAAGGGGAAGTACCTTCCTCCTGGTTCCTCTTCTTTCGCCCTAAAAGATGCTTCCCTCTCTGCGGTCCAGTATCTGCGGTGACGCGGGCGTTCGGGACCTCCCGCAGCTTGAGATCGATCTGCGCCGCGTATCCGGTTTCCTGACAGCGAGTCTTTCCCTCTCTGTGAGGCTTCTTTCTCACTAGAGTCCTTTCCTTGTGTAGCTTCCCTGACGCCCCCGCTCGCCCACTTTAAGATCTGCTTTTGAGGCGAGCCGCGCCCCCCCTTCCTACCCATTGTTGCTAGGTGAGCTTTTCCCCTTTCTCTCTTCCCACTTCTTTTTGAACTACCCTCCGCTCCGTTTACTAGGGCCCTGAAAAGGACACCCTGCTTTGCCGGGTCTGGGCTACGCTTACGATGCTCCGACCATTCGAGTTCTTATCAAGTTTCTTTTTTTCTTTTCAAGGCCTCCCTTTGATGTTAGTGACAAACCCGAGGCAGCGACCAGTTCGCGATCTCAAGTGCCCGGGTAGGGTTTTCCACAGGTAGTAGTAGCCGAGTCCTTTGGCTCTTGCTTCCTGATCCTTTTCCCTCCTCTTGCCATCTATCTCCTTTGTTTTTGTTGGAGCTCGGCACTCCTCCGGCGGCAAGGGCCGGATCGTCGTCCAACGACATTTGCTCGGCTACTACGACCTCGAAAGCCCTCTCCCCCCCTGCCTCCTTTTTCCTTTGAACTTTTTCGTGCTGTGTTCTGCCCCCCTTTCAAGTCTTTTCCGTCCAGGCCACGCAACGTGAGAGCGCGTCCACGTCCATGCCTTTTCCCTCCCTCGTACCAGACCGTTCCTTCCCCCACCCAATTTTTTGCCTTGACTGGCCCCTTTCGAGACGTCTGAGGGCTGATGGTTGCGGTCAGAGGAACGGCAGAGGGAAACGCTCACCCCCGCCAACAATCCAGGTGCTCGAAGTTCCTTTCCTCTCCAGCCCCTTTTTCTTTCCTTGTCGATTTGCCCTCCTTCCCCCGGACCCTGAAATACACCCCGGATGTTAAAAGAACATGAAGGCAGACCTTTCCCCGGCCAATCTTGTAAGAGGAACGGATACAGTCTCAAGTCTACCCTTTCCAGAAATTCTTTTTTAACCTCACCTCCGCGGAACGCAGGCTGTTTCATGATCTGTTACCATGCTGTTGAAGAAGAAGTTAGTTTTTCCCCCCATCGTTCCCCGCCGAGTCCTTCCTACGCAGCACGCCACTGGCGCCCTCGGACCTCAACCCAGCTCGGAGCTAAGAAAACTACTGACCCCCTTTTTCCCCCCCAACAAATTCCCTACCCCGAACCTCCCCGCAGCCTTGTCCGGCAAACACCAGCCACTCCAGCCTTGTTTTACCTTCGTCCCCCAGAAGACAACCCAGTCTTTCTTTCCTTCCTGTTACCTCTAAATCCTTGTGTGACCTCTTGAAAATCCCTTTCCCGCCGCCGCCTCCGGCCGCAGCCGAATCGGATCGAACACGATTAGCCCGAATAACAATACGAGCAAGGACCCCTCGATTCCCTTTCCCCCATTCGAGAATCCAGGTGAACAGTTCCCCGACGCGCCCGTTTCGAAATCCCGCCTCGCGCCCGTGTATAACAAATAGTAGGAAAACGTCCTGCTTTTCTTTTCCCCCCCTTTTACCGTCCCCCTGCAGAGTACCCGGTGTCTTGACGCGAAGGCCTATGCAGTTAACAAATCGTCCTCAGCGCGCGTGTCCGCCGCCATAGTGTGTGACTTCTTACCTTCTTTCTTCCTTTAATTTCTTGCCGACTGTTTTGCGGCAGACCGAGAACTGGTAACCCTCCCCGCATGCTCAAGAACCCTCTGATTTTCCCTCTACCTTCGAGTCCACAAATTCGCCCGCTCAAGCCCGCCTTCCCCTACGCTCTCCCCTCAAGAAGGAGCCTGCCCTCCTTCCCGCGATGCCCTTTTTACTCTAACCGCTTTTATTACGCTTCCAGAACTGCAGTAGGTGGAATCCAGTCTGACTTGTCTCCGCGTGCGGATTTCAGAATAAAACTGCCCACCTTTTTTTCCCTGAATCATCCTTCAATCTCACTACACTTCAGGAAGACTACACCACTCGCGTTGACGCACATTCTATCTTTGTTAATAATAACCCCTTTGTTTTCTTTTCGAGAGATGTGTCCGCCCTGTCCCGCGAGGTGAGGCGCCGGAGTGGAGTTATCGAGGTGTTTTAGATTTTGAAGTCGGCATGAATGGAGCGCATTTTGGGACTTTTCTCAGTCACCTGACTTCTCTTTGCAGAGGTTCTCTCCGGAGTTTTCGTCTCTTTGGAGTTATTCCACACGACTGAGCGGTGAGCGTCCCGCTGCCAAGTTCGGTGGAGATTTACGTTTGAGTCCTTCTATAGTAGGTTGTCTCCCGAGGTTATTTGCCTGGGCGTCTTCGCGGCGATTGGTACTCATCAGCAGTTTCGGACGGAGGATTCCCAGTTGGTACTTCTTTTTTGGCCACCCCGAGGAACACCCTGTCTAGCCCTTTACCCCGCCCTTGTATAGCCGAGGCGGCGTACGCCCCTTTTCGCTTCGTTTTTTTGGATGATCGACGAGTCTTTCCTATTTTTTTTCCCTCACTTTTTCCTTTCCTGGTTCGGAAGTGAGTCCCCCTAGATTCTCTTCATTGGGTGTCTATTCGGTTTGTCTCGTACTCCTCCCCTCGGGAAAACTTCGGGAGTCTATTTGCTCTCTCTTCTCGAGACGGTTCGACCGGCGCCTCCGTTTTCCCCCCGTCTTTGAGGTGAGTAGGCTAGAATGCGCCTTCTCCTTTTTTTTTCTTCCGTCTTTGCTGCCCCTTTTCGATTTAAGGACTGCTCAGCACGGAAAGTCCCGTCTCTATGGTCGAAGATGTCCCTCCATCTTGACTCCTTCTTCCTGAAAGTAGTGTACTGAGTTCAATGGTTTTTTCCTGGAAGTTTTTACCGGCTGGTGGAGTGGATGGGTTCGTTAGGTTTAGTTCCTTTTCTCTTTTCGGTCTCAGGTTGTACAAGTGGAGTCGTGATTCGCCCCTTCCTCCCCTTTGTTCAGTGATCTCTTTCCCGGCGTTTGAAGCCTTCCCTTTTCTCAACTATAGGTACCAATTTATGCTTTCTTTTCTCCCTCAACTTTTTTTCAACGTAGCGTCATACCTCGGACTTATTAGCTTCGCTCTTTTTCTTTCGGGACTCCGCAGCTTGAGATTTTGATTTTTTTCTCCGTTCCCTTTTCCTCTGATTCGTGTACACACCGTACTTTTGTTTCCTTTGACGCCCCTTTTCCTCAGCTTTTTTTTCGCATTTTTTTCCTTGCGCTCTCGACAATTTCACCGCTGTTGCTGAGGTTTAGTCTCGCCCGTTGAGAAAATTGATTTTTATTTTTTCTCTTCTTTACGACCCTCTCCGAAAGAACCTCAGTTCCACTACGATCGTCCTCCTTCCCGTCAAACTGGACCCCCAGATGGGGAAATGGGAGTACGGTACAGTTTCGCGTCCCATGTCCTACGAAGTTCCCAGAGAGCTATCCGTTTGGTTTCGGCGGGCTCCCTTCTTGAGTGGCTGTCACACCCCAGCCCTGACGACAAAGTCCTCTTCCACGTTCAGCGGTCTTGCTTGTCATAGCAGCTTGTTTGTCCTTTAACCCTCCCCTTCCACATTTCCTTCACTAGAGGGTGGAATTCTTTTCCCCCCCCCCCCCCCGTTGTTTTAACCTTCGGAGGTCCCGGAAGGAAGTCCGGGTTAAATTTCCCTTTCTCGGCCGACATTGGACAGCACACCCTACACCGTTTTCTCTCTTTTTTCTCGGACGGTGGGTTTAGCACCCACCGGATCCCCTTTCTCCTTCACCCAATTTTTTCTTTGGAATGCTCGTCGACAGTCCTGCCCCGTTCTACCTTCCTTTCCTTGGTGTTCCCCTTGACGGTATATTTCGTTCCTGAGGGACCCCTTTTTTGTAGGACAGATCCCTTAGCATAATCCCTCCCCACGCTAAATCACCGTGTGATCGATGTTTTTATTCACCCCTCCGCCCCCCCTCCCTTCGTTGCGAGAGACGAGGTTTTTTTACCCCCCCCCCCTTCGGGCTCCCCTTCCATCGCACTCGATGGGTCACACTTTTTTCCCCCTCCCCTTTCGGTCCTGGCCAGGATAGGGTTTAACCCTTTCCTGGCTCCCCCCGACACCACGCACGCTTGCAGCTTCTTCGGTATTCCGATTCGTGCCCCCAGCTGTTGCAGAATGAAGGGACTCCTTTGTCTCATTCCTTTCCTTCCCATGCTTGAGATATTAAAAGCCAATTCCTCTGCTCCCGCAGGTCCCCTCACCCATTTCTTCTTCCCTCCCCTCCTGACTCCCAGCAAAATTTTGACCTCTCAGACCTCCTCAGCCTTTAAGGCACAACACGCCCCCCTCCCCCCTTTACTTTTTATAACCCAAGCAACCCCTTTCACTCCGTCGTTAAGCTTCTCTTCCCTCCCCCCATCAAGGTAGGGTACCCGTCGAAATACATCGTCGAGAGCACTTTCCCTCTCCTACCCTCCCCAACGTGAAAGGAGAGCGACAAGATTTTTCACCGGACTTCCCCCCTGAGAACTCCCTGCAGACCGACTGTGTGAAAATACAAAAGTTCCTTCCCTCCTTCTCCCCCCTTGGCAAGAGATTTTATCAGAATTTCTTATCCCCTTCCCCCCCCTTAAGTGCCTCTCGCCAAAGGCTCTCCCCCGGAAAACTCCCTTTCTTTTCGCACTTACGAGACCATCCACTTCCGAACGGAACTTAAACCCTTCCTAGACCGCCTTTTCTGACAACCGCCCCGCCCTCTCCCCCTCTTACCAGGATGGTCAGTCCATAGGGTTTCCCCTCTTTCGTTGACTTTTCTTTCTATAGTTTCTTTGCTTGCAGCCAGATTAAAGCGTCCCTCCTGGCACCAAAGGTTGTTTTTCTTTTGAAGAAGAGTCACACCTCTCCAGCACTTCCCTTCCAGTCGAGAAAGCTAGAAGAGTTCTCCCCCCCTCCCTCCTAGTCCTCGCCCTTTTTTTGAAGATTAACCTTTTTGCAGTCGGATTCCCCTGACGCGCGGAAAATCAATTGTTTTCCGAGAGCCCCCCACGTTTTTTCTTATAAAAAAATGACATATTCTCTTTCAGCGTCGCTACGAAACCGCCCACTCATTTCGCATCACCCCCTTCCCTGTGAGACACATATAATAGTTTCTTCATAATAAGTTGTTGTTTTTATATCTTTTTTTGAAACAGCAATTTTTCGGTGTTCCTACAGGGGGTTGTGTCAGTATAGCTGTGGGTTTTTCCTTGGCTTGTCCTGGTGATGAATTTTGATGTGACTTTTTGTGGCGGCATAGACTCGTTTGCTTTTCCCCCGGAGTTAAGGAGCGTGGAGGGTTGAATACCTGAGATGATTGCTTCATTCGCTGCCGGTTTCGCATCTTTTTTTTTGAGAATAGTCGATCGGGATCCGGTAGTGCGGGGCCGTTTCCCGGAGATTTGCTCTCCTTAAGAAGAAGCCGGGTGGTTGTCGGAGTCACTTTCTCAGGTTCGGGCTGCTCACTATTCCTTCTCCCTATTTAGAAGGGGCTCCCCGTCCCTTCTTTCCTATTTCTTTCTTCCCCTCCCTTTCCTTCCACCGTCCCGCAGGCCTGGATTTGTTCGAATTCTTTGGTCTTTTTGATAGACTCTTCTCTGTACGCTTTCTGTAGATTGTCCGACATATTCGGTCATCTTCAATTTTTTTTCCGTTCCCCCCCTGTCGAGCTGCCCCCCATCAGAAGGTTTTTGCCGTCAGTTTTCCCCCTTTTCTTTTCCTTCTTTTTCCTTTTTTTTCTTTTCCTTCCTCCCCGTGCGCTCCTTTCGGACGACAGGGCGAGCTGGCGCCCTCGGCTCTTCCTGAGCTTCGCTCGCGCGGCATTCCTCTTCTCCCTTGGCCCCCCGAGGTGCTTTCCATTCCCTTTTTTTTTTCCCTTCCTTCTTTCTTTTCTAGCCCTGGTATTCTTTTTTTTTATTTTTTTTCGCTATTCCTTTTTCCCTCGATTCGGTGCGGCGGAGCGGCCCGAGTTTCCCCCCCCCTTTCGTTCTGGATTTCGGACTGTATCTTTTTTCGGCTTCTTCCAAACTCTTTTTTCCTCTTGAAACTGAAGTTTGTTCGCAGTCCCTTTTTTTCCTTTGTGTTTTTTTCTATGAAGGATTTTCTTCTGGTTCTTTCTTTTTTTTTTTTTCCCGGTGTTTCCACTTTGGGTCTTTACTGTCGGTGATATTTTGGGTCCTCCTTCCTGTACCCCCCCTTTCCTTTTTAGTTTTCAATAAGTAGGGGGGCTTTTCCTCTTTTCCTTTGCTACCGGAACATTTGGTGTTTGAGAATAGCTCCCCGGTGCCTTCATGTAGTCACAAGGATTGTATTGTCCATTTTTTTCACCGCTTTCTCGGAGGCATGACCTAGACGTAGCTCTATTTTCTCCCTTTTTTCCAGCGGCCGGTAGGGACCTTTCCATCACTTTTCTACTGATACTGTCACGCTTTGTACCGGACATTTCTTTTTCTGATTTTCGGTTTTCCTTACAAGCCCACCCTAGTTTCTTTTACTTTTCCTAGAACCCGTTGCGCGGCAACGTGCTCTCTCGATTTTTTTTCTTTTGACGCCATTTGCGACTCTTTTTTTGTCGATTCCCTACTTTCTTCGGTCCCCCCCCCGTGAGTGTGTCTTCTTCTGAGTTCTTTTTTTTTTTTTCCCCTTTTTGTCTCGTCTTCTCCCGCAGGCTTCCCCTCCGATCGTTCGGTTACCGGCAAAGGACCAGTGGTTTTTTTTTTCCGCCTCGCGAAACTCCGTCCCTTTTTTTTTTTTTTTTTCTCTTTTGCTCGGTTGGCGGTTCTTTCCCTCCGAAACGGCTCTGCTTCTTCGAACCTCCCTTTTCCAGCGACCGTTCCGCATATTCCTCCCCCTCTCCGTCCTGCTGGCTATTGTTCCCGTCGTTAGTCGTCTCGGGCCTTTCTTTCTTTCCCCTTTGGACGTTCCTTTTTTCCTCTTTTCGTCGTCGGCTCTCTATCTTCCTCCTTCAGGTTGTGTTTTCGAGTTCCCCGCCCCCCCTTCTCTTCTCGTAGGGGTAAATACAACGATTTTCTTACCCCTCCCCCCTTTACCCCTGAAAGACTCCACCGGATCCCTCCGTTTTCCTGGAATTTCTTTTTGGCTCCATTCACATTGATACATTTTCCCCACCGTCCAGTCCGCCTTTCCCCTGATGCGGTTTCTTACTCCTTTCCCCTTTTTGGACATTGTCTTCTGTCCCCTTTACTTTCGTATATCCCTCCCGGGCTACGTTTCCTCCCGGCCCGTATTCACGAGGAACGATCTCCGCGCCTGCTGTCGGTCATTTTTCCCTTTTATTGGTTTTTCGTCAATGATCCCATTTCCCTCTCCAGATCCCCCCCTCCCTTTCTCGAAGTAGTTTTCTCGAACTTGCCTTCTCCCTCTGAGTGACAGGCGGTGCAGCTTTCCACCTTCTCGGATGCGTCTCTTTTTCCCCTCCCTTTCCCTCGGTTAAGGTGTCCCCACCTTTTCTTTCCCCCTCCTTTCTCCCGCTCTCTGAGGCGAGTTCTTTCCAAAGGACCTTTGTTCCTCGGTTGCGCGTCCCCAGACGTGTCTCCACGCAGCTTACCCCTCTCGGTTTCCTTTCCCTCTCGGGTAAAAGCTGTTTGTAGCCGACTTTTCCCTTCCTCCCCTTTTTCTTGTATCCTCCCACGCTACTTCGGAAACTGTCAGGCCCTTCAATTTTTTCCCCCCTTGGCCGCCGTCCCTCCGACATAACCACTCCCAGGCGGTTCACTTCCGCTTTTTTTTTCTTTTCTTTCACGACCTTGATCCCCCGATACCAACTTTTCCCCCCCCCCCGAGCTTTCCTCCGACCTGCAGTTCCCGGTTTCACTCCTCTTCTTCCAAAGACCCGTCCCACCCCTCTTTCGGGAACCCCCCCTCCTTCTTCATTACTTTTTTTTCCTCCCCGACTCTCCCATTTCCATTTTACTCCCTTCTCCTTTTTTTTCACCATTTTTTTGGTTTTTTTTTTTTTTTCTCTTTTTTTTTCCTTTCTCTCTCCCTCGTCCTTACTACCTTCCGTTTCTTTTTTTTTACTTCCTTCTTTTTGTCTCCCCCTACTCTAGTCATACCCATGTCGTTTTTTTTCCTCTTTTTCGACATCCTCTCTCGAGAGAAGGTCCCCTCTTTTTTCCTTCCTTACCTTTATTTATTTTTATCGATTTCGGACCGACGCTTCCTTCCGCATTCCTGTCGATGAAATCTCCACAAGGCGAGCAACCTTCACTCTCCCCCCCCCCCACTTCCGCATCCCGCGCATCGAACCGGGCTTTTTTTTTTTTTTTCTTCTCTTATCTTTTTCTTTTTTTTTTCCCCTTGCCCCTGCCCCCTCCTTCCAGATCCGTTTTTTTTCCCTCAGTTTTTTGTTTTTACCCCCTTTCTTTTTTTGTTACTGTCGATTACGTTGCATTCAGTATCCCTCAATTCTTTTCTCCTATCCGGTCCAGCTTACATATTGACGATGTCACAACCATCTTTTCGACTGCGTGTGATCAACGGCAGAACTCTCAGGGCCTTGACCCGCACAATTACCCCCGTTGATCCCACGGTGATTACGAGTTTATCTTTTATACAATCTTCTCTCTTGCGGTCAGGACGACCTAGAGTTACTACCGAAAACGAACGCAGGGATTGTAGAAACGGTGGTTAAAAGATCGTTGCGTTATACAATGAGTGTGCAATAAACTGACTTTTTTCGGCTTTGTGCCCGTTTTTTCAGCGATGATCCTCGGGTCTTCTTCCAGACTATACTCGCGTGTTTTTCTTTCCATCCTTTTTCTTGTCTCGTTCTTTTGTCCTCGTTTTTTGTCTTTGCTTTTTTACTGTCTGTACTTCTTCCTCCCCTTTTTTTCCCCTTTCTAGCCCTCCCTTTTTGTTTTTTTCTTTCTTCTTTCCCTTTTTTTCCCCGGTCCTTTTCTTTTTTCCTTTAATTGTCTTCCCTTCCACTCCGACTTGAAAAGAGACTCAGCTGTCCATCCCCCTCTCAGGGAACTCTTCCCTGAGTACTCTGTTTCCGTAAACCAATATTGCTCCCTACCATCTCTGCATATAGCGATATCTGAAGGCGTATACCCTTGTTTTGGTTCTCTTTTACCGTCCCCATAGGATTCCAGTTGAGTTTTTGTCTGCGCGGTCCAGAAATTTCCCTTATAGCCGTCCCCCCTTCCACCGCACGTGCCAATAATCCCACCGCTTGCTTTCTTTCCTTTTTTTACACTCTTTTGTCCGAATGAAAGGAAACCAAGAGAGGAAAGATACGCCCTCTTTTTTTCATTTCCCTTGTTCACGCTAGACAAAGCTGTCTCTATAGTTTCTTTTCGGATGAATCCCCGTTACCGAGACTGACCCTTAGGTCCTTCCCCCCTTCTTCGATCCACCTTACACCCTCCCCTCTTGTTTATTAACCGGAAGACCTCCACTTCTTTTTTTCCAGCCTCGCCCACCTCCTCTCTCTTTTCGCTGCCCTGTTTCCAGACCTCCACATCTCCTATATTTTCTCTCTCCCTGTTGTGGTTTTTTTCTTTGTCTTTTGGAAACCCCGCAGTGTTGGTGAGGGCCTTGTTGTGGGCTTCCCCCCCCGGTTGTTCCCCCTAGCCCCCTTCGAGCGGAAGATTTTTCTGGAGGTGTTCTTTTTTGCCTCGCTTTGTTTTTTCTTTCGTCTTGATTGGTCTACAAATTTTAGTTCCCGGGTGGCGTCCCCCCCCCCCCCTGAACTGATCCCCCGTGCCTTACCAGGCGTCATAGCTTTAATTTTTTCCCTTTTTTTCGAGTCCTTGGAATAGAGGATAGGGCTCCCTTCTTTATCGGTGCTTCGAGTCCCTTCCTTTCTTTTTCCCGGCTGCGCCGTTTTCCCCCGTCGCTTTGGTCTCTTCGGCAGAGTCAGCTTTTGTTTTTTTGTCAGGCCCCGATTCGTCGTTGTTAATCGGTAGAGGGATGACAGCCCCCCCGACGTCCCCAAACTTTTTTTTTTTCAAGACCCCGGGGATGCCCTCTTTCGGACCCCAGTCCTTCTGATTCTTGTTGTCTGATTCCTGTCTCATCTTGTTTCAGACAACGTTTAAGAGGGCAGGGGCGCTTAATTCGATTCTCCTCAGCAGGTGGGGAGTGGCTCCCGACCGTTTTCTTTTTTCCTTCCTTTTTTTTTTTTGGTTACGCCTTGCGTCCCTTTTTTGAAACTCTTCCCTCTTTGAGTTCGCTTCCCGGAGGCAGTTAGTCTTTTCGCGCCTTCAACCTTCTTCGCACACCCTCCCCCTGGTTCTAACGTTTTAAGTTTTGTCCTTTCGAGTTTTCTTCAGTCAAGGGGTTGTAGGGATCAGTCGTTCTCGCTCTCCTTTCGATTCTTATTCGGATAGCTTAAGGCCTCGGTTTCCTCGTTAAGACCTTTATCCCCTCCCCTCATCCTTTCCCCTTCCCCTTTCCCCCCCCCACCCAAGAAATGGATGAGACGCATGAACTGACCGTTCCCCCCACGAGTGACTTTATTCCGTGGGGTACTTTCTTTCAACCTTCTGGTTTTTGTCTTTTTCCATCTGCGGTGGTGTTGTTCCGGAACAGGCTGCGGTCGTTCTGTCTAGTGGGTTTGTAAGATTTTCCATTGGGAGTAAGAGTTTCTCTTTTCAAGCCGAGGGCGGTCCCTTTTTTTTTTTCTTTACCTCCCTTGATTCCGATTCTCAAGTTTTTTAGTTCTCCCCCCCTTTTACTTCAGGGTCATTTGTACTTTCTTTGGTCACAAGGATTCTTAGTCGATTTTTTCGTTCAAAAGTTTCTTTCTCCCCAACCTTTTTTAGAGGCTTTGACAGATTGGTTCCCCTAGTCTTTTCATATGATGATGGCGTTTTACTCTTTCCCTTCCTCTGTCTTACCATTCGAAGGTCCTCCTTTTTCGCCTTTCCCCTTATTCAGGCCTTCCTCTATGTCCCGCTTCTTTTTCAAATCTTATTTTCGTCTACGAGCGAGTGATGACCTTAATGCTGCAATCCGTTTATGAGGTGTTTTTTGAGCTTTTCCTCGCCTCCTCTTTTTCTTCTTAACTCCAGACCTTTTGCTTTATGGACTTGCTTTTTCTCCCTTAGAAATCTCCCGTTATGAGCCAAAAAAACTTTCTATTGTTAGGGTCTTTTTACCCTTTCCTTCCCGCCCTGGTACTAGTCGGACCGCTGACTTTGTCTTAGTTTCCCCGCCCGGCTCCAGGGGGGGTGGTGGGGGGGGTGGTTTGGGTCTTTTTCGTGGTTGGAGTCGGAACGAGGACGATTTTTACCAATTGTAGCTTCGAATTCTCCATTTGACCTTTCTCCGGTTGGCTGTTTCTTTCGGGGAACTCCCTCCCTTCATGTGGTGCTTTTCCTTCCCAACAGCACTTTGAACGCGCAGTCCGCTTCCTGTGAAGTTCCTCTGTCCATGTAGTTTAGCAAGAGAGGCTTTTTTCCGTTCTTGACCCCTCCCTCTTTCCTTCCTCCTTGCCGCCTTCGCTGTGC
>Ga0179593_1542289_pt1 | contig 15531 bp, 19 predicted proteins | sample CZODoug2_1_08_16_FD_185931 | JGI IMG/M metagenome (GOLD analysis project Ga0179593, IMG submission 185931) | Vadose zone soil fungal communities from Angelo Coast Range Reserve, California, USA - CZODoug2_1_08_16fungal (PacBio error correction) | ecosystem: Environmental > Terrestrial > Soil >... | reverse complement strand
TTGCTTTTCCCCCTCGCCCACCCCTTTTTCCTAGTTTGTATACGTTGATTACAATAACTCTGTTCCTACGCTTTTTTTTCCCCTATTTCTCTGCCCCGGTTCTTTACTCACTGGTTTGCTTTTTTCTTTATTTCTTTCACCAAGTCGCCTTCTTTCCACTAGCGGTTTCGTTCGTGTTCCTGAAGTTGCGATTGATGCTGCAAGGCATGAGGCGTTCGCTGCTATTTTCTTCCCTGTTTTCCTTTTCAAGGGGTTTTTCCTTCCGTTCCTTTTCGACCTTCCTACCGACTAATGAAGATCGAAGTCTCCCCTCTCAGTTTCCATCGCCTCCCCTTTCTTGTCGGTTCATTAGTGTTACGATAGGTTTTTTTTTTGTTTCTTGTTGGTTTGGATCTTCCTTAGGTGTCGTAACCGCTTTTGCGTTTTTGTTATTTTTTCTCTTTTTATCGTCCGTGTTTCCAAGGTAGTATATTTCACTTTCGGACGGGAACACATTGGCACCCGTGAAGTTTCTTCAGTTTCTTCTCTTTTGCACCCTTGTCTTCCTCCTCATTTTGGCGAAAATTTGAGGTTCGACAGTCTGGTTTTTGTTCTTTCTCCTTGGTACGATTTTGATCCCGTGAGACGCTTTTTTTGGCTGGGAGGGGCGGGTTTTGTGGTTTTTTGCACCTATTGTTTGGGTTTCGCCCAGTGGTTTTTTTGCTGCGGTCTCTTTTTTTGGCTGTTTCTGGGTGCCCTTTTGAGGGGACTTTTGTGCTCTTGCCGGGCTTTCTTCTTTGAACCCCTCCCGTGGCGTGGAAACCGGTTGGTTGGGACGTGGTTTTGCGTGCGGTTACTCTTGGACCCTTTTGTTATTTTTGGGGTCTTTCCGGGGTTTTTTGGCCCCCTGGGCCTTTTTCAGGTTTTGGCTTTGACAGGGGCTCCTTTTTTTGGGATTGGGGTCCCTTTCCTTTTTGGCCCTCCAAGTCCCGTTAAACCAGACCTCCCCTCCTCCCCCCTAGTAGAAGATGCGTATGGTTTTGCGGGGCTTCCCCTTTCTGAAGCACTTTTATTATGAGCACCCCCCTGGGACTTCCTTCTTTTTTCTTTTCACGTTTTATGTTTTTTCTCTTTAAGATCCCGTTTTATTTTCTTCTCCCTTCTTGGTTGACCCAACCTGCACCTGAATTCTGCTTATTAGCTCTTTTTCCCCCCCCTCTCATGCGACGAGCGTGATAATGCACCAACCCCCCCGCTAAAACGCTGACTTCTCCTTTCCTTCTATGCGTATCGTGGTTTCCATGTTTTTTCGTTATATTTATTTTTTTCCCCCCCCTGCGCATCGGAACTTCAGCTTTATCTGGGTCCGGGGCCATACTTTCCCTTTTTATTTCACTGATTCGAACAGGTTATCCCTCATCCCACCCCCCACCACTCTTTTGCCGATGACCACTATTCCCCACCTCCCCAAGATGACGAGTACCAGTTCTGAGGTCTCTCTTCTCTTTCTTCTCCTGTTCTCGGCCTTCTCCCAAACAGAGGGCAAGTTCCCCTTTTTTCATGCCCCTCGCCTTGACACCTGTTCGAGTTTCGTATCGGTTAGATAAGATCTGGGGATTACTTCGTCCTTTCCTTGAACCAGGGTCACCAGAATGCCGAAGAATCCGCTCTATTTCTGCTCCTCCGCCTCGTCAAGTCGCATCCCGATTTTCAAGGGCCCGTCAAGTGGCCTCTCTTTCCCCCAGCGTCCCCCCCAACTCTGGAGCAATGAGCAGTTTGATTGTCCCATTGCCTTTTAGAAACAAGCAATCTTTTTTCTTTACCAGCCTATTTTCCTCCTAGAATGGAGCATACTTTCCGTGACTTGGCATTTTATTGCTCACTTCCCCCAACTTATATGCCCCCCCCCTTTTTTTTTTGCGGAATGGGCCGAAGGTTCCCTGCTTCCTTTGACGTTCCCTGGTTCAGTTAACGTGCGCCCCCTTGCCGCCCCGGAGGAGTTTGAGCAGCCCCATGACCCTTTCCCTTATTCGTCCCTCCCCCCCCTAGTGGGAGCAAAGCTGGGTGGTTTCACCCAACCCGTTCCTCGTCCCTCTTTTACTTTTGTTTTCCCCGCTGTCTTTTTTGGTTCGCCAGGGAAGCTGATTCTTTCACATTCAAAACAAATTCCTCTTTTTTCCCCTTTTGTGTTACCTTTCCCCCCTGAGTTGGAAATCTTTCCTTAAGTAATTTTTTTGTTGTTGTCCGGATCTAATCCCGCTTGATTATTCTGTTTTTGCATCCTCAGATTTTTGGCAGGACTCCGGCAATTCACTCTTTTGTTTTTTTCCATCCCCTTCCGGCCCCCCCCCCTTTTCTTTCATTTTGGGCACCTTTGGCACTTGTGTTTTGTCCTTGTGCCCACTCTGATTGGGTTTTCGAACTCTTTTTCTCCTGAAGGGTGTGTTGGGCCTTAGGGTTTCATGCTATTGGAGTGATTCGGTAGCTTGGTCTTTCTTTTCCGTTGGGGGGTTTTGTTTGTCACCTCCTAGTATCTCCCCCCTTCCGTTGTCCCCTTTTTTTCAGAATTAAAAAAAGTCGTCGGTTTTTCGAGGGGTTCACGTTTGTCCTCTCCCGGATCCCGGACTCAAAAGGAGGATGCGTCTCCCAAGTTTGGCTTTAGGGTTGGAACATATGATTTATCGACGTTTGTCGGCGAAGGCACGCGTGGCCTTCTTTTGCGTATCTTTCCCCCTCTTTTTTTCCTCACTTTATAGAGGTATCCCCTTTTCTTTGGCCCACTTCCCGGTTTAGAGTGCAACTCTTATGCGACGTGTTGGTTTTGGCGTCCCCCCTTCCTAGACCTCTTTTTTCAACACCCCTTTAGGTTCTGTAAGCTGTCCCCTCCAGTCCAGTTTCTGTCCTTAATGCGCGTTTCTCTTGTTGTAGATTTTTGACAACCTTGCCTTTTTATTGGGCCTTGGTCGATGGTTTTGATCTTTTTCCCTTTTTTTCCCACGCTTATCATTGGCGATTCCGACTCCCCTCAACATTCCTTGTAATGCGGAACCACTGTCGTAGGAATCGAGACTCCCTTTGTTGGTTGCCTTCTTTTCCCTTTGTTGTGAATTATTTCCCGAGTTAACCGCTGGTCGATCTTCCCCTTTTGGTTCCTTGTCTTTGCCTTTTAAATGAGCTTCCCTTGTGGTACCCTTGTTTCCCCGATATCGGGATAGTAGATTTCCCCTGTTGGACCCCCCTCCTGTGAACGACCCCTTGTTCCCCCCGATTCAATCTGGATCTTCCGGGGGCGCAGGCGTTCCCTTTTCCTTTTTTTGTTTTCGGGTGTTGCCAGCGGGCTTCGTTCGAGTCGTGTTTTTCTGACATGGGTTTTTTGCTTGCCGACCTCCTCTTACTGTTCAGGTTTTTTTTCCCCCCCCTTAGATGAAGTCCACAAGCCTTTCTCGTGCCTTCTCCAGTAATGGTTTTCTTGGCTGACGAAACCCTCCAAGTGTGTACAGCATCCTCCCTTTTTTGATGTTTTTTTTCCTTTAACACCCAAAAGGAAGTTTTCTCCTTTCCCCTGCCCCCCTCTTTGGAGAGTTAGTTATTTTTCTGTTCTCGAGACACTGGCGGGCATGCCCCCCCTCAAGGAAGTTCAGGGTCCCCTTTATCCGAATTTCCCCCCCCGCCAGGACGGATTAAAACAGACCACTGTTTTCCCCGTCGGCGGACTTTTTCCCGCAGCCGTAAGGTGGCTCCCCCCCCAAAACAGTCCTATTTTTTTAAGGTTCCTTTTTTTTCTTCCCCAGACATGCTTCGCGCCACCCCCCTTTCAAGCCCTAGCCGCCCGCGCCCACCCAGCGTTCAGCCATCGTGTCTTTTTTGCCTGACCCCTTTCCCGACGCTTTTTTCCCCCTCCAGCCCGCCGTTGGTCTTTCCCCCAGGCCGCCAGCGTAGGTTGGGGAACCGCCAGTTTTCGGTTTTATTCGGAGCCTTCCACGCTCTCTTTAGTTGTTTCCCCTGCTCAGAAGTGGATTAACGCAGTGGTTTGGTTTTTCTTCAGTTCACCGACGCTGTCCACATCCACTGACGGATTCCCCCGATCCCGTCTGGTGCGTACGGACTTTTTATCCCGACCCCCCCCCCCCGAACCAACCCCTCTGCCATAACCTTCTTCCCCCGTTTTGCTGGGATTGCTTAGCCTGCTCCCTGCCCCCCACCCTCGCATCCTTTTTTTTCGTGCGCCTCTCCTCAGGTCTAACCCCACGGAATGAACCCTTCGGAGTGGCAGAGTTGCCCGTTGCCAGCCTGCCAGGCTCCCCTTCCTTTCTGCGTCACCCTATTTTTTCGTACGACAATTTTTGGTTGCTTTTTTGACCTTACTCGAAGTCAATAAGTTGGAAAACACTTGGTCAGGGAACTCTCCCCTTTTTTTTTAGCCAGGCCCCCATTTCCTTTTTTTACCCAATTCTTTTTCCTTCTTCCGGACTTTTTCCCCCAGTTGCATGCTTTGATCCGACTCTCTTTTCTTTTAATCATGTGTTTTTTTTTGACTTCCTTTTTTTTATTTTTTGCCAGTCCCCCCCTTTTTTTTTTTTCATTTTCTCACGTTATACACTCTTTTTGAATCCCACGAGTGGGGCCTTTTTGATCTGCCGGGATCGTTTCCGGGACCCAATTTGTTCCTCCGTTTTTCGTCCCCCACTCACCCTTGTTTTTTTCTTATTAGATTTTTTTTTTGGTTTTTCCCCCCTGGATTGCCTTCCTTAGTCGGCGGTCCCTTCTTCTTTAGACAAGTCAGCGTTTTTCTCGTGCCCGGTTTGGGTAGGTATGACCCGTTTTTGCCTTTCGAGGGATCCCCCCCCTCCACATAGAACAATAGTAGACTCCTTCCATTTTTCCTGACTTGCCCCTCTTTATAATGTTACTTCTGTTTCGGTTCTTTTTCTTCATCCTATGTAACCGAGAAGGGTTCATCGGGGGAGTTCTTCTGTCATTTGTCGACCTTTTTTCCTAACTTTCCTTCCTGCGTCTTGCCTACGGCGTTACGTTTTTTGCTCCTTTACATCTTCATGGTTTTTCAGGGTTTTTTTTTTTTTTCCGGGTGGTTTCCCTCTCTTTCCTCGCAAATTTTGCCGTCCTCACCGGGTTTTTTTCTTTGTTTGGACCCTCCGCTTGGTCTCGTTGCGGCCTTGACCTTTCTTTTGATGTTCCCCGCTCGGGATAGGTGTGAAGAGTTGTTTTTTGGGCGTGGTCGTTTCGAGTGGATGGCGCTCTTTTTACGGTTCCGCTGGAAGGAGTCGTCGTTTTCCACGGTAACTGTTTTGGGGGTCTTGGTTGGTCTTGACGTCCCCGGCTGCTGAACCACTTTTTCTTTTTTCTTGTGAAACCGGTGTCTTTTTTGAAGCTGCCCGGGAACTCTTGGGCCCTTTTCTTGAGGTCTTTGTTTTTACCTTTTTTTTTCTTCGGTCGGGGGGGCCTGCACCGCAGGTTTTTCTCTACACCTATGTTAACTCTACCTCTTCAACTTTGCCTCCGGCCCTTCGTACGTCTGGTTTTTTTTTTTTGATGACCACCTTCTCTTTCTTTATGTGGGCTACAACGGGTCCCTTTTTCTTGGCCTCGCCCGACCCCCCTCGTTGCTTTAAGTTTTATCCCCCATTCGGGGACCAGCTTATTGGGCAACCGCCTTCTTTTTTTTTTTCCGTCGTCGAGGGAACTTCTCGACCTTTTTTCATGTGCTGGCTCCCTCCCCTGCGTGTCCCAGTTTCCAACGTCCCTCTTTTACATCCTTCTTTTTTCCTCGGTTTCCGGCCGGCCTTCTCCTTTTTGGGTCACTTGGTATTTCGCCGGGTCAGTTCCCAACGGTCTTTTCCCTGTCTTTCGGGGTTGGCATCCAGAGCAGACCATCCCCAGGGGGCCTCACGGTCGAATTCAAACAGTCACCCGATGCTGCTGTCGTTTTCCCCGCGCTGGTCGCTCGTTTTTTCTCGGGCCCCTTTTTATCCTCTGCCCGCCACACGATTCCTTTCGGAACAGGCCCTCTCTGGAGCCCTTCCCCCACGGCCAAGCCCGTGGGTTTCTTTCATCCCCGCGTCCTCGCAGATGTGGTTTTGGTTTCCTCACAGTCGTTCACGTGAAATGGCAACCCGCTACGGCGCATCTTTTACCTGTCTGCCTGCTCGGCCTACCTTGGGACCAACCTCGCATTACCTGTTTTGGTTTTTTTTTTATACCTCCCCCTTGCAGCCTTAGTCTTCTGTGTTCCTTCACCTCTCGAAACCTCCGTTTCAGGTCGAAGTTAAGGGGGCTCTTCCACGTAGATTCGTTTTTTTTCGCCCTCCGTCACCCCCCCCACGAAGATTTTTCTTTTACGCCTCTTTTTTTGCAGACTTTCTTGAAAGTGACTCAGCTCGACTCTCCTTCAACCATTAAGCTACACATCTTGTGAAAGCGAAGGGTCGACGGTGGAATGATCTCCGGACCGTCTCCCGTGACATAAGAGCCCTTGACCCTTTTGGCCTTTTGATCATGCCAGATTCTTTCCTACACCCCCCCCCCATGACCCGTTCGAGCCAGTTTTTGGGGGTAGACCCCCCCCCCTGTTATTGTCACCCCTCTTTTTTCGTCCCCACACCCCGTCCGTGCCTTCTTCCCGGGAGTCCTTGGTGTACTAAAGGAGGATTGATTCCTGGCCTGATCCAAAAAAGACTGTTTTTTTTCTTCCCTTTGCTTCTGTCACTCCCCCCCCAACATTTAATTCTTTGTTGTTGAGAGAGATCCCGATCTTTGGCGTTCCGGCCGGGGGCCTTCAAACTGCTTTTTAGTGTTTGTCTTTGCCACTGCCTTTCTGCTTCAGCCAACCCTTTTTTCCCAAGGCACGTTTGAAGACACGGGAAGGGTTGTTTGCTGAAACAGGGGTTGGCCAATTTCCGTATGGGTGAGTCGGTTCCCGGTCCTGTGTTTGGTGCTTCTATGTTTTCCTTTCGGGGGTCTGACTCTTTCCCGGTCCCTTTAGGTGTTCGTGCGCTCTTTTCCCCTCTTTCTTCCCACCTAGTGCCCCGCCGCTGCACTTTTTTGGGTGGGTTGGTCCGCCTTTTTCTTGTTTCACCGTGATCCCTATCTTTTTCGGCGCTCCACATGTGAAGTTCTGGTGTCCCCTGCCTGCCTTCCTTTTTTTTTTTGTGAATGGCTTGGTCTTGATTTTTTGTTCGAGGAACACGCTTTTGTATCGTGCGTTTTTGGATGGTCCGGTTTTAATCCTTATCTAACACCGGGCGGTTTTTTTCTGCAAAGGGTCTCGCTGTTCCGGTCGGGTGGGTTTTTAGGCTTTTTTGCAACCGGTATATTGGACGTTTGGTCGGTCCCGTGCCTTTGGTCCGTCTCCTACTGCCTTACGTCATTCTTTTAAGCCTCAATTGTAGCTAGTAACATATGGTCCTTGCACTCACCCCCGACGCGTTTTCTTGGTATCCCTCCGAATTTTTTCGTTTTGGTTATCTGACCACCGGGCGTGTTGGCGTTTACGCCTTGTGTTTCTTCTTGGGGATGTTTTTTTTTCCTTTTTTCAAGAATGTTTTTTTGATTTCTTTTAATCGCACGTTTTTTTTCGCGGACGGCTGACAGAGTCGACCCCCCCCTTTGGCGCCCCCTGTCCTTTCCAGAATAGGTGTTCCTGTCGAGGGGTGGTGCTCGAGGGCCAGTTCTCTCGGGATTCCCCGCCCCCCCTTCTTGCTGCCCTTCTTTTTTTCCCTTTCTGACTTCGCTGAGTGGTTTTTTGGGTTAGACCTTTCCTTTGGCCCGTTTCGAATCTTCTTTTGGGCTTGCATCCGGGTTTAACTTTTTTTCGGTAGTTTTCTCTCCCCCAGACGGTCAAGTCCTCTTCTTTCATTCGAGTCTCCCGCGGAAATCAGTTTCCAATCGGGATCAACTGTGATTTGTCTGGTCGGGTGTCACATCAGGACACGTTGGTGCATTGATTGCCTGTGTCGATGTTCCCCCCCTCCCACATTGGACGTTCCCCTCGGCCGCAAGCTGCCAGCTTGTCCGGCGGTAGCATGTCTTCTTGCACCCACCCGTTGAGGGCATCCAACAGACACAGCAGACGAAGGTTCCCACGGATCGATGATTTTTTTTTTTCCCCCCTCGCTCCCCTACCAACGGGTCCGTTTTGCTGTGACAGTCTCCCCTCGACCCCGGTAATCCCCCAATACCTTTTGTTTTATTCAGAGCCGCCCTCCGCCTCCCTGTCACGAGCAGCCATTCGCAAGGAGCCAGTGAGACGCCACTTCAGCGCCCTTTCCTTCCCCCGAACCACTCCCGTCCGTTCCCTGCCAGTCAGTAAGGCTCCCGAGGTGACTGGGTGGCGCCTCGACCGTTTTTACCGCCAGTTTGGTATTTCCCCCCTTCTCCGGGGCCGGGTGGTTCCCTTCTCCCTGAAGTTTTGGTTCCTCCTCGGGCTCTTCCGTTTCCCCTTCGTCGTTAGTTATTCGTCCTTTTCCCGTTCCACGGGCTCACCTCTTTTCCCCCCAGCACTAACCAAACCGATTTCGTTTTTCATACCCCTTCTTCCCCGACCCCATCCTCCCCCCCGTTTGTTTTTGATTTCCTTTTTACATGAACAGAGCTCTTTGGCATTCGATGGCTTACCTGTCGTTAGCTTATGGTTTTTAGGTCCGTTTTTCTTTTACTTCTACCCCCGTACCTAGCCCCTTTCGCTTTTTTGGCCCCCTCCTGTGGTGCCTTCTTTGGACTGGCCTTCGCCCTGACCGGCTTTTTGAATTTCTGCGTTCTCGGAAAAATTTTTAGTGAACTGGTAGAAGCCCAACCTTTTTTTTTCCAGGAAAAAACGCTCTTCGGCAAGTTCATGTACTTTCCCCAAAATTCCAAGGTCCTTTTTCCCCTCGGGGAACCTCTCTCTTTCCTTCTGATCCCGAAATCGCTCCCCCTTTTTTTTGCTATTGAGAATCTTTCCCCTTTCTTTTCCTGCGCCCAGATTCTTACCTCTGCTTTCTACGCGGGACCTTCCCCTTTTCCCCCGGTCACTTTCCCTGACCACGGTTGCCTGTCTTGCTTCACCGCCCCTTTGTCCCTTCTTTCTGATTCCCCCTTTCCGTTTTCGCGGCGTAAGTTATTTTGGCGAAGTCTTAGGGTAGATTTTTCTCCAGGCGTTTCCGTGGCGGGTCCACGGTTAGGCCATCCCCCACTCAGGGTTCCTTTCTTAGGCCATATCCCCTACGCCGCAACGTTAAGGTCCCTTCTTAACTTGCTCTGTTGGTTTTGTTCGGGTTCCTAGGCGTACCCCCCCGCTCGCGGGTGTTTGTTCGGTGTTTGAATGACGGCCTTTTTTTTTTTGACCGTGGACTTTACTTTGCCCGTAACACAAACGGCGGTTTCCCCCCTTCGGCGACTGGTTTAACTCTTTTTTCCAGTTTTGGAGGGGACGCCGGGACCTGGCGGTTCGCCAATTTGACAAGGCGCTAGGTTGGTTTTTGGCCGGGTTGTTCTCATTTTCCTTGCGGCATGTCTCGGCTCGGGTTAGGCGTTCAAACTTATGGTCGGCGTGCCGCCGTTTCGAGCCATGGCGGCCTTTTTTGGTGACATTTTTTGTTGTGCAGGTTTTCACCTTGGCTGTTGACGGCGTGGGGAACCAGGGGCATTTTTTTACCTTTGTCACCGCCTTCCAGTCGGCCACCCCGATGTCCGTAATGTTTCCCCTTTTGGGGAGTGCCCCAGGATCGCTTTTTAACTTCTGTTTTGGGCTTTCTTTTGCTTTGCGGTTGGTTTTTTGCTTTTTGGGGGGCATTTGCCCCCCCCCCCCCGCCGGGTGCTTACGTCAGGGTTACCTATACCTCAAGCGGCGGTTGGCCGCTTCTGGTTTGAACGTTCTGGTTCTTGTGTACCTCGGACGACATTTTATTTGCGGCTACCCCGATTTCTCGAGATGTTTTGTCCCCACCAGGTTTCTCCGCAGCCTCTCCCCCTTCAGGGCAGTCCCCCCCCCAGAATTGGCCACCGTCCACTTTTTGACTTTTTTCGGCTCTCCGAGCCTTTTTCCTACCCCTTGTCAAGGCTGTTGCCGCACCCCGGAAGTTACGATGCCTCTTAATCCGTTAAGATTAGATTGGTTTTGACAATCGTTGGTTTCTAACATGTTTCCCTTTCGCCCCCTCGGAACTGTCTATTTTTTCCTTCCCCCCCGATTTAGGTATTCGTAGTGCGATGCACAATTTTCTTTTCAGCCACCCCCTCCTTTCCTTCCAGCCACCACATTTGAATAGTGACTTCCTTCTGCTGGTGCATTCGTTCGTTAGTGTCGTTGGCCTTGTCTAGGTGAATCGCCCGGCTGCCTATTGGGAAAAAAGGGGGTCCATTCTCCGATGCCCCATTCTGACGGAGACCACAGGGTCAACCCTCAGTTCTCCCCAGCTCTTTGGGGAGGGCCGCATTAACGTTACCGGGTTACTTTGACCCCCGCTGTGTTTTTTTTTCAGTGCAGACAAATCCTTCTACGTGTAGTCTCGCGCGCCTACGGAACCTTTTCCTTATTTCTGGTTGAATTCTAACCGTCCCCCTTGGCCCTGGTCGAGTTTCTCCCTTTCGAACAAATTGAAGGGCGAGTACGGTCCATACGACCACGCCCCTTCATACATTTCTTCCGACGTTTTTTTGGTTTCCCTCCAGATTTTTCGCCGCCGTGACGCAGATTACTTTTGAAGAAGTCTGGCCTACGTGAAACCCTCGAGCAAAGTTGTGACGATGAACCTTTTTTGTCCCCCCCGTCCGGGCCTCAGCTCCTTTGCAGTCGACCCTTCCTGCCCCTTTCCTCGTCCATCCTTGCCAGAGAGCGACACTTCCTTTGTCCCCACCGACCCCCCATGGTTATTTTTTTACGTTACAATCGGGTAAGGCCCCCCAGATGTCCGCCAACCCTCCGGTTTTTCTTTGCCCATGTGGCCCGTTGTCTTTGGGTGTAGGAGTGAAGGGTTTGTTTCAGGCCCCTTTCCTCCCCAACAGAATTTTCTTTGAAAGGCTGCTTCTCCTTTTTCCCCCCCATTTCCTTCCCTCTCTCTTTAAATATTTTGTTTGAGGCTTGACCTCTTTGAGTATGTAGTATCCAGCCTTTGAAGGGACCTTTCCTAACCTTTTTTTTCTTTCGGTCCAGTCCATCGGAAACACAGTTTCTTCCCAGGGATACTGGAAAGAGGTCCAGGGTTTGCGACCCCAGGTTCCCCCTTTCCCCCGTGATTGGTTGGGGCCGGAACGAATGGCTGAGGGGGCCAGTCCTGGGGCTTTGTCTTTGGGCTGATTAGGCTGTTCTGCTTGGTGCTGGACGGTGCGCTCATTGGCCCCGTGCTCCTGTTTCAAGGTCTAATCACCCCACTTAGACTCCCCTGGGCCGCGCGATATTTTTCCCGGATCTTCCTCTTAGGTCAACTCACTGGATCTTTGCGTCCGGCTCTGCCTTGGCACCATGGTTCACTGAAGAGGTTCTCCCCTTTTTCTTTTTTTTCGTTGCGGCTGCCCTTTCTCGCGATTGCTTGGTGGTGGGTGTTTTTTTTTTTTTTTTCCTGGTTTTGTGGCTCGAAGCTTTTCCGCGTTTGCACCTTTTTGTCTTGTTTACCGTGCCACCGTATTCGACTTTTATATTTCCCGCACGGAGTCGGTTTTCGTTACTTTCCGCTTCAGCTGCACAGCCTCTTTTTTTTATTTTTGAATATTTTTTTTTCCCCCCATTTTTCTTCGGGGCGTTTTGTCCGGTTTTTGGCTGCCCCGTCATAGCTTGTTTGAGTTTGGTGCTTGTATTTCCCTTTTCTCTGTAGATTTCGTAAGATTTTTTTTTTTGTCCTGACTGCGTCCGCGCCTTTTTTCAGGCGTTCCCCCTCTGGTCACGGTTTGGAATATCCTTTTTAGGCGTCTTTTTGTTCTCTTGCTGATGATTATTGCCCTTTGTCGCTTTTCCCCCACATCGGGTTTTTATTGACCCTTGGTCTCCCCTCCTCTCCCCAAGTTTAAGCGGTTGTTTATCGTTTTCTGACGGCTTTTGTGGCCACCCGTCAACCTCTTCTGGCGAGCGGGACGTCTTTTGTTGACGGCCTTTGTTGTAGTCAGCTGACTCTTTCTGCGTTATTTTTTTCCGAGAATTGACTCTTTCAACTTCTTTTGGTTTTTTCCCCCCATCCGATTTTTTTTTAATGACCTCTTTTCTTAGTCACTTAGCGTCCCCTCAAGAAATTTTGTCTTGGGGTTTCCCGCCAGACTCCTTCGTGTTCATCCCCTGCCACAGACGTTTCCCCCCCCTCTTTTGGCTGATGAGCTTAGACTTTTTCCCTGTGGTTTGTCCACCGGGCACCTCCCCTTGGTCTCCCCACGGTCAGCCAGATTACGCTTCCCCCCCCCCTCTTTCCCGTTTTTTCCCCAACCTGAAAACGGACTTTTTTTCCGGTTTTCTCTTGGGGCTATTGTCTTCCCCCCCCAATGTTTCCCCCACGGGGTGCATTTTTTCACTTGGTTTTCCTTTAGTAACCGGTTAAAAAAAGTTTCGCCCTTCCCCCCCCCCGCAGGGACCAAGGCCACCCCCCTTTGCACCCCACCTTGGTGCGCCCCGTGAAAAACTCGCCCTCCTCCCTTTTTTTCCCCTTTCTTTGCCCGGCGGAGTCCGGCGCACTGTCCCTTCCGTTTCTTTTTGTTTAAGTTGGCGTCCCCCCTCTTTTTCGGGCCGCCCTTACACGCTATAAAGAGAGCCCGGATCCTCTTTCTCCTGCTTGTTTGAAGGCAGTCGTTTTTAACTCTTCTTTTTGACTTCTGCCGTCTCAGGCTTCCAACATTTCACCCCCTCAGCCTTTTTATACCACCTATGACTTTTCCCAACCGAACCGTCGTCAAAGAGCAAGCCACTGATATTCTTCTTCCTCTGCTTTCTTTTTTTACGCTCCTCCTTTTTTTTTTTGGTTTCGGGGCAGCCTCGAAACGCCCGTGCTATACCCCGTGGTCCCCGATACCCTTTTCTTTAAGTATCCCGGGGGCATCTCTTCCCCCCCTCTTTTGCTTCCCTTTCCCTTTTTTCCTTTTTTTTTATTTTCCTTTTAGGCGTCTGACCCGGGTTTTTCTGTGGTGCCGACTCCTCTTTCACTCTTTTTTCAGAACGACCTGTTTCACATGTCCCCCATTCTTACTTGACTCCTAAAGGGACTTCTCTTTTTTTTTATTTCGAGTCTGATTCCGAAATCTCTCTTCTTGTCACTTTTTCCCTTTTCTTTGTGAGGATTTTGCACGGGGGCAGCTTTTACGTCTATCAAGCTTTGGCAATTTCACTACCTTTTCTTCTATTCGTCAGGTTGCCTTGCATTCGTCCGTCGTTCCCCTCCTTGTCTACTCTCGATTCCTTTAGAGTTTTCGAGGGGTCGAGTTTGGGCTGGCAGTCTCGTGGTTTTCCTTGATGCTATTGTTTTTTTTTTGACAAGAGGTTCATTGTTTTTTTTTGAACTTTTTCGGCACCTCCGTTCTTTTTCGCCCGCGCACTCCTGGCGGAAAAGTTGACTTCGTCCATGCCATTCCTTCAAAAGAATTAGGTTTTTTTTCCAATGTTCGTTTTTTTTTTTCTGTTGTCGGAGCTAGTGGTAGTACTCGTTTCGGTTTGCATTGGGGTTTTAGGGGCTGGTAGCGTTTTCGTTACGTTTCACACCGTGGACTCCTTTCACTCCGGAACTGCTGTTCACTATTGGAATTGGCTCAGTTTCATCTTTCCCCCGTTTAACTTTGAGGCATATTTATTTTGGTTGAGCCTTGCCACTGGGCGTTTTCCTCCCCCCACAGGAGTTTTCTCCCGGGACCGGTTGGCGCCGCTTCGCCGGGCGGCTTCTGTTCTTTTCGGCGTTGAGGGTCACGTTGTGGGGTCGAAGTTTTTTTCGTGTCTTGTTTAGTCGGGTTCGCGTGCAGTGTTTGGAGCCTTTGCCCTGTGTCCGGACGGTTTTTGATGTTCCCTCACTTGGACCTTTTTTTTTTTCCCCTAGGACGTCAGTCTATGCGGAAAAGGTGCTGATTGGCCCGTTTGGTTTCGGGGGTTCTTCCCCTTTCACTCTGTGTCCGGCGTCTTTGTTTTTTTTGTGTCTTTCTTCCTTGCGTTAGGGTCATGCCGCCAGGGTTTTTGCTACACGCCCCGGACCCCTTTCAGAGGCGTTCGTTTCCTCTGTACCTGTATGGGTGTGTCGTTGACTTTTTCCTGCCACCTTTTTTTCTACAACAAGGATCGTGATGCGTGTCCAGTCCCCTTTCAGATGCGGGTCTTCAACCGTTGCCACCTTTGCCCCTCCCTCTCTCTCTCTCGAGATGAACACTATCCCGGGACGACAGGTAGTCTGTTTGCTGCACCCCCCCTTGTTTCCTCCACAGACGTGACCTCCCCTGCATTTCTCTAGGGGGCCAACAGGGCGTCTATGTGTCAGCCTTCCTCTTAGGTTTTTCGGTTGCCCACATTGCCTTCTATGATGCAACCTTCTTTTTACCCTCTTCTTTTTTACACGCCCCGGTTTTTTCCCTCGGTCCAGATGAACAACGGGACACCGATCGCTGTAGTTTTTGTCGATCTCTCCTTCCCCCTTTTTTTTTTTTTTTACTCGGTCTCCAACGTCTCCCCTTTCCCCGTGGAACAGTGGCAAATTAGTTTTTGCACCATGCGCGGTCCCCATGGACCCGCCGTTGGCTATCCGGCTCTCCTCAACGATTTTTTCGTTGCCCCGCATTCAAGGGGTCTACTGTTCCCCCCCTTTTTTTTCCCACCTTTTTTCCCTCTCGAATCAGCTTATACGATCGTCGGGTCATTTCCCGTTCCTTCGCTACGTAGCTTCTACCTCCCAGAGAGTATACTTCGCAACCCCCCCTATCCTTCTTCTGAGTCTTTCCCGCCTCACTTTTCTACCAACCGAAGACAATCGAGCCAATTTGCAGATTTCAAGTTGGCCCTTGCTTTTTTCGGTTTTTCCGATTTTTCCTTATGCCTTTTTTCCTTCTTCGCGGTTTTTAAGCCCACCGCTTTTTTTGTCTCTCAACCCCCTTTTTTCCCCCTACACAGGAGTGCGGGTTCCAAGTGACAGCGTGCCTTCCCTACGCCAAACTTGGCCGTTACCGGCAAACCATGACTCTTGTTGGCCCCAATTTTCCCTTTTTGGCCCCCCTCTTTTTGTCCCCCCAAAAGTGAATTGGCCAACTTTTGCTTTTTTTTTGTGTCCTTGGCTTTGAGCTTGATCATCCTTCAACCACGCGGTAGTCTCTGACGGCTGATCCCAGGTTCTTCCTTTTATTTTCCCTACCTTTCTTTTTGTTGGTTGTTGAGTCTATCCGTTTTTTTTTTTTTTTTATCAAATTTTCAAAGCCTTATTTGTCTTTTTCCCCCTCCCTCTATCCTGGTCCCCCCCCTAACATAATGGACATGAATAGCCCCCGGGACTGGTGTTTGTTTCCTCCCACCTTTTTGCATCGCCTCGTCCCCCTAACTTTTTAGAACTGGTTTTCTCTCCTTTCTTGGTTTTTTTTCTCTTTGACGGATGGTCGCTTTGGGAGGGGGGGTTTTTT
>Ga0179593_1479473_pt1 | contig 15531 bp, 15 predicted proteins | sample CZODoug2_1_08_16_FD_185931 | JGI IMG/M metagenome (GOLD analysis project Ga0179593, IMG submission 185931) | Vadose zone soil fungal communities from Angelo Coast Range Reserve, California, USA - CZODoug2_1_08_16fungal (PacBio error correction) | ecosystem: Environmental > Terrestrial > Soil >... | reverse complement strand
TCATTCCTTTTTCCCCCCCTCAGCCTCTGCTCTAAGCCGGTAACCGGTGCCGTAAGGCCGGACTTACTCCAATTCCGTCGAACGCCATTCATTTCCCTGAATTCTCTCATTTTCTGTCGATTGTATGCCCCCCTATGTAGAACTCTCCCCCCCCTTACACTATCTTCTTGATTCTATCTCGGTCGACCAAGTCGCGCAGCTTTTTTGACCGCCGTTCCTTTTACTCTTTCTCTTTTTTCCTTTTAGAATTTAATTTTCCAAGTCGATTTTCTCTTATATACCCTTGCTAATGTACCAACTTTCTTGATTTGTTTTCTTCTTATCAAGTGTCTACTTTCGCTCGATATTGTTCCTCCTCTCTTTTTCTCACCCCCTCTCAAAGCCTCTCCCCCCTCTCTTAGTCCTGGACTTTCGCTGCCACGCCCCTTTCTGTAGGTTTGCCACATACCCCTCCCCCCCATGACTTATCTCTCTCAATGCGTGTCCCCTCTTCACCATCTGCCTCTTAGGGTTGTTATCGTGAGACCCTTTTGCTTCTCCATGATTAAAACCAGTTTCTTATGCTTTTTTCCTATTTTGTATGGGTCCCTGTTCCTTGATTTCCTAACCCCCTTCCTGCTCGTTCGCTTTCCTCCGTCGTGCGTTCTTTTGCGACGTTCCCCCCGTTATCAGTCACCATATTTGCCCGATTGCACTCTTTACGTTAAAGAAAAGGTCTAAACAGAAGCCACTTTATATTTCGCCGACCTCAGTTTCTCCATGTCTTTCGCGGATCGCCTGTCCCTCTCATGCAGGGAGTATGGATTACCCGATGATCCTTCCATGTCTTGCCTGCTGGATCCCTCCCCAAGTTTTGGACTTCTTTTTTGCCATTGTTTGTGGGGTGTTTTCTAGCCCGTTGAGTAAAACCTGTGGACTGCCCCCGGCTCCTCTCCTGTGACTTCCCAAGGAAGGCTGTTGTTACCTATTGGGTGCGATCTATTGCTTCCGGTCCCCCATCTGTTTTTGACGTCCCTCTTTTCTGACGCAGCACGTTACCTCGATCCCTTGCCTTATTTTGTCGTTTTTCGTTGTTTTTATTTTTTTTTTGTTGTTTTGTGATGTAACTTAACTTCTCTTCGATCGAGTTCTATGAGCAGTGTGGTTCGTGCGACTCCCACTCCCGGTCATATTTGTTTGTTTGTTTCACTATCCTCATCTCGTGCCCCTTCCGAGAGCTGGCGATGTCATCAGTTTTTTTGGTTCTGTTTAACCTCCATCTGCAAATTCCCCAGGTGCTCCATCGCAACAAATTAATCACCTTTTTGACCCGAACTTACCATTTCCCGTATCAGATGCTCTCTTCTATTACTTGTGTTCCTTAAGGTGTATGATTGAGCTTGTTATATCTCGTTCCCCATTCAACATGTACTCGACACCGTATTCAGCCCTCCTGGCAACGTTCTTTTCGGCATAGTCCCTCCATTCTTTAGTTCGAGAAGACGTCCTTCCTGATCCCCCCCCCCCTGGCGTAGTTCCTTTTTCTCATTGAACACCTTCTTTAGCACGCGAACTTATGCGTCATTTAAACCCCCTCCCCCGCTGCCCTGTGCCCATTTCGTCGCATAGTCCCTCTGTGTTTACTACCTTTCCCCCTGTATCACAAGTCACTGTTACTATTTCCTTTTTTACACGCGTCCGCCTTCTTTCAATGGTGCGACTCCCCCTGGCCTCTTGATTGCCCCCCCTTCAGCGCCCTAATTTCCTTCCCCCGCCGAGATCCTTCAATATTCTCACGTGTATTTATTTTTCCTTTTTGACCAGAGCTCCAAATGTCAAACAGTCGAATAAGTTCTTTTTCCGGGCAGGTGAGTCTTCTTCGATACATCCCGTCCTACTGCTCTCTGTACGCTCTTACGTATGCTTTATCTGTCTTGCACAATCCGCTTCCTCCCTTTTCTTGTAGTCCCCACAGTCACTCCAGCATAGACATATTGAAATCCATCTCCCGCCACTCGTTCCTATTCCTTTTTGTGTGGTTTTTCTTTAGGAGAATTTCTATTCCTTAATTCTTTCGCGGACAATAAGAAAGATTTTTTTGGCAGTTACCGTCTTAATGTTTTCCTCTTAACCGTTATACCGTAAAGCCGCTCTAATCACCCCTTCGCGGAACTTTACCCTCTCGACCCCCCATTAGATAACAGGTTCGCCGCGGGATTTTTTTGACGATGTGAACGCTTTTACCTAGGTTCTATGCTTAGCGCCTGGCCACTGTCGGCTGGCGTGCGGTTTTTTCTTCTCGTCTTTTCTTGCCTCGGATCCTTTCCCATCTCTGGTTTTCTTTTTTCCTCCCCTTCCTGTTTGTTTAGTTCTCCACACCTCTCTCTGACAAGGGCAAAAATTTTTGACTTAGCAGGTCCTTTTTTTTTGAACAGCGACTGCCCCCCTCCCTGTGTGTCCGTTTGTATTTCATGTAGCGTTGCCTGCTTGGTACCCTTCCCCCCCGCCCATATGATTGGCTGTTGTTAATGAGGTTCTGCTCTTTCAATTTCTGTTCCGAGCCCCTTATTTTTAGGTACGGCTGGGTGTGGCCTTTTTCTTCCATTTATTCGAGTTGACGTTTGGCCGCGGCGACCATTTTTTCAGTGTGTGGTCTTCGCTGTGTTTTGCATGCAAAAAGACCTCACCCCCCCCCTGTCCTCGGATGCTCTCCCCTTATTTTTCTTTTTCCTCGCCTGCGACTGCGGCCACTTTCAAAATTATCTGGATTCTTCTGTCCCCCTGACTTTTCCCAATCCAGGGAGCTGCCCCGAAGCTTATTTTCATTCGTTGCGTTCCTGATGCTCCTACGTTCCCAACCCTCTATTTGAGGGCGTTCCCATGTTCGCTTTAGTGACAAGTCATCTGACATCCATACCCCCCTGGTTTTGGCTGTCCCCTTGCACGTTGTTTAGCTTTTTCTTCAGAGACTGCCCTATACCCAACCCCGTTTCTTCAGTGAAATCATTTATGATGCGCTCGAGGACCCGTTTGTCACCGGTTGAGGCTTCGTGGCTTTTTGCTCTGATTGCGTTTGTGTTCCCACTGGATTCTCCCTAGGGGTTTCTTCTCCTTCTCGTCGAACACGCGACTGTTACCCCTTTTCACCGTTTTGGTTAGATCACCTCTTCTTTGACCCAAGTCAATTCTCCGGCGACTTTGTGGTGCTCTCCGTTCATTCTCATTCATCGGTCCCTTGCCCTGTCCCCATTTGTCGGGTTGAGGGGAGTCTTTTTGTGCATTTTTCGTTTTGGGCCCGCTCTGCGCTTCTGATTCAACGCTTTGCGATCGTACGTTTGGTTGCGTCGCTTGTTCAGCTGGCCGTTTGATCTTTGTCATGTTTCTTTGTTGTGATTGTCTGCGACGTCCCACTCATCTGTTCTTGTTCCACAGGGATTCCTCTGCGACGCTTGTGTATCAACCTGACACACCTCACCTGCCTTCCCCTCCTTTTAGCCCATCCCTTTCTCTTCCCCTATCCTTTCGATTATTGGCGATAGACATCCTCCAACCTTTTCTCCTCAACGTCAGCAAATGAATCCGGATTCCGGTGCTCTGATCCTTTCTCTATTCCCCCCCCTTCTGGGTCTTATCTTTGCACCCTCTTGTTCAGGTCCGCTATGCCTCGTTTGCGTTGGACCTCTTCTTCCCCTCTCATACTTTTTTTTCGCGAATTTCTCACCTCGCGACTCCCGCCACATCGCCCCTGTATGTCCTTTTGGTTCGCGCATATATACAGCTTTCGATGTATTGCTCCTCCCCCCGACAGCTAATTGCTGTTCCTTCGCCCCTGGTGACTGTACTCCTCCCTGGATTTCCCATTTGTGTCTGTGACAGTTGCCTAACGTCCGGCCTGGTCCCTAATCTCATTTTCCTTGCGGCACCCCCCCTCGCTTCCCTCTCTCAGTCTACCCCTCCACAATCTATTCACAACGTTTTGATCCCACCCTTTCGATGGCATCTTTTCTTTCTAAGTCCCCCCTACTCGGCCTTGTCATCCGGTTCTTCACTTTCTCTCTCGTAAACCTATTGCTTTGTCTGTACGACACTAGCGTTTTTTTCCCCCTTCCATCCATACCTCCCGCGTCTTGTCTGTCCTCCTTTTTCTTCGAGGTTTCTGACGTGTTTATCAGGCGTCCACACCCTCTTCTACTGAGAGACAACACATGCCGCTCCCCCTTCTCCCTTTCCCTTTCCCACACCTCCTTCCCCCCCCCCTCTCACGTTGTGATGTCTACATCTTCCCTTGTAAGGCCCGCCTCCCTGTTCAGCTCGTGTTCCCCCCCTCCTCGTCCTTTCCCCCCCTCTTCTCTTATGTGAACCGCGACAGGTCAGTCACACCATTCTCTACTTTTTCCCGGCTGTTGGCGTAGAAGCCTCCCTTGAGTCGGGCATGCTTCAGGATCTCCATTCTTAGGCGCATCTTACCGCCATATGATCGAAGAAGTCCTCTAGGCTTTAGCAGGAGGTTTGATTTCGAGGTTACGAACTTTCCCCATTCGGCTACTTTACCGGTTCTTCGTCCGCGGCTTCTTTCTGATGTAACCCCATTTAGAATCAGATTTTCCGCCAGACCTTTTCATCCGATGTCCTAAACTTCTTCCCTTCAGTTTTTGATTTTTCACTTCCGTTCTCCTCCTCCCCCGTCGCAATATCTCGTCATCCGTTCTTCCCCGTGTCCCTTTTCACCTTTACACTCCTTTCTCGCCTTCCTCTGTTTATGAAATTGTAGTTAGTACCGAACCTGCAGGTGTCACCCCTCCAGGGCTGCATTTTCTCCGCATCGGCCCCCTCGGGTGCTCCGCCTATTTTGGTATTTTTTTGTTTTTCCCAGCTCTCCCCCCGAAAGGTCCATTTTTTGCCTCCTTGTACACAAGTGAGTTGTTGCACTTTGACTGCTTTAACCACCCCTAACCCCCTTCCAGTCCCCTCTCTCTTTTCCTTCCACACCCTCGTTCATCTTATAACTCACTTTTCTTCTTTTAACTGTATCCAGTTCACAGTGCCCCCCACTTCCATATAAAGGGAAAAAGACGATTCTTAGTTGCCTTTGTTCTTTAAATTCTCTACCGCCGGGAGCGGGGGTGTTTGTTCCGTTGAGACGGTGCTTCCCCCTCCACACCCCCGCAAGTCACAAACGTAGGTGGAAAGCAGATCTTTTTTTTTTTCTTTTGTTCTTTGCTGAAAGAACATCTGGCCGGAAACCCTATCTTTCGTATCTTTTCCCCCATACAACCTTTTGCGCACTGAGACTCGCATCACCTTCTCACAAATTCCTTCTGTCACGCTCTCCCCCCTGCGAAGTAGAATTTCCCCTTCTGTAAGAAGTTTTTTCTCTGTCGTTTTATCCCAGTCTGAACTCCGTTTTCCTGTGTCCTCTACTGGCTGTACCCCTTTTCCATGTCTTAACTCCGGCGGACTACTAATCGTTCATGTGTTTTCGCCCGCGGCATCTTTTTTTCGCGTTTCCCTCCCCGCTGATCGCTCCCTTTACCTCTCTACCCTCACCGAATCCCCGATCCCCCCCCTTACAAGCCTGGCTTTTCCTATTTCTGTCCTTCATTCTCGACACCGTTGTGTTTTATCTTCCCCCTTCTGCATTCCCCCCTATAGAGGCGTCACATCCCGGGTCCGTTTGAATCAGGCTGGCTGTTTGAGAGGAGGGATTTACCTGATTCGCAAGGGTGCTCCCTTTTGGGAAGCCGGCCAGTTTTATGCTCCAACCGCTTCTTACACTCCTCTTACCGAATCCCCCGTTCCCCGTGTCTCCTCGTCTTCCACCTTAACCTTGATATTTCTTTTCTAACTTTTACGATACCCAAGGCGGAGCCAAGTTGCTGTCTTCCGGTTCGTTGTATATATTTTTTTCAGACATCCTACATCACATTGCCGCCCCGGTAATCCTCCCCCCCCGTTATGAGACAGTGGGACGCTTTCAGACCTAGTCCTACCGCTACCTCCCTCGTTTCCGGAGTCCCTAACACGCAGATCTTGTGTTATCATTAACGTTTGATCCTTTCATACTTCTGTCTTTTTGCGCGGGAGATGGCCTCTTTAGACGACTACCCAACACCCATTTTCCCACCCCACGACTATCTGTTGTCCCTTTCGTTATGGCAGTGACCTCGCGAATTCGGCGATCGTATCTCATTTCTCCCACCCTTTTAATACACTCTCCTCTTCCCTCCTCCTGTGTATCTTTGTAACTCTATTCTCTATGGTCCCTCTTAAACTGTCCTTTTTTCATTAACTCCCTCCTTCCCCCAGTGTGTTTTTCTCGTACTTGCATTTCTTTTTTAAAAGGTCCCTTTTTCGTGTTTTAAAATGAACCCCCACCATTCCTCCTTCACGAAGCGGGGTAAGTTTTTGTAGATAGTTTCTGTCTTGGGACTTCCCTTTTCCACATGTGAAGTTTCTAGACACCCCCCCTCCGTTATGATGCTTTCTTCTGGGTACCCAAGATTTAGTTTTTCGCCGTCTCTAGATTTATCTAATGCCTATTTTTCACGATGCTGACCACCTTATACTATTTTTCTCGAGTTTTTTCATTTTTAATGCGACCGCCTCACCGTGAATGACATTATCCTTTATCTCTACGATCCCCCTCCTCCTCCTTCCTCGACATCCACAGACAGAGTAACTCCGAGGGAAGGTTCCTTCCTCCTGATATTTTACTTCCCTTCTCTAACGACATAATCATTCGCTCAGTCTTCAATTGCCCCCCCCCTTTTGTGCCTCGCCGCGTCATTGTTCTCCTCCTCGGCCGGCGCTCCCCATTTAGTGTGTGGATTCTCTTCGGCCTCCTATTTAGGACCGTTCGTATTCAGCTCCATGTTCCTTGACCCCCAGTCACTTTCCTTTTTCGGTTCCGATTTTTTCCCGAACTTCTTGTCCCCTGATTTACTCATTTACACTTTTTCATCGTGCTCCGTGAATGCTCTTTGATGGCGCGGCGAGAGCGTCCACCGTTTGTCCCTCATTCTCAAGATTTATATGTGTTGTTCTTTTCCCCTTGCGGTTTGTTGTTTGCCCTGTTCCCCCCCGTTCTCTAATTATACCACGCGATTTCTTTGCTTGAGCGTCGCTTCTCTCTATGTTTTTCCTTTCAGGTGTGATAGTAAGCCCCCCTCCAATGACTTGGTTACCCTTTGTTTCCCCTCGCAAGACATGCTATGCCACACCACCTCGTCAGTTACGGTGTTGTTGGAGGAATCTAGGCCCTGCCACCTCCTCAAGTCACCTCCCTCCCCACGTTTTTGTCCCCTCTGTTCATCTGGACTTATTACTTTTCTCTTTTTATTTCCCTGGTGTGGTGAGTACCCAAATTTGCGTTCTCGGCCGGCTCGTGCGCAACAGTTCCAGCGAACGGATGGGCCCGATCTTACCATCATCCACTTCCCTTCTCCCTCATCCGCGTAGTAAGCTGGACCTCCTACTGACTTGCTCATTCTGGACTTTGACGCCGCTAGGCCCGTGCTCCCTTTATTGCAGTTCGGTATCTCTTCACCCTCTCAGCACGTTTCCTTCTCTCTTACCTAGATCATTCCCCGAAGTTCTTCCTACCTAAAAATACATGCGCCAACTTACGTCAGCGAGTCGAGTTTTTTCATTCTCCATTGCCTAGACTTCTTCCTTTTCGTTCTCCCGTCCTGAGTGTTCCCACTCCGATTGTGTTTGCGAACCCCACAGAACGTCTTGTTTATATATCCTCCATGGGTCCTATCAATTCTTTTTTTCTTTGTAAACTCCCACTATCGGTTGAATCCCTCCTCTATAGAGATTTTCTCCCTAGGAAGCAATTTTTCCCTCTTCCCCCCTCGCGTGGCCGACCCCACGCCTTTAAGCACTCCGGTCCTCCGGCATTTTCCCCTGCCTCAACTACACCTCTGTTCTGAGCCCCGCGCCCTTTTGTGACATGTTTGAGAGGGCCTAGCTTCTTGCGACCCCACATTTGTACATTCACTTCACCATGCAGTTCATGCGCTCTTTCCCTTGCGGGTGTCTGTTTTCTTGTTTTTTCCTGTTAGTTGTGTCGCCTTGGCGAGTGCTGGTCTTCCCCCCCCCAGTTTTATTTCTCACCCACGCCTCCCCCGATTTTACTATGACAGTAGCGGTATTCTATGTCGCCATCAACCCAACCCCCTTTTCATTCCTTCACGGCCAGTTGGCTTTGTTCCCATTTTTTCCCCCTTCTTCACTCCGTCCTCTCACTCTCCCTTTCTCTTGCTTCAGTATTATTCGCCTCCCGCCTGTTGTCCTTCCCCACTCCTTTCACTTCCCCCCCTCCACTGAGCGCACGGTCGTTCCGTCACAGTCTTTTTCGCCCTCTTCCATCGCCCTCCTGCTTGTTCACCACCGCTGTAGTTTCGTTTATACTCATTTTTCCTTTCCTAACACCATCGACTGCTCTTGTCTTTTTTCTTCACTTTTTGACTGCCGCCTCCCTATATCCTTCACTCCCCCTGTCCCAGGCGAGAGAGTATGGCCTTTTACCAGCGACCTCCTCACCTCTTTCCTTTCGGCTTTTTGCCGTTGTTTTTCTTCGCCGTCACGCGCATGGTTTTGTGACGTTCATGTGACGTTAACCCCTGTCGCCTCGAAGTCCAATCACCCCCTTTTTTTGCATTTGCAGAGCAGAACCTCCTAAAACAGTCCCCCCGTCTTCTTTTTGCCTTTGTCCCTCTCCTGGCCTCCCTCCCCATCCTGTGTTCGCTCCGTTCTGATATGGCGTTTTCTTCTTTCTTCCCTTGACCTCAGTCTCCTCTATTTTTCCCGTCCGCCCTTTTGTTTTTTCTGCTCTCTTTCCTCTAGGAAAGGGCTATAGCCCTTTCCCACGACATCCCGTACGTTAACACGTGGACACTCTGAAAAGCCCCTCTGTCGGTCCTTTCGGGAGGTATTTTCTTTTTCCCAGTGTGCTTGACCTCGTCCCATGACCCTCCTCATTTGGTATTGTAAATTGAGTCCATTTCTTGTCTCTGACCGGTTATTCCTTCCCCTTGCGGTTGGTGCGTTCCCGGTTGTTGTGCCTCTCTCGTTCTCTTTTTTCCCCCCCCCAACCCTGCATGGCTGTGTCCTTTTTCGAAATTTTCTCCCGTCTACTACAACTTCCGCCGACAGCTTTTCTCGGGTTGAATTCCTCGTTTCCATTTTTGCTTGTGACCCCCTTCAAGCTTCTTTCCTTTCCTTAAGTTTCCCCTCACTTTCCTCTACGATGCTGCTCCTGAATTTTTATCGAGTGATGCCCCCAGAGTCCCCTCGCCTCTCTTTTTTCCCCGTCCTAATTAAGGCGAAATAGCTCTTTTCACTACAAGCTTCCCCTTTTTCCCTCACGCTGATGCGTAGGTGATGTCTTTTGCCCATTTTCCCTTCGGCTGCGGCAACCCATTGCGTGCTTTTTTTGCCTGCTCTTACTTAGCTCGCTTCCCCCCCTGATACCTTTACTTTGTTCTTAGTCCTCTGGTTCTGCCCGCCATGGCTGTTTTCGTGTCTCCTTCTGACCGTTTGTGTTCGTATTGGCCCTATGATGCTCCCTTTTCCCATTAGCTTGTGTTTCCCGTATCCCCCTCTTTGTACCTGTTCTTCGCTAGTGGTTTTCCGCCGGCTGCTTCCTGTAGCGCCCCTCATTCTAGTACTCCCCCGCCCCCCCCGAACCGTGGGCTCGTTCTCTTCCTGATCGGTGCACTTTTTTTGTATTTTTCCTGCGTTCCTTACTCCCCTCTACCCTTTCCATTTTTCGCACATAATCCAGCGTTTTTGCGCGGGCGACTGGACGCTGCCTTAGTGGTTCTTCTCTTTTTCCTCGACTTCGGTTTTCTACGACTTCCCGTAGGTTTCTTTTTCTCTAATGTGCTTTTTTTCTGTGACCGTCTTCCCACCTACATTCCAATTTCACGCAATTTTTTTCCCCACTGCCTCCGCAGGAAGCGATTCCCCTATTGTCCCCCAACGAGGCGGCCACCTAAGTCGTCTCCACCCTCTTGACTCCACTCTATCCCCATCTTCATCCTTGTGACTTCCTTCTCCCCTGCAAGACTTTTTCAACCGCCTTTATTGTTTCGGCCAAGGCAATTACACCCCTTTGTTGTCGACTGCCTTTGCGCGATTGCCTTTGCTTCGCTCCTGTTCGCGTCCCTTTCTTTCTCGCCAGGGCTGGTACACTTCAGTTTTCCACCGTGTGCCTCCTTGTAGAAGGGTTCGTTTTATCATGTTTCGCTTATTCTCTTTTTTTTCCTCCTGTGGTGTCTAATGTTCGAGAGCGAGTAGGTGCAGGATTCTTTCCTTTTCAAAGTGGTATCATCTTTACTTTTTTGCGCCGCATCCCTGCTGCGATCTCCCCATTTTTGGTGCTTGCAAAATCTCAAAGATCTATATTACCTATCCAATGAAAAGGGGTTTTTTCTATTTCTTTTTAGTGTTTTGTTTTTCTTCTTTAAAGCAGCAGACTCTATGGTAAGCGTTTTTTTCATTTTCTTCGCTCTCGTTCAACCCCACGTTCTTTTACGCTGTCTTCTCGCCTCAGACGTCTGACCTAGTCTCAACTCATCACTCTCCCTCACACGGCCTTCACACCCCCAGCGCACCTTTCCCCACTCCCTCCCTCTTCTCGCCCCACCCCCCCCCGCTCTCCTAAACATAGAGCTCTGACAAGAACTCCGCAACTGTCATCTGTTGTTTCCCCCCCCCCACAGTAACCCTTATTCCTCGTGTGTAGACGTGTGAGCTGGACGTGTTTGTGTCCACATCGGTCGTACGTCTGGCATCCTAGTCTTCCTTTCCACTCTTCCCCGTTCGCGCCCCCATCGCCTTTCCCCTTTACATGTTCAGTACACTCTGCCTGCCCAGACCCCCATGCGTTGGACCCTCCTTTCCCAGAAGACCATCGTTTTTAATTTCCTTCCCCCTCTATTACTCCCTCCTTGTCAGTATATTCACGCCGAGGGCTTGCTCCCTTCTCTTCCTGTGCGCCCCTTGGTACTTTCCCCCCTCGCCCACGAACGCTCAGATTGAGTGTGGTTTTCGACGGAGGTGCGGGACTCCAGTCCCTTCGGATGGAACGTAAATAGAATGGGGTGTTCCCCGTTGATGCTGAACTGGCTATTGCCGCCCCTTTTTCTTGTCGAGCCTTTCTCCCAGTTCTTCTGCAGATTCGGCGCGAACTCGAACCCGTTTCTCCCTTTGAATAACCGTCTGTGTGGAAGGGTTACTCTATAGCGTCTCCCTGCCCAGCTCATCCACGTTCCGTCCTTTCGACTGCCCTTTATGTACATCCCCGTCCTTCCCCTTCATCTTTCCAGCCATTTCTTCCCGTGGCCGTTACGGATGCCTCCACTTAGTCGAATAGCTGCCCTCCTCTTCTTTGATCAAGTCCCCTGTATTCTATTTTATTCCAGCACCTTCTCCCCTTTACCGTTCTAACGATAACTCCTCCTCCCCCCTTTTTCTCCGTCCATTTCTTTGTTCACCCCCACGACCCCATTTTCATTCCATTTCCCCGTCCCACTTATCCCCAGTCCTGTTCTTCCTCCTTGCTTATCGTTTTATTGAGCTGTCTTCGATGTCGATCCCTTGTCATTCGCGAAGGCTGCAAACACAGCGATCCGTCAGCCCCTCATTGGTGAGGTGCCCCTCATGTTGTTTTTTCCGCTTACCCCCTCTCTTTCAGTCCTCGCTCTCCCATCACTCAGTCTTTGTCTGCCGTGTTTCCAGTCCCCCTTCCATCCCCTCCTACTCTGAGTTTTTTCCCCTCGCCGAAAAAATGTAGACAGTGTGCCTTTTATTTGGCCTGGTCTCTGCCAGTACTTCCCGCCCCGTTTTCGTCCACGTTGTCGTCGAACGGCACGGCGCAATCCGCGAGATTTTTTGGTTTGTAGTGTCTTTTATTAAGTTTTATTTCCCCTCTTTGGGTTTTAGTTGTTATTTTGTTTTATTCTCCTTTTTTTGTGCTCTTCTCTTCTTTTTGTCCTTTCGAGGCCCCTATGTCCCACCCCCCTTTTTTCTTTGTATGTGTGTCTGCTTTGTTTCCATTGGGTGACATCAGTTTGCAGGTGTAACATTCCTTCCCCCCTCCCTCCAGTTTTCTTGACTTCCTTCCCTCGCCGGTATAGGCGTTTCACCTCATCTTCCTTTCTGCCTTCCCTTCCGTCCTCTTTACCTTTGTTTCAGCCTCCCTGTTCCTTTTTCCCGGTCCTTTCTTCCCGTCAGTCCTGTCTAATCCCCTAATCCTCTACCCCTCAGTCCGTTTGACCCGCCTCCCCACTTTATGACATCTCCCTCCTTGATTGGTCTCACTTTTTTTTCTCCTCTTTCCCAGCCCCCCCCGCTTTTTTGTTTGTCTGTTTGTAACCCAGATCCTCTCTCAATAATATCCTAACAAGTCATGCGGTAAACCGTTCCACTGTTTCTTTTTCCTGGGCTTTTTGTCACCCTCTTCCTTGTCTTTTGATCTAGAGCAGTTTACTTGCCCCCCCTTTTTTACCTATTCTTCTCTTCCGTTGTCATCTCGTTCCCCAATTTTCCTTGCGCCTTCATCTTCGAACTCCGACACTCATAGTTCTTTTTCGTAACCGTTGTTTTTCCCTTTTCCACATTGTACAGATCCCAAACCACGTCGTTTCCCCCCTTCTTTCATATCGGGCTTGTGTGTTTTCTTTGTATGTCTTAATGTCAAGCGCTCGTTGCGGGGTGTAGCTCGACGCGTGCTCGCCTTCTTTTTTCGGTCGTGGGCTCTTTCCTTCACATCTTCGACAGGTTACCAGTTGTCTTTCTTTTCTTTCCCTCACACGTGTCGTTATGTTTCGCCGTACGTGTAACCTCAGTGGACTTAGAGTTTTTTGAGCTTTTCATCACCTCTGGTTTTTTTTTTTCTTCCTCTCGAACATGTCTTGTCCCCCCCTCTTGCCCTGAACTTTTTTTCCCCTTCGAATGTTTCCCATCGCGAATGACGGCTTTCTATTCTCTAACACTTGTCACTCAACTTGGTTAGCAGTAGGAGATTCATTCTCGCCCCTTTCTCCGAGTGGTCATAAAACTGTGTTGTGCAGAATGGTAGTGGCGGTCCCCCCTGTGTCCTCCCTGACACTTTCTTTCTCTTTTCTTCGATTTTGTTTTTACCCAAATCCCCACTTCTTGGCGACTCTTTGTGGACAAGCGTCTCATTATTTCCTGTGTCTTTTCCGTCTGTGTTGGATAATTCGAAGCTGTCCCTTAAACTCTTCCCAGATTTCTTTTCCCTGTTATGTCGTATCCCGTATAACAGTCGACGATAGCTTCCCTTCTACTGAATAGTTTCTAATGACCTCACCTTTGACAAGTCTTGTATTCCCTTTCTTCATATCATCCCACGTGTGCTGTGGACTCGTTTAGTGATTCCTCTCTATGCTCCACGATCTGCTTGTACTTCTTTTCCCCCTGTCCATCCTGCTTCTTCTCCCCTCCCGTCGTAACTCTGAGTCTGTTTAACTTACCCCCCCGACTCATGCATCTTCACTGATCTCAACAATCCTTCTGAACGGGCTCATCCTGTGTATTTTCATCAATGTAGGTCTATGTCACTATTACTACTCAACCCGATTCCCTCTCTTTTTCCTTATTCGACCGGAACGAACAAGTTTTCGCATAGTTCTCCTGACCTTTTTTTCTCTTATATATGGTCTTCCTCGAATCACATTAGGCCCATCTATTTGCAGTCAACCATGTATCTTTCTTTGAACTCTTCTTTAGGGGCCTGATTTCCTCTTAGTGTCTTCGCGTGCGCCTCTCCCTCATACCTTTTTCCTTTACCCACTCTCTCTTTTCTTGCTTCCAGGGCTCTTCCCCCCGATTACCTCGCCCCCTCCGGAACTTATTTTTCCGTTAAGTGCTTGTTAACATCCCTTCCCCCTTTTTACTTCTCCCTTCACTCATCACCTCTACCATCCCGTATGCGTAGAGCTGCATAGACTTAACTGCGACATTGCCCCCTTTTTTTATGATGTGTGATAGACTGTCTGATCTCTCCTTCTTCTATGTGCTTGTTTCCTCTTCCATATGTCTTTTCGCGGGCTTTTGGCCCCTCCTATAAGCTTTCCCATTTCCTCGCAGATGTTGACCTCTCCCTTGCTTCCGACACCGTCCCTCCAGAATTGTATCTGCTACTCCTACATCATTCATTGCGGCGCCTTAAGCGCGTTACCATTCGGCTCGTTTTGATTGTTCCGTCGTGGCCGTTCCTTCCTGAGTGAATGTATTGCACAAGGGACCCATTCTTCCCTCTTGCCATTCACTTTCCACCAGTGTATTCGTAAGTGGACCCCTTAAAAAATCATACCTTGGTCAACTGCTGTTATCGTGGCTTTTTCAGCTCAACTACGCCTGCCCTCCCTTTTTTTTTTCCTCTTCTTACGCCTATTTATCACGAGCTATTTTTTCCTGCAAGTCCTCTTTTCTTCTTATCTGTTTCCTTTTCTTTTTCACTACCATTCTCTTTTGAACACCCCCCTCTGTTTAGTAGCAGTCTACCTTCTTTCACCCATTTTCCGTCCACACTGTGCCCCAAGTCGCACCTGAAGGGTCCACCCCCCCCCCCCTCCGAAAAAACGTATCCCCTCCTTCCATTGCCCGCTCCCGACCACACCTCCCCCTTTTTTTAAAGACTTAAAAGTTGACTATTATATTTTCCGTTCCCCCTCCCCAAGTGTTCCCCAGATCCCTATCCTCCCCCCACTTGCGCTGATCTTTTTTTCTCTGTTTTCCTCCCCCCTACCCTCCCCTTTCCCGGAAGCCCCCTCCTAAATGTTCCTCAGAACACCCTCTTCTTTGACGACCCGTATCTTCTTTTCAACACGAAACCCCCACCCCCCGTCGCCCGACGTCCCCCTCTTAGTACATCCCCTACCCTTCGACCCCTCCCCTTGTCCTCTTCTTTTGATACGTCTCGTTCCCCTCTCTCTGAGCCCAGGAGATGTACCAGTGTTTTTTCCCTCTCCCTCACGTTCCCACAACCATCGCCGTCACGTTGCACCCAGGTTTTGATCGTCTGGTCCCCGACCATTTTTTTTCCTTTTACCGCGTACCCCAACTTCCTGTTTTTCCCTCTTAGAGTGATACTCCTTCCCACCCTCTCCCCCTCCCTCGCCTCCCGACTTTTTCCCGTGTTTCTTCCGGCTGCCAGGCGTGTCCCATTTTACCACTCCTTCTTCCTTGTTTTTGCCTTCAGCCCCAAGGTGCTGGATACACCAAGCCCCATCCCCTTTTCCTCCCACCTTTCCCAACCCTGCGGCGTCGTCGATTCGGGAATTCCTGCCTATCCCCTTGCATTTTTTGTTGTTGTCCCTACAGCCCTAATTCTTGATCCCCAACACCAAGCGTTCTGACATTCCCGCCCCTGTCGCGCCTCATGCATCTGCAGAAAATCCTTACAAACATTCAAACCATCGGATTTTTGTGCATTTTCCTGTTTCCCCTTTAGATTCCCATCCCCCCCAACTGCCCCCAAGCGAGCCTTTTGTTTCCTTTCTCCCTTTACGCATCCAT
>Ga0179593_1527996_pt1 | contig 15532 bp, 20 predicted proteins | sample CZODoug2_1_08_16_FD_185931 | JGI IMG/M metagenome (GOLD analysis project Ga0179593, IMG submission 185931) | Vadose zone soil fungal communities from Angelo Coast Range Reserve, California, USA - CZODoug2_1_08_16fungal (PacBio error correction) | ecosystem: Environmental > Terrestrial > Soil >... | reverse complement strand
GTACGATAACGACTTTTCTTTCCTTTCTTTTCTTTCCTTTCCTCAGCTAGCGTGGTTACTGCCCCTCCATTATTTCCGAGATGTGCTTTGACAGCAGTTGGTCTCCGATTCCATCCACGGTTCTCTTTAACCTCCGTGGTAAGTTATTTGGGCACAATCCCGCCATTTTCCCTCTTTTAATTCTCTTGCCCTGGCATTACCTCTTTCTCACCCTTCCTCGCCAACTCGTTCAGATTGTCAAATCCCAAAGTGGGCCTTTTTTTCGGCTGCTCCGGGTTCCGGCCCCTTCTTTTTTTCTAACATCCGATAAAAAGTAATTCCGTCAAGACTTTGGCTGCGGTTCGTTCTCTTTCTTCTTTGTGCCACCGAATTTTTCAATTTTCGCCGTCGAAGAGCCCTACCCCCCCCCCCTTCATCCTGGCTTTCGCTTAAGACGGTAAAGAGTCTCTTCCGCAATCAACGGCGGCTATCTGTTTTTTTTTTTCCCCTTTCCCTTCCACTTGCGTCCCCCTCATAACGCCGAAAAGGCTGCCTTCACCATTTACGCAAGCAACTACGCCCCAATATCTGAGAGTGCGGCAGCCTAAAATCCTCTTTTTTTCCTCCTCCTCCCTTTTTTTTTTGTTTTTTCCCTCTGGTGAGGATTTTTTTTTGTTCCTCTTTGGCTCGGAAGTATTGGCAGATAGGTAGTTAGTCCCTTCGCACGGTTCTTAGTGAAGCGCCCTTTCCTTCCCCCCTTCACCCTCCGATGCTTCTTTCCCTCCTCCTATCTTTATGGCGGTCCTAAGCAATCACTCCCCGGGCTTCCCCCGTCCGCGAAATGCTATCAGAGTATTCGTTCCTCTCGAAGGTCTTCCCTGCCTTTTTCCCCAAAGTCTCCCTTTCCCCTTGCCAAAGTCTTGAACTTTTTTATCTTTGCCTTATTCATCTGCAGATTAATGGACCGGAGGGAGCACGACCACCCCCCCTTTCACCCTTTTGTATCTTTGACAAAGATTCTTTTTTCTTTTTTTCAACTCCCCCCCTTTGTCGATTGCCATTGCAGATACCCTTCGCCATTGGATTTAATCAGTCCCCCCCCCCCAAACCTTCATCCGTCGCTCTTACTGTTTCTTAATCAGGCTGCCAATGACGCCCCCGAGGAAAATGCGTGTTTCCTTTTTCCCAGGCTCCCCCCTCCCCCTCTTTACTTCATGAAAACGAAGCCTATCAGTAGTAGTTCTATCGTAAGGCACCTTCTCTCCTAAACGCTTCCTCCTTTTTTCCTGGAGCGGCTTGATTTTCTAGTCCCTTTTTTTCGTTGGCCCTAAAGTTTCTCTAGAGATTGTTGACATTTCCCCTTCAGCCATTATCGCCATAGCAGCGGTGCCCCCCTTTTCCCCCCTCACACCATATTGTTTCGGTAACGTTTCCCTTTCTTTGACGGACCAAGGGCCGATATTTTTTTCGCTCCCTCCAAAGCACGAATGCTTTGAGTAAGTAACTTTTGCGGAACCGCTAGACACCCCCTCCTTTTCTTCCCCCCCATGAGATCCTCTTTCTTCTAGGCACACTGACTCACCACATTTTTTGGTCGAGATTCTGGAACATTGATACCTTCAGTCGAGGTCCTTCCTCGCATCCTTCTCTCCCCGCGCTGCATATATAGTTCCCCCTGTTCTCAGAGGGGCCTGGGCAGTCTGTCTCTCTGCTCAGAACGCGATGCCTTCTTCTATATCTTTTTCTGTGCCAAGTCGGGTTGGCTGCCGACGATCCCCCCGACACTTTGGAGTCCCCCTTTCTTTTGGCCTTCTCCCGGGTCGATATTGTCCTTCGTCCTTTTCACCCCGCCTTTTCACCAAATCGAAGTGTGTTAATTGACGATCATTTCCCTTCTCCCTTCGCGATTGATTTATGCCCTTCTCTGGAAACATGCTGGTTTCCCCTTTCTTCCTTTCTTACTTTAAAGTCTTCGGTTCTGACGTTTTTCAAACCGGCCTCCTTCCTTTCTCCCCTTTACTTTTCTTCTCTTTTCCTCGAGCACATCTTTGTAGATCAATTGCCCTTCCCTGGCCCAAGTTCTTGCGAAGAAACTGATCATTAGGTTTAGCACAAGCGCTGTAAAGATGATCTTTTCTCCCATCCCTCTCACATTGCTCATCTCCTTTTTTCCCCACCGCCCTTTCGCAGGCCTTGATATTTTCCTTTTCCCTTTTGCGAATCATTAAATCGGGAAGCTATGGTACGACAAAAACGTCTGGGGGGGAAGGGTTTCTTTTCTCTTTGATTTCCTTTCCTTGACAGCACAATTTCTATCCTCTCCAATCTTTGCGAGAGAGAGGTGGTTTTTGCTGATCTTTTTCCTCCCTTTCCAATCGTTAACTTTCTCTCGTGCTTATGATTGAGCGTTTAAGCGGAAGAACCCGTAACGGTTCCCCTCTGAGCAACGGTAAGTGGCCTTTTAACTTACTGGGTCACGAAAGATCAGCACCGGGGACCATCGACTCGCTTTCCTCCTCTTTATTTTGTCCCTTTTACTCCTTTGCTAGCCGCAAGGACGTCCGGCCTTATTGCTTGCAACATTTTGCAAGATCCCCCAAAGGTCGTACAAATTCCCATATTCCCCCCTTCACCGCATGGGCCTTTACTCTCCAACTGCTTGTACGCAATCCCTAGGCTCCTTTCAACGCCTTGGCTTCCCCCGCCCACGACAGCCCCGGAATGATTTAGTCCCCCCCCCTCTGGATACCCTTGCTTTAAAGTCAAACATCCCAATTTTTTAACATCCCTGATATTGCCTATCGTCCTCTGTCGGATTTACCCCCTCTTTACCTCTCCCCCCCTCATGCGTGATTAGCGACATGATTTTTCCGTGCAGGCCTATTTTTTGGGGCGAGGGATGTTGGCGGGTTTTTTTTTTTTGGTCATCTTTCTCCTGTTCTCTGGGTCAGCAGGAGTTTCCCGAAGTCCGCCAGGCCTCCCCCTTTTGTTGGTTCCCCCTTTTTTCTTTTTGTGCGGGCGAATCGCGGGATGCCTTTTTTAGCCTTCTCCCATTAGAAACCCTCCTTGACGGTTGTCTCCAGTTGTGGTGTTGAGAGATCCCTCCAAACCCCGTTTTTTTTATGAGGGCTTCGAACCCTTTCATTGTATGCACAGCAAGAGAATAGCAAGTCCCCCCCCAAAATGGTCACCACCGTTATTGAGGACTTCAGCCGGCCTGGTGATTAGGGTGGCGCAGCGCCTCACAACGCCGGCAAGTAGACCTCAAACAACAAAACAATCTCCCCGTGTAAACCACAAAGAACCCCCTCCTGTCCCGCGCCCTTCCTCTGAAAATAGACTCCTCCATTTCTCCCTCCTTTCGATGTCTCAACCATTGATTCTCCCTATATGGACTTTCTCAAATACGAACAACCCCCTTTCCCCTATGAACCTTTCCCTTTCTTTTTTCACCCCCCCCCTTCAGAAACGGGTTTCCAATTTTCCCCTTAATTTCAGCTAAAACGTCCTATATGGATTTGTATTTTTTCCTTCCACTCCCTATGTTACAAGCTTCCAAAGTCCGAGACGGTTTAATTTTTCGCCTTAGACATGCCCAGGATTTCTTAGGAATATGGATTTCGCCTCCTTTATTTCCCTGCTGCAAAAAGTTTTTTGTTCTATCCAAGAACCTTTCCAGCTAGAAAGGGATCCGTGGCAACCTTGGACGTGATTTAAGCGCCCTCGCTTATTCGTTCCCAGCAACTCGACCACGCACCGTGCTTTTTTTTTCCCCCGTTACGCAGAGTTAAGCTCTGAGCATCATGCACGTACTCCCTTCCAAGTGTATTTCCTCAGATGAGCGAAGAGCCGCATTACGTCGAATTTTCTTCATGACCAGACATTGGTCCTTTGCATTTTTCACTCACTCCTCACCCAAGAGGACCCTTTCGTTGTTGTCGCAGAGAATGATTTCCAGTTAAGGAGAAATTCCCCCTCCCCCCCCCGCCGCAATCCACCTTTCGTTTTTCTCCTCAGGGAGGTGTTCCCCTTCCAATTGCCGTGATCGGCGAAAAGTTTTTCCAAGCGGTGAGACAGGAATCGCCCCTTATTGATCAAGGGCGTCGCCTTCCTGCGAAGGGAAATCACATTTGCCCCCCCCCCCCCCCTTGCTCGACCACCCTTAAGCGCATGGAAAAACTGCCTATACTGCCGGTTCAGCGCGATTTTTCTTTTTCCTTCAGACGTGCTTCCCGCTCCCGATTTTGATCACATAATTCTTTCCCCTTTTCCCCCTCCTTATGGAGGTAAAGATAGCACCCTCTTCCCTTTCATCTTTTCCTCCTTCTCTCTTTGGTGAATAGTCGACGTCCAGAAGTCCCCCCTTTGTTTCGACCAATTTCTCAAGATCTATGGACACCCCCTTTTTTCTCTACGTTAGTACGATCCTCCCGCCACAAGAGTTACCGACCTCCTATTTTTTTCTTCGGCCACAGTATTTCCCCCGTTTTCATCCCGGATCTAGCCGGCATCGCCCTTTTCTTGTCAGAGCAGGGAACATTTCTCCCCCCCCGAAGAGCTCTCTTTTTTTTTTTGCGCGGATTCCCCCTACGTCTTTAGTACAGGTTCCATGGTCCTTACTAGACCAACAATCTCCGTTCCTTGCTTATAGTGGCTTCCCGCTTCCCCTTTTTTAATACAACGATGTCGGAGAGGTATCCCTCTTAGAGCAAAACCCTGTAATCCTCTCCAAAGCATTCTTCTTTTGGCCCACCACACCATAACGTTTTCCCCCTAGCCGTATACGTTACCGACAAAGATGGTTTTTCTCCTAGCTTAGACCGCTTACGACTCTTCTTAAGGCATCTCCCCTCTCTAGTGGCAAAACCTTCCCTGAATTTCGCATAAGAAGTGCCCAATGAAGATATATCGCTTTCCTTCGGTATTCCCCCTGTTCGCACCGGCTTCGAGTCTCCTCACCCATACCGACGCGATACTACTTCCTCTTTTCCCCCCACCCCCCCCCTCCCCCCCCCCCCCCCCCCCTTTTCCCCCCCCCCATTTCATGAATTTGTCTTTCCCTTCCAACTTGTTGTAAACATGACAGTTCACGCGGATGCTTATCCGGGCGTTCCGCTTCCATCCCACTTTTTTTCTTTCACGACTGAACTGCATCCAAGTTTGGTTTTCTTTTTTCTGCCCCCCCTCCTTTTCTTAATCCAGGTAGCAGCTAAGGTAAGCATTGCTTTGATCAATGGCACATCTCCTCCCCTTTTTTTGATCCCGCCTCCGCAACGTCGGAATGGTAGCATTTTCTCACCAATGGGCAAAGGGTTGGTTGAGTGCGGCGACGTCCCCCCTCTCTCAAATTCCATTCCCCCCCACAAAGTCATTGAAGCTTTTCCTTTTGCCTTTCTTCCCTCCCCATTACCTCTATTGCCACGAATGGGCCCCCCCCGCGAAGAGGCGTGTCCTCCCTCAATCCTCCGCGCGAGCTTACGCTTCGCCTTCTATGTTCTCAGTCGGCTATCTTCCGATGAAGAAGTCTTGCCGAAAGCCCCTCTCCCCTCCCTCCTCCTTTCGACCATTTCCCCCCCTCCCCCCCTCTCGCCACGCTTTTGCTTTTCTTCAAATAGCAAATACTATCCCCTCCGTTGTTGTTTGTTTGGCGTTTTTTTTCTCGCCTCCCTATTTTTTGAACGTGGCTTCTGTTGCTAAGCTAGACGTGAGTGAGTAGGCTCTTTTCTCTACGCCGGCTTCCTTCCCCCCCCCCTTTCCTTTGCCCCCGATATCCTCCCTTGATGGCGTTGCATTTCTTTGACTTTCCCGGACGGAAGAGAAAGCTCCTCTCCCCCCTGGATTATTGATGCCAGTTTCTTCCCGCTTCGATCCCATTCGTGTCACCTCCTTCAAATGGACAAATCAGCCGCACAAAGGCTTGAACTTGGCTACTTCCCCACTCTTTTCCCGGGAGTGATTTTCCTTTCAGGACGTCGAAGCCTTTTCGCCGTCCCAAAACGGTGCAAAAGTTTCTTCCTTGTTCCCCTCTTCCCCCGCACGAGGTTCCCCCCAACTTTGTCGTTTCTTACAGCTCCTTCAATCTTTCTTCCCCGTCTTTAATCAGGTGCCCACCCCCATCCTGCATCCTTCACCTTTCTTTGGGTTCTCCGCGTGACGGCCCGGACGTAACGCACCGCGAAACTTTTTTTCTCCCCCACTTTTTTTCATTCCCGACACTGCTGTGAACTCATTCTCGGCAGTAGTTCTAGCCGTCGTCCGGAGAAGCGACTTCCTTCATCCGTTTCCTTCGGTCTTTGTGAAACCGAAAAATGTCTTTTATTCTTTCCCCTTTTGCAGTGCAACAGTAACTTGGATTTCTCCTTATTTCCTTTTCCTTAGGCTACTCCCTCTCGCGAAAGCTTATTTTTCCCCCTGTTTTACCGTCCCTCCGTCGGTATTGAAGCGACCAAGGCTCCTTGGAGGTGTGGGCCCTCCCCTTTTGAGTACCAACCCGCCTTTTCCTGAAGACCCCTCCACCGCTTAGCCCCCTCACCAATAGTTGATGCCCATCTTAAGCAGATCTCTCCCCTCAAAGCTCATTTTATCTTTTGTTCTTATGCTCCATGGTAAATTGATACTTCTTTCTTCTGGCCTGAGCAGGCCGGGAGAGCATTCTTCCCAATAATCAGCATTTACATTGCTTTTTCCCCCCTCTTCCTTGTCCCCTGCTCCGATGATGACCCTTCGTTCCTCAAGCGCCTAGCTCGTGGACGAATCTTTGAGGAAAGCTGAACTTTTTTGTTGCGTCTTAAACGTAGATCGCAACGACCTTACTGATTTTGGCCTGGCGATGGCGAGAGGTCTCTTTCCTGAAGTCGACTGGGATTTTTTGCCCCCCCCTTGAACACCCCTTCCTCCTGATAGATATCTCACTTTCTTACTTGCCAATTTACGCAAATAGCAATATAATTGTTGGGCATACATAGGTCCCCCTTTTTTTTCGTAATCGCTTTCCCTTTGTGCCCCTTCCCTAGCGATGAAACAGGGGTAAACGTACTTTTAAAGGAGGCCCCCTTCCCCTCCAGGCCTTCTTTTTTTTCAATAGGTGGGGAGGCGCTCCTTTTTTAGCTGCGGGAAGGGAAAGAGGCTTCCCTTTTCTAAGTTGCGGAGTCTCGCGGCTTTCCCGCTGGGAAAGAGGATTTTTAGGGCGAGAAGTCCAGAGAAGCGTTGAGAGAGCCCTCCCTCATTCGCTAAACAGGCCAAATGAAAGAGTCTTCTGCTTGTGCGTTGAAGAATCTGCGCAATGAGTACCAAACACGCATTTGGTTCGAGTGAATTTTGTACCTTTGCCGTCTTTGACAGCCATTTTAGAAACTCTACTTTTCTTTTACAGGCTCTTCTCAAATGCTCTTATGTAAGGAAATGTCGTTTAATCCATTACTGGTAGAAACTTCTAATTTTCACTTTGGGCAATTTTTCCCCAGTGGATTGCTACTGTTTATTCCCCGGACCATATCTCCCAATGTCCTTCATTTCAGGTGAGAAAGTAGCCGAAGCCGGCATTTTCAGCGACCCCTTCTTGGCTTTCCCCCCTCGGCTACCCTTTTCTCGAAATCCCCCACTTCCTCGGATTCCGGATAGCCTGGGCTTGTCGCACAAATGCTTTTTCTTAAACCCCCTTCTCTACCCGGCCTTTTTTTCTCACTCTTTCCGCCCCGAATCTCAATCAATAGGAAATGATTTATTCCCCAGGTACCCTTTCTGTTGCAAAAAAGTCCTTGCTGAAGTAAAGTGTTTCTATAGGTTCCCCTTCCTGGTCTGATTTACCCCCCCCCCCCCTAGGTTTTTCTTCCCCTTTGCGTGATTAGCGACATCAGAAAGTTTTCCCCGTTGCTAGGCTCTGCTTTTCCTTTTGGCGGCGTCCTGGTCCTTTCTTTGTTGTTGGCGGTTTTTATTTCTAATTACGCCGGGTTATATGGGTAAGCTTCTTTCAGTCGCCGGAAGATCCTGAACCCCGTGACATTGTGTTTCGGTTTTTGCTCCTCTTGCTTTTTTGCTTTTCCTGAGACGGCATCTACAAAATAACTTTGGATATCTTATTTTCCCCTTTCCTTTTTTTGTTGTTTATAGAGCCCGCCAAAAAACCTTCCCATGCTCTTCCAGAAGTATAACTACTCTTGACAGCCAGAGATATCTGCTCCCAAAAGAACTCCCTAGTACACTTTCTTCTTTTGAGGCTAGTCTAAGCGGAGAGAAGCTTTTTCCCATGCCGGCCCTAGAAGTGTTTACCACCAACCACAGTGAAACTCCCCCCCAACCTCCCCCCATCAATTCAGGCAACAAAAAGAGCACCTTTCCTCTTCATAGCACAGCGCCCCCCTCACCCCCCCACAGTTCGATTTTTTCTGCCCCATCATTGAATGTAGTTTTTTTTCTTGGGTTTCTCATTTTCTCGAAAAACCTAACTCTATCCCCTTCATTTTTAACCCTCTTTCATCAATTGTTTGACTTTCGCAGAGGCTTCCTTTGAGACTTCCCTCCCCAGTTAATATATGGATTTTATACGGAATTTAGTTTTTTAGTTCCTTTTCCATCTCTTCAAAAGGCAATTAGAATTTTTTGTGAGAAGTTTTCAAAATGATTGCAATTCCACAATACCCTCTTGATCCTATTTTCTACTCCGTTGGTTGTTTTGCAAAAGGTACCGCCAAGGTTTGTTCAGAGGAACAGCCCCTGCGGCGGTCTCAGATAGAAAGTTTTTATCACTGGGAAACCGCGAATGGAAGTCTTTCCGCGCCCCTTCCACGGTGAGGATCCCCCCCGGTGACTCCTGATTGCGACTCTTTCGGTTCTCCGTTACGACCGCGTAAACCTCCCTCCAACCACGGTAATTCTGAGCGAAGAGGCTCTCCCCCGCGCTCTTCGATTTGCTCCTTCCGACAAGAAATGATGTGCAATTTTTTCTTCCACTCCCTGAGCCAGACCGGGGACCTCTGTGGTCGATTTTGCAATTCGCAAAGCCTCCCCTTTCCTTCAATCACTCTTTCGGTTTTTTAGAGGCTTTAGCTCGGCATTCCCGAGAAAAGGAGAATTTCGGAGCCATTAGGAAAGTCCGCCCCCCCCCCCCCCCCCCCCTCGACGATGGCCATAGATCTTTTTTTTCGAGGAGAAAGGGCCCAGGCGGAAATTCTCGAAGGGCACCCATATCCCCCAGGCTATTGAGTTTCCACCAACCGCCTGGGAAAAGTAAGTTTTTTCATCTGCCGGTTCTCTCCCTCTTTCCTAGGACTGTCCCTTGCACAGCCTTAAGCTTCCCCATAACAAGCATGTATTCCCCTTTTTTTAAGCACTCCCCTTCTGCACTCCGGTACAAGATTTTTCATCGCTGTGATTCCCAGCGTTGGAAACACCTAGTCAAGAATGACCCCCTTTCTGCTTCGCCCTCGCCTTCCACCTCTTCGACCCAAAGGGTTTCCCCCCTCGTAGCCTCCCCCAGCGCGTTAAGCTTTTCTCCCTCTGGAGGGCTTTTTTTTCTCTTCTGGCACTCTCCCCGTTTTCTTCCCTCCCTCTGCCTCGGCAAGGCCTGCCCCCTGCCCTCTTCTCTAAGCCGCGAGTTGCTCGATACCCCTAAGGCTTTTTTTTTTGTGCCATATAACACTTCGACGAGGGATTTCCATAGCCCCCCAACATTCTCCCATATGAGTATGTGATCTGAGAATCGATCCTCATTCCCTATTTGCCGTTTTCCTCTCTTGTAATCACCCCGTAATACCCCAAAGCACTTTTTTCAGATCGGGCCCCACACCTCCCTTTTTCCTTGGTCGCTTCCGAAGACGTCCTTTCCCCTATTCTTCAAATGACTTCGTCTCGCTTTCGCCGACTGCCAGGAGTCTCCCGTTGAATTGGCACCCTTTCCATTTAGCATCAAAAGGAAACCCCCCCCCCTCTCTTCACCGCCTCCCATCGGAGGACAAGACTGTTTTTCTCCATCGGCCTTCCTCTCCTTCCTGCCTACTGACCTCTTTTCATGAGTTCAAAAGTCACTTTCGGAACCTAAAGTTTTACGAGGATGTTTTTTCTCTCTTGAGTTAAGCTTCAATACCCCTTTTCCTCCTGAAGACTTTGTTGCAGGTTTGGGTTGGACACTGTCCCCCTGCCCCCAGTTAAGATCCAGCTGCAATTGTTCCGAAAAGTTGTTCCCGATAATCAATCCTTTTTCCCTGTCTCCCATAAGCTCCAACCGTGGGCACCTGTAGGGCGCCTTTTTCTACGTACTGACTTCATCTTACAAAATACCCCTCTCCCCCCAGCCTTAATAGACAAGTCAACTTCTCCGGAGTTGCCATTCCTTTTTCCCACCGCATTTTCATTTCTACCGTTCCCGAAGCTTTTCATACTTATGCGAGGCTTTAGCTTCCGAATTCTTTCCCGTGATCGAATGAGGACCCCCCTTCCTCTTGGAATATACGCACTGCCGACCCGGTTCCCCTTGCTACTTTCGAAGGCAGTAGCCCTTTTCCCCCCCACTAAGCACAATATTTCTCCCCTATTCCCTGACTGATCTTTGCGTAAAAATACGAACCACCCCCCCTCCCCCTTCGGTTGGTTGTTGAGAGACGATTTCCCTCACGATAAGTCAGGTGACTTTTTCTTTTTTTCGTGGTTTGGTTTCCCCCTGTCGAATTAGAAGTGGATGTTCCATGTCGCCCCCCCGGGACTTAGCCCTTTCTTCCAATCGACGATAAGTCGTCATCCGCGAGCACTTTTTAATCTTTGACAGGGCCGGTCTTTCCAAGACTTCTTTTTTTGACTACCGCGCCCTTCCCTTGAAGGTTTTCTTGGGCACACCTTCCCCCAAGTATCCGCCCCCCCCGTCCCTCCCCCCCACCTTGTGCTTCTTCAACTTTTGTTTTTTTCCTTTCATCTCAGCCTGTTCATGACGTAGCTCCCCCTCTCCGCAGAGACCAAACCTCGTTGGCTTTTTCTTTCAGCTTTCTCGTTTTCGCGGAGTATTCTTCAAACTTTGTTCGTTCTATTGCAGCCTCATCCCCTTGTATACGTTCACAAATCATTCCATCTTATGATTCCTCCTTTTTGGATTCGGACGACCCGGCGGACAAATGACTCTCTGGAAACTTTGCGTTCCCTCCCCCCCCCCCTTTTTTTAAGGACCCGCCACTTGCTGAACACTTCATGAAACGAAATCTGAATTTAGTCTCGACTCCCTCGAAGGAGGACCCCCCCCCTCGTTTAGACTGTGCCCTTTAGAGGTTGACTCCTCGAAGCCCCCCCCTTTTCCTTTTATGAGTAACGTGTGTTTGACACTTAACCTTCTTTTTCGATGACTTCCCCCTCTCCAGTTAGTTGACCCATGAAAAAATATTGTTTTCTTAATCGACGTCTTCTTCTCCTTAAGACTCCCCCGGCCTAACAGGTCTTTTTTTTCAGATATTCTCAAAAAATAATTCCCCTCCAATGGGTTAAGGGTGCCCTTCCTTCCCGGTAAACCGCCCTTCCCGCCACACGTTGGAGCACAACCTTGTTTCCCTATCCTCCTTTCACATAGCACCCTTGTTGGGTAGGCGATGCTCCTTCCCCTTTCTAAAGCCCTCTTCGATCTTCGAGGGCAGCTCTTTTAAGAAAGCCAATCTTATTGGAAGAATCCTCTTTGAACTTCCTTCTTTTTTTTTGGCAGCTGATGCCGGCCCTTTCTTTGCGTTCCAGACAAACTCTTGTCCCTCCCCTCGACATTTCGTAAGGAAAAGTCTCGACAACGTAGAGCGTTTTCCCGATCTTTGTTTTGCCGGATCTTCAGGGTCAGAGATGGTCCCCTTTTCTTTTCCCCCCTTGACACCCATCGTCCCGATAATGCATGTTACTTTCCTTCCTCTTGCAGCCTAGGATTAATTTCTTTTGCTCCCTCATCACCCCCTTTTTTTCGGTGTCAGTAATCGCTTTTCGCCATCGCGTCCCCGGACAGATAGTGACTTTTCTTACTTTTTACCTTCAGGTTTTTCAGCTGTGTGGTCAATAGACTTTTTGATGATGTGATTGCCCTTCTCTTTGTCCCTTTCCCGCGACAGACCTTCTTTTTCCCCGACTGGAACCGATGATTTACTTTTTTTGCCGATCAAACGACTTCTTCTTGCCATTATCCACCTCCCTCTTTTCCCAGCCGAACTATTGATTGAGGTTTCCCTCCCCTTTCCTTATCATACCTTTCCCTCCCCCCGAGTGTCTTGTACACACGTTCGGCCCGCTTGCACTCCCCTCAATGCTCTCCAACTCCCCCTTTGTCTGAGGCTCAATCTTTGCTTGGCTTACGTGCCTTTTTTTTTGCGTAACGGTTCCTTCCTTCAAAGGTCAGTTTTCTCGCAATTCTTTTCAGTCCCTCCTCATCAACCGGACCATTCTCTCTGAGGTGACCCCCTTCGCTGATTTTACCTTGATTGTGGGATCGCTGCCGCCGGAACCCTTTCTTCCCCGACCAGCGCCGTGGTCTTTTATATTTTGCAGCCCCCTCCAATCAACCTTCTTTTACCTTATTTTCATTGGAGAGGAGAATGTTCCTTTCCCCTTTCCCGAGTCTGCCCTGCTATGCAATTAACCGCCATCGGCATTTTTACAGAGCTTTTGAAAACTTTTTCCCACTCCCTCGGAGTTCCATATAGGGACTGCTTTAGAAGGATCCGCCTTTTGCGAAAGTAAAACTTCCGTCGGCCAATCCAGTCCCTTGCTATTACGGTTCTCCCCCCCCTTTTGTCGGATTTACCAACTCCTTTTAGAGCCAACCGACCCACCTTGGATTAGGAATCAGAATTTTTTTCTCTTTTTTTTCCCTGATCGGCTATTTGCCTTCGCGATTTAGGCTTTGGGGCGACTTTTTTTGTGTTGCCCTCTGCCGTCTGCTCCACAGCCCCGGTTCTATGGTTGTTCCTTTTGCTCCACACGCATTCCGCCTCCCCCGGAAACCGTGGTTGGGGACCTTTTTCTTTTTTTTTCTCTTTTATATCTTTCCTCAACCTGAAGTGTGACGGCGAAGTCTCCTTTCCTTTTCTCTGGATCTCTCTTTTTCCTCCCCTGTGTTGAGAGCTACCCCAAAAACGTTCCTTTTTATGAGCTCGCCGTATCCCTCTAATGCAGGTCTGCCCTCTTGGATACTCAAGCACCCCATTCCCTTAAAAATGTCCCCCTTCTGATTACGGCGGGACGCCGGGTGACCTTTTCGCTCCCGCTGACCCCTCTCCCTTTTAGCATGCCCAACAAATTTCTTTAAACAAAACCCGTCCCCCCCCCCAATTCCCGTCTCCCCAGCTCCCCCTACGCGCTACCTCCCGCTCCCCCCTTGACGATTTTTCACCATTGATGTCGTTTTCTTTCTCCTTCTTGAAAATGATTTTGAAAATCCCGACAACCCCTTCCTCTACTTTTCACCGGTTTTGCTTTTTCCCCCCCCACTTTTTCCTGTTTGACTTTGAGCATAGCGCCAAGGCTTCTCGTTCCCTTTTTTCTAAATTCCATTCCTATATGGATATTCTTATTGTTCCAATCGAGATTTTCCATGTGCCGAAGGTTCCTTTTTCAACGTCCATTTGGCTCCTCTTTTGTCTCCTTTAAGTCTCCAAATGCCTTTTTTCTTATGGGATTTCGACCTTTTTTCCCCCAGGAATTTTTTTTTGGCCCGCCACGGCGGAGTTTTTTCCCGATGCCTGTTCCGGCTGGCCCTTTCGGGATCCTTCTTTCCTTTGGACTTGAGTTCCGCTCCTCTTTTTTGCTTATAACTTTTTTCTCCTTCCTGGAATTCATCCCTTGTTGTCCACCCAGAATTCGAGAACCGTTTACGCCGCTCCTTCACGTAATAAGTCCGTTTGTTGGCCCCTCTTTTTTTTTTTTTCAGATGAGGCGAAGCTCTCTTCTTCTTTTTCTCGTTCGAGTTGCTTTTTCCTCAAGGCTGTCAGCTTTGTCCTGGAAAAATCTTTTGCTTTTTTTTTCTTTGTGTCCTATCGCTGTATGAGCCCCCCCCTAGTGAGACAGAAAACGTCCCCCACGCCCGAAAGCCTTTCCCTGTCCGAAATCTTGATTTTTTCGGCAATACGCTCGTGTTTCTTCCAGGAAATCATCTTTACCCTCTACACGACACCCAAATTTTTTCAGTAATGTACGCTGAGGTCCCCCCAGGATATTGGAGACACAAAGCTCTCCCTTGCCTGGAAAAGTCGGTTTATTTCCACTATCTGCCGGTTAAGCGCTTTTTTTTCTTAAGTCTTTAAAGCCGCTCCCCTCCCCCCTCAAACGATTTCTTCCAGAAACAATGAGATTGTCTGTATCCCCCTATGGCGGGGAACTGTCCCTTTTTCCCACTTTTTCCTCGTTATTCGATTTTTTTTTTGCAAGCCGTTATTCCCACGTTACAGATAAGGACCCACCCCTTTTTTTCAATCTCCGGCCAAAGATCTCCGGTTCGGTAGCGCCTACGTTGTCGTTCTCCCCCCCGTACGCCCCAACATCTCTTTCCCCTTCCTAGCTCACCCCTCTTCCCACGCTGAACGTTAACCCCTTCCTCGGCCTGCATGTCCCCCCCCTTTTCCATTGAAGGCCTGCGCGGTGCTTTTTTCCTAGCAGCGGGCCTCGCCCTTGGGCTCCTTTTTCTCGCACCCCCCCTTCTTCACTATGAGCTTTGCTTAGTGTACCCTCTTTCATGGGCATCCCCCTCCTTTTGGTTTCTAGCGGTTTCCTCTTTCCCTCCTTCAAACCCTGGAACCCCCCCCCGTCTTTTTCACATGGCCCCCACACCCCATCCGTTCTTATTCCCCTCCCGAAGAAGACGTCGATTACGTTCTTTTTTGCACTAAGCTTCGCGAAGCCTTTTTTGTACGATATTTCTAAGGACGGTTCCCCCAGGTTTCCTTCAAAGGACCAAGAAACTTACGCATAATAACCCCTTCCCCTTCTCGACGGGGAAAATTCTGCTTTCCATCTTGAGGCACCGTTTTTTCGTTCTCATTCGATGATTCCGCCCCGTACCGGCGAGACTACTCCGGTAGTTCATGAAGTTCCCGCCCTTTTTAAAAACGGGCCGTAAACACGGCAATTCGTGTTCCGGCGTTCCGCTTCCCCCATCCCAACGCATCCGGCTCAGGTTTGGTTGGCACCATGCTCCCTTTTTGCTCAGATTTAAGGGTTTTTGCATACCTCCGGACAAGTGTTTTCCCTTTTTTTTGCACCTTAGATGTCCCCTTCCGATCCCACCTTTTGGTTTGGTCGGCGCGGCGTATTTTTTCTTTTCTATGAAAATCAATCCCCTTTCTTGAGAATCCACTGTTCAAGAATTTTTTGTTTTTCCTTCTCTTGCACCACCCCCCCGAATGGGTTTCAAGGGCAAGACCTTTCTCCTCTTTGATGAGATCAAGAATACAGCCTTCTTCGACGGTAAAGATTCCCCTTTTTTTCTCTGCGTCCCGCCATCCAAGGCGGTCTTCTTTTCCTTTACTCAGTCTTTTTTTAGCAAGGCCCTTTGCAAACCGAAACACTCAGCTTATTTCTCCCACGATTAAAATGATCCCCTTCCTCCCCG
>Ga0179593_1679410_pt1 | contig 15533 bp, 12 predicted proteins | sample CZODoug2_1_08_16_FD_185931 | JGI IMG/M metagenome (GOLD analysis project Ga0179593, IMG submission 185931) | Vadose zone soil fungal communities from Angelo Coast Range Reserve, California, USA - CZODoug2_1_08_16fungal (PacBio error correction) | ecosystem: Environmental > Terrestrial > Soil >... | reverse complement strand
CCCTGCCCTGCGCTTTTTTCCCCCCCTACTTTGTTGCAAAAGCGATTTCTATTCTCTTCCCTTTGATCTACTCACAACCTTAGCAAGCGTCGTTTGTCTCTTTTATCTTTTCCTTTTGAGTTCTGGGCACCATGCCCCGTGTCTCTTTCATCCCACAAAAACCTGTATCGTGCTCCACATGGCTTTTTCACAATATCTTTCGTTCCCATCTCCTTGACCTTTTTCAGATCGAAAGAGTGTCCACCACGGACTGACCAACGCTTTTTGATTTGACGGAATGGTTGGACCCTTTCCTTTTATGAGGACTTCCCTCACCGTGCCACGCTCTTTCTATAGCTTTTCATCCTCGGCTCCGCTTACTTTTTCACCAGTCTTTGTGGTCCAGGGGAAAAATGCACTCTTTTTTTTCCCATACAATAATTTCAGGGACCCTAGTCAAAATTGCCCATAGGCGTGGTAGATCGTCTCAGCTTCTTATCTCCCAGTACCCACCCCACAGGATATTCCCGATAACTTGTCCTCCTATCCTCCTTGTTCTTATAAAACGATTGTTGCACTCCTAAGGTTTATCGATTTTTTTCTAAATTCTAAGAGGGACAGACCCATCTATTTTTTTTCCTGTGACTGCTGGAAACATGATGTCTTTTTTTCGGATCCTCCGGCTTGATCTTCCGTCCCCAAACTTGTCCTGAGCGATGAATAGATAGTCCCCTAACGTTACCTTGTTTCTTTAGTCGGCATTAGTGCCAGCCTGCCCCAAGATTGAGTCACCTTTCGCCCCTTACACGTCCCCCCTTTATTATATCCCTGCCCTCCTGTCCCCGTTCTTCCAACTGACTGGCTGTGGCCTCTCTCCACATAAAGTGCGCCTTCTAAGGGACGCCGTTGCTCTTCCGGCGTCTTAATTTTGTGAAGGATTCATCGTAGCCGGGCATGCCCTTCCATGACGTTGTTGTTTTTCTGAGCTCGACATCCCCCTTTATGACCCACTGATTGGACATGGCCCTTCAACGGTTTTCCAAGAATTTTTCCTTTCCATTTTGATTGGCGCAACGCCGTTCCCCCGACGTGCTTTCCGAAAGGAGAATATAGCCCCTTTTTTTTTTTTTTTTGACCTGTTGAAAAGGCGATTTTGCCTATGGTGATCCCCCTCCCTCTGGGCTTTTTTCGCCGGACTTCCCTCCTCGCCCAAATTCATGCTTTAGGCCTCTCCCCCCCCCCCCCCCCCCTTCGTTGATAAGGGTGCTTCGAATAGTTAAGTTTTGCGCAAGATTGACGCACTTCTCTCTTCCGCGAGATTGAACTAAATTTCCCATTTTCGCGTTTGAAAATGAAGAACGCGTGACCTGAGTGCGCTATGAACGCGCTTGTAAAAAATGGTTCCTACCCCCAGGTGTTAGTATAGAGCGAGCCTCTCCGCACCCGAGGTGTTTCAAATGATCAGACTGTTGCAATCTCCCCCCCCTGGGCCTCTGGTCATTCCAGCTGTTGGTTGTTTCAGAAGATAACAATCCTCCCCCCCCTACATCGCGCTTTCGGTCCCCCTCCTCCAATACTTTGAAGTGGAAAGGATGAAATTTTTTTCCTCATGGATCCTTCATTCCCCCTCCTGTACAGTTAACGCCTAAGATGGAGTAGGATGGCACAATGATTTTGTCACGTCCATTTCCCTAATTGCCTCATGGTCTGAGTCTAGACCGCTCTACCACAGCCGCGCCCTCCCTGATTAGCCAATTCAGCAAGGGGAATAAGCTGCTCTCTAATCCCCTTCCTGGACGGGTTGGAGACAAAGTCATTCATACCTTTTCAAGACTAGATGTTCCCTTGGGTGCCCCATTCTTGACTTGGCCCTCCCCCTTTGAAGATTGATCGCATTTCTTTCCTTTCTTTTTCTCCTAACCTGTACTCAGCAACGTTCCGAAAGTCGATTGCGCTTGAGTTTTTTTCACCCTCCGTCGCTCTTCTTTTCTTCCTGCTAAACCGACTCCTTCTGGATGTTTGAGCCATGCCCCTTAGAATCGCGATTTTTCCGGTATATCCCCATCCTCCAGTACTTCAGGAATATATAGGTTACCCTCCTCGCCCCCCCTTTTTCCAGTGCCGTCGATCGTGACGTTCGATCTCCTCCCCCCCCCCCCGTGCCTTGATTTGAGTATGACCAATTTTCCATTGGGAGCACAGCAGCAGCACTACTTCCACTCGACTTTTCCTTTTGTTCTAGGAGAGTCTCCCCTTTCTTGTGAGAGCGGCTGCTTGATGTGCCTACCAACTAATTTCCGCCTTTCCCATAGCCCCGAAATTGGGGCGGATGTCTCTCAGAATAGGCCAAGACGGTACTTTGAATGTTGGTGCGATGTAAAAATTTGGTCCCCCTCCTACTCTCTTTCGTCCTTTCCTCTTTTTACTATTCCCACCAAGCATCGAACTAGGAAGGGGTTCTCCCCCCTAGACTTATCGTTCATCTTATGCGGAAGGTTAGGGAGTTGTCCCGGCTCCTCATCCCTCTATTTTGATAGTTTCCCTTTTTCTATCCTCAGAGACAGCCTGCTCCCTGGGGGTTGGGGGGGTTGTGGGGTGTTGGGGTTATAGTAGATTCCCAGCTTTTCGCAGTCCCCCCTTGAACTCTCGCTTCAGGTCCAGGTGCTTATAATACTCGCCCACGCCGGCTGGTCCTGAATTACAGCCTCGAAGACTCCGCACTGCGGAAATTCCATAATACCCGTCCTTCGCTTTTTTTTTCATCCTCTCCCCCCATTATTGGGGTGGCTCTTTGGGTTGGTTTGGGTTGGGTTTTTGTGGTCCTTCTGGGTGGGTTGTTGGGGGGGTTTTGGGGGGGTGGTTTTTTTTTAGACTTCCCCCCATGAAGGGGCAGGCCACGCCTAGCCCGTTTCACTACGACTTTGGAGGTCCTTTTTGCATCATGTATATATGGAGAGGTCTTTACCCCGCCCCCCCTACTTTTGGACTCCTTTAGGCTTTCTAATGGGCTGTAGCTGCCCCAACCGCGCCTGCGCCCCTCCCCCCCAGGTGGTCTGGCCCGTCTGCTGACCTTTCAATTTTTCCCTCGATACCGAGGTCAATTCCCCCAGCTTTTCCGTCCTTCCCTTTTTGGGTCCCTTCAGAGGTGAATGCTTCCGCGCACTCGGGCTATTTTCACGACGCTAACTTACGCTCTTTCGTCCCTTGAGGCGAGAATGAGACTGGAGTTTCTCTTTCTTAAATTTTCCAACTCTTTTCCGTCCACCGAGTCGCGGAAGATTTCCAACGTCATTTGGCGTATAGCAGGAGCATGAGTTTGTCCGATAGAGAGAGGTTCCACCTTAATGCTACCCCCGTCCATGACTTTTCCCTCAAGTTGCTCTCCTTGTCCCCCAAGAACCGGCATTTCCAAAAAGGATAATAACGTGCCTCAGAAGAGATTTCCCTTCCCCAGAGCTTCCTTTCTTATTTCGGGGAAATACCCCGAAACCTTCCAGGTCAATCATCTAAGGAATGTCGGCCCGCCGGAACCACTTCACGGAATTCCGGCCTTTAAGGATGAATTCAAAAATTCCCCGACGAATAGTTTAGTTCTATTTTGCGCTGTTCTCCCCCGCCATTCCGTATAGGGCTATGAAAAATTTGTTTTGAAGCGCGAATCCTCTCGCTCGAACGGGTTTCTTGCCTGAGTTCTTAAGTCCTGCTCCTGACGAGAAGAGCCCCCCTTTTTTGAGATTCATTTCTTTTTTTTCGACATGCGGAAAGAATAAGGCCCCTTTCTCATCCTCCCCCCACGCGTAGAATTCTCTTTTCTCAATTCTTCATGCAACGCCACATCTGCTTCGCTGGAGAGTACCTCTCGGCCCCCCGAGATCCACCTTTTTCTGTAAGCTCGCCGATAGGGATTTCATTCTCACATCCCACCCACCGTTTTGACCCCTCCCCTCGGGTTCCGAGATTTTTCCGGTTAGATACACCAGGCCTTGATCCTCTCTCCACTAGGAGTTCTGTTGACGATGTTCTGAACATGTAGGGTCTTCTGACGGCAGTACTCTTCACTGTCCATCAAGCTCAGGTAACTTCCCGATTTTTCTTTTGACCCTCTCCCCGATCTTTTTTCACTCAAATATTTCCGCGTGTTCACTGGCCCTGAAAAAATGATTTTTCCTCCGCGGGCCTCCCAAATCGCGCCAACAAAGTTTTCTTGCCGTCCTTGACCATTTACCACTTCCCCGAGGGGAAAGCGATGACCTCTTTAACCTCCCCCCCACTGTTTATCTTACTTTGATTCCTCTCCTTTTTTGAGATGCTTTACGCCCGCCACCACCCAACTCGCGGGACCAACCCCGTTGTCTCTCTTCCCCTCAATTGACCCTAGAAATGCCATCCTCCCCCCGGGTTGCCAATCAAGAGTCCCGATGATGTTCCCACCTTCCCTTTTTTTTGTGGTTAGAGATACAATGGCCCCCATCCCAGAGATTACATTTCTTGTTCACGCGCCTATTTATACTTTGCTCAAGGGAGGAGATCTTTCATTGCCCTTAAGTGGCCGTCGAGTGTTTTTTTTGTGTGGCTCCTTTTGCTGCCCTCCTCCACAACGTTCAGTGGAATACCAACTGGATAGTGATGCCTGCGGGAAAAACTCAATCTTCTCTTCCGTTTCGACCAGCTGGAATGAAAGGATGTCCCCCTGGAGACCGAGTTGGATCTCTTTCTAAGTTTTTCCATTTTTTTGTACTCCCCAGGAGTGCCACGTCATGATGGGTCGTTCGTTCCGGTGCTTCTTCCCTTTCCCTCTTTCAGCTGATTGGCTTCCGGAAAATTTCAGTAACATAGCAGCTCCAATCCTACCCCCAGCTGGTACTCTTCGTCCCCTATGACCCCTTCTCTTTAGTAGTTGTAGCTAATGTGTTAGCGGCACTTTTTCCCCCCCCCCCCCCCCCAAAAACCTCCTCCGCTTCATTCCGGTATTAAACTTCTTTCTGGTGTTCGATCATCCATCCCCCCCCTTCGTTCGGGACCGCCGATTCGCTTATAACTTACGCCGTTTGGATTGCACCGCCCGACGCGATGGCTTTTCTGGACCTGCCCTTCCGTCTTTACTGGAGATCTCCGTTTTCTCCGAACTCGATGCGCTCGTTCACTAACGTACTCTTTTCGCTTTCGGTCATTCCTATTTTTAAACACTCTTCTCTCCCCTTCGCAGAGCAACTTTCTTTCGTGAGCACTCGGCTTTACGCTGCACGGTACACAGTTTCGTGCCCGGATACGGCAATTTTAGGCTACTCTCACAACCTTTCGAGGATCTATTCTACGACGCCCCGCTGATGATCCTTCCTTAAGTTGTGAATTCATCCGTAGCGGAAAGTTTCTACCCCCTTTCCCTGAAAGTGTGTTTTTGGCGACCTGATTATTACCCAAATGACAGGAAGATTGTAACTTCTCCTCCTTTTGTTCTTTTGTCAGAAAGACGTCCCCTTCCCCTTTGCTCCCCGACATTAGCCATTCCGGTTATGACGTGGACAGGAGCGACTCTAGGGTGATCCAACCCCCTATGTTGGATGGACCCCTCTCCCTCTCTCCCACCCATCATGCTCTTCGGCACCCCCACTTCCATCAAGACGAAATCGGTTTCATGCCCTCCCTTTTCCTTCGATTTCTTTTTTCCCCTGCAAATCAAAGGATTTCTCGCTTCTCTGACCCTTTCCATAGTTTAGTGAAAATGAAGCACACGTGTAGAGAGTGCCTCCCTTTTTCCAGCCCCATGACCCACTTTTCTCGGAGTATCCTCTGCGAAATGCTGAGTTTTTGATTATACCCCGCCCCCCCTGAAAAAACTGGAATGGGATTTTGCTTCCACCCCTTTCTTCCTCTTTTCCCACATCGCGTTTGCGGCCAAGAAGACCAACTTTTTACCTCCTGTTCACCTCGCATATTTAGACCTCCTCTTGAAAATTGAAAAAACTACTTCTCCTTATTGAAGAAATAGAGGGAGTATCCCTTGAATTTTCCAATAATCTATTTCCATGTTTTATCTGATTTGTTATTTCATAATTTCTCAGAGAGACCCTCCCAGTTATTAGCAATTTCCCCCAAGCTTGACCGCGCTTCTTTCCTTCAAAAATGGAAGGACTTGGTTTCCTCGATTTTATCTTCCTCGCTTGAAGAGCCGGTTATGGGGTCGCCTGTCCGTGAGGGGGGATCGGTGGGGGGTGGTCGGGGGGTGGGGTGGGGGGTGGGGGGTTAGGGGGCTGGGGTCCGTGGGGGGCGGTTGGGGGGGTCTTTGAGGGGGTTTGGGTGTGTTTTGGCCTGTAGGAAAACCGGCTTCATCGTGTACCGTCCGACTCTTCCTCTTTTAGCATCGACCCCTTCACGGCTAGAACCTACAGGGACTGAGCCAGCCCCATTCCCGATTCTGCATGAAAAGCCGAATACTAAAATTATGGCTTTTTGCTCATAATCTTCCCGGAATGCGCTTTCCCCCCTTAATCTCACCCAAGAGTACCAGAACCGCCGGAATAGCCTCTCTCCGCACCAAAGTTCTGCTCTCCATCAAAATTCAAGTGTTCACCGATCCTTTCTAGATGCGATGATCTTAAATCTCCCCCCCCCCCTCCCCCCCCCCCTTCTTCTATTTTCCCTAGAACAACCTCCTTTTCTCACAAGAAGACGCCAATACCCCGCAGACAGTCTCCCCCTCTTTCCTCTCCTCCTTTTGTTGTTTGCTTCCTGTCTTCTTTGTAGGTAGTGCTGCTGCTTGCCCAAAGTGAGACCTTGTTCCCTCCCTAACACCGAATTCTCTTCTCTGCCAATCTTCCATAGTCAACGGATCCCGTACCCCTGAATTTTGGATGGCTCTCAACATTGGTGGCCCCGTCCACTATTCGCGACGGGCGTACGATTTGATCTTTTCCACCCCACTTTCCTCGAGGCTCCTTTCCCCCCCCCAGCAAGTATTTATTCGTGTGTTCTTCTTTTGCGCTATGGTACTGGCTGCGACGCTAAGCCTTCGGAACGTGCTACTCGGTTCCTTTTTCCCCCTCCTGAACGCTTTTCTTTTTTCTCTCGTAAAAAGAGGGCCCCCGCGTTTTCCACATCACCCATGTTGTCCTTTCACGCTCGATTCAGTTGCCTCGGTGTACTAATACTTCGCCAACTACGGAATTGTTCTTTAGCCCACATTTTCCCTCCTAAGCACTGGGAGGTTCTCGTTTTTTTAGACATTTTTCCCCTCTCCTTGACCCCAATGCTTTCTTTTGAAGACTTGCACACATCAGTTTCTTCCCCTCTGGATTTTCTTGGCATTAATTTTTTTTAAAAATGTTCCTCCTTATCTCTATGGCTCTTTTCAGCCATGGTTTATTCCAGCATGACGCGACTTGGGGACTCGGAGAATTTTTTTTCCTTTTTTTCTCTTTTCCCCCCGCGAGCTCCTCCCAAAGGACACCCGGTTGTGGAACGATTTTCCTAAAGGCGATCATCACCCCCGCCCACGGCTGGTCTCTTCGAGCGTAATAACGCGTAAATTTGCAGGGGTACGTGACCTTTTGTCCCTCCTTTTTCCTTCATTTTTCACTCCCGAGAACTTCCCGAGCCGGACTGAGCTTCAATCGAGCGGAAATTGAGACTCATTTTCGTGAGCAACGGCGGCAAAAATTCCGTGCCCCTAGTTCCCGGACGATGGTCCCAAACGAAGTCTTTCGTTCTCCTTCCTGTCTTCGACCCGTCTCTGTACAGAGGGTTCTCAATTCCTTATTACTTTTCCTCCATCCCTTTGCTTTTGATCAAAATCATGGCGCCCTTGTACCCTTCAAGAACCGGTTGCATGCCAAATCGGGTCTATATTGACTCCCTTTGAGCCTCGCTTGTCCCCTTTTCGTCCTCCCATAAAAAGCCACTTCGAGAAACCAGTGGACCATCTTCGTCAATCCTTTTGTCCCGGAAGTTCGGCCCCAGAAAAAAGGTCTTTTTCTATTTTTTTCCTTCGAGGATTTCCCTCCCATCTAAGTTTTCTTTTTAGTAAGAGTTTTTTCGATCCCCACCTGCGCTGCGCTACCTCAGTATCCGGGTCTCCACAACCTTGTCCGTAAAGCCCTTAATCTCCTTGACTTCCCTGCGATGTCTTTTTCCTCCTCATTTTTTTTGAATGAGGGCGGCCCTCCTTTCCTTCCCCACGCTCCCCCTCTTACTTTTCGACCTAGTCCTCGTTCTAAATGTTTATTCCCCCCCCAAGCTGATTCTTTCAACCAGAGAACGCAATGATAGCCAACTTGTTTAAACTGCCCATCCGATGCGCCGCGAGGAACCTCCATCGGAGCTCACCTCTTCACGTCTATCATCCCCAACAGAGTTTCCTTTACAGACAATGAGAGTTTGCGTTTTTTCCGGTTTCTTACCACCTGCCTCACGCGAGAGTCCGCTTGGACTCTCCTTGTAGTCTTTTTTCCCTGCTTTTCTCGTCCCCCCATTTTGCAAATTTCCCGGCAATCAAGTTCCGTCCTTAACGAGATGACTCGAGCGAGAGTCACGTGCCCCCTAATGTACCCCTTAGTTTTTCTTGCGTCCTTCTAACAATTCCTCGGTCCCTGTCCCCGCGTGACAAAGTCGATGCAAAAAACAGTGTCTCAGGCCCTTCCGTTTACATCCTGTAATAGACAACCAACGAGGGGCAGCGCTGATGTTCAAGCACCTTCTACACTATCCCCTTCCTTATCCCCTTTTTTGAGCCTAATGTGCAAAATCCCCAAACGCCTTCAACTCCCAGGTCCCACAAAAAACTCCGCGAGTCGGACACCTCAAACTTTTGAGAAAGTTGCCAAAACTGCGTGTTTTTTTCCCTCCCTGTCTCGTATGAGTGTCAGGTCATCTATCTTTTTGTTGACCCCGTTATAAAGTACAAATCATCTCGATCACCCTACTTATTTTCCATCGCTTTTTATCATTTCGTATTTAACGTGGCTGATTCCTTTTCTAAGACCCCCGCGCCCTCCGGTCTTGGGCATTTTTTCCTTTCTGGAACACTTCTAACACAAACGGTGGATAGTGGACCAATTCTATTGCCCTTTGCTGGACCCCCCAATCTAATAGTGCTCCCCGTTTCTGGAGATGACGGCCCCTCGTAATTTTTTTCCCCTAGCATTTCGTTTTCCTTAAGAATTTTGGTACCGCGGAATTTTCTTGAGGAAGCCAGGCTTGCCACTCTTCCATGGCTTTGCTCTCCTGCTCTCGGTATCTCCCCGCTTTACTTTACCGGCGTCCTTGATGGCAGCACTTGACTGCCCCTTTCCCTTACTTTCAGAGGACAATACACCTTCAATGGCTAAGCCAAAGTAAAAACTCGGACTCCGGCGTGCCGTTGTCTAAGGATTGGGGTGTTTTCTGAGCACCCGGAAAACAAAACAAACGCAGCTCTTCTTTCCCCACTTTTTGGGTGATGGATAATCAAAATATTTGGCGCGGACATGCCCTTTTACCTCCTCCATCAAAGCGGACCTCTCCGATAATCCTGATGGGCTTCGTGTTTTTTCCAAGCACCTTTTCCGTTCTCCTTTTTGAGCTTCTGAAGGATTGATCAGTAATGCTTCTCCAGATATTTAATCTTATTCAACGGCGTTCGGGGAAGGAGACAGGCGGTCCGAAGGAAAACCCTCAGAGAAAATTTACCCCACCTCCTTTAGGAAGAAGCGTCGATTTCTCGCTGGTTCCCCGTCCTCGTGCAAGGCCTCCTGGAGTTTGTCGCCCCCCCACCTCCCCCCCCTCACCCCTCGGATACCTCCAGAGATTAGAAAAACTCGGATCCCTTGGGGTTTGTACCCATCCCGTAGCCGGCCGTCATTCGGTCCCCTTTTTGCGGATTTTTTTCCCACATTATATGACCCCCTGCTTGACATGGATACAGTCTTTACCCTCCGCCCCCTCTTGTGATTGGCGTAGAAGAATTTTTTTTTCCCGGCTTCTCACACATGCATTCTAGCCTATTTTGTTCCGGTCTGACGTGGAAACTTGAGAGAACCTTCGTGCCCCCCCCCCCTTCTGTTGCAAGGTTAGACGATCCTTTTGACCCCTCTCTTACTATAGACACTCCTCTTCTTGCCACCCGCTTAAATAACGTGCTCAAACTCGTCCGCGAACTATTCTAACCGGAATAGTCAGTTTGTTTTACTTTTGGAAAAATCCAGGCTCAATTCATCGATAGATCGATTTTCCTTTTTTTCATTTCTCGTACGTGAAATGAAGCCCCGTCGTGTTCGTGCGCGACGCGACTCCACAATGTACCCCCCCCCAAATTGAAGCTGGTCTGATCTCCCTCGATGCTTTTTTCCCTAGCCGTGGTGAAATGATAGCCTCGCAAATCCCACACCCCCCCATGCTTGGATTGCGGCTCATCGTTCGTTGCTAGACGAGCCCCCCCCCTGCCCCCCCCTTCGTACTTTTCCTGGAAAAGCAGAAATATTTGCAGTGGAAGCTCCCTTCTCCGATACCTGATGCCCCCTTTTAAACCCTGCTCGTAGTTTAGAATCAGCGGCGTTGATTGTCCTTGCCCCCCCCTCTTTCTGAAACCCGTATTCAAGAATGCATGGTAGCGAGTTGCCTCTCTTATCCAAGCGTGGCGCGTGATTCTTCCCCCCTTCCGCCGGTGGCTCATTTCTTCCTTCCCCCTGTCGGACTCTTTTTCCTGTTGGATCATCAGATTTAATAACCGAAAAGATAGCGTTCCATTGGGGGGTGGGTTCTCGGGGGGGGGTTGGGGGGTCTGGTTTTGGGGGGTCTGGTTTGGGCCTGCGTCACCGGCTTTGAATTCTTGGTACAAGCGCGCTTTTTCTCCTTTTTTTCTTAGAATCCCTCCAATGTAAACGAGTAGCCCCGTCCCAAGTGCTGCGATTCAGAACCTCCCCCAAACCGTTCCTGAACAAGTCAATCCCCCCGCCTACGCCAATTAGTTCTTTGAGCACACCCCCATACTACCTCTGATCCTTGTCGAAAAACAACCTCTTCCAAAACACAGCGTAAAGACGACGTCCATACTCCCACTCGTTTTTTTTCCAACCTTTTCGGTCTCATCAGAAACCAAATTCAAGTGCGTCCTCTCTTTTCCCTTCCGTTGGCTTTTCCCCCATTCGTTGCTGATTTTATAGTGAGGCGTTCTCGCCCCCCCCCCCTGGTTCCATCAGAAGCCCTCCACGAAGACTCTTCCCCTCTCTTTTCCCACCTTTTGTTAGAGTTCTGTTACGGAGTCTTCCGGTTTTTCTTCCCCCCAATGCTGAAATTGGTCTACACTGCGCCTCACAAAAGTCTACTAAGCGCCCAATTGTAAAGGATCGTTCTCGCTCTTTATGTCTTTCGAAAAATTTTTTGCCAGAAACCTATATGGCTTTGATTTCTTAGCTTTCTTCACACGCCTCTGCGCCTCTATAGGAGGGGTTCCCAACCCCTCATTTTCTTTTTACCCCATTGAGAGAAGGTTTTGAGTTGGGATTCTCCTACTCCGCTTGACACTTTCGTTTAACCTGAGACGCTTTAAGTCCCATCAAGCTTCAGAATGGTTCCTCGTCGACTGTCAACTTCCGCTGTTTCGCAGAAATTTCCACCCTCCTGCTTAGTTCTAGGTCTCCCCATACTTTCGCCCCCCTTCCCTGATTGGTTACTGAATTAATCCCCAGCGGAAGCTCCCGCTTTTAACTATGGTCGGACGCGCGGGTTCTCGGCTCGTCAGCCTCTCTCCCCCCGGCATTTCTGCCGATTGTCACCGTCAGGCAGGCCCAGTTCCTCCTATGCTAACTAACCGGCGTCCTTGCCCATGCTCCCTCTTTCGTTAAGCTTCCCCACTTTCATTATCTTGCATTCCTAGGTTTTTGCCGTCTTTAGAAGTGGTGTAGTCGAGTCACCCCAGGCGAGAACTCATTCCAGTGTTGTGTCTCTTCTGATCTCATTTTAACCGCCCCCCGGACGTTTGTGCGCTTCTACTAGCAATTCTCTAATGGGGTAAGCTCGCTTTCTCTTTGCACGCGCTATCTGGGAGTCATTTTCCTTCATTTTGAACGAGGCTCTAATTCGAGGTAGCGTCCTAAGTGTCTTGAGATTTTAGTTTTTTTTTCACTTACTTTTGGTCACACCGAGTTCGCTATGGAGAAAACTACCCTTTTGGGCTTTCCTTACTGCGCGTTTTTCTATAGTAGATTAGTTCTCCAATGCATTCTCGCCACCGTTTCCTGCTTTTCCCAAATTCCAACGGTTCTTTCTTGGAAAAGGCAAGAACCCGCATCCCCCCCCAATCGTGCTTATCCTTCAGTCCGCGAATAGGATTTTCTTGCCCCATAACAAGAGAAAAGTCATGAGGTAACTCCACTTGTATCTTTCCATGTTCAAGCTGTAATAGTAAGCAGGCATCCCTCAGCAACACTTTTGACCGGCATGCTTCCTTGGACTCCCCAAATCCTACATAGAACACAAATAGTTTAGTTGGTTTCTCGCGCAACTTTATCTACTATTCCTAACCCATGCAGTAACTGGCAATCACCCCCCTCCCCTCTCCATAGATCCGTGTTGAGATGAGACACCCCCCTTCGCTAGTGTCCCCGGACCTCCTGTCTGCTAATCGCCAAAAGTACGTTGTCCCTCTCTAACTTACAATTTTTACTTCAAGGCTAAGGACGGCTATTCCTTTCCCACCCGTCCCTCCATGTCTAACTTTCTCAGAAAGTTTTTTCCGTTTCTAGGAGTCAATCGTAGGAATTTAGCTGATTCACATTGTTCTCCGAGCCGCGATATTTATTTTTTGCAATCCCCCCCCCCCATGTCCCTCCCCTCAAAATGATCTTGAAGAGATGCGGGTTTCTTTCTTGTTCCTCCCTACCCATTTTCACAACGTATAAAGAAGATGTGAGTCCTTTTTTTTTCTGAAACCTGGATTTTGGGCCGATGCGAGAATTCTTGGCTTTACTTGGCCAGCTGGCATCCTGTAAGAGATAAGAGGAACTCTCTCTCCGAGCTCAGTAAGAGTGAAAGAAGGGACCCTAAAATTTCCCTTCCCCGTGAACCGTTGGAAGAACAGCCCCCCTTCCATTGACTTAAGCTGTGTTACCCCTCTGATCGAACTCCTTTATGAAAGCCGATGATTGTCCCCCCGAACAGTTTTTACATTCCACGATCTCCCTTTTTGAGAAGTGTGAAAGAATCGCCCCCGATTCCCCAAACAGGACCAAAAACTCTTCTCTTTCTTCTACCCATTTACGACATGGATCCCCCCCCCCCGATTGGCACTCTTATTTAATTGCTTTTTCCCTGGTCTAGAATATATTTTCCTCTGTTTGTTCCCGAGATACTGAAACCCCCACCCCATCTGCGATCCCTAACTTGATTGCCCACCTCGGTTGATCATGGAGAGCCCCCTTTTCGCCAAACGCGTCCGCATTGTTTTTGGCCGTGTGGCTGCTGTTGGCGAGGGATGGCCCCTGTCAATTTTTTGAATTTGTCCCGACAAATGGAATACGCCCTGGGTGCTGGACCCATCATCGGAGCCCGATTTCCAGTGGCCCCCGATGCCCAGCTACCACAGATTACGCACTCCCCCTTTTTTCTAATCCGTAACACGCTGGTTAGGTGTCGTCCCACTTTTATTATTTGCTTGGAAGTCCAGGAGTTCTACACCTCCTTTGGTTCTTTGTGATCTAGATCTAGGTAATAATCGGTCGTCTTTTTACCGGGCAGCTTGATGGCCCGAAAGGACAATGCCCCTCTATGCCTCAGAGGCCACCCTTACAAGGGTTCAGAAAATTCAACACTAGGACCCTCTTCCGTGGAGATAGTCGGTCCGGCGTGGTTAGAGCCCCCCTTCTCAAAACCACAGCTCTTACCTAATTGTACGGACCCCTATTTTTTCCCTCCAATACCATATAGAGGAGCGACCTGAAACCCCTTCTCCCCCAATCTCCTACTTACACTCCCTCCTATCACCTCCAGACAGCGATGGTGTTCTCCAAGTCTTCCTTGACTTTGAGAGTTGGCCCCTAGATTCCTGACCTATTATTCCAACCAGCTGACTCGATCCTTCAATAACCCGTACCTTTGGCTTTCTTTCTAGGATTTCTCGGTCAAACACCATATGAGAGAACCACCCTTGCCCCCCCCATCTCCCCTCTTCCGGAGGGCAATCATCTTCTATTATAGCTGTCCGAGTAAAAACTCTCATCGTCAGGAACGGAATGTGATGTCTCTTCATCTCCCAACTGCTATTCCTACTAGAACTAAACGAGGAGTCCGATCCTCTTATTTTACCCCCCCCGGACCCATGAAAGAGTAGGCCCATGAGAGTGTTTGATTATCACTACACCTTATTTACCACTGCTTTATTTAAGGATCCAAAGGAGATCCTCCCTGCCGTGGCTATTTTTGGCGCGAACGTCCCCAGTTACCCATTTTTCTCACCTCAGACTCGCCCGTTTTTGGCCCGGTTCTTGACGTAACTTCCTCTGCCCTTTGGTTTCCAACGCGTAGGGCGACGGTTTTTTTTCCAGGAATTTTAGATCGATCTTCCCCTCCATGCATTCCCCCTGGCGAAGACACTGTTGGAAAAACCCCCTTCCTCCTGCGAACTCTTTTGCGATCCAGTTTTCTCCCCCGACGATTGTATACCAATCAAGTTTCTCGATACCCCTATTGAAATATCTATAGTATCATCGCTTTCACTTACGCCCCTTGGGTAGATCCTCGAAGAGATGCTTCCTTTACAGCACCCCCTTAAGTCAGGTAGTAGACGTCAGCCCTTGATTTGTATCTCTTGTTTGTGTTCTTGCATGTCGCAGCGGCAAACCCAACCACTGGGCCCTTCACTCTTATGCGTTTTCTTCCTCTAACCAAATAACGAAGTCCTTAGCTTTTTTCCTTTTGCCTTAACAATCTCTACCATTGGAGCTTCAAGAGTGACCTTTCAACATCTATGCCCCCTTAAAAAAAACTCGGACTGCTTGTCCTACAGGGCTTGGCCTCCTGTCCCATGTGATTTTTGAAAAACAGACCCCTCAATGGTCAAGAGGGTAGTGGAAGAGATGAACAATCGATGCCAGTGTTGAAATGTAGAAAGTTCCGCATTGTCCTCAGTCCAAAAATTTCCTCTTTGTAGTATTTAATCAAAGACTCCAGAAGAGGATCCGCGTTTCCCTTCGGTATGACGAAACAAGGTGAATCCAAAGCTCGACGTTCGGGCCCCCTTTGCTTTCTCGTGACCCACTGTCCACCTCTACCCTCCGAAACCTTTACTCGCTGACCTCTCGCCCCCCATTCCCCCCCCAATGTCCTCCCCCGCTCTCAATTTTCTAAGAGAAAACGCAAACTTTTGCTTTATTCACCCATCCTAGAAATTCTTTGATTTCTTCTCCCCAAGCTTTACACCTCAGTACTCTATTGATCCCTTAAGGTTATGCAACCCCTGTTTTTTCCCCAAATACTTTACACAGTTACTCTTTCTCTCTTTTCTCATCCTCCCACAATTCTTGGATATAGTTCCCGTCTCCCAAATTTTTGAAGCACGCAGAAGACTACTCCACGAAGCCTAAAAT
>Ga0179593_1591348_pt1 | contig 15533 bp, 29 predicted proteins | sample CZODoug2_1_08_16_FD_185931 | JGI IMG/M metagenome (GOLD analysis project Ga0179593, IMG submission 185931) | Vadose zone soil fungal communities from Angelo Coast Range Reserve, California, USA - CZODoug2_1_08_16fungal (PacBio error correction) | ecosystem: Environmental > Terrestrial > Soil >... | reverse complement strand
TTTCTTCTTCCATTATGCGCTCTCCCGTTTGGCAAATAACTTCTTCCCTGCTTCTCCCTCCCACTCGTTGTGGACTACTGTTTCAAACCCCTTTCTCCCCTGTTGAGAACCTTTTTTGGCGATTTTTCTTTCTGAAGTATTTTCATACTTCCCTCATTTAGAACTGCTTCTCCCTTTCTTTTTTCATGACCGTCCCCACGCTGATCGTCGTCTCCTTTCCGGCGCCTCCCTTTCCCCCCCTTGCAAAGGTTTCCCCCCTACCCCCTTCGTCCCCCCCCATGTTGCGTTGAATGGGCAATGTGACTGTCGTCTTTTCTCCCTTTTCGGAGGCCTTCCTTTCCACAGCTGGACCTCTTCGATTTCAAGCCCCCTCCCCCCTTTCCCCGGGAATGAGGTTCTCTTTTTTCTTATTGGGATTCGAAAAACTTGCTTAGGTCCCCCCCCCTTTTGGACCCCCTTTGAGGCTGGCATGTCGCGATTCCTTTTCCAGCCTTTCCCTTCCCCCTCTTTATGCTCAGTCCGGCATTTCCTAGATAAAGTTATGAGCTCCCCTCGGTTGTCCCCGACGGCCTGTTTCGGTTTTTGCTGGAAACTTTTAGTCTGCCCCTCCCCAACCCAGCTAGTGCCCCCTCGGGATGCTATTGGGAAGAATATCCTCCTTTTCCCTTCCTCGGAACGCTCTTCTCTTTTAATCCTCCTTTTTGAGGATTTTGTTAGAGGCTAAGTGTTTTCCCTTCTGATATTTGCGAATTTGACGCCTTTTTTTTTTTTTTTTTCTTCTTTTCGAAAATTATTGTTTTTCCCTCCGTTTTGAACACCCCCCAACCCGAAACCCCCCTTTGTCTTTTTTCCCCCTTGAGCTCATAGGACCCCCTTCGGATTTGGTCGATGCTTCATTGTCTCAGTTTCTCCATCATATAATTTTCTCTTTCCGACCCCTCGATTGACCTCCCATGAAAGGGGCCCCTCGGTCCCGCAATTTATTTTAAAACCCCCTGCCCCCATTTTGTCCTTTTCTTAGCTTAATCATTAAATTTTCCCCCTGTTCTTCTTCTTTGGTCTCCCCTTTACATCCTTCAATCAGCGTGGTCATTTCCCATTCCTTCGCCACCTCTTTCCCTCGATCAAGCCTCCCCCCCATTCCCCTGTTGTTTTCTTTTGTTGGTCGAAGTAGGAAACTTTTTTCCCTCTTCGGAAAGTTCCCCTCCTTCGGTCCAGAACCGTACGATCGGATGCCTCCCCGCGTTCTTCCCCCTGTCCCTTTATAGGAGTGCCTTCTTTGTAATTGGAAGATGCGCATTCTTCTTCTGCTTCCACGAGCCCATGTACCCCCCTTCTGAGCGTGAACCTTTTCCCCGTTTTTCCTCCCAGGTTTGACATAGCATGATTTCCCCCCTTTTTCGGACTGGCGATGGTTCAGGCCTTTCCCCCGCTCCCCCCCGGTTGAATAACTGTCCTTGACACCGCTTCCTTTTTTCCTCCTAGTACCCTTTGGTCCCAGCGTGTGTCCCCCCCCTCTGCACACGTCGGCCTCTTGCAACCAACCCCCCAAAATGACAACCCCTCCTTTTAACCCCAACGCCTCCCTCCTAGTTTTTTTTTTCCCCCCGACCCTCCTCTCGGAAAATTAGTTGAAAATTTTTCGCCCTCCAAGGTCGTGATTTTTTCGATCCTTTTTTTGTCTCTCAATCTCGAGTCCCCTTGTATCCTTCTGCCCCCCCCCTTCCCCCACCCCTTCCTCCCCCCTTCTTTTCCCCTCTCTTCTTGAATTATTCTGCAAATGGTACCCTTTCTGGCTGGTATGCTTTCCTCACCTTGATTTTCACATTATATTTCCCTCCCGTCCCCCGGCTCCCCAGATGGACATGTTACCTACAGCCGACTCAACAGACCGCCCCCCTCCTTTTTATCGGCGACTTTGGTAACCGTCATTTGGAAAATCTCCCCCCCTTCCGCCTGTTTATCTTGCTTTTCCTGTCTCATGATTGGTATCCTGCTTTTTTTCCTCTGAACGGTCGTGAAATTGACCCACTCCAAACCCTTTTCCCCCTTTCTTGTTTTTTGCTGCTCCAGGGCGTCGTTTTTTGAGGGATCCAGTCCCTACTTACCCTTCGAGGGCGGGCTTCCAGTGCCGTGAGTTCCCGCTTTTTTTTCTATCGCGTCCGTTTTTCTTTTTCCTCTCTTCTCACATGTCTCGGTTATCTTAATGACCAACAATTTGTTTGTTGGTCGGTTCCCTTTTTGACGGGCACCAGAGACCCCCTCCATTTGTTCCCCACCTGAGGATTCCGGCCATTGAAAAAGCCCTTTTTTTCTCCTTCGTCCCCCGCTTCCAATGGAAGTCACGTCTTCTATGCCTCGGTCCCCCCCCCCCCCAATTCGTGCACAGAAGAGGAAATCTTTCTTCAAGGCCTCCCGCGAGGCGAGTTTTTCTTCTTTCCCCCAGTTTTTTTTGAACTTCACTTTGGGAAAACCCTTTCCTCCCAAACGACGATGAAGCTTTCCCGCTCAGACGCTGGGGGGGAACGAGTTTTTTTTTTTCTTTCCTTCCATGAGAAGGCCCCTCGCCACGGGGCGTCCCCAAGATTTTTTTTTTCAGGATGTCTCTCCTCTTTTTCCCAAAGACAGGAAGGTTTGCCTCTTTGCGCAAAAAAACAACCCGGGGTCTCTTTTCCTTATTACGGAAGGCGCTTCTTCCCGCCTTTCTGTTTTTTTTTGCAGTTTTCCCCTTTGGAATGGAGAGACCTCCTCCCGTCAGCTATCGGCGGATGAATGGGTCCCCCTGTCAGAGGCTCCCTCTCTTTTCCTTTTTTCTCTCTTCCCTTGGTTCTTTCCTACTTTCCCCTTGAGACTATGGCTTCCACCTTTCTGAAGTCACCCGATTCTCCCTTACTTTCCCACCCTGATTGACATTTCCTTCTGGCCTTCCCTTTTTCCCCCTTCGCTCCGGGTTCCTCCCGGCCAATGCTTCCCCCTTCACACTCGTTTCGTCTGTCCTTTGGCTTCGTAATCCTGGCCATCCCAGTTTGTCTTCTCTTCGCGTTTTTTCTCCCACTCCTGTATTTTGTGTCTGCTTGAGCCTGCAACCTTTTGTCTTTGTTAAAAAATATAATGCCCAAACCAATGGAAGTGAAACGGGACTTATGGGAGATCCTCCTTTTCAGGGTTGATGCAGCCTTCCCCCCCCCCCCCCCCCCTCCCGCTGGATGCGGGTCCCCTCCCTTATTAGGTATGTGAAGTTAGTTGACCAACGAGGTCCGAACATGTTCAACGGTTACTGTCAATCCCGTCCTCGATGTTTTTTCCTTTGAAGATTTTCTTGGTCGAATTTCCCCTTTTCAGGTTGTTTTCTCCCCTTCTCATTTCCCCCGACCTCCCTTCACTCAACCCCTCACCCCCCGGCTCTCTCCCCACCCCCGCCACCCAGCCCCTTCCCTCTCCCCTGTCTTCCGGCCCCCCACTCTCCCCCCCTTCTCCCCACCTCCCCCCCAAATCTGCCGCCCTGGTACCCCCCTACCCGCTCCCCGCCTACCCTTTCTCCTCCGCCTGGCCCCCCTCCCCTCCCCCGGTCTCACTCCTTCTCGTTCCCCCATCCCCCACCTCTCCTCTACTACTCCCCCGCCACTTTCTCTTTAGCCCCCCTCCTTAATCCTCCTCCCTTTTTCTCCCCCACCCACGCTCCCCGCCCCTACACTCGGTGCTCCCTCACCATCGTCCTCACTCCTCCCCCCCACCCACCCCCCTTCGCGCCCCCCCGCTCTCCCCTCCCCTCTCCTATAACCCACCCCCCGCACTGTCCCTAACTCCCCCTCTCCCCCACCCCATCCCCCCTTCCATCCCCCTTCCTTCCTTTTGACTCCAACCACCTTCTCCTTCCCCTCTCCCTCCTCCCCGGGCCGTCTACCCCCCCCTCCCATCTGTCTCTCCCTCCTTGCACTTCTACCCTCACTACCCTTTTCCTTCTTGGGCTGCTCCCCCCCCCCCCCCCCACTCGCCTCACGCCCCTTCACCCCCCCGCACCCCACCTTCCCGTGATCCCCCCCCACCCCCCACCTCTACCATCTCCCCTTCCAGCCATCCCCCCTCCTCGAGTACATTCTCCCCTCCCTCCGCTCCCACCCCCCCCGTATGGCTGCTCCCTCATTCCCCCTTCCTGTCCTCCCATCCCCCGTCCCACCCTACTCCCCCCCCTCCTTTTTCTCTTTTCCCTACCCCCCCCCCCACTCCCCCCCCCCCTCCTCTCCCCGTTTTGCTTTGGGGCATTCTCCTTCCCTTGGACTTTCTCGTCGCCTTGTCGGCGTCCTCTGTTAGCGGGGCCCCCCCTTTTTGGGTTGGCCAGCACCTTCAATCGAATTCGTTGAAATGACTGCAGCAGCTTTTACTTTTTTCTTTCTTCTGACGGCGCGGTTTTCGTGCTTTATCCGTCACCGGGGAGTGTTTAGATCTTCTGCTGGCCCTCCCTTTTCAGCTTTGGCCCCTCCTCGGATCGACTCCCCGCGCATTTTTGTTGCTATGCTTATTTTTTATTTCTTTTAGAAACGCCACATGAGTAACTCGCGATGGAGCTCTTTTTTTTCCTTTTTTTTTACGGCAGTTCCCCAAAGCTTTTGTTTCAAAAGGGGTTTTTTTTTCCATTTTAGGCCCCCCTTCCCTTCACATCATGGCCCCATGGGAAGCCGCGTCCCGGTGGCTGAGCTTGCCCCCCCCCCTTTAACACTTCCTTTTTGGAGGAGTGACCCCCGGCTCCCGCTGACAGACGAGACAGTGAGTGGAGGGTGTTCGCGCGCCCTGAAGTGGCAGGGATTGAGCCTGCTAGCTTGGTCTTTGTAGGGTCCCCCAGGGTTTGAGAGTTCTAGAGAGAAAGGTACTTACAGAGATCTTTAATTGTTTTCTATCTTGGTGGTCTTGGAGACCGCATGAAGTTTTTTTGCCAACTTTTCATAATTCTGTGAAGTTTCCCCCTTTCTTGTTTAGTGTGAGGCTTCCATGCGATTTCACTGTCGGTTATCCCCCTTTGAATCGACCCTCCCTACACTGCCCTCGAGGAAGGACTCCCTATTTGACCGAGTTTGAGCCCCTATTTCCCCGGACTTTTTTGTGGTAACAAGGGCTTGGTTTCCTCCGTGCTCCCCTTAATCCCGCCCTGGGTAAATCTTCCTTTGGCCTCACGGGATGTCCCCCCCTCGGATGTAACCTGATCTGGTTTTCCGAGTTTTTCCCCGGTGCACATCTCGTCGGCAAAGCCGTCATTTTATGACTTCGGGCTTGGACCCCTTTGGCTTTTTTTCCCGCGCTTTAACGTGCCAAATGTCCCTCCTGTCAAACAAGGCTACGTTCTTTTTTTCAGGGAGTTTCATGAATCATGCTCTGCTTTTCGGCCACTTCGAAGGCTTTTTTCATTCCCTTGGAGGTTCTTGGTTTGGATTGTTTGGACCGACAGGTGCCTGGCTTTCGTCAAGTCTCTTTTGGGCCTTTTCCTTTTACTTCCCCTCTTCCTGGGGTTTTTTTTCCCTTTGGTTCTTTCGTTTTTTTCTAGTTTTCTTGGATATTAGTGTACAGCTGATTCGGGAGCCTCTTTTCTAATTCGTTTTCGCCAAAATTGAAGCCCCGTGTAAATTTCCCCCCCCTTGAGGGTTCCTTTCTTTTCATTGTCTCCCACCCTTTTTTTTTTAAAAATTTCCATTTTTTTGCTTTCCCGGGCTGTAGAAAGATCGCGTTTCTCGCGTGCCGGGCCAGGCGTCCTTATTCTCGATCCTGCCTCCAGCCCTTCCTCAGATCTCCTTTCCAACCCTATTTCTTTTCTTATACTCGTGGGACGACAAACTTCGGGTTCTGAGTTGTCCCGATTCAACCTTTTTTTTTTTCTTTTTATGATCCCCCCCCCCCCCCCCGCATCCCCCCCCCTCCTTTTTGACCCTTCTGGGACGGAGCCATCGCCGTGCACTTTTCTTCCGTTCACTCTCTCCTCCCCTCCGTTTTTCAGATCGCACCCCCCTTGCCGCGGCTGCGGGGGCGATATCGTCCCAAATTCCTTCCTTTGCTTTTGGTCGATAGTTTTTTTCGTCCCTTTTCCTTTGGTGGACAAAACACAAAAACAGCCTTTCAAACCCGAAATTCCGACGATTCCTGCCCAGCCTGACCTCTGCTTTTTTTCTTCCCTGATCGCGGCATACCGGCCCAGGATTTTTTCGCGCTCTCATGGTACCCCATAATGCTTCGCAACCCTTTCAAGCCCCCCCTTAGTAACCCCTATCTCTTCCTCCCCACCCCAATTTTAACTTGAAAACGGCGTTTCTTCCTTTTTTTCTACAAAACTATCGAATCCCTCTCTCCAATAGATTTTCCCCCAGCGTCTTCCCCCGGACCTTCCCTCTTTCTCCATCCTTCCTCCTACCTTCATGAATATTTGGTTTTTTAATGGGTTGGGAAGGTTCGGTTACTCTCCGGGCAATTGCGGTTCCCCCCGCGTATCCGATTCCGGCTGAATCCTCCCCTATCTTGAACTCAAACGGCCGTATAGGAGCATTTCTTCTTTGCGCGACTGGCTTCTGCGACCGCGAAACCTCCTTTTTTTTTTTCCATGTTTTCCTCCCCCAGTGCTATTTGTTGAACAGGTGGCCACCTTGGCCCCGTCTGACTCCTCCTCCATTCTTACGAAATAGACTGCCCGGAGCTTTTTACGATATGATCTTTTGGACTCCCTCCTTGACCCTTCCTCTCCCCTGTTTCATTTCAAACGCCGTTAGCCATTGTTTTCTTGCTTGGCCCCCGATTCTACGTTCAGCAGCATACAAAACTTTAACAAACCTCCCCTTTTCAACCACCCCCAGAATGAGAAACGGCGACCTGCGCGTGAAGGAAAAGGCCCCCTTTTTTTTTGCGTCGAAGGTTCCTTGGATTTTTTTTCTGGTGGCGATTTATGTCCAACTTTTTTTTTTTTTTTTTGTTTTTTCCTTCTCCGCCACCCACGAAAAATACCCGGGCTCCTATTTACTGCCACCTGTTTTATGAATCTCTGGTTTCCTCGAATTCCCGGATCTTGTTCAGTTCTCCAGAATCTATTTTTCCTTCCTCGACCCCTATTCCTTTTCCGGTCCCCCCTCTTTCTCAGCCGAACCCTTTCCCCCCCCTGAATCCTCGTCTCCGCAGGTTTTTTCCCCCCCAGCACCCTGTCCATTTGATTTTGCTTATCTGCAAACCCCCCGCATTGTTCGCCTTTTTTTTCTTCCTTTTTTCCATGAATGGTGCTTCCAGTCTTCTTCTTCCCTCCACCAGTTGACCCCCCCCTGAGTCCCCTGGTGATGTCAGGCCCAGCGCTGAGTGAGTTTTTCCCCATGAATGGCGTTTTTTATAACCTTCCCTCCCTTTCTCCTTTTCTGGCCCCTCTTGTTCTCGCGCCAAGGGCGATGTTTCCATAGAGGGGTGGGAAGGGTTTTTTTTAATTTTTCCACGCCCCTTCCGTTGCCGTCCGTAAGCGCCGAATCCTCCCTTCAACAAGGGCGGATCGATTCCCTTTCGACCCCTCTATCGGGCTGTTCTTTTCTTTCTACTTCCGGATGGACTTCATGATATACGGCTTAACCCTCCCCTTGTTCCCCCCCCCCCCCTTCCAAGCGGGCCCTTCTTGACGGGACGATGGGAGGAAACCTACCGTGAACCGACCTTTTTTTTTCCTGACTCTTCCGTTTTTCTCTATGGAAATTTCAGCGTGATAATTCCCGTTTTTAAAGCCCATTAGGCTTCCCCACTCCCCTTTTTTTTTTTTGCCCCCTTTGCGCGTCAGGTTTTTTTTTTTTTATATTTTTAAACCGTGCTTTTGTTCTCCCCCTCCGGCTCTTTTCTCCCCCCTAAACCCCCCCCCCTTTCCCCCTAAGTTGCTTCAGTCCTTGGAAAACGAACCCAGCAAAAACTTTTCGGCGCTGTGGTTAACGACGTGCCCCTCCCCCTCTCAATTTCCTTCGAATTGGTTTTTCATTACAGGCTTTTTTGAGATCAGTGCCTGTTGGCTCTATTACCATCCTAGCTTTTCCCGGGTATGCTCTTTGGCTTCCGTGGTAAGCATTCTATATCTCCCTTTGTCCTAATCTTGGTTGAGAGGATTTTTTTTTTTTTTCCCCTGAGTTTTTACCAGAGTGTGTGCCTTAATTCAGAGAGGAATTTTTTTCCCTGGCGTCCCTTTCCCCCCCCTGACGAGATCAGGTCTTTAGGCAAAGACCGCGCCCCCAGGGGCCCAGGTGCCCCCCCTCTTCCTATTTTTTCTGTGGCAAAATGAAGCTTCCTTCTTTTCGTGGCCCGGCCTACCCGTCTTGTGGCCCTTTGTCTTGAGTTATCATTTACTCTTGAAGAATCTTTGGATTTTTTTTTTCCCTAGAGTCTTTTTCCTAGCCGGCTTTTCTTGCACCCCATTTTGTTTTCCTTTACGCAAAAACCCTTTTTTTACTCCCGTTGCCCCATTATTTGGTTTTTGTCCTGCAGAATGTCTTTTTTTTTACTTTTCCCAATGCTTTAGACACCGTCGACCTCCGGCCTTTACCCGTTGAAGGCACTAGGACTCTAGGATCGCCCCCCCGGTTTCACGTCAGAATAGAGCATTTTCCTTGATTGTTTAATTGAATGTCTTTCCTCTCTGTTTTTTCTGAGTGTTCGATGGTTTTTCTTCGGATCCCTCTCTTTTTTTCGGACCCCTTTAATCGGACTTCCCCAGTTGATTTTATATTTTCCCTGAATGAAGGTTTTCCATTCTTTGAACCCTGCCCCGTTTTTCCCAGATTGTTGGAGTTTTTTTTCGGTCGAATGTTTTTTCAACTTTCCTTGGTTTCCTTAGATTTTCCCTTTCCCCCTTTGCCTATCACCACGCTGCCCCTTTGCCCCTCGTAGCGATCCCTCCCCGTCTGTTAAGGGTCCTATTTTTCAGTTCTCCTGCTTCGAGGCAGTCATTGGAATGTTTTTGCTCCACTCCGCGCTGCCTTACGCACACCCACCTATCCCGGAACGGCGGTTTTTGTCCCTTCCTTGGATACATTCTCGTCGCCGGTTTTTTATGCATCTCTCCTGACAAAAATTTTGGGCCTCCTTGCTGTTGGCGGGTGAGTTTTTCACCCCGCTTCTCCACAAGAATTCTGTGGCCTTCTTTTTTCTTAAAGTGCTTTGTTGTGTCTGGGGGCTGGACGCTTACCCTGACCCAGGCCAACCTCGTTTTTTTTTTTAGATCCAGAGATACCTTTTTCATAACGCCACCTCTTCAAGGGTCCTTAGTCGCCCCTCTCCATTTTAGCCCCATCCCCATGGGCCTCCAAGGATCTCTCCGCCTTATTTTATGGGATCGACGTTGTTTACATTAATCGACCCTGTGAGCCCAACACCTCAAAAACAATACCTTAGCCCGAGATTATCTTTTGGTACCCCTCCTCTTACGGCTTGTGTGGGAGACCCAGAGGAGTCCAAGGACCTTGGGGTTTTTTTAAAAAATGGGCGGTTGGACCCCCCATTTTTCACCGGAGGATTTTTCGTTTTCCGATAATTCTTTCCTTTGGCAACATTTGGACCCACCAAAGGTCCAAGGTTAATATTTTCCCTTTGAGATTCGGGCTTTGAATGTCCCCTCCCCTTATAGTCTGTCCCCCTGTCAATTCATCGAGACTGTTTTTTTTCTTCCCCCGTTCCCTTTCCCATGGAGGATGACTCTTTTTCGCCCGACCCGGGGGGCAAATGTTTTCCTTCCTTCTTTATTCAAACCCCCGGTAGGGGCTTTTTTCGGAGTGGCTCCCCTCGATAATGCTTTTCCCGGACATTTCTCGCGCATAAGAACTGCTCCCTTTCAGTTTAATACCTTAGCTTTTCTTTAGTTCACCTTTTTGATTTTTTTCAGTACTGTTTTCCTTCCGAAACCGGTGGAGTGCTTTTCTCAGTCCCCCTTGAAGGATCTTTACCCAAAGGTCCGACACTTATCCCCCCCCTGAAAAATATCTGCTTGGCGCTTTCAGGCTGTAGAGTCTTTTTTCCTTTTTCGGGGATTTTTTGTCCTATTATTGCTGACCACAGGGCTGCTTTTTTCGCCTTTCCCTAGCTTTCCTCCAAAAGGTCCCTTCCCCTTTCCGTTTCTTTTGTTATATTTCTTTATCTAGGGTCCTTCAATTGTCTTTTAGTTTTTAAAATAATGTTTTTTTCCCCCGATATCCTTTTGCAGATCCCCTCCTTCTTTGCAACGGCCTTTTTTTCTTTGCTTATTGATTCCAGAAGAAAGGTTCCCCTGTCCAGACCTTTTCTCCTTTGATTAGCCCCTGAACCCTCTTTTTTTTTTGTGTTCTCCCTTTTTCTTAACACGGAGAAATTGATCCCCCCCCCTCTCTTCTCCGCCTTTTCCCTCCACGGGGAATTTTTCGATTATTCGTGAACTTCCCCCCAATTTCCTAATCCTCCTGTTGTTTGTTCTGCCACCCTTGTTCCGCGGGAAGTGCAAGTTCGATTTTCTTCCCCCAATTCAGCGATTTTGCTTTGGCGATACTTCAAACTTCCAGGAGAACACACCCTCCCCCTGGGTTCTTTTGGGGCCAGGCGATGTCTCCCTCAGCTGATCCCCGGGCCAATTGGCTTTTTTTTTTTTTTTTTTGAGTCCCTTTCTATAGGCCGGTTTGTTTTTTCTGACGGCCTTTTGCTCTACTTGATCCTCCGACTATTTTTCCCCCCTTCCCAAATGATTTCCCCCTCAAAGAAACTTCCCCATACATATTTCCCCCCCCCAATTAAAAATGGAAAAACCCCCCTTTTGTCTTGTTTAGTTCGCCTCGAAGGCCCCCCTTTCACTTTCCTCCCTGTGTTGTCCCTCCCCCCGACGGCTCTACCCCTTTAGAACAGAAATGTCCAATCGCCAGATTCATCCCCTTTTTTCCGAGTTTCGGACCCTGGAGCTTTGTCAAGTGGGGACTTCCTTCCCTTTTTGCTACAGCAAACTTCTGAAGTTTTTCTGACCCCCTCTTTTCCCTCATAAGACTTCCCTGTTGCGGTATAAGAGAAGTATTTTGCTTTCCTTTTTTTTTTTTTGACACTGGCGATTGTTGGCATTCCTTTCTCTTTCCCCTGAGACCTGTTTTTTCTCACCGAGAGGAACGACCTTGTGTCCTTACAAAAATTGGAAACCAGTCTCTCTTCCGAAGTATTTTCTCCCCAATAGGACCAGACCTTCTTCCACATAACCGGCCACACAAACCCATTCAAATAACCACCAACCCCCCCCCCTCCCCCCACCCCCCAACGCCCCCACACCAAAAACCCCTCCCATACAAAACACATTCCTCCAATTCCCCACCCCAACCCCTAACAACCAACCACACTCAAAACACAACCAAAACCCCTAAACACCACCAACCCACCCCTCAATCCTCTCCAAAACCCCATAAAAACAACTCCGCCCACATACCCACAAAACCCCAAGAACCTAAAAACCCACACCCCACCTCCCCCCACCCAAAAAAATCAACCAAAAAACCCCCCCACATCCCCACACCAACACAAACCCCCAAACCACAAACCAACCCCCCCCAAACCCCCACCCCCCCCCACCACACAAACACACACCCCCACAACCCAACCCACACAAAACCCCCCCCACCCGCTTCTTTTTATAGGGATGCGGTGCTGTAATTAGTTGCCTTTTTGACCCCCCAGACTCCTCCCGGTTCAACCCATTCCCGTTTTGTTTCCCTTTGGCGGGGCCTTTTTTTCGAAACACGTTTTCTCCCTGCCATTTTTCAAACTCAAACCCGACCCCCTTTTCTTTTTTTACGCATCTGTAACGCGCAAATCCTCTGGGGAACTCGGGCCATTCACGGTCAGTTGGTCTTTCTGCTCGGGGCGACCAACTTTCACGATTCTCTCCCCCTCAATCCCGCACCTCCCCCCAGACCCTCCTCTTTCTTTTTCTGACGGGATTTTTTTTTTTATGCATCAATCCCTCTTCAGATCTATTTTTTTCGTTATGTCAAGGTTATCCCCTTCCTATCTCCCCGCGGCCCAGCGACCCCCCCAACTCCCGGGTCCTTCTTTTTTGGTCTCCCTCCCCCCCAGCCAAAGCAATTTTTCCGCAGAATTTTGGTCACCCTCCCCCCCCTCTTCTGTCGGTCCTTTTTTGCAACCCCTTTTTTTTTTTTTTTGCGGCCGGTTTCTTTTTTTGCTTCTGATTAATGCGACTCTTATCTTTATTCCGTTTTTTTCAACATGGAACCACAAACCCCCCGTTCCTTTTGATAGGGTTCGATTTTCTTCTTTTCTGTTCCAGGCCAATTTTTTTCCCCTTTTTGCTCCCCCCGCGTGATTTATAGGGTTTTTCCATAAGCCCTCCCCCTTGAGGTTCTGCCCCTTTTTGACCCTTCCTTCCCAAGGGGGATTTTTAGTGTTTTGCGCGAGTTTTCCCCTTTATCGACCACCCCCTCTTTTTTTTTCTGAATAATGCGTTTACCCACCCGTTTTTTTGCAGGCATACTTCAATTCTTCTTTTTTTTTCCTTCTGCCTTATTTCGCAACCAGAATCTCTCTTGGCTCGGGCATTTTTCTCTGGCCGGTTCATGCCTGTATCCCCTTCCCTCCATAGTTCCACCTGAATCTGGCTTTCCCCCGGACCCGCTTCCCAATTCGCCCATCGGTGTTGACGCTCTTTCTGCCACAGTAAATTTTTTCCCCCTGTGTCCTTTCTTGCGAACTTTTGGGTTTGGCGACTTTTTTCGTTGATTTCAGGGCAAGCCCCTGTGATCAAGTTTCCCATTGTTTTTTTTTGAGGCACATGACAGTGAGTTCCCCGCCCCTATTTCGTTTGAACGTGGATCAGGTTTGAGGATATTTTCCTTTCCTTGCTTTGCAATCCCCCTTGGCTGTTTTGCCCCCTCACAAACTCAGGGGCATTTTCCCCGCGTCGAATGCTTCCTCCCCCCTCCAAACCCCTTGGTTTTTTTGACCCCTCCCCCCTTTTTGGACGGTTTCCCAAAATCCAGACCTTCACTTTTTCCTGCACGGCATTTTTCCGAGGGCCTTTTGGCACTTTTTGTCCCCCCCGATCGCTTCTTCGCCCTTTCGGAATGGGAACCCTGTTTTTTTCCTGGGGAGTTTCTCTTTACTCGTTTTTTTTCGCCATAGTCTATCTTCCCCCCTTTGTTTTGTGTCTGATTGTTTTTCCCCCCCCCTCTTGGAAAGCTCCTCACCGCAAGTAGAACTTCTTTTCCCCCATTGCTGTTTTTTGCGGCTCTCCCCCTATTTAGTGGAGTCGAAAGTGTTTATTTCCCTTTTTGCCAGCCCCAGTGCCCCCGCGTCGCCAATTGGACCTTCCCTGGGTTTTTCCCAACATGGACTTTTTCCCCCCTCTTGGCGTGTTCACCGGCGTTTCCTCCCCCTCCCCGGTTTTTGCTGGCCCTTTCTTGCGTTTCTTGATTATCACCACCCTGTTTTTTTTGCCAGTTTATTTAAGCCGTTTCTGGCAAAAGCTTTCTCCACCTACTTCCCCCCCCTTGTTTCTGTGAACCCCTCTCCTTTCTCATGTTTTCTGGGAAGGAAGTCTATTTCCTTTCAACATGAGCTTTCAACAAGCTGGTTTGGCCCCGCGGGCCCTTTTCTTTGACTGCTAATAGCGTCTAATTTCCCGGTACTCCTCCATTAGAGACCTTCTACAGAGCTTGCTTTTTGCTTCAGGAATTTACTGCCCCTGGGGGGTGAAGTTGTCTTTTTTTCTCTGGATCTCCCCCCCGATTCTTTGCGTTTCGGAACTTTTCCCGGACAGCGGGATTCTCGTCTTTCTGAGAAAGGGCCCTCTGTTCACCTTTTCATTTCAGTTTTTTTCCCAAACCTTAGGATTTCCCTTTAGCGTATGATTGGACTTTCCCATTTGCTTTTTTCCTTCTCTTCCCCCCGGCACCTTCCTGCCCCTTTTTTCCCTCAGTTACAGTTTTTCGCATTAAACTTTTCTTCCTCCCCCCCACTCCAGCCCCCCTTCTTTCGATCACTAGTCATTGTCCTTCCCCTCTCGGGGGGGCTTTTTCTCCTCCGATCTTTTTTCGTCCCCCTTTTTGTTGACACGCTACCCCCTCTTCGTATTCCCCTTTTCCCAAATCGAACTTTCCCCCTCTTTTCAAGACCGGGGCCCTACGCGAACAGGGAGTGTTTTTCTTAGCTTGCACACCTTTCCGTCTTCTTTTTGGGGCTCCTCCTAACCCTCTCTTGCTTTGTGCTTTTTCTGTGATTGTCCCTTTTCTGTGTTCCCGGAACAGGCCATCTTTTTTTTTTGTCGGAGCTCTAGATACCTCCCCTAAAAAAGAAAAAGTCTATTCCACAGGGGGTCGGGTCATGAGCAGGAACCACGCACCCCCCTTTCCATACCTCCCCCCACTTTTCAGTGATACCTTTTTCCGATCCTTTTCTGCTCTGGCAGGGATGTCTTCGCTCTTTTTTCCCCCCCTCCTCCCGAGCGAAACCCAAAAAATTCATTTTTTTCGGTTGGGTCTATTTGCGCGTTTGACTCTCTCCAGTCCCTCGCGGTCATTCTTGTGTTTACACCGCGGTGGGTCTTTCCGGAGGTTCCCTTTCTTGTTAATTCATCGGGGCCCCCCCCCCCGATTTCAAGTTTTTTTCACCCCCACATTTTTTTCTTTTTCCCCCCCTCTGGTCTTCCCCGACTCCAGGAGTCGCTTTTGCCAGCGTCCAAACAAACCCCTAATCTGTCTCGTTTTTCTTTTTCTACCGGCACTTTTTTTTTTGGGGCCTTCCTTCCACCATGAGGCTCGGCCGTTCCCAGGTGGATAATGTTAACATTTTTTTTTTTGTAGCTGTTGAGAACCCCCTTGCGCCAGTTTCCAGATCCTGGCAGCCGTTTTTGCCCTTTTTTCCTTACGGACGCCTTTCCCTCTGCGTGGATGACAGTCTTTAGGGTCTCCTGGGGACTTCTTTCCGACGGATCGTCCGCCCGACTTTTTTTTCCCTTCCCCCCCACTTTCCCCTTTTAGATCGTCCTTTCAAGACCTCCCCTGCAACCCCATTGACCCCCGGCGTTCTTGATTTTTTTTTTTTTTTTTTGGTATTTTCGGCCCCTCTTTTTTTTGATCAGTGGCTGTGAGGTTGTCGTTTCAGGCGCTTTGTTTTTCTTTTTTACCCCCCCCACAGATTTGCTTTTTCCCCCCTTTTCGTTCCTCCCCTGTGAATAAGCCCGTTTTTCCCCAAATCTGGTCTTTCTTCACGCTTATCGAGCTTTTCAAAATTTTCTTAGGTTTTTTTCCCTTTTGGGCGTGGACCGTTCGGAGGATTTTCCTGATTAGTTGTCCTTTAATCGGCACGGAGGGGGCCAATTTTTGGCCCCCCCCTCGATTTTCCCCCTTTGCTCAGTCAAGCGGTCAAAACAGCCTCTCAAGTGCGTTTCTATTAAGCGCAATCGTTTTTCCTGACGACTTTCGGTTTCTTTCTTGTTGTGTTCTCTCTGGAAAACTTGGGACACTTCTCTGGCATATGATCACCCTTCTTCTAGCCGTTCCCCCCTTCCTTTGGGACGACCTTCCCCCCGT
>Ga0179593_1508492_pt1 | contig 15533 bp, 9 predicted proteins | sample CZODoug2_1_08_16_FD_185931 | JGI IMG/M metagenome (GOLD analysis project Ga0179593, IMG submission 185931) | Vadose zone soil fungal communities from Angelo Coast Range Reserve, California, USA - CZODoug2_1_08_16fungal (PacBio error correction) | ecosystem: Environmental > Terrestrial > Soil >... | reverse complement strand
CGATAAATCACTTCCATCTGTTCTTAATTTGGGCAAATCGGGAACCGGTTTTCGTTGGTCTCTAAGTAAATGTTCTCCTTCCTCTTAACTTCCTTTTTACCTCCGTTCCTTCGACTGTGTTTTCAACGTTGACGAGCCCCTTTTCCTTTTATCCACTCACAGTTCGAATTCGTGGAACGGGAAGACCTTTCTTTTTTTTTGCGTACTTTGTGAAGGTCTCCCTTTGCCCCCCCCCCCCGGGACCTCCTTGAGCCATCTTCCTCAACCTTGATACAGTCTTAGGATTTTATACGAAGATGACGCGACCTCCTTTTTTGGGAATCGCCACCGGGGCCTTCGACCGAGTCCACGCAGTTTTTTTGTGTCGATCCCCCCCCTTTTTTATCCCAGATCTCGAGGAGTTCCCCTCTCTTGGACCGAGGTGGCTCCTCGATCGAGCTTTTTCTTTTTGCAAACCTAGCTCCTCCCCCCGGTGTTTCACCATTTTTCGAGTCTTCCCTCCTTTATGGTCAAAAGGTTTTTTTCTTTCCCCTATGATAGGGAATTCGATACCTTCTACTTCTCTTTGCGGACGCGTAAGGTCAGCGAAAGCCCCCAAACCCATCGTCCGGGATCCTTTGCCCCCCCTTCTCACCAGTGGGGCCCTCACTTTCTTGTTCATTTTAGGTCGTACACGTATCTTTGTCTTATTCTCCTTTTTTTTTGCTTGAGTCCTTCTTTTCACCCCCTGTCCTGTTCCCCACATCAGCCGGCGGCATGCTAGGGGGCCAAAACTCCCCCGGCCCGCGTCTTATCTTTTCTCCTCTTCTATTGCAAGTGATGCCAAGTGTCTCTTTCCCTCTGGCCGGTCGGAATGCGATCCTCCTTCGCCTTTCCACACATTTCCCTCCACCCTGAGATGTTTTCTTTCTTTTCGGCGTCGATACGATTCCGACGACCGAAAAGCACGGCCCGCCCCGCTCCTTCCCTTCTACCCAAGGACTCGTCCCTTTCTTTTTCCCGGTCAAAACCAATTAGTTCCCCCCCTGAGCAAGTGAGAGTTGTAATCCCTTTTCAGATTCTGTTTTGGCCTCCGGCAAAGCCCGTTTGCCGCCGGCTTTCCCCACATTTCGTCGCAGCATTCAGTTCTATATGTTCCCATACCTGCTTCGCGTCCTTTTCCCCTGCCCAAGCAGCTCTGGCTTTCCCGAGCGGAGCTGTGTAACTTCGTTTTTTCTTTTTTCTTTTTATTATCTCTACCCATGCTCTCCCTTTTTTTTCGCAGGCAAGGCACCAGGTCCTTTTTTCCGACCAGATAATTCTTGTCGGGCGCGTGGCCTTGCCTTCTAATTAGGGGGATAGCCGGGTGGCTTTTTCTTACCCGTTCACTCCCGTTTTTTTTATACTCATGCTCAAGTTTCCCAGGTGACTGCTGACGAGCTTGGCCTTTTTCGGAGCTGAGTTCCCCCCACTGTGGGGCCGTCTGTACGATCCCCCTTCCTTCAAAATCGCAGTTGCTCCTTTTTCCTTTCATTCGTGAGTTCGCGCAAAACACTTTGAACGCCCTCTGGTGGATGTATTTGCTATCTTCCTCGGCCAGTTCACGTTCACGTCTGCGCCGTTTTTTTGGGTTGGGAGCCTATCCCCTCTTTGGAATTACCAGACGAGTTTCCAGTCCTCTATCATTACTGGCGCGGAGGCGTCTTTTTTCCAGCGTCCTTTTTTCCAGTTGTTTTCTCTTTCGCTTCATTCGTCCGTTGAGTTTTCTTTCCCCTCCGGGTTTGATTTTTCCTTTTTTGATGGGGATGTTCTTTCTAAGCAGATAATTCTTGCCGCTAGCTGACTTTTTATTCGCTTCTTTGATTGCTTCTGGTTTACATCCCCGCCTTGAATCTCCCCCCAATTGTCTTGAGAAAAGCGTTTTTCTGAAAACCGCCGTCTCATCTCCCCTCCTCGGTGTGCAATCTCCTCCCCTCCACCTTTCCCCTCCGTCAGGAGACAGTACTTGACTTGACTCGCTTTTTTTTTCCCGCTTTCCCACCCATTAATTTTCCCGGTAGCGCCTGAAACTTCACACAATGTGTTTGTTCTTTTTTGATCGCAACGTCTTCCTTTCGCAGAGTCTTCCCCCTTTTCCCGAACTGCTCGGTAACTGGAATTCTTTTCACTGTCCTCCCTCCCGCCACAAGGAGGACTTTCCATGTTTTCACGGCGAAGGCCTTTTATACATTTTCCCCTATCCTCGCCTTTACCATCCCCCCCCAGTCGTATTTCCCCCCCAGAGCAAGGATAAGGCTCAGGGGTTTTCCTGTCCCCTTCGTGTCAAGAGCCCGTCGGCTTTTCTTGATGTTTCTTCATCTCACACTTGGAATCTGTCCCATTTCCAACATCCCCGCACGCTCGATTCATTCGACGAGTTCAAATTTCCCCCATCTTTCCTGGCAACTTTTACTTTTTCATCCCAGTTCTGCGTTTGACTTCCGTCTCCCTTTGCCCCCAATCACATCACTTTTCCCCTTTTTAAATGAGCTGTATCGCGGCCTCTTCCTCTCCTCCCGCTCACCCCAGGCCCGGCACCTCAATTTCAACGTACGCCCGGATTTTGCCGCCCCCTGCTTGTTAGATGTTCCATAGAAGTTTATTGACACCTTTTTTCTAACTTTTTCCTCTCCTATGAGTCACCGATTTTTGTCGATCCGTCCCTGTTTGGCGAGGGGTCGGGCCTGGTGGTTCGCGTTCGCGGCGTCCCATTTTTCCCAGCTCAGAGGTCCCGTTGGAGCCGGATGTCAAGTTGGATTCAGCCTCTTTCGCCAGCAGTGATGACACAGCCGTACACTCTTGCCGTTCAATAAGTTGCCACATGCGCTTCCAATATATCTTTCTTTGACACGTCAAGCCGAACTTTTTCCCAAAGTGGTTTTTGTTCTCTCTTGGTTGGAAGTGGAAGAAATCGAATCTTTCCCCTATTCACCTCGTGTACTTAAACTCAACCCCTTCCAACCACCTTAATCAGCTTTTTGCAAGTCGGGACACCCTGGGATTCAACATTCTCTACTAAGGTCATGTACAGGCATTTTTTCCTTTTTTTACCTCACCAAAAAATCCTAATGTGGGCCTCGGCCAGGCCGTCTCTCCCCCATGGTCTCTTCGGTCGGAAACCATTGTCCTCTTTTATCTCAATTCTCCTTGCCGGATCAAGGAAAGAACCCCCGTTGGAAGAGCAGTGCCCCCTGGAACCCCTTGTGTTTCCCTTTTCGTCCCAGAAGGATTCCTGTTTCTAGATCCTTTTCCATTTTCTAGCTACCCCCTCGTTTCTTGTATCTTGTTCTCCACTTTCCTCTTTCCCCATCGTTCGGAACGCTGATGTTCCCCCCTCCATGCAGCCACGAAGCTTGCAACCAGCGACATATCTGTCTCTCTATTTTCTTAAAGACTGAGTTACGATTACCCCCATCTTTTTTCTACGATTCCCCCCAGTAAGGCAAAGGACCCCCCCCCTCTCTTTTCGAGCCGTGCCAGAGATCACCCCCCCCCCCCCTTTGCGGGAGGAAAGGACGCGCTTTCCTCTTTTTTTTCTCCCAGCGCCATAATGCCACCTGAGTATTATGTCGGTGTGAAGTTTACCCCTCTTTTTTTATAACTCTACCGAAACCATCTTCGCAATCCTTCCCCCCCCTTTGGATGCCCTGCTTTCGTCGTCGACCCCCAAATCCAAGAGGGAGTCACAACGTCCACCCTGTTTTTCCCTCCGTAAGGCCAAACAATTCGTGCGACTTTTCCTCTTTTTCATTTAGTTTTAAGAGTCCCAACTTGGAATATTTAACAACGGGCTTAATTATCCTTTCCCTCAAGCTTAGCGGATCGCTCCTTTCATACTGCCCCCTCTTTCTCTGGCAATAATCCCCTCCCCCCACCGGATAAGCTTTTCAAAGCTTCGTGAAAAGGCGCCTGTAGGCGACGCGTCTTTCCTGACGGATTCACTCGAGCCCAGTGCCGGGAATTGCATTTTTCGCCATTTTATCTCAGTGGGTAGTAGATAACCTCCCCCCCAAGGAGCCGAACCCACGCACAGTTCACCCCAAAACGTCACGTGCCTTGAGGCTGGGCGAAAATGCCGTTTCCTTTTGCTTTATTCGTCATGAAAACCACCTCTCTTTTTTTTTGAGGCACTCCTTTTATCGCCCCCTACCTACCTTCGGCCAGGACGGCTTTGCCCCATCCTACCTGCTGGCTTTTCCTTCACCAAAGTCTTCCCTTTGGTTTTGAACTCCTTGGTTTTTTTTCTCAGTCATGAACGTCTATTAACCTTGTAAGTTCTCTCTTCTTGGCAGGGCTGTGAGGTTTTCTCCCCAAGATCACGGGCCTACCTCCGGTACCCTTTTTAAATGGACCGTGTGAAACCTTTGGGACCCCGTGAACGAACACTTTGCCCCCCTCCCAGAATTAATCTCGAGTCGAAGTTTTTAAGCTTCCAATGACTCCATTCTGGTTCTTTTCCTCTTTGCCGGAGGCGGAGGGTACTTTTGCCCTTGCCGCAGTGCCCGATGTTTCCCCTTCCCTTCCCGGGGCTAAACCGATCTTTTTTTGGTAAACTGTCTCCTTTCCTCAGCGCCCTTCTCTAACGTGTACTCGAATGTGAAAACCCTGAATTTTCCCCTCCTGGTGATAAGCAGGTACCTTCTTTCCCCACGCTGGTTGCGTTGTTGGTGATCGCTGCCCTGTCGCACCGTCCGACTTGTTCCTTTAAATGGTATCGTGAGTCCCATCGTCCTTCCCTGTTTGCCCTAACCATTTTTCCAGACGACTCTGGCATTTCTTCCCCCCCAAATGTTCGCCGCGGGTTGATGTACGTGCTCTGATGTGCCAGTGTGCTTTCTCCTCGGAGGCCCCGGCGGAGAATCTTGGATCTTTTTTTTACAACAAGCAAACGCTTTTTTTCTTTTTCAGCTAAACCCAGCACGCCCAGGTCTTTTAGTTCCTTTTTAGCTACCAACTACTTCTCTTAGACTCTCCTCTCAATCGGTATTACCTTTTTAGGTTCAGTCCTTTCCTGTAGGTCGGTGTTCCAGGTGTTTTCCTTTCTCACAAAAAGTTAGCGTCGGCCCAGTACCACTCTCACGATTTCGAATTGACCCTCTCTTTCCCTATTGTCTCTGCTGTTCCGCTTGCAACTGGACACCCCCCCTTTACCAGAAGTTGGGAGGATATGCACAAAATTCCTTCCTAGTCAAAGAGATATTTCACTTGGTCCTTATCAACGGAAGATTTTTTTTCCCCTTTGTAAAATGAAGATCCCTTTTCTTTTCCTCAGTGTGATTTATCGATCTTCTTATTTCCTCATCCTAAGTGGTGTTGTAGATCTTCCCCCTTTCCACCTTCCTGGAATTCGGTTTGAACCCCTTTTTCCCTTTCCGTAAACCTCCTCCTTCTTCCTTTCTGACACTACGAGTTTGTTTTCTAACGTCTTCCCTTTTCTCCGGGTGTTACGTCCAGTTGCAAGCGTTTCGAATCCCCCCATTACATGTCCCCCTTCCCTTAAGTTCCCGATTCTTCCGTCCCTTTTTGCGCGGGGGCTACTTTTTGAAGGGCTCCTCCCTCCTGTCCCTGAGGTTAACAGACCCGACCTCACTTTTTTTTAGATTAGGATTTTCCGACGTAGTCCCCTGGGTGGAGGTCGAGTTTCCCCTAGCCGTTCTGGCTGGTTCCTCACAGCGTTTGGGATTCCTCTCTGATACGACCCAAGATTCTCGAACTTAGATGGCCAGACGCGGGCCGCTGGTGTCGGAGATCCCCCCTTCCTTGACTCTGCACACCTCCTGTTCCCCTCCCTGTCACGCCAACTGGATGGGAAACCCCCCTTTTCTTCTCTGGGACAATTCCGCTGTTCCCTAACCCCCCCCTCCGAGTTCGGCCTTGCGACGCGGGCTGGTATCTAATCCACGCATACCCGCACCATGGAAACGCCCCCCTTCCCCCCAAGTTCTCACTCATTACTTCTTGTCCCTCCTCTAGGGTAGTAAACGGTAGAGCCTGTGACCCTCCTTTTTTTTTTTAAGGAATTCTACAATGCGTGGACCCACATCTCCCGTTTCCCCATGCTTGAGCTTCCAAACTTTCCCACTGCCCGCTCTCGGCCATTTTCTCCCCGCAGCTTGAAGTCATTTCGATTTTTTTTGTGAACGTCTGCTTTACTTTGGGACTTTTGGAATGCAATCGGTCGTTATTTTTCCCACCAATTCCCGGTCCCGAGGAGGTTCTTTTAGTCGGCAGTTATCCTATGTCGTAGCTACCTTCGGAGCACTACATCCTGTTCCCTTCTACCCTCTTTAATTTCTACGTGTGAGTAGTCCCACCCCCCCTGAGTTAAAATCCCATGGGTCTTTCCCCCCTCCGTTTTTCTCAGTCGGATGGGCCCTTTTCCTTCCCAAGCAGTGCATGGCCCCCGGCCTTTGGTTCCCCATTAGTCCGCTCCCCCCGTCTCTAGGTGTTCCACATGTTAGCGCGAACTACCGGCCTTTTTCCCCCCCACGCTTTTGCGGTCTTTTTGTGTCTGGCGTTTTCTGCTTGCTTTTTTCTTGATTTCTTCTGTAATCAATGAGCTGTCTTCCTTCCGTCAAATTGGACTAATATCATTATTTCCCCCTCTGCCTGACGGACGTTAATTTCCCTCCCTTAGTTTTCCGGTGGCTTTCTTTTTTTCTTACGCTCAGGGGTGGTGTCGGACGTCATTTTTCCTTTAAAATACCCGCGATTTGAAGTTTCCCCATCCACTGTGAGGTACGCCCCCCACATCTGTGTTGTCTTTGGGGGGGTTTATAAAGACTTGCCCCACTCTTTCGTGCCGAGTGTTGGCCTTCTTTGAGCCCTTTTGCCTCAAACTATCTTTTGAACTTTCCTTTTCTGTTTGGCTCGATCTCGTGCACGTCACGTCGCGCTGCTTTCTTTGAGTTTGATCCTCTCCCCTTTGGAATTCCCAACCGAAGTTTCCACTTTCCTATCTTTCTAGCATTCTCGCTGTCCAGCGGACTGTCCAAGTGTTTTTATCTATGGCCCGTCGAATCTTTTCCTTTTCTTTCATAATGACCTCGTGCACATTTTGTGGTGTTGATGTTTTCTTTCTGAAGTATCTGCTCTTCTTCCTTACTTTTCGCTTGTGTCTGCTTCCGGTTTCCTCCTTGGTACCTCGTGCCAAGTTTCTGAGAACCTTTTTTTCCACCGCCTGTAACACTCTTCCATGCCTTGGTTAATCTCTCAACATCATTTCACAATTTAGTTTCATCCCTTCCTCGACTGGTTCTTTTTTTCTTCCCTTTAAAAGACAAATTTTACATTGATCTTATGTTTTTCTGCCTGGATCAGTGGAGTTCCTTCCTTAGATCGTTCCATGGACCGACTGCGACGCTAAACTCTTGGCACTGTCGGCTTCCCCCCCATGAGTTTGTTGTCTTCCTTCCGCAGAAGTGACCTCCTGCACTCACATTCGGGGATGTGCCCCTGCTTTTTTTTAGGATACGGTGTGGCTCCTTTTTCTTCACGACAGGCCGATTGGCCGGTCTTTCTTTTTGATTGCCAAGCACCCATCGCACTCCTCTTCGCGAACCTCCCAGGAAAAGCTAGAACTTCTTATTGATTGCCGCCCCCCCAAGACTTTTCCTTTATGGGCTGTTCCTCACGAGTTTCCTGGCTGGTTCCTCGCGACTTGCCAACCAATCCACAAGTAGTATTCCGTTGCAGAAGCGCTCACCGTCCGGCCCCCTTCCCAGCACATCGCAGGTCCTTTTCTTTTGACCCATTCCTTTGACGCTCAGAGAGGTTTTATCGGACTCCACTCGATTTTCCTAGGTGTGAGCCCGCATCTGAGAACTCTCGAATAGTCCCCCTCTTTTTTGTTCACGACGTCCTGCTTTTTTTGCGTAGGGGGCGCGTTCTTTTCGAGCTCTTCGGCTCCCCTCTCCACAAGCTCACGATTGACTTTTCGTCAGGTGAATAGATTGGGGCTTTTTTAGTAATTCCCATCCCCCTCGTTATGGAACCTTTCTTCGAACTTCCTTACATATTGCACACCTAGGCCAATTCTATGTTCTGGGACCCAAACGTTTTCTTCCCTCTTTACAGATTTTCACCTTTTTTCTTTTTTGTCAGGGATACATGCAAGACGCCTTGCAACCTTTCGTGACATTGCGCTCCCCCCCACCGTCTACTTGCGCTTTTTTTTTCGCGTTTGACACTAGCCCTGAAATGGTTCTTTCCCCCGGATGAGGACTATCAATTTTGCTGAGGAGAACAATTTAACCCACCCCCCCCCCCTCCCCTTGTGGAACTTGCGTTATTCGTGCCATGGGACTTGCGTCCATTTCCCTTCCCCCCCGGAGGTCACGCCTCCTCTAATTTAGCCGGACAGGGAATTTCCCCCCCCCCCACAGTGTGGTCCCTCGTTCAGGCGACCTTTCTTTTGTATTTAACTGCCCCCCTGTCGAGTTCAAGCGATTATTTTCCTTCAGGGCATTTGGAAGGAGATCCGATTTTTTTTGCAGGGGTTGCTCCACTGCTTTTCTCCCGTTTTCCCCCCCCTTTTTTGCATCGATTTTCCCTGGATCCCTAACCGCGCCCGATAGCGAACAAAATTTTTTTTCTTTCTCCTTTCTCGCGTTTAAGAAGGTTTTCTATACAATCCCCCGCACCCCCCTTTTCACGTTTTTTCCGGCAAAGGTATATGACGAGCACGTCCCCTAAACCAACCTGCTTTGTTCGTTTTCTCACACGCAGCTTGAGCCGCGACTGTCCTCCCTCCTGAAATGTTCAACGCTTCGTTTTGGAGACTTTGGGGAATTAAGCTTGAGTGAGCTAGCGAAACCCTCGGCATTTCTTTTCTTTGAAACTTGGAGCACGGCCCCCGGAGCCCCCCTTTTCAAATATCCACCTTGCTTTCACCACTCCCCTTGATTCGATGCTCTGACGATTCGGCAACAATTCGGCCGAGATCTTGTTCAAGTCTTTCTTCCTCGTCACCCCTTTTTTTTTTTGGCCTCCCATTCCCTGGTCCCCGTCCCTGATTACTTCGCCGGTTTGCTTCTTCCGAAACCCGCTGCTTTTCGTCAGAAACAGCCAGCATCCAGGGGCCTCCGACCAGGTTACGCGCCCGATTCAACGGCTCCGCCGTATCCTCCTTCCATCTCAGTGCCGTTAACGTTTTCTTTTGCTCCATATTGCTGCCTGGTTGATCCCCTCCCCCTACCCCAAAAGTAGACCCCGAACCGGTTTACACCGCGCTTTCGTTTTTTCCACAGAGTTCTTGGGCGAAAATGGTTTCTTTTAGTTAGTAATTGAACCCTCCGGTCTTTCGTCGAATATCTTCCCCCTCCTCGCCTGGCCAGGCGCCCGGCCTTTGCCCCCCCCCCCCGTCTCCGCTAGTCCCCGGAGGGATTTTCCCCCCTGACTAATGGTTTCAGCCTTGGTTTGACCCGGCTATACGTCCCGGTTCACAATTCGTGAAGCCTTGTAGGTTGCGGCCGTCTTTGGTTAGTCTCACGATCCCCTATCCGAATCCACACTGTCCTCGTTTCCCCTGAAATTGACATGTGGTGCCACGTACCAAACCTTTCTAACGATTCCCAGATCATTAAGCGAGTCCGACTTGGGCCCCCTCTTGCTTTGCATCGTCCCTCTTCCTCTCTTCAGCTTTTTCGGCAGGGAGACAGTTCTCTCCTTTGCCGCGGGCGATTTTTTCCAGAGACTTGTGACACACTTCTCCTTGCGTTCACAACCTTTCTGCCCTCCTGACTTACCCTATTGGATGAAAACCCTTCCTTCTCTTTTCCCCCCCCCCCCACTTGATAGCAGGGTGCGGACGTTAACCCCTTTTTGCGGTTGCGTGGATCGTGGACCCCGCTTTTTTTGGTAGTGAGATTAGTCGCTTCCCTGCTTTTCCCTCCTTAAGCGGGACTTCGTTTTTTCCCCCCCCTTTGATGACCGACTCGGTACAGCTCGTTTTTTTTGAAAACTGGTCGGAAGAAGGTTTTTCATAGACCCGATTAGACCCCCCTCTTGCCTTGCGGGTCTCCGGGGAGAATTCTTGGGAGTTCTTTCCCAACGCGAACCGCGGAGCTCCCCGCCGCAGCTGAGCCTTTCCCCTGCTAGTCCCCAACTGAGATGCTCTCTTTTTCCTTACTTCAATACTCCGAATCGGTATCAGGACTAAGGTTCTGGTAAAACTCATGGCTTGTGTGTTCCGGGTTTCGACACCCCCCAAAACATAGAGAGGCCCCCCTCGTACTTCCACCCCCGGTTCCCGGGTCACGATTTTTTTCCTTGAGTTTAAACTGGATTGCGATGTTAGTTGGACGTTGCATTCAGCAAGACCTTCTGGTTTGTACACTCGTATCGAAATTCACTTGTTTTCATTTCTTCCGATCTCCAATGAAGACTTGGTTAGTCTTCCCCCCCTGCAAGTAATCTGATAAAGGACGTTGAATTTATGTCCCTCCTTTGTTGTTTGAGAGCGATCGAAACCCTGTCTGAATCCGATGTAAGGTTCCTTTTTGGGAAAATATTTTCGTTATTTTTGGACGGTCCAACCCATAGCTCTTCGTGACGAGGAACTTACGAGTTTGTTAGTATTTTCCTCTTTCTTTGGGCAACGGTTGCAAGTTCACCAGTGCAGGGTCTTTCAATTCCTTAGCTCGAATCAATCCTGAGTCTTCCGGAAACAGGGACCCCGACCCAGAATTTTTCTCCCTGTGCCACACCGGCACCTCCATGACAGACCCCTCTTTACACAGTCCCGATTCGGAGGATTTCTACGGACTAGATCGAGTACTCGCACCCCCTATCTCGGGATTCGGCTGGTATCTCCACCTCTCTTTATCTCCCGCTACGCCCAAGGTTTCTCTTGCGAAAAGGGCCGCTGGTGTCCCGCTGACTTTGAGAGTGGAAACCTTCTTCGCCAATTTTCCAACCCGCGTGAAGTTCACCTTTGGTTGTGTGTGTGCCCCCCTTGTGATTTGGTCAAAAAAGGGCAGACCTTTCCCTCCGTCTGACTACAATCTGAAGTTTTTCGAGGTGAGTACTCGAATCAACTCTACCTCCCATCGTTCGGGTACAATATCCCCATTTTTTTCCCTCATCTTCTCTCAGATTCTTTCTTTTTAGTTACCCCGTTAGAGTGCAGTTTTTAGTCCAGGGTGTGAAGTTTCTCCCTGGTAGCTGTTGACCAACATCGTCCTGTTTCGGAGAGGGAGATAAGCTTCTTTCTATTTATCGTACCCCAAGCATTCCCTTTTTTCAAGATTAGGAAAAAGGAGATTACGCATCCTTGTATGAAGGGGAGTGGCACGAACATATTCTTTACAGTGAACCAACATTGAAGGAATATTCTTGTCTTGGGATCAGGGGGTGTGCTTGTGGGGATTTTTCGGGTGTTCTCGTCCGTCTCCGTTTCCTGTCTTTCGTGGTAGGTAATTGTCTTGGAGCTGTTATGTTGGTGTTGTGTTGGACGACATTTGATCGAGGCGGACTCCCTCCTTTGCTCCCTTCGCCAAGAGGACCCCCCTTTAACGTCGTCCTTAGGAGATCGTCCAAAACTAGTTCAAACCCCAGGCCTTCCTTCAGCCCTCCGTTTTCAGCATGGTTTTCTTTTCGCGAAAGACTTGACCCCTAGAGCCTGTCTGTGTTCTTGCGTCTCTAACCACATTCGTGATCCTCTTTGGAATTAAACTCTTTGACCTTCTTAGTTCCCCGCCTAGCGCCCTAGAGGCGCGGTTGGTGGGGGTTTTCTCCTGTGTTTGATTATCTCTCACCACGCGAAATTTCTTTTTTCGGCCGGAAAGAGACGAATGTCTCATTTCCACCCGTTTTCCACGGCGGCTTTAATCGGTTTGCACTCCTCTTTCACGGGGTTCCTTTCTGGCTGTATGACCGCGGTCCGTCTGGTGTGTTTTTTTTTTTACTCGGCGCATCCCGCGACTTGACGGCCCAGTCGGGCGCTTAAGGAGAGAGGCCCCCTCTTTTTTTGCCGCAGTCAAGAAAGACTCCCCCTTTTTTTCCTTAGCATTTTTCTGCTCGTCAGGAGGCCCCATCGATTTGACGCCCCTCTGTTGCTTCCTCCGATCTAATCGGCGTTTCCCTTTTCACGTTCTTTTCGATGTTTAGTTACAGTTCTTTCCCCCTTTTAGTTTCTTTGGCCATTCCAGTCGCGCGAGTTTTCTTTCCTCCAATTTTTTCCTGTTACTCTCCTGCCCTCCGGTTTTTCTCTCGTGCACGTCGCTCTTTTGTCCGTTTAGTTATTCCTTGGCGCCAGTCACCTTCTTGGTGTTGGGGTGGGTATATGTAAGCTACTTTTTTTCTCCTCTTTAAGAAGCGGCATCTTTTGTGCTTTCGCGCTTCTTGTTCAGTGCAATCTTTTGACACTCTGTTGTTGGAAAACTTTTTTATTACCCCCCTGACAGATCCAGACGAATCCCTTGGAATATCCTCCCTTTGGGCGAGGAGTAGTCCCCCTGCTTGAACTCTCCGGTTTTCTCTTCCTCCACCTACCCCCCTGGACTCTTCCACACGTTGTTTGTTTCTTTTCTTTCGTCCCTACTCCTTGCGATACGAGAGCGTGAGCTTTTTTTCTCGAAGCACCATGGCGCCTCTCGGAACGTTTCGTTTTCCCACAATGAGGTTTTTTTTTCGTATTGTCGTCCAGCTCCGGTTACATCTTAAGTCCTCTCCTTTGACTCCCCCCTTTTCTCTTTCAGCCTGCCAAGCCCACAGGATTAATGTGGAGCGTGGCTTTTGAATACTGACGGTGCGATGCCGTCAGTTTTTTTGCCTCGTTCTTCCCTGCACTTTTCATTTCTTTTTCCCTTTTCCAGTTTTCCCAGAGCTTTTCTTTTTTTTGCAACTTATTGCCCTCCGCGGAAAGTTATTTCGGTTTTTGACGGGGGTACTTCGACCCTCCCCAATATTTCATCCTGCTCAAACGTCTTACCTTTTCTTTTTTTCCGCAGCGAAGAGATCCCCCACCGAGAAAGACAGCCCTGTTCTTTACTGCTCCCACCATCGCTTTGTTTACCTATTCGAGCCCTCCTCCCTTTTCTTTCCTATAAGTTTGTTGTGGGATGACTTTCCCCTAACTTAAGCTTGGTTGGGCCCCCGTCACGTCGTTTGCGATGTGCTGGTAGGGGCCTTTCCTTTTTTGATCGCTTTTGCGAGGCAATCAGAGAACGACTCAGTTGGAAGCAGGATGACGGGTGGACACCTTTTTTCCGCGAAGTACACCCCTCCCCTCCCTCGTTGATGACCGGCCCTTTAAATCCAATGTACGGAACGCACATATCGTTGACAAGCTTTTTTTGTCTTTTTCAAACCCGGCAAGGCTGTCCTCTTCCCTTGTGCGTTAGGCCCCGCCTGTGGCAGAAATCAGTTCAAGTCGCTGACGGCAGATTCATGCTCCAGCCCCTCCCTATCCCCTCTCCTTAGCAGTTGGAACTCCCCGAAAGGTTCCAAAGGACTCTTACGAAGGTATTGTACTTGAGTCGACCATCCTCCCCCCCCCCACAACAATCCTATGGGTGCTTCGCCTCTGCGTCCGAGGCGCCATTTGACTTTTTTCCTCGGCAACCATTCCCCCTTTGAACCCTCTCCGGCTCACGGAAAGAACAACCTTTTCTTTCAGTCGCACCGGGAAAATGAAGGGGGTCTTCCCCCGTCGAGTTCAAGCAGGAATTCTGTTAGGTCTTGCAAGTGTGATTCCTTCTTTTCCTTTTCTCTGTGTTTTCCCCCTGCTTTTCTCAAACTGTCCCCCCTAAACGCGGTTCCAGCATTCCCCGAAAGCGAAGCAATTTTAATCTTCCTCTTCTTAAAGCTTCGGCTATCCCCCCCCTCCCCAGAATTGCACGATGGAAGTAGGACTCAACCAAAACGGGACGCTGGAACGACGTGCCAGAGAGACACATGCGTTGCGACTGTTTCCGCTATTGTACCTATGCGCCTCCTCGGCCATCGATGGCAACTTCCTCTTTTCTTTTTTCTTTGGCAGAATTACACAAGACCCCCTCGACCTCGGCCTTCAGGCGCAGTTGACCTTTTTGAACCGCCGATTTTTACGACCACTCACAAGCGGTCAATGTTTTCTTCACGACTTACGAAGGCTTTAGGGAGGGCCTTTTTCGTACTTTGTGCCATGTTTTTCCCCAGTTTTTCTCTCTCCTCTCCCGGGCGGAATTTCTCGCAATTCAAGCTTAGCGGATTTGCATCACCAAAGGGAGCGGGACCGCCATACCTCCCCCTCATCCCGGCTCCATGAACCGGGGTTCAGGTAAACGGAGCAGCCCCCCTGTCTGGCCTCGGCACCAGTGTTTTTTTTTTTATGTTTCCGAGCCAGCTCCCTGAGCATGGTAGAGATTCCCCTCCCCCACCTATTTCCGCCCCTCCCGCCCAGCTTTTTTGTACACCAATCTCCCCCCCTTTTCTGCCAACAGAGCGTGCGGATGCTTTTTTGCGTTACGCTAACGCCGTAGTAATGCACCATAATCTTGAATCTCCTTAAGATTTTTCCATTACAGCATCGGCCAGAGCGTGGCCTTGTACAAAGTTTTTTTTGACGGAGCGGGAGTCTTAACGCCTCACCTGATGCCTATGGGTTCCCTTTTTTGGGATCATTCAACTCCCTATTTTTTTTCGTGAGCTCTTTTCTTCCTCCTGCTGGTTGAGGTACCCCCGGCCGGACTACGGAATCACGTCTTCCTCTTGACCGTTCCTCAAACCTCTCTTTCCTGAAATTGGCCAGATCACTTAAGTGATCCTTTTGCACCCCCTTCTTGCATACTAACCCCTGTCTGATCACAACCAGAGCGTGCCGGGAGAGTTTTTGAAATTTTTACTAGTCAGAACTCGGCTCGTGCCCAATTCCAGGGTTTTTGAAACGATTACTCACCTCCTTCCCCCATGGATACTTTCCTCGACAGCCGTCGACGTGTAACTCCTCCCTACGGGAACCCCCCCCGCCTTGCTTTGCCAATCCCCCCCTGGTGATCCGAGGGGGCCCCCTTCTCCCTTTGTTGTTGTCATTGCGTGATTCGCTGCCACAGCGTTTTCATAGACTGGTAGTCGTAGGCGTTCGCCTTTTTCTTTTTGACACAATTTGCGTTCACCTCGATTGCTTTGGTTTTCCCCTTGGTTCGAATTTTTCCACCCGCGTCCTGAGCGCCACCAGCGCGTTCAGTAGCTGGGATGGGCCCTCTCCGCCCGGCACAAACGCGGTGGACTCTCCCCCTTCCAGTCTGAGCGAGGGCCTTCGTCTCCCCTCAGGCAGATTCGCTCATCTTTTCTTTCCCTTCCCGAATCGGTATGGGTTTTCTTGCGACTATGTCGGCTTTTTCCCCTTTATGATTCTCAAAAAAAGTCGATGCCCCGTCCATCCTCTTTTTAGTAGCTGAGATCTCCTGCAACTTGGTACGTGCAACCGGTCAGAAAGTCTTGCTACGCCCCCTTTTCGTCCATTTTTCCTCTCCGAAATATTTGTCGGTCCTCCAAACCTGAAGATTTTCCCATTAGCCGTACATCTTCACTTT
>Ga0179593_1712308_pt1 | contig 15534 bp, 23 predicted proteins | sample CZODoug2_1_08_16_FD_185931 | JGI IMG/M metagenome (GOLD analysis project Ga0179593, IMG submission 185931) | Vadose zone soil fungal communities from Angelo Coast Range Reserve, California, USA - CZODoug2_1_08_16fungal (PacBio error correction) | ecosystem: Environmental > Terrestrial > Soil >... | reverse complement strand
CGCGGGTCTAGCACCCAAGATTCATCCGAATGCCTTCCGGGATTGTTTGGGCTTTTGATTTTCTCAGTGGTTCTTTAATTTCACGCGTTTCACCGGAATCCACTGTTCCTATATTCACTCCCTTTTCCTGTACCTATAATCGTTCTGAATACCCGACGCCAGTCCTTTTCTCAAAAACCTTGCCCCGTTAGTTCACCCATGTTAACCCCGTGCCTTTCTTAGTTTGCAAAAATATTCTGTCTACCAAGCCGTTTTTTTTTAATTAATCCCCCTTTCAGTGGACAGACCAAAACATTGACTTCGTTCCTCCATGCTTTAACTTGACCGGGGACCTTTGTGCACCCCCGTGGGAGAGGATCCGGAGGAGGAACGATGTTTCAAATTCCCTCCGGCTTCACAGAAAGGAAGAAGAGTTTTTCCTAATCTGATTAAGGAAATATTGGGGGGGCCCGCCCGTTCAACTGGTAGCGATGCAGAGTCTTCAGAGATGTCCTTAGCTTTATGTAAAAATTACTCTGTTCTTTTCCTTGGCCCCTTTTTTTGACAGGTATTGTTTTCCTCCCTTTTCGAGCCCTCCGATGTCCACTCTGGGTATCCTCCACCTTTTATTTTTCCCCTGAAACTTTCCCCAGCTGCGCCACATTTTCCTGTTCCTGCACCCAGGTTAATAACCCTTCGTTTCAAGTCCTATTGCAGGCTTTTCACTCTACATTCTTAGAGTGGCTCTTTTGTTCTATGCCTGCTTTTTTGACACCCCAACTGGTTTCCTTTCACCAGGGAAAAAGGGAATCGTGAGACAAAGCAGTTTTCTCCCTTTGTCTTTTCCCCCTTCCCCCCCTTTCACTTTCCCCTTCCTGAGGACTTGTTCTCCCCCTCTCTTTCTTTTCCATGCCTGGCAGTAATTTTTTGACACACTTGGCCCTCGTTGCCTGTTTCTCGATATTGCTTCCCTTTTTCCTTATTTTCTTCTTTTTTATGATCTTGATTAGTCTCAAACACCGCGGAGAGGCTCGTCAGGACCCTAGAGTTTTTCCCCTGGGCATCAAGATTTTTTATACACATCTTGGCGAAATTTTTTCCTCCTCATCCTTTTCGCCTGGGAGTATCCAGTAAAAAACTTATTTTCCTTCCCCTCTTCCCCCCCACTATCCCACCGGCTGAATTGAGTCTTCCCCTTTCTTTTTGCTCCTCCTCTCTTCGGAAACCACCTTCAGTGTTTACTGCATTTCCTTCCCATTTTCCCGTAGCCCCCCACCCCATGGTCCTTCCCCTGTATTATTCACCAACATCCTTGTCTTCGAGATCCACACATGACGAATATTATAAATTCAGTTCATTTCCCGTTTTTCCCTTTCTTTTTCCCCCCCCCAATTTCTCTTCCATCACCCCCCTTCGTCAGGATTTTGAGGGATCTTCGACTTCTAACGCCTATTGCATTTCAGGAAAAGTGTCCCCCTTCACTTCCCGTGGCTTGTTGCCTCTGCTTTCCCCTTGTCCCACTACAAGAAGGTTCGGCATGTTACCCTTTATGGCTGTGAAGTAGTTGATTCTTAACATATGCGGCTCCTTTTTGCTCTTTTGTGCCTTTCACGAAGCGAGAGGTTTTGTTTCAATGCCCTTGTATATGGGAACCCTGGAGCCCCCAGCCCTTCCCCTCACCAGCCTTTTTTTCTTTTCTGGCAGCAATTATTGTCAAATCTCCCCTTTTCTTGTTTTTTGTGAGCCAAAGGACAAAAGGCTGGTTGGTCAATCCACACAACAGAATGGACAACCCCTTTTACATTACACAGTCCAATTGGAGTTAAGCAGAGACGTTATTTTATTACTCCATCTCCGCTGTCGCCTACCATCCACACACTACATTGTTGACACTGGCATCCCACCCCTGAAACCGGTGTTTTGTTTTTTTGACTCCCCATCAACGGAAACGTCCCCTTCCCCCCTCAAAGCATGTGCCCTGTTGGTAGTGTGAATTGGACCGATTTTTGAAAGTGTACCCAAGAATGGCAGAACTTTTTGCTGAATGTTCTTTCCGCCCCCTAACCTTCCCCGCTTTCTCTTCTCCCTCCCAACAGCACCACTGGTCCCCCCCGCATATGTGCCCTGCAAGGAGCATTAGTCGAGGTGACTTTGTCCCCCCTCCAAATTCCCTCTTTCTTTTTTGTCCCCTTAGACACTATCACCAGCATGGCCAACTTCCTACAGGCCCCCCTTCCGATGAACCGATTTTATTTGATGTCGCATCCCCTTCCCCCCTGCTTTGGGCATAACCGCCACAAACCCACTCACAGATCACCCTTCTCCATCACTTTTTGAGCAGTTTGAAACTGGGTTGATTTTTTTCACTCCCCCCCCCTCCTACAGCTTGGAGCATCCCCCCCTCCCAATCCCTTTTCACCTCCTCCCCACCATACTGTAACAACAAGTGGAGGAAGCAGAGCCTTTTTTCGCCGTAATGCCCAAGTTGTGAAGACCCCACACTCCTCCTCCTTCCCCCTGTCCCCTTTCTCCAACGACTTTGGGGGAAGAGTAGGGATTTGCAAGTGATGGCATTACAGCCACCTTAGATCCACCCACTAAACCCGCCCACCTTTATCCACCTTTCTTAGTCCTTTTCCTTTTTTCAGTCTCCCATATTTTTCTTTTTGATGGAAGCCAACAGGAAAGCTTTGTTGCAATCCCCCCCCCCCGGGCAGCCCTCACACACAGATGAGCCAAGTCCTGGAAGGTCATCCCTTCTCAACCTTTTTGGCCGATTCCCTTCCAAGTCTTTTACCACCCAGACCCACCAAGTTTAGACCCCTTTTCCTCCCCTGACAATTGCCCAGAGTCTTAGATTTATGTCTGTGAAGACAAAAATTCCCTGAGCAGTGACCCTCCCCACTAACTGTGGCCCACCTTACACTTCCCCTTAAGGAAACAAGTGCTTGCATTGCCTCTCTCCCCTTTGTTGACCTCGAAAGAAAAAGTTGGGAACCCCCCATCCCACCCTCTTGGGCCCCCTTCCCCACCCCTCCTTTTCAGGAAGCAAGAGCCTGTGAGGTGTGGAAGCAGAAAGGACCCCGGAGCAGGACCCCCCCACTTGGTAATGGCACAACTACTGGAATGCAATCCTCTCCTTTTCCCCCTTTTTTTTTTTAGCTCTTTCTTTGATTCCCAGTATGTGTTCAAGTTTTGACTCTTTCTTTTTTCGGATTCTGCTCTGTACAATGAAACGGCGTGTCTACTGCCAATTGCACCTTTTCGTGCCTGTTTTGTTGTATTTGTCTTCTCCAAGCTTTTGCCTCGGAGTACAGAAAATTCCTCCCCTTTTCTATTCTTCTTTTGCAACCTTCGGTTAGCAATTTTGACCTGTTTTTTCAGTCTTATGGTTTCTGCTCACTTTTTCCTTTGTGGTCTTTCCAACCTATAATCTTCTCTGCCACTTTTCCATTGTTCCATGTGGATGCAGGTAGCTTACCCCCCTTTTCTTTTTGAATACATTTCCATCAACAACCTCAAGGTTATAGCCCATTTTTTTTTTTTTTCCCCCCCCTTGGCCCATTTTTTATTTTTTGATTTTGAATCTTGTGTGTTATTCTTCTGAACCAAGCTGTTCCATTTATGTCAATGGAACATGACTGTTCTTTTCCCTTTACCTCTACACTTTTCCTTCTTCCCCAGGTCGGAATTTGTTGGTGTGGATTTTTCTTCCCCTCTCTTTTTCTTTTATACGTCCTTTTCCCCACCACTCCTTGGCTCCTGATGTAGTTGGGCCATGCTTCTTTCTTGGATGTCCATGGTTTAAATAAAATTGCAGAATTTTATCTTGCTTTCAGTCCTGGATCTTTTGTTGTCTCCCGTTGCCCATGTTTGTTGAGTGTTTTTTTTTTTGTGTCTTCCTTTTTGGTAAAATAATGACCCCCTGTCCTTTTACTGCACCCCCCTTTACGGTATGTGGATGAGGTTGGACATGTGCTGAGTTTTTCTTTTCTGGTCTTCACAGCGGGAGGGGTTTACATTAACATCCTTTTATTCTTCCTGTTTTTCCCGTACTCTTTTGTTTTTTGGCCATGCTGTTCTGAGTGGCATAAATGGTCTTCCAGATTTTCCCTTTTCTTTTGGCTCACTCCTTCTTATGTTACTGACACCCCCTCCCTCTCCTTTGCCAGTTCCCCCCCTCTGCTTCTTGTTTTTACTTTCTGGCCTCAAATGCACCCCGTGCCTTCTTTTCTTGCCCCTCATCTTCACTAAAGTATCCAATTGAGTGTCCTGGATTTTCCCCCTTCTCCCATCCCCAAACACCTCCTTGATCTCTGATTCTGCTGTTTGTGGCTTCCTTCAATCGTATTTCTGCTAACCTGTTAAGTTATGCCTAATGTCGAGATTTCTCTTTTTCTTTCTTGTTCATCCCTTTTGGATTTCCACTTTTTGTAGGGTATTACAATTTTTTTGGCTTCTCACAGAACATCATAGGCTTCTTTCCACCTTCCATTCGCTTTGATGAAATGTCAATGATTGTTAGTTTGGCTTCTTCTCCCGCTCAACTTCTTTTTTTCTTTTTGGCCCCCCAACTCCTGATTCTTTTCCCAATTTCACATCTGCTCCTTAACTCAATCCTTTTCCTGTTCCCCATATACTTCGCCTCTTTGTCATGGAACTTCCTTTCTGTGTGGAACAATTTTCCTTATCTTTTCACCCCCCTTTCACCCACCTCCCCCCCTGACAACACCCCCATGGTCCTGAGGCCTCTGACAGCTTATTGCGATCTCTCACTGGCACCCCATATGGATTGCTCCCCTGATGCTTTTCATTTGTCTCCTTCTTCCCTGCCCCCTTTCCCTCTGACCCTTCCCTTATCCCATTCAATTTGTGCGGATGACACTCGGCTCCTAACTTTCTACCCCGTGAGAAAGAACTATTCTTTCCGGACTATTTCTCCGCGATTTATGCTTCCTTCCTTTATCTTTTTTTTTTTCCTTTGTTTTTCCCCTGCCCTTTTTGACTGGATAAATCCTTCTCTGTTTTTCCTTCTGCATTGGGTCCTAGAAATATCCCCCACCCTGCGTGCACCTGTACTTTTTTCCCATCTCTCTTTTTTTTTTCTCCACTCAATCTTCTGTCCCCGGAAGGCATCCCCAGCTCTTCCATACCAGCTTGATTCAAGCCCGTTGTTACTTCAACTTTTTAAAACTCTCTGGCTTGTGTCACCACAACTTCCTTCCCTTTGGATTGGAATCTTCTTCCTCCTCGATTCCAGTGAATTTTGCCCCTAAGCCTTTCCCCCCTCCTCTTTTATCCTTCCTCCTGTTACCTTTTTTGATTTAACCCTTTCCAATTTGTAGCCCCAGAATTATCACTACCCCCAAGCCTTTTTGACGCCAATTGTAGCCCTGTCAAGTGGTCCCTAGCCTTTTTTCCTTTTTTGCCCGCATGTTTCCTCTTACTCTCTGAGCCCTCCCATACCCCCAAATTTTCATTAGGAGGTCGATTGAGTGCTGTCTAACTTTCGTTCTTTTCTAGATGTTTTGCTCTTCAATGAATCTCCGTTCCAACTTTTGCTCCCTCCCCAAGAAAAATGCCTCTTCCTCTATTTGCCTTTCCCCCCAAATTTTTCCCTCTCTTGTGCCGTCTATGCATTCCAAGGAAATTCTTAAGTCCCCCCCTACTTTTGCACTCCAAGTCCCCGGTAGAGAAGAGGACCATCAAGTTAGCGCTCCCAGTTCTGGAGAAGGTGTTAACGTAGATCCCCTTCTCCTCAGCATAATTCACTCCTAACAGGAATCCAAGGGCCTGAACGCATTTTGGCTTAAAAAGGGATAACCTGAAATATTTTCGTCAAGAAACCCCGACAGTCCATGGGGTGGGCAAATAGTGGACGAATGAAGTTGACAGCCGGATGTAGGGACGTGAAGAATGAAAGAAATCCGCAGTCACGAAAGTCCGTCTGGGTGCCTTCTTTTTGCCCTCCAGTCGTGCTTCCGTGATATCAGATCTTTTTTCAACGGCCCCTTTTGCCCCCATGTTATTCCTTACACCTTTCCTTAGGCCTTCCCTCCCCGTGGGTTTCCCACATTGTACTAGCAATTTCAATCAATGGTCTGCCTTCCGTTTCCGCTAGAAAGGAAGGCCAGCGCCAGGCCTCCCGCATCTGCTAAAACGCTATTCCTGGACTCAGTTTTCACTCTCCTTTTTCCCCTTTTGGCACTTCTCTTTTACTCCATCTCGTGGTTGAGATCCCTTACCTTCCCCCAACAATCTCTTCGAATGAGACACTTAATCTCTTTAACAGGACACAGGCGTGCTCGTTTTTTTGCCTTTCTCTTAGCGTTTCGAACTCCCTATGTGACATAACTAGGCCTGAGATTGCCATTTGGACTTTTTTTTTATGGGCGAGGCACGAAGTGGGTGCGGATGAGAGACGGGTCCCCCCTCTTGGACTTTTTTTCCCCCAGGGGCCTCTCTTAAAATCTGTGAAGGGGGCCCCTCTACTCCTCAAGCCTCAACTGTCCATAACGCACAATGAAGTGAAAAACCTAACCCCCCTGTTCTTCCACGAGTATTGATTTGTCTCCCACTACCTGTAGCCCCTCATTTCTTTCCACTGTTGCCCCCATGTCCCTTCGTTCCTTGCTTACTTTGACCGGGGTCCCCTTTCCCCATGGGAAGTGACCCCTTCTTCTTCACTTACGCAGATGTTCTTGCCACTTCTCATAGAATGCTCCCCACACTTCAGATTCTTACGACTGTGAGTTCCTGCCTACCTCTTTTTTCCAAGTTGTAAATTCAATTGGTGAGCCCTCTTTTTTCCCGGATCAATGATATTTTTGCCGCTTCCCTCTGGACTTCTATGGTGAATGGGAGGTATTGTAAGACTGCTCTTTTAGGATCTTTTCTTGCAACTATGATGATTTCGCACTTTCTCTCATCCCCTTCGTAGATTCTTTCCACACCTTCTGGAATGCATTACTAGCATTCCCTTTTAAGACATCCTCAAAGGCTTTCCTAATCTCCTGCATTTTTCTTTTCAAGTGGCTGGCTTTTTGTATATGAAATGCTTATAACCCCCCCCTTTGTTGTCCTTTCCCCTTCCTGGACATAATTCTACAGCAGAATAAAGCCTTTGAGGCTCCCATTTTTTCCCCCCCTTTTTTTTTTGTTGACTTTGAAGAGTCTATTTTTTCACTTTCCTTTCCTCCTTTTTTTGGGAAACAGCCGGGCTTGTTGAGCCTTTGGTTCTTGGTCAAGCTTTTCCTTTTTTTTACTTGGATTCCATCTTGCCCTTCGTTACCCCCCCAAACTTCTTTGATAATGGCAGACCCTCTTCAAAGGTGCCCTTCATTGGGATATCTACATGATCAATGACTGCTATCAGAGATCCTTGGCTTCTCCATGTCAAATTCAGCACCTCATTTTTTTTCCCTTTCCATCCTGAAAACTCATGAGGAAATATCAGTGCTTTTTTTCCATTGTGGCTTCCCGTCTCTTTCAAGTGTGTTTTTTGTCCTGGATTATTACCCCATATAATTATCTTATCCAAGGCATGGGATAAATTTCAGTTGCGAATTCCAGTTTTCTTACCCCCTGCCCAAACAGCCTATCATCATCCCTAGTTCAGTGGCGTTGCAGGTTCTCTTCTTTGGAGAATCCCCTCCAAGTTCTTGTTGTTCGTTAGTGTTTTTATGTGCCCTCTGCATTCAACACACATCAAAGAAGGTCTTGCCTTAATCCTTTTTTTCCCCCCCCTCCGTATTCTTTTTTTTTTCCCGTCTGAGGTCTCGTGGTGTAATTGCCATGAATCCTGGATTCTTCAACACTTTTTCCCCCCTCTGCGTGGAAGCCCCCCTTCCAGACACATCACCCTCATGGGGAAACCCTATCCCTCCTTTCATTCCCTTTTTTCTTGAATATTGAGCCAGAAAGTCCCTGGTGACATACCCCCACCCTCTGAGTCCCCTGGCATCCCCCCCATCCGGAGCCAAGGAAAGTGGCAGTGCCAGACATCTTTCTTTTTTGGCATTGACCAGCTTTTGCTACATACAACACACACCATTTCATTTTCCCTGGCCCCACAGGAGTCCAGGAAGCATTTTAGCCTGGATGTTTTGATTTCTCAATCTTAGTCAGACCATGAACACACACCCTCTGTCCCACTTTACACCCGATAAGTGGCCGGATTGAGCCCCCCCCTTGCATTCCCCTCCCATCCAAGGAACAGTGGAGCAGACCCCAGACCTCACCCTCTTTTCATGGACCCTTCCTTTGGAACAATGAAGGTGGCATTTTCTCTCACTCTTTGCATTTTTTTTTTCGAAAGGAAAAGTGGTTCGAAGACCATTTAACTCTTCCCCATTGCCCACTTACCCTTCTCCAGGAACACACTTTTCCTCTTTAGACTAGAAACCTTTCTTTGCATTTCGTGAAAATCTTTTGATCATCCATCCAGACACACTCCGCTTTCCCCACCCTTCCCCCCTTCAAGTCCTTTTTGTCAGGAAGAAGGTCATTTTCACTGGAAGCCCCTCTTTTTCACTCCTCCCGACACCCCCCCCTGGTCCCTTCCTACCCATACTCTACCAAGGAAATTTTTAGCGAGAATTATCCCCCCTGATGTAACCTTGGAGCAGTACCTTCCCATGCCCCTTTTCCACAAGGCTCTACATACTAGCCAAGGAAGGTGGTTTCTTGCCTCTTTGACTTTCTGTGTCTAAACATCTTGGAGCCTACCATCCCACCACTCACCCTTCCTTTTCCCAACGAACAAAAGTGGCATTGAAGCAGAAACTGTATTTCATGTTCAGGGTCAAAAGATTGTGGCATTTTGCGCTCAACACACACTAGCGCCTTTCTTTTCCTACAGTAGCCGGAACTTTTGGAAGCAGATACAACTGGAGGTGACGGGATTTACGCCCCTCCTGCTCATGACCCGACACTTGTTTAGCATGCTCATCCCCCTACTCCCCTTTCAGCATCTCTTTTCTATGTGTAGGGTGGAGCCAACAATGAAAGGCTGGCAGCTTCCCAGACCTTCCAACCCATGGGACCATATTACAGCCACAAGGACTGTCCCTTGAAGATTTTTTTTTCTTAATTGGATTGCATGTGATGGCAGCCAGAACTACAAAGGCCCCCCTTGTAACACACCCCAAGTTTTTGCAACCTGTCATCCCCCAGTCTCCAATTCCTTCAGCAATCTCTTGCGTTATGTGGAAGCGAAAGGAATTGCTCCCGACCCTCCCACACTGGGTCACCCCTGAATCCTAATTTACCAGATCTCTCTCTTTCCTTTCTCCGTTTTTGTTGTTTATCTCTAGTTCTCTTGGAGCCCCCGTTTTCCCATCTGGTGAGTTTGTCTTTATGGATTTCCTTATGGGGTATAAATGCAATCCATTTATGTTTTCCCCACCCTTTTTTCTTGTGGATGACATTTGAAACTGATGTGGGTGTAGGGTGTTTCTCTCCAATTTTGTCATAAATTCACCTTTCCGTTTAGCTCCTGCCACCTTCCTGTTTCTGTATGGTAGACAGGTTTCAAATGGTTTTTTTTCTGTGCTCCCACGATTCATTTTGGTTCAATACATACCTTTTCATTCCATTTGCTATTTATGGTCTTCTTGGATCCCCCCCCAAGTTTTATGGTTAGGACTACAATTTCAGCTCCCTGGCCCTTTAACAAACTCAGTCATGATTCCTGCACATTCCTTGGCTTACTGCTGTGTTTTCCCCTTTGACATGCTGCTGGGTGTTTGGTGACTATGACCCCTTTTCTCATAAGCAACAAAAGGTTCTTTCTCCCTTGTGACATGAGATGCAAGTGAAATGATGTTTCTGTGTTTTGATTGGTCCCATCTGTGGATTAAAACCTTGAAAAGTCCCTCTGCTTACCCCCACCTTCATGTCCTGTTCCTTTCAATCCTTGAAGTGTGCCTTTAGGGTAGGATACAAATCTTCCTCATTTTTCATTATATCTCTGCATAATGACCTACCGTTAAAGTATATGCATGTTTCCCATTTTCTTTTTTGTCTGTTCACCCTCCCTTTCTTTCTGGCCAAATACCTTCCCCATTTTCCTGCAACCCCAGGTGGTAAGGTTAGTTTCGATGACCGTGCCATGATTCTTTGTAGTGTAGGCCCAACTTTTAAGTTTATGCCTCTACATCATCTTTTTCTCCCTTCCCTTGGTTCGATATGGGTAGGTTCCCCCATTCGGTTTACATGTTTCTCTCCAAAGATTTTAATTTATGGCTATCACATTCCCTATCCCATTCAACTCCGTCTTGAGACAACATATGCAGTTGGCTTTCCTTTTGTTGTCCTTTCTTATGGTGCCTCCAAGCTTCACTTTTGGCTTCCCATGAAACCATTCTTTATCCCAACTTTCCCGTTCCAAAAACCCTGTCACTGTCAAGTTTCCGACCATTCTTGTTTTCTTGATTATAAAACCCGAGTTAATTTCTGGCTTTCTAAACCCAGCTTAGTATATTCTTCCTTCTTAATGTAGGTGGATTAAGAGTTTCCCATGTCCCCACGCTTGTCGGCTTTTTTACCTTTCTGGTTCACTGCACCTACAGCTTCTGTGAGTGCCAATTTTCTATTGGATGTGCCCCCCATGCTGTTGAGTGTGTTTTCTTTGGTCTTCCCCCTTGGACGGAGGGCGATCCACATGCACCTTCTCGGGATTCTTGCCCCACTTCCTTGCTTTCCCTTGTTCTTCCCCGGGTTGTTGCGTGCCCCCCACTCGTAGGTCTTCAAAGCGCATCTTTTATTCATTGTGGCAAAAAAGCCTCTGTCTTTCCACCCACCTCTCTTCTCACATCCCTCCTTAGTCATATAATACTCCTTAGCCCACTCTTTTTAACGCCCCCTTTCTTTTATGTGTGGCAGTTGAATGCAGCGGGCTCAACTCCCCCATAACACAATGCCCTGTAATTATATTCCCTCCTCTCGTTAGGGGTTTTGGGAGCCTATCCCTGCCCGGCTCCCCTTTCCTTTTTTTTCCTTTCTCTGTTTTCTGCTAAGGACATGACGAAAACTTTATTCCAGCATTTCCCCCCTTGACCCCTTTCTTATGAAACCCTGTATATTTGGACTACAGGGGAAGCCTTTGCTTCCCATTGATATTCCTGTCAGCACTGAGGGCTTTCACTCAGAGATGTTCATGAATTCCTGCACAACTCCTGAAGACTCCCCTTCTTTAATGAATTGTTCTAGACCTCCAGGCTTATGTTCAATCATAGAAACTTTTCCCTCCTATTTCCATCTCTTCTGCTGTGATTTTCTAGGGTCTTTTCTCTCTTTCTTTTTTTTTTCGCCACCCTCACTCTTCCTTTACCCCCCCAATATGCCCCTTTGATAAACTCCCCTTTTTTTTTCCCCCTTCCCCCCCCCCCAACTTTCCAACTAATCTTGGATTACCCACACCCCTTCCCTTCTTCCCCCCCCTCGTTCATGAAATAGCCCCTTCTTCGTGTCAACTCCTGCCCTTTTCCTTAAGCAATGCTATTCCTTGTTGTTATAACTTTCCGGGTTCCTTTAAGTGTCCCCTTTCCCCCCCAATCCACACAAGCAAGAACCCTCGGACTCAATCCATGTAGAGCAGATAATTTTGCCTTGACCTTCGCACCTAACGGTAATATTATCTCTTACGATGCTAATCAATCCTTCTTTTTGACCTCTTTCCAGGTCAGATGATTTTAGGCGCTACCTGCTGCCCCCCAGCTGAGGTGGACAATCTTCCAGTGATAGTCTCAATCTGGTCGTGTACCCTGAACACTCAATAAAAGGGATATTCTATCTTTTCCTGGCAACTAAATTTCTCATTCCCTTTCTGACTCCTCCACGTGAATTTATGGAATGCCACCATCTTCCTTCTCCATTCTCGAGAATTCAGTAAGATGTGTTGCTTAAGTACCTGGGTCCCACTAGTGCCTTTTCAAGTCAAGAACCTTTCTCCCCTTGGGTAAATTTTCCCCTGAACAGTAAATCATTTTGTCCCAACGAAGAAGTCCATCTTTTTTGTCCCCCATAGTAAAGGCCCCCTACCTCAATTCTTCCCTTGATAGCACTTTAAGCAAGATTTGTCTCTTTAGAAACGAGTGAACCTGTGCACTTCATTTTGGCCCTTATCAGTCGGCGTTTAAGGCTTACAGAATCTTCGATGCCCATTCCCTATGCCCGAGGGACCAAATGATATAAACTCCTTCAAGCCCCTCCTATTCCCATGCAAGACGTCACAGTCCTGCACAATTTTGAGCCCCGGCGACTTCGACGACCCAGACCCCCCTCAGTCTTAGAGACCCCTATTACTGTTTCTTCTAAGATCATGGGACCCTTTTGTTCACTCCTCTCTTTTCCTCCTCGTTTGCCTTCTCTGCCCAACCCCCTTTTCCCCCCCCAATGATCTTTCCTAAGAACAGTATCTCTTAGACCTCTTGCGAGGCATTTGCTTCCCGACCTTTTTCTAAGACCAAAGAGACTATAATGCCGTGGGATGGAACTGGCACTGTTTCCCTCAGATCTTTTCCTTGTCTTAAGAAGTACATTTAACGTAATTCACCTTTCCTCTATTGCCCCCCCACCCCCCTCATGGGCACATTAATTATGAACCCCTACGCACTTCCCATTGCAAAAAGAAGTGCACCTTCCAACGGCTCCTGTTTACATCAACATCTTCCTGATTCTTGACTATCCTACCCTTCCCTCCACTTCTTTCCCGGCACTCTGTGGCCCCCCCCCCCACATGCCTTCTTTCGTGCAAGCGTACCGGTGGAGTGGAAGTTACCACTCTTGTCTTCTTTCTTGCCAGGCTGCACTATGTTTTTGACACATTCTCCTGTCATTCCTCTCTTTCCGCTCTAACTGGGAGTTACCCTGCCCCTTTATTGTGGGCAGTTATGTCACCATTCACTGTCCGTGATGATTCAGCCGAGATTTTATGTGACAGCGTAATGCCGAAGTCCGAAGCTGTCCCCCTTTTCTTTAACTGACGGATTGGTCCTGCCTGAAGATTGGCTATTTCCTCGCGGGCCAAATCTGAATCTCCCCTTTCTCGCCTATCCCAGGAAAAGTTCTTCGGGATTCTGATCTTAAGATGTAATCCCCCTTTCCCGCAGCCTCCTACTCAACTGAACTCTACACTGGCCCTCGTTGATGGAATTGGTCCATGATAATGCTGATTGCTTTCCCCCTTTTTTTCCCTTAACCTTCCACCCCTTTCCCCGGGGAAAGGATTCAGCCTTAATAAAAGCCCCTTGAGGCTTACCATTAAAAATTCCCTCTGTTGACCCCGAGGCTATTTCCCTTTTTCTTTTTTCCCATGCATGGTCCCGTAATTTTTGTGGTGGACACCAATCTGTACTTTCATTTTTTTCCCCCTTTCCCCCTGGATATTTCCAAGCGGGTGCATATGTGCTATCTTGTGGGTGGCCGCTTGACAGTTCCTTCGTTACTTCTCTCCCAAAAGAGAGAGGCATGTCCGACCCCTACTTTTTCCTATTATTGATCTACTCTTGGACCCATTTCAATGCATGAGAACCATAGTATGCCCCCCTTTCGTCCCTGATGGCAGCATTCGTGCATGAGTCTTTTTTTTTTGCCCTCATCCCCCCTTTATCGAGGTAAATATCCTCAGGATGAAGTTTCCCTCCCTTCTTGAAGACACAAAAAATGTTTCTTCCCTGCTCCCCAACCTGTCTAATAAGACCCCCACTGGGGAATGGAATTTTCCGTTTTTTTTTGAATCCTAGGTCTTTTCCTAAATCACCCAAAATGAAAACAGTCACCCTTCCCTCTATTCCTTTTCCGGGATAGTCTCTGCTCAGAGCTGGATATGCATCTTCCCTGGAATTTTTTTTTTTCCCCTGTCAGTGGATTTGATGTTGTGCATTCGTTCCACAACCGAAAAGGTTCTTCTTTTTCCGACGCTTATTTGCTGGAAATGTTGAGAACAATGATGAGGTCATTTTTTTTCCCTTTTTCCCGGGGAACTGCAAGCTCCGTTGCGTTATTGTTTGCACACAATGATAAATAAGCGATGTGAAGCTTTGCTGAGTCAAATAAAGCAATCAAGGCAACCTTTTTCCCCTCAGGTTAACCACACTCCAGATCAGAGCAATGGAGGTGTTTCTATGGACCGACGCTTTCCTAAAAAACCCCCAACCAGCATGGGGGCCACATACATGTCTCCCCCTTCCCCTTTCTTCAGAAGATAAGCTGGAGGTGCATTTATGGAAGAGACCCAATCTTGGAGGCAGACCATCACACACCACCTTGGAAACTCCTCCACCAGGAAGAACGGTCAAGCCACTTTTCTTCTTCTTGTGTTGTGATGGAAGCCCGAACGGACCCCCTTAGCAACAAGCCCCACACTCACCACATGGCCTTCGTGACATATGGACGAATTAAGGCGCAAGATCCTTTGTTTTTTGATCACCAGTCAGATTCAAAAGTTGGAGCCCCCCCTCCCCCCCTCATGAAAACATGGTCTTTTTTCCCCTCTGGGAACCATTAAGGTGGAAGGATCCCGTCTGGAGGTTATGTGATGGAAGCATTGTTTTAGGAACATCTGACCTCCATTTAGACACTTCAAAGCAGGGCCAACCTTGTGTCTAACCAGTCCCCCCTTCCTATGCTTCCTCCGAGAACCTCTGTGCAGTGAATTTGAAGGGCCTTCCTAACCTCGTTTCAGTCCCTTTCCCCCCACATCTGGCCAACGGCTCCACCCTTCCCCCAAGGTTTTCCTGTCCGATCCGGGAAACCTGGATGTTACATGTCCGCAAGACTTGCCTCCCCTCAGACAACTCCCCCACACCTGGGCAACCTGGCTCCCCATCCTGTCCCTGGCCCTGGAAGGACTCCCCTCTAACTGTTTATGTGATGGACCACCGAGGAAAACCTCTTGTTTGGGGACAACCTTCCTCATGGACCACCGTTACTACACCAGGAGCCCCTTCGGGGGGGAGGTCCTCTGCAATTCTGGTATCCACTACAGAAAAAGCTTTTTTGCATCCCTCCCCACCTCCCTGGCCCCCCCCCTGGAACAAATGGTAAGCTAGCAGAGAAACTATTGTGTCCATTTTTTTTCCCCTCTCTTGGTTCCAGAGCATCCAACCACAGACGCCTGTGCCCACGCCCCCAATACAGTATCCCCCGGCAAAGTTGCTTTAGCAGCGACCTTAGTCTTTTTTCAGCCAGAGGACCAAAGGAGAATACCATCCCGTTACACTTTTTCTGTTTTCTTTCCATTCCAAATCAGGAACATGCGAAATCAAGCATCTTTTCCTTTAGGAATCCCCCCCCCCCCCCAGGAAAGGCTTTTCGGCAGACCATCAGCACTCACCATCGGCCTTTTCTTTTCAGGCAACAAGTTGACGGCAGGAAGAGGCGCTGTATGGCCTAGAAGCACTTGGAGAAGGCCGCAAACCCTTCAGTCCCTATTCCACATACAGTAGCAGGACGGTGGCCAGGAAGCCCTATTCTTTCTTCCCTAACAGTCAAAGGAACATCCTTGGAGCCAAGCTCAAGACACACCACCATACTGGGCCCACCGCACTCCCC
>Ga0179593_1608002_pt1 | contig 15534 bp, 16 predicted proteins | sample CZODoug2_1_08_16_FD_185931 | JGI IMG/M metagenome (GOLD analysis project Ga0179593, IMG submission 185931) | Vadose zone soil fungal communities from Angelo Coast Range Reserve, California, USA - CZODoug2_1_08_16fungal (PacBio error correction) | ecosystem: Environmental > Terrestrial > Soil >... | reverse complement strand
TTGATTTTCGCTGGTCCCCGTAGTGGATCGAGTTGCGACTTTCCCCTGGCTGGCATCTTAGGAAAACCTCCCTTCCCTTTATTCGCCCGATGTTGAGTTCCTCCTCATTGAATCTAGTGCTTTTCGTTTTGTACGAACCTTCTGGCGTTCCGGGGCTTCGATTTCTTTATGTTTAGCCTTTCAAAAGGACTACCCCCCCCTCCCCCCTAATTGCCCTGATCTCATAATGCTTTTTCCCCACTGCGATCCCGTTTGTCTCAGCTGCCGTTCTCTTCCCCGGTCTTCTCCAGCCTGTCGCCAGTTGGCTTCGAGTCCCCATGTGGGTTACTTCCCGTGTCGTGTTTGACCCAGTCTGCCTACAGAAGATTCTCTTTAAGTTCTTGCTTGCCCCGCCCGATCTCTTTCGAGGAACGCCCCTTTCTTTCTGTCGCAATAATGACTGTGCTTTTCACTCTACTCCTGCTCGTCCTTGATGGTTCCCCGAAAAGAGTAACCTGTCCCCAATTCACGTACTACTACCAGACTCCGGATCTTGGTGTGCATTACGTGACGAGGACTGATATGTTCCCTTTTAGGTGATGTTCTCCCTTCTCCTCCTTCTTCCTTTCCAACTGGCGCGATTTGATTCCCTCTCCTGATGCCCCGCTATCTTCTTTTTCCCTCCCCTTTCGTTCCCTCTGCGGGACGTCCCGCTATCTTCTGCTCGCGAAGGGGGGTCCGATCTTTTTCACTTCGCGATACCTTGAGCTCTCCTCCTGAACAGGGATCCTGTTTCCATTAGAGGAATAAGTGGGTCTGGTCTTCTTCTGCTTTGCTCCTTCCGGATAATCTTAGTCTTTGTTGTCCTCCTGTGTTGTAGCACTGAATCACCTCTGAGGTATAGCGGTGTGAGTCCTCTTTTCTTTTGCTCTTTTAATCCCCCAGGTGCTGAGATCACTAGTGTTTGGTTTCGTTGACTTTTTCTTCTCTTCTTTTTTCTTAGCTTTTCTCCCTCTCGCGTTTGTTGTCCAGCCCCTCTACTTCTCTTTGTATCCTTCCGAGATGATTCAGTGCGTTTTTGTTAGTTTTCGCTTGTAATTCTGCATTCTCCATATCCACGGTGGCCATTGTCCTCCCCCTTTCTCGTCCATTCTTTATAGTACGACATCAAAGAATTTTTGTCCCGTTCGTGTCGCTCTATCATTCGATATTTGGTCTGATGATGCGCCGTGTTTTAATTAGGATGTTTTTTTTCGTTCTATGGTCCGCCCCCAAAAGCTCCGCCTTCCGGGTGTGGGGTTCTTGGTCTGCCGATGCTTCTGCCTTGCACTTAGATTTTCCCTTAGAAGATTGAGGAGAGAGGGGTCGTCCGTCCCTACTCATGCCCTGCCTGATGAGCGGAGAGGTGAGTGATGGTTGGAGCTCGTACATCGTTTGCATCTTTGCTGTGGAAAGTGTTGCGAGCTCCGGTTCTCTTGGGTGTTCGTCTCATGCCTCGTTTGAGACGAAGTTATGATGTATGTAGCCTTCTGCCTAGCCTTTGTGGTATTTTAGTGCAACAGGCGCGAATCTTGTAAGTCGTTGTTATGAACGTAAGAAGTATTATACTCTTTCTCCTTCCTCTTCCCTTTTCTTCCGCTTCCTTTCGCCCTTCCAGAGTACTCTTCCTCCTCTTCATGCGCTCATTTTGTTGGTTGTTGTATTGCTGTCCGATTCTCGTCCCCTATCCTCCCTTGTTCCCATCCTCCCAGATTCTAAGAGACCCTGAGAGCAGCTGCTTCCGACTACCTCGCGGGCGACACATTAGCTTTCCACTCTTCTGTGGCTCGCCGCGCCCATGGATTTTTCGTGTAAGAGCGAGCCCCGGAGGGTAGATAGAAAGAATAGTTTTGCCCCCCTGTCAGCCCGGATCATATCCCCTTCTTTAGTCTGAGCTCCCTTTCCACACGCACTCTCTCTCGACCAAGGTCGAGGCGGGTCGAAGGGGTTCGTCCTCGCGCCTCTTCTCCGCGAGACCCCCTCGTTCGGTGACTGAACGAACTTCCAGAGACGGAATTGGAGATTTCCGTCCACGTTCCCTTGTATGAAATTCGGTCTCTGACAAGAAATCCGTAAGGACTTCACCATTCGCGAGCTACCCCCGAATGTACGTGTGCACGCCACTCTATGTTTTTTCTCTCTTTTGATTTTCGGCCCCCCAGCGGTGACGACCCCGCTCTTACTCAGTTTATGAAGTTCCTGTTTCTCTTTCATTTTTCACTTTCGCGCTCTCCCCCCAAGAGTTGTTTTTTCCTCTTCGCGGATCCCTTCGTGTTTGTTCCGCCCCTGTCTGTCCTTTCCGAGTTCTGCGACTCTCCCTTCGTCCCCTAACCCCCCTAAACGTGGTTTCTTACGGGCGTTTTTCTAACGGCGCCCAGGTTTTCCCCCCTTCCCCAGGCCGTAGAAGGCTTCGGTGTGACGTACTCGGACCCCCCGGGTGCTTCTGGGTTCGCTTTTCGCCCTGGCGCCGATTAGGTTACGGCTGCTGTCTCGCATTCCCCCTCTTGAGTAACCGCTTTTCCACGGGTCAGCGTCAATTTTTTTCGTCGATCTCTTCGGTTTCCCCTGTTGTTTTAACAGGGATTACGAGCCTTCCCGGCTCGTAAATACGATCCGTGATTTCCTCTGGCCCATTTGGTTCGTGAAGTGCAGCTGTTTTTAGTCAGTAGAGTTAAAGCTTTAGCTTTTGGCACGTGTCAATCCCTCAGTAGACCCTGCGGCGGCGTATCAGGCGTCGCCTTTATTGTCTTGGCCTGGTGCCGCTGAGATGTCAGGCCCAAGTTTAGCTAAAGTATAGAATGAAGATAGACATCTCTCTTTGATACCTCGTCCCTAAAACGCGCTTCCTTCGCCTTCTCTGGGTTTTAACTTGCAGCGTTTGTGCTTCGTGTCGCTCTGTCGCCCTGTATTCCTCACTAGTTTCAATTTCCTATCTATGTGCTTTTTCATTTTTTCTTTCGATCTGATGGACTTTGTCGGGCGAGCTGCCTCTAAGCGCGTTTCCTTGAACTCGTCTTGCCGGTCGTGAATTTGTGAACTCTTCCCGTTCTAAAGATACTTAAAACTTTTTCTTTCCCCAACGGTCACCGTCATTTATTGCCTCTCTCCCCATTGTTTCGAACCAATCCTGCCTAGAGGCTTCTTTTCCTTGAGAATATGGGAACTGTTCCTCACGAGCGCAGTATCTCCTGGTCATGTGACGAGCCCCGTTATTTTGCTTTGTTTTCGTGACAGAAGAATCTCTCTTTCCCTCCTTGTTAGCTTGCCTTCCCGAGCTGTGTTAGTTGTCCAGTAGTCCTGAGCGCTCGCCTTCACGTCGATGCCCTCGTCTTCTCCTTCCATTTATCTTCGATTTTCCTTTTTTGCTTGGGGGATTCCCCTGCCCCCCTCCTCTTTATTGGCGAGAGACCCTCCTAGTAATAGAGAAGACATTTTGCACTTAGTGCGGTCCTTCAAGCTCTAGGATTGATATTCGGTCTTCCTCAGTTTGCGGGATCTCAGTTTTGGCATGTTTAGAGGTCAGTCAAGTTTGTCCCCGTTTTTTTTGATGCATTTGATTGGTCGGAGGTTTATCTTTATCTCTTCCCCCTGAGTTTTTAGATGCGTTCATGCTAGAATTGTTGTACTTTGATCAAGGACTAGGTACTCCTTTCCTCTTCCTCTCGTGAGTCTTCGACTCTGAATAGGTAGAGCCGAAAGGCTCGTCGGCAAGTCTTTATCTTGTCTCTCTTTTTTTTTTTAGTTCAGTCTATACCTACTCTGCCAAAGAAAATAACCCGACGAACACTCGCGCGACGTTCCCGAGGTCTCAGTTTTCTGCCGGCGAGCTCCACGAAGAGGGTGGGTTAGCTCTATTTAATTATTGTATCGGAGCGCGCGGAATAAGGTCTCCCTTATACCTGAACTCTTCCACCTTTTTTTTCGTAGAATATCTTGTCTTTTTTGTAAGAGGTTCGGAATCAATTTCTGGGCCGCACTCCTCGACTTGCGCTGACCCTTTCTAGGCGCCGGGTTCCCGTACCCGTAGTTCTTTCCAACCTGGCGCTGTCCGATTTTGCTGTTAGTCTCGCCTCCTATGTGCCGGATCTTCTGTTGCTCGGTGATCAGTGTTGACTTCTTTTCAGACGACTATCTCGTTTGTGTGCTGACTCTCCCTTCTGTGAGGACGTCTTGACTCGCCTGTTTATTTGTCAGTTTTGTTGTCCCGCCGCAATTTTTTTTGTTTTTTTTTTTCGGTTTCTTACAGTGGTAGTCCGACCCAACGCCTGTTTCTTTGGCGGTCTTCCCGTCCCCTGCCGCAGCGAGTCTCCTTCCTCGATGCCTCTCTTGGTATGGATGCTCGGGGTTTGTCCTGTTCGTTTGAGACGATTTCTGCCGTGGCGTTTTATCCTTCTCGATGCTCTTGATTACCCCCTCACCTCTCTCAGGACGTCTGGTTATTTGCGTTTCTTTACTCGTTCTAATTCTCAAACGAGCCGGTAGGGATGTTGATTTTCCTTTGCTTTCTGTAGACAGCCCTGAGCGACAATAGGGAAGCAGGCCGACTCGTATCGTGCCTTTTCGATAGAGTCTGGCTTGTGTTTTGATTGGCTCTCTACGACTTTCAGTTCCTTGCGATCGACGAAGGAGACTTCTTCTTTTTTGGGTGCCCTTGACCGTTCTCCTAGTGCGACCTTGTGTCTAAGCTTGCCGTTGAGTTTCTTGTCGGGTGTTCGGCATCATCCCTCGACTAAGTACTTTATGTCTGTCTCTTCGACTTCACTGTGCGCACCTCTATTCTGATCTCTTCTTTGAGAATGATCATGTTGTGTCTCTATGAACCTTGTCCCCGTGCTTATATCTGTATTTTCTTCCACCCGTCCTGCGAGTCTCGGGTATTGATTTTGCCCTTCTTGTGGAATCCGGCGAATTTTTGTGGTATGATTTAACCGCTCTCTTTCTGTTTCTCCCATCGCCCGAGAAATGCATCGGGTTGGTCTTGTACACGAGAGGTGGCCCTGCGGGATGAGCTAAGATTTCCTGCTTATGTTGAGCTGGTCTGATTTGCAATTCGTCTCGACGGTGGCACCCTCCTTCATATGTTACGTTCCTGCAGCCCCCTAAAGGTTGGATATACTTAGTTTCTGCTGGTCCCTCTTGTGGGTTGTTGGATAGAGGATATTGGACTTTTTTTTTTCTTTTTCGGAAGTGAGGGGGGGGGGTACCATGGTGGTTGCATTATCTGTGTCCTCTCCTCGTTTGCCGGGGGTGTCAATCCCTGAAGGGTCGCGGCTTGCCCTCGATTTCAACTCCTTGAGTCGCTTCTTCCGACCCCCCCCTTCCGTCTGTGCTCCATTCTTAATAATCTTCCTTTCGAAGCCTATCTTTCCTCACCACCCGTTGGCCTGGGTTGCGATGCTCTCCTCCCGTGCAAGGCGTGCTCTCTGTTTTCTACGTCGCGTGGATTGGATTACCTTTACTTTTTTCATGTCCGCGCGAGGAAGTTCGACACTTTTGGATCTCTGAGGTTCCTTTACCCCAGCCCCCCCCCCGCGTGCTCGGGCTCAAGAAGCTGGGATCGATCTTGACCCCCTTTCGCTTGACTAATGACCCTTCCTTTTAGGAGGTCCTTGAGTCACTTTTCCTCGGTACGCCAGATGATTCCCCCCGAGGCCCTGCTCCAGATTTTCCTGAGTCAGACCTCCTGTAATTTTTCTGTTCTTTCATGAGTCGTTTTTCCCCATTCTTTTCCCCCGCCTTCGGGTCGTACCAATCGGATTCAGTAAAGAGATTTGTTCGGTGCGCTGCTTGGGCCTGTAGTTCGTGCGTTCGTCCACTCTTTCCGGCTCGCCCGGTGAGGAATCCCAATCGTCGATCTTCGGATTAGTCCGTCCCGGTCCCGTGAATTATGTGTGACTGGTGTGGGCTGATTTCCGTTCCTCCGGTGCCCTTTTCATTCCACCATGGCTCTGGCCGTGTCTTGTCGCTGTTTTTGGTCCAGGTCTGTCTTTCTTATCCCGGCAGGAGGTGAGATTTCTGGTGCCTCTTTAAAAGAGTGGCTCCTCCCCTCGATCACCGGAGTTTCGCCCCCCGCCTTTTGATTTTTTTAGACTTTAATCACTGGGCTTTGTGTATTTTTGATCGACCGCAAACTCCCTCTTGATCCGATCCCCTTTGAGGTTTTCTTTCACTTTACAACGGCTGGGTCTCTGTATGACCATTTCCCATCGAAGATATTTTCTACTGGTGGCTAGAAACTGTTGTTATGATGTACGGAGCGCCGCTCGGTAGTCCCGTGTACATCCTCTCTTGTCTCGGCTGTGCCCCCGCGTTGTGGGGGTTTCTGGGAGCCTCTAGCAGAATTAGATGGTCTTTTTATGTCCCCCTTCCTCTCGTCACAGGACTCCTCGCGGTTTACGTAGCGGTTTTTGTTTCATGTCCTGGCTTTCGCGGGTTAGTCCCGCTTGTTTTATTTGCTGGGGTCCCTGGGAGACCTCTCCGCTCGTCGAGTAGTCGCCTCTGGTTCTTCTCTTTTTCGACGTCGTCTTGCTTAGGATTTGGTCTATCTGTGCGAAACTGCGTAGGTGTTTTGGTGTTGGCAGACCCCGTCGTCGTGATTTGTTTCTGGGACTCGTCCGGAGGTATGATGTTTCATTCGGCTTGGCGGGGGTGGGGTTTTTCCGCCACTTTTGGTGTGTGTGGAGTGAGTCTTGCTTTCTCGTGGCTGCGCGCTTCTTAGCCAATGATCGGCCTCGTTTTTCCGCCGTTTCTCTGGCGAGTTACCCTAGGTCCTGTTCGGTTTCTCGCATTCCGAGGAGGATGTAGTAGTCCCCTTTGTGGTCCGGAAATCCCCCCCCCCTTGCGGTGAGTACCTCCTTCCCGTCTTTGCCGTCTCGATGATTCCACGCGGGGTTTTTTTGGGGGTCTTGCTCGACAGGGTTGCTCCAGACCGAGTTTGCGGTAAAGTTAACCTCTTTTTTTGAATTGCCCGCTACCTTGTAAAACCCCCTTCCCGAGCCGAGACGATCTTCCCTCCTCTACTAAGAACTCACCTCCCCTTCTTTAGTCGGATTTTTTCTCGCAATCGCAGGGCCCTGTGCGCTGCGTCGCCCTTTCGTAGATTTGAGAAGCTCGTGATGCGATACCCCTAAGAAGGCCTTCAGCTTCTTCCTCTTTTTCCGTCGTTTTTCCCTCCCTTCTGGCACTTTCTCGTTTCAGTGCCACGGGTTACATTTTCTCGGAAACAGACTTTCCCTGCAGCTCTCCTTGGAGTTCGCCTACGGCTAGCTGTTCTGGTTAAAGACAACCCCTGAGTTTTGTTCCTGAAGTAGGCGCTCCCGCTTGATGCTGCCAACCGAACATATTTGCCGCCTCCTGTCTCGGCCCCTGCAGGGATTTTCTCTTCTTTCGCCCCCTAGTTGGCGGGCAAGGTGATCTCGCTGCTGGGCGTTGCCTATCGGTGAATGCGACCCCGTGGGAAAGGTCTCTAGAGCTTGATTTTTTTTTGATTGCGACGACCGAGATCGTTTGTGTTTTGGTGTTTTTCGCTGCCGTGTCGTTAGGCTTGGGGGTCGAGGTGCCTCTACTGCGCAGGTCACTTACCCGTCCGTCCTTTTCTCGACGTGCACATTTCCTCCGGTCCTCGGGTCTCCTTGATGGGAAGCAAACTATTTTCCTGCGTTTTTTCCCCCCCCCTGTCCCCGTCGCCCCCGAGACGGGTCGGTGCCTTTTGTCGTTTGTGTTATTCCGGTGCGTGCTAGTTCTGTGCGTGGTGTGTTTTGATTTTTTGTTTTGTGGGAGGGTTTTGTGGGTGTTTGTCGTCCCTTGTCGCGGAATAGTTTGTTCTGCAGCCCGGAGTGAGGTCCTTCGTTTTTGGTATAGACGTCGTTCTTCTCTTAGTTCGCCTTCGGGTTATCCTCTTCATCTACTCGCTTTTAGCTTTTTGGGAACCCGTCTTTTTCACGGCATCCGGTTGTGCGTTTTCTCTCTTTCAGTCGACGGGACTCCCCCCTTACTCTCAACAGTTTGACTCTTTCATACCGTGTGCTGAGTTGATCCTACTGCTTCTTGTTTCTATGTCGGCCCTCCTCGTTTCCTCTTGCTCGTTTGTTGTCCAAGGTTCAATTCGTGTTCGATGCGTCGCGTTGCGATCGTTGCTCGCGGTATTCTTTCAGTTTCTGAGGTACCTAGGGTAGATTTGACTCTGATGTTTTTGTGGGTTCGCCTTCCTTACGGGTAGGGCGGGGGGGGCAGGTTGGTTCTTCGTCCGTACATTTTTTTGCTCTTAAGAATAGCTTCCCATCGATTCTTTTTTTTGGAAGCCCTGCCCTATGCGTAGGCGTGGTTTGCTGCGTTGCGATTTCCTTTTCTCTGTCTCATTACCTTTCTTTCACGTGTACTCGTTTAGATTTACGTACAAGGGTTTTATTGCGTCTTCGCATGCTCCCGTCCGTTATTTGTCTCCTTTCCGTTATGGTGGGTATGACTTTTGTTTTCGCTCTTCGGAATGGCGTTAGGCCCGTGTTCGGTGAAAGGTCCCTTTCCTCTTAGACTCTGAGTCATTCCGTAGTGAGGCTTGCCCTTTCTCATTTTTTACTCCCCCGGGTTTTGTTCGGCGCGTTCCTTCCTGCCCTGCACGTCGACAATGAAGAGACATTTTTCCCCTTCTGCCTTCCTTCGCGGTTTCTGGCCCCGGAAGGAAGAACGTGTCTCTACTGTCCGCACGGTTCCCCCCCGTGATACCCCGCTCAGTTCTTTCTTTTTGTTTTTTCTTCGGCGTCCCCCCTCCGGGAGTGGGATGAGGTTTTAGTGTTTCCCTCGGATCTGCTTTGTTCCCTGACTACCCCGGGGTATGAAGCCGCGTTTTTCTTTGTCTTCCCTTCCGAGTTTCACGCTGTCTATGATTCGCTTTTCTGCTCCGTCTATCTTTTCTTTTGTTTCCCGTCTTCCCTTTTAACGCTCCTCCCCTCGTTTTTTTTGTTTTAGAGATTTTTCGTTTTGGTGCTCCCCTTTCATGAAGACCTGCCTCAAGACTACGGATTTCGAGCCGTCTTGCGTGTTCATTCGGCTCCGGGGCGTCGGCTCTGTTCGCGTTCCCGTTCCCGCTCGCAAGGTCCCTCCTAGGTCTCCATGGGTGCTCGTCCGTAAGAGCAAACGCTTCGTTAGATCTCTTGTCCTTTGACTCGCCATACTCCCTTCCCCTCTCTGGCGCATGTTCCTCACTCACTCGCAGCGCATAAACATTTCTCTTTAGTGTAGAAGGCGCTCTTGCGGGAAGTATTACTTGTCTCGAGAATACATGTCCTGCCCTGTCTTCCAGGATTCTCCGTCATTTTCCGTCTTTTGGACCACACGGTTGCGCGCCGGATCTTTTCTCACTAAAGTCCCTACTTCTGGTTTTGTGTTTTGTTGGTTGTGGGTGGGTGTTGTGTGTTTGGTGGTGGGGAACGTAAGAGGATTATCCGAGATTCTGCGCGGTCTTGTCCGCTGTCTGTTAGACGTGTTTTTTTCTGCCCGACGTTTTGCTAGACCCCCGTATCGTTCTTTTTTCCCTTTTTCTTCGCAGCTGAGGTCTTTTTTTCTTCCCCTTATATCCTCTGATCCCCTAGCGCTTGCTCAGCTTAAGATTAGACCATTTCGATTGCGTGGACAACCTCTCTCAGGAATCCCCTTCCCCCGCCTCTGTTGCTATTATAAGCTCTCCACAACCGGAGTTCTTCTGTCAAAGATCTCAGCAGCGAAATCGTCTTTGGTTTTCACAACCCATCCGTCTTAATTTTATGTGAGTGCTCTAATCTTACCATTACGGGCGAGTGCCCTGCCCTCGCGTATGATGCTTCCTTTATGTACTGTTCGCAGTAAGAATCTCCATCGAGTTCCTTGTTCGGTGTTTCCCTCTGAAGTTGCTCGAGCCCAGGGTGTCCCGGGGCTCCAAGTGATCTCAGACTGTAGGAGCTAATAGAATCTGCATCGCGTTTTGTGATGCTTGTTCCCCCCAATTTCCTCTCGTCTGTATAGAGTCTCCTAGTGGGGTGTTTGTCGGGTCTTAAGAGCTCTCTAAGAACCCGTGTTAGTACGAAGTGATGAGGAGGTTTAGTCAAGATGTATTACTTCCTTGTACGATTGGGTTCCTGCGGGCGAGCCCGTCATATAGAAGTAGCCCTGCTCTTTGCCGACAGCCGCTTGAGTCTCAACCCCCTCCGGTCTCTCCTCTCTGTCTGTCTTGTTATAGGGGGATTATATTTTTATTTTCTGTCACCAGTTTTCTTTCTCGGTGCAGTGTTTATGACCTTTCTTAATTGGTATTCGTTTCCTTGCGTCTCTTCCCCTGTTTCCGCTGGAACTTCTGAGTCCTCCCCAGTGTGAGGTCCTCGGGCACTTTTGTAACTTATCTTTTCTTGTCAAGAGGTCCTTTTTTTTTTCCACCTCGGGAAAAGGACTTTTTTTTTTTTGATGAGCAGTCACACTGTTTCGCTCCCTCCATACCCCGGATGTAACCCCCAAACCAAAACACACGCCCCGCCCATCCAGCCCCCTACCCGCGCCAATAAGACCAACCGACATGCTACCTATGTCTTTGTATTGCTCGAAAATGTGACTCTCTAACGTGAGCCCGGTCGAGTTTGGGCGGTAGCCCCTTGTCCAGTGCCCTGAAGTATTATTTTTTTTTTTTTATTTCTCTTCTTTGAGTTCTCCGTAGTATTCTCTTGCTTGTTCAGCCCCCTTTTTTGTTTAGTGGCCAGACGCATCGCTGATTTTGTTCTGCTACCTTTTTCTTTCCTCCCTGAGGTCAAGTATGGCAGATAGATGTACCTTTTGCGTTCCCTGCGTCTTTCCCTTGTATGGACCCCCAATGATCTTTGTCAACTCGCTCGCTAGTATTCCCTTACTTCGGCTCTCCTACTTTCTTTCCGCGCATCAGAAGAGCGACGCAGGCCCTGGATTTGCGGCCGCCTCCTTTGAACCCCCCATCACGTTCCCTTTTTCTTTATAGCTATAGTCTTCTTCTCGAGTATCTCCTTTTTTGAGGTTGTTGAAACTCCTTTCGCCGTGGAATATAGTTCCTAGACGGGTTGGGCGCTGGCGTTGAGCCCCTTCCAAACCTGGAGATATGAAGTGATTTCTCGGGCCGGGTTTTCCTCGCTTCAGTCTTGTATCTGCGCCGTGCATCTGGTGATTTTTATCGCTATTCATTAGAGTCTTGTCAGCTTGGTACGGGCTGTTTTTCTCGTTGCACGAGTGTCGGGCAATCCGTAGTCTTGCTTGGAGAGATCTCTCCTCATTGCGCGGACTTGAAACACCATACCCAGGAGTTCCCTGGTTTTTCGACCCCCCTTTTTCGCGAGTGAACCGCGCTGCCTTTTCGCCTGCGTCGTTCCCGTCTTTGTTGTAGGGCGATTCTTGGTTCGGGGTCTGTTACCTCCCGTTCTTTGGAGGCTTTGTCCGTTTTTATGTGTCTACTTTTCCCTCCATAGGGAATGCGGCGCGTACATCGCCTCTCAGTCTCTTGCTCGAGCGGGAGCAGACGGGTCGATGTTCCTCTCTCTTGAGTCTGGTGCCGAATAGTAGAAACGCCCTGCGTCCCCCTTTCCTGAATTTTTTGCGACATTCGTTCCCCCCGAGGCCTGAGTTTCCGCCTGTCACCCCCACTTAGTCGTTGCCATAACACGGGTCTAAGCCTCTGACGAGGATGGGAGTCTTCTTTCCCTTTTGATGCAAGTTTTGTAGCAAAGTGATGCATCTCGTGTCTTGCCATCCTCCCTTGCGAGCGCAGACCTGCGACCCAGAAGGGCCAGTCTGCTACGGCAAGTTGGTAGCCGAAATTCCGCGGTTCGTTTTAGGCTGTCGTTGCCGTTTTCTTAGTTGCAAGTTAAGAGGGAGGTGTAGTCACTCTTGGCTTTATGGCGTTTGTTCTCGTAAATTGCGTTCGGTGACTTAGAGCGCTGGTGTCGGAGAATAGGGTTTTTCCCACCCACCCCCCCCCCCCCCTCCCCCCCCCGGGTCCTTTTTTTCAATTTTCCGCCCAATAGCAGAGCTGCCCGTCTCCTCTGCGTCCCTTCCCTGTTTAGCAGCTGGGAAATTTACGTGGATAGCCCCCCTGGTTCTTTTGAGGAAGTCAGAGTCTGCGGTAAGATTTACGCGTCCCCGTCTCCTTTACTCCTGAAAACTCGGGTACCGCGACAGCTACGACTAGTCTAATAGTACAGTCTAGATGAGGCTCCCGGATAGTTTTTGCTTCGTAGGGTGTTTTGGCGTAGAGACTTGATCTCATCTCCCCCCCCCTCTGACCGTATGCGTCTGCGCAAGTTTCTGGCGAAGAGGTTTGTTCAGTGCTGCCTGCGAAAGGTCGGGCAGAAGAAGGGGTCGACTTTATATAAAGTGCAGGTTTTGCCCCCCTTGTTGCCCGCCTCAATTCTGCTGTCTCGCTCACGGGTTTTTTTTGAGCTTGTTCCCGACCCTTCTTTGTAGAGAAGGCACTGTAACGCTCTGTCCCGAGGGCGTCCGCTCGTCCGGTCGCAACTTCTTACTGCGGTCCCCCGAGTGTCGTCTGGTTGCAAGCGTTACCCTTTTTTTGGCGTAAGCCCGTCTTTGACCCTTTTTATCGAGTTTCCCAGTTCTCCTTCCCACTGTTAAGATGGACTGAGGAAGTCTGGGATGCAAATCAGGTGCCATCTCTGAGGTGGCGATCCTGCCTTTTCGTTGTGGGAAGGTTGGCTCCGCCCGTAGTGATGCTTCTGTCGAATGACGAGACGGCGGGGCGCCCCCCAGACTGATTCCAGACTGGTAGTACGTCCCCAGTCGGCAAGGCCTGGATTGATTTTTTGCCCAATACTTTTTTTTGTGAGAGATCGGCCGCCTGTGTTGGCTTGTTTCGGGTTCTATCGTCGTTGTAGTTTTGTTTGTTTTGGTGCCTTTCGGAGGATTGGTAGGAGATATACTAATCTTTTATTCTTTGTTGCCACCGAGGTATTAGTGCTGCTCCTTGCTGCCCGTCTCTTTAATGTGATCTGATTCTTGAAGCCTTTTTTTGCTGCTAGAGGAGGATTGTCAATTCCTAGGTTCTCTTGTCGGTGCTTCTCAAACCTTGTCGTCTTCCCCACGCCGTCCCTCTCGCGGGCCTCAAGGACGCTAGTTCTCGTTTTTTGTTGGGTTGGTTAAAGAATGGCGCTTGTTTTGAAGCTTTCCCTGTTTAAAGCGTTACTTGGGTCCGTCGCCCGAGGTCATTTGGAGCAGTTTTCGCCTTACCGAATCTCCTGTCTTGTGGCAGTAAATGGTCCGTCCCTGTTTTAATGGACCTTGTTTTCTTAGGAGGGTTGAGAAATCCAATTCCCCCTTTCTGCCCAGATGTGTGACTCAATCTACGTTTCGTCGACGGCTTCGGGGAGCTCTTCTTCAGCGTATCGGAAATCACGTACGTGATAGTTATGCCCTCTTGACTCTTCTCGTCTACTTTCTCTTTGTCTGCGTGTCGCGTGACCAGCCAAGGATCGCATTTTGGACGCTCGTAATCCTACTTACTTCTCCGTATGACAAGACTCCATGGTTTTCTCGCGATATTCCTGGACTGCACCGTTCTGCGCTTGGTTCTCGGTTCTCTTTTCTCAAGGAACATCTCGCACTTTCAACTATTTTTCGCAGATTGTTTTTTTTTTGTTTGCTCGCGGTCGGCTTGTGCGCCCTCGTTGTCGTACTCCAGGGGTTGAAAAACTTTTACGTTTGTTGTCCCGCTGAGTCTGTCCTGATCAACAGAGTATCCTCGGAGGTGCGTGTCCCTGGTTATTTGTCCCCTCCCCCCCCCAGCGATCGTCTTAGTCTCATGAGATTTTGTGCACTGTTTCGCAAGGTGGGTTTGCTGTTTTTTTTCGAATGGAGGTTTGTGCGGAGCCTTTCTTTCCCCTGCTGTCTACTGTTGCGAGAACATTTCTACTTCTCTTCGGCCAGACTCCTCCCCTCTCCTTCATACTATCTTCTCTCGGCTCCTCTTTCTTTTTTTTTTTTTTTTGTACCCAAGAGAATCGTAAGTCGCCTTGCGCGGTTAGACTCTGGTGCGTTAAACGGCTGACGTTTTGGTTTTTATTTTTCCCTTCGGCGTTATGTTCTGTGATCGCTGTGTAGAGTTGTAGACAACTCCCACTCTCTCCTCCTTCTCGTTTCCTCCTCTTGCCTGCTTTCCGATGTTATGGGATCGGGATGGGCTTCTATGTTATGTTCTTCCAATTTCTGATGAATATCCAAACGCCTCGCTGTTGGCTCGAGGCGAAACGCGCGTATCTCTTGCGTCTCTCTCCGTTTTTCACTTTGGTGGTTCCAGTTTTTATGTTTTATTATCTTCGTTTGGCGCTGTCTGCGTCCCTCCTTCGAGCGGTGTTTTTGCGTTTAGGTCGGCGTTTGAGAGCTTTCCCTCGTCGGAAGGTCCTTAGGTTTCTTGTATTAGCTGATGCTTCGTCCTTGCTGCTTTCCTTCGCAGATTAATCCAGATTTCAGGAGTCCTGAGGTCTCTGACTTTTCCCCGTTGGTCCTTTTTGGCACGATCGACGGGACCCCTCTCACGCCGTTGAGTTCTTTCCTCCCCCTTTATTTCCCGGATACGTATGAGCATACCCCTGAGGTTCGATGTTTTTTCCCCATAGTTCGACGAATGAAGCCTCGGGTCCTTTTCGAATCCCGCCTAGAAGATGGTTCGCTTCGTCGAGAGTCTCGTTTGGGCGTCTTTCCTCCTCCTCGTCTGCTAGATTTCCTCCTCCCTTAATAGAGGCAAGGGTGGCACGAACAAGTTCTTTTCCAGTTTATGGAACTCTAGAGTTCCGGTCATTTCCCCCTCCTTTTTCTTGGAACACAGACGTTACGGCAGTCTTTTTTTTTCTGGCATGTGTCCCAGCCAGGTCTTTGGCCTCCTCCCGGTTACATAGAGTTCTTCTTTTCCCCCGTCAACCTGTAGCTTTATCCTGTGCCACGTTTGCTGAGAGAGTCGTGCTACGCTTCTGCGGGAAGTACACGGCTGACTGGAATCTCTGTCCCTGATGCGCGGAGACCGGCCCGTTTTTAGGCCTGTCTAGCCTTGAGTCCGGGCTGTCTTTCGGTGGTCATCGTCGGCCTTCAAGTCTCGCGTCGTGCGCTTGAACACACGGGAATTTTCGTCTTCCTTGGACGGGGAAATACAAACGTTTTCCCGCTGTTTCTAGTTTCTTAATGGAGGTCTTTTGCGGTCTGCTGGGCTACGTGTGTCTCTACTGAGAATACCGATTAGTACATTGAAGCCGCGGAATGGCCCCCCCGAGATCAATGGTCGCTTGGGCCAGAGGTCTGTTGTTTCCATTTGAGATGTCCCTTTGGTTCCCCTTCCAGATATAAAGCGATCCTGCCTGTTTTTTTGTGGGGTGTGGGCCGGTGAGGCCCCGTCATCGTCGGTTGTAGTAGGGATTCGTGTTGTGTGTGTGATCGGCGAGTCCGTTTGTTTTCGGAATGTTAGTTCGGCTCGCTTCTGCTTCGTGTTCGCGCTTAGTGATGAGACATTCGTTCCCGCATAGGATTTTTTGT
>Ga0179593_1441817_pt1 | contig 15534 bp, 18 predicted proteins | sample CZODoug2_1_08_16_FD_185931 | JGI IMG/M metagenome (GOLD analysis project Ga0179593, IMG submission 185931) | Vadose zone soil fungal communities from Angelo Coast Range Reserve, California, USA - CZODoug2_1_08_16fungal (PacBio error correction) | ecosystem: Environmental > Terrestrial > Soil >... | reverse complement strand
TATGCTTTTTGGGCATGTGTAAAGCTTCCCACCTTAGTTCTGATTCTTTTTTCGCACCAACCCCGGCGCTTCAAGTTCAACATAGGAAATTTTCCATACTGCCACCGGTTCGTGTTAAGGATGGACCCCTTTCCGGCTATTTTTTTTCTAGTTCCCTTTCATTCGCTCCCGCAGTTCTCTCTAGGCGCAGACCGTGCGCCCCGTTTTGGACAACCAGTTTACTAACACCGGGTCACTGCCTCTCCCCAATCCCGGCAACTTTCCTCCCTTATTTTTTTTAAAGCCCTGCCTCCTCCGTTTACCCCGTCTGCTTTCAAGTTAATCACCTTTTTTTTTCTCGTTTCCCCCAGACCTCCTGCACCGTCCCTCACCGGTTGCATCAGAATTCTGCTTTACAATGCCCTCTTCTGCCCTCCCTTCCCATCTTTTCGGCCTCTACGGTCAACTGCTTCCCTCCTTCTCTATTCTGCATATCGCTGGTTGTTCCCCTTTTTCGTCCGTCCTATTGGAATATCATGGATAGAATTCCCTCGATTTTTCCAAGCCTGCACAGCGAATCTTTCGAGGATATCCTTCTGAAGCAGACCTTTCTCCTCCTCCGAGTTTGTCATCCCAACCCACTCCCTAGTGGCCACGATTCTGAGGCGACTTAGCGTTCACGTCCGGTCTCCGTTCGGCGGCCGACCTTATGGTTACAGTTGTCTTGACCGCTCAACTAGCAGTTCGAGGCTCGCAACAATCGCGACCTACTCCTATCCCTCCATCGGCTGGATGTGTTCCTAAGGCATTTTGGTCCTTTCTTTCGTACTTTACAAACCGAGGGTCCCAAAACCGGATCCGTCGATCTCTCATACGTGGAACAGTTCCATGTTTCTGACCGCTCAGACGGAATTTTTTCTCCCCGATTCCAGTTTGAGAGAAGATTGTCCTCCCCTGACTCGTGTTTTGCGCTTCTATACCCCGGAAGTTTCCGATTCTTTCCATAAAAAAAGCGTCCATGTGTCCTGCGGCTCTGTTGTTGACTTTTTCCAAACTCTGACTCCTCCCAAAGAACCCATACGACGTCCCCCCTTCTTTCATCGTGAATCGTTCCAAGTCCCCTCGTCTCACCTTGTGAGGATTCCTCCTCCCCCCATAGACAATAGGAGTGAGTTCTTTTGGTCGAGCTGGACTTATTAAGAGAGGGCACGTTTTTACCCTTTCCTCCCCTTGCCATCCAGATCATTTGATGAGCTTGTCCTCGTCTTTTCCAACCCCATCCCCATTCTCTATGAACTTTCTTTAGAAAATGACTTTTTTCTCATAATTCCACTACCCTTGCTCTCTAGCCCCTCTTCCCCTCCGAACCCACCCCCGTTTTCCCTTTCTGTAGATAGCCGAGTACCGAGATTGAAGACCTAGTAATCTTTTGCGATTTTGAAGTATAACACCCTCGGGCTCCTTCTTACCCATGCGACTCCTTTCCTCCCTTTTTGCGCGCTTTATGGATGACTTTATTTTCGCCATTGGGCCTCTAGCCAGTCTCTCTTTTTTGAACCTGTCCTTTGTGACCCTTTTTTTTTTGTCCCCTTCAGTTTGGTTGACCATTTCTCTCTTCCCGTTGGTTCCACGGTACTTCTTCCCTTTTTTTATGGGCTCATCCTGATTTTCTTGCCCCTCCTTCCGGTTGGGGAAATGGAGTTTTCGTAGAATTTCTTTACGACTTATCTCAATTGGTGCCCTCTTCCCGACCAAATTCCCCCCCTGGGTCGTTTTTTTTTCTGTTTTCTTTTTTCTTTTTTTTTGTTTATGCTGTGAAGGTGCTCCCCCTTTCGTGGATACAAATCTGTGTCGCTTTCGCCTCGTCCTCCTTTAGTCGTCTTAACAATCTGAGGAACCCATCTTTTTTTTTCTTCCACATTCGCGACGCGGCCGTTTTCTGTTATTTCGGGTTTTTTTTTGTGTATTTTCCATGAACGCGTGCCGGCCGTCGGCGCCTCCTATTTTTCGACGACCTTTTGGCGTCTGTTGATTAATGGCAGCCGCCCTTCCTCCCTTCTTTCTCTCGCGAAAAGCCCTCGTCCTGTTGGTGTTTTTGGAGCCCCGTGCAGTTCATTCAAAACCGCGCCCTCCCCATTTTTAAAAAACTGCTAGCCCAATTCTCTCAACGGGGCTTTCCACCTCTGACCTTATATCTCTTTTCTGCCTAATCTTGTTTGAGAGATTTTCTTTATCTTCTGTCAAATCCGTTTTCTCCAATTTCCTTGCCGTTTTTGTAAACGGGTGTTCCGGCTTTGTCCAATCAAGGAAACGGGATCCAGCCCCCCCCTCCCCACCCCCCCGCTCGTTTCGCTCTGTATGTTTTTCATCCGAGTCCGTCGGATCCCCTTATCCGCTCAGCCCAATGTCAGGTCGCACCCACAGTACGGTCTTCTTATGTTCCCCTCTTTTTTATTTTTTCCCCTTAATTAAAGCAAAGATAAAACATCCCCCCCTCCCCTTCAACTTCCCCACTCTTCCCAGAGTTTGACGTCCGAAGCAGGTGCTTAGATCTGAGTTTTCAGAAGACCGATTGATTTCCCGGTACCGTCAGCTTTGCACCCCCCTCCCTTTATCGCCCCCGACTGAGCATCCCAAAGTCTTTGGCCTTTTTTTTTTCTTTTTCTCTCTGCCTGATTCTCCTCTTCTTCCAACCTCTTGCGCCTCTGTGAACACGAACTTTTCCCACCCAAAAGGACGATGGACAAGCCACCCTGCCCGCCCATGACCGAGCCGTACTTCCCGATGTCCTAAAAAGTGGACCAATCTTTTTCCTTCTGCCGTCAATGGGCACCCAGCGATCCGTTCACAATCCCAAACCTGGGTCCCACCTTTCGTGGCAAAACGATTCTGCGATCGTCACCATGCTGAACAGGGCGGTCTCCCTAGCTGCCAACTGAGTTCTTCTCTTTTCAGTCAATCAGGGAGAACGTCTTCTGATACGTTTCAGTCCCCGTTCTTAAGAGTATAAACGCCTTTTCCCTTTTTTTTTCTCCCCCCCCCCCCCCCCCCCCCCCTTCCCCCCTTTTTTTTTTTTTTTTCCCCCCCCGAGTCTTCGCGAGAATCCCCCCGATTTTTCCCCCGTGTAGCTTTTACTCGTTCCTATGCTCCCCTGTGCCTGTGGTAGTTATTTCTCCTTTTAAACGTGCACTTTTACCAGCGCAGTTAACTGATTTGGTGTGCGATCCCGGCACGCTCATCCAGTGCTCGGATGGTTGCCGTTTATGCCAGCGGACTGCGCCTCCCCCCCGCGTAAAGTCCCCGTCGCCGATACCCGCCAACTAGCACGCCGATTGCGAGGAGAAGGTCTCCTCCAGAACCCCGGTTGTTGGCGTGTTTTTATTTTCCCTGAACTCCGGTGTCGCCTGGTTCTTTTTTTCTTCCTTTTCACGCTTTGGTCTGAACTTTTTTACCCTTTTTTTTTTCCCGCCTCAACCTGGAAGCTTTTTATTTTTTTTACCCAACCCGTATCGTTTTGTCTTCGACCCCCCTCTGCCGGTGCCCTTGCGGGATGCACTCTTCCTCTCCCTGACTTCCTCGCGAATTTGCCCGGTTTTTCTTCCGCACGATTCCCCTTTTTTAGGTCTTTTCTTGAGAAGGAAGCAGGTTTGCCCAGGATTTTTTTTTTCCCCTAAAAGCATGCCATTTTTCCAGTCAGGTAAGGAAATACCGCCTATTTTTCTCCGTCTTCTTTTCGCTATTTTTGTTCATAGTCCCAATTTTTTCCTGAGCGTCCCACTTCAACTGTAAATACTCTTCCATCGGATACCGGGAAGTCCCACTTTCTGATCTTATGCCACTCGAATCGGTTTGTTATTCCTCTTCGCTTCCTACCCGTCTCTTCAGCAGTTTTTTAGCATTCCGCGCTGGCCTTCTGTTCTCCCCAATTCTCGGCTTTTCCATGATAGGCCACGGACATCTTTTTTCCCCCAACTCTCCTAAGGCCCCCTCACTTCCGTATTCCCGCTTCAGGTATCCCGAGCGTCCATGTAAAAACCTTTCTTCGTCCTAGAGATAGGCCTTTTCCTCTTTGCCGCCTTGAGGACTTTTTTGTCCGTACTGATGTCGTTTTCCGTAGGCATCGGGTTCCTTTGATGTACGAGTACGAGTCTTTTCATCTCCTTCTTCTTGTGCTTTATCCCTGTCCCATAGGAGAGTTGGACGGTCTCTTCTCCCTTCTTCTCTTTCCAGGTGAGGTCACTTTTTGTTTTTTTTCGGCTTAGTTCCCGCCCCTCCCTTTATGCGCTCTTCGTCCTCTTCTTTCTATGAAGTTTCATAGTCGTTCCCTTCCTTATTGTCCCCCACTGCCCAAGAAGATTTTTTCACCCTTGCTGGAACCTGGCTCTTGGCTCCCGGTTTGCCTCTGCCCCGACTCATCCCACGATGGGGAAAACAGCGTTTAAACCTCCCCCCCCCAGTCCTTCTCTCCCCTTTCTTTGTTTTTCGATCTATTTTGGATGGGATTTTTTTCCCTTTTTTTCCCCCCCGTTGATTCTTGTCGCCTGAACCCCTGAGTTTTTTTTTTTTTTTTTTCCCCCCACGGGAAAATCGGACCTTTTTTTCCCTCAAAGTTGCAAAGGCTTTCTGTCAATTCCCTTCTCCTAAATTCAGATAGCCCCGCTTTTCTCTCTCGCTGCTCCTACCGTGCAGCTCTCCCACGCAGTCCAGTTTTCTCACCCAAATGACAACATCTCAGAGGCTTCAATCGTTCCAAATCTCCTGAATTTTCTTTTTTCAACTCCTTGCTTCAGAAGTGGCAGGCCTCTCTTACTACTCACAGGCCTTGCTTTCTCCCTCCCTTCCTCCTACTGGACCTAACCGGTTTTCCTTCAGCCTCCTTCAATGGCCTCTCCTTTTCCCCTGCATTTTTTCAATCGAGATAGGATGGGACCTGATCGACTTTTTTTCGCCCCCTCTTTTTTCTCCTATCGAGTGCGTCGTACGTCGGATTGACTATCATGGCTAGACTTCCCCCTCTTGATACCAGCCTGCAAGCGAAGCGTGTTGTCCCTATCATGTCTTCCCCCTTCCTTGTGCAGCCCTCTCGTTCTACAAAGCTCTTCTTTGCCCATACTATCGAAGACCTAGATATAATTCTCCCTTTAGCCGATTTGAGTTCAGTTCTTTTGGTCCCTAGATTTGACGATCAATAGTATTTGTTCGCTCGCACCCTTTTTCCTAAGTCCAGCTCATCTGATGGAATGTCTTCCTTTTCCTGGTGGACAGTATTAGATCGCAGCCTGTTTCCCCCCCGCCTTCCTTCTCTCAAACTATTATACCGACTTTCTCAGTTAGAAGCCTCTCTAGTTTTTGCTCGCGTCTAAGTCTTTTCCCCCTTCCCTTTTTTCTCGTCGGACAGTCTCTGTTTTTTGACCCTGGCCGTGAAGTTCGGTTCTCTTTTTCCCCAGGTTGACTGCGGCTCTGCGTTTCCTTTCCTTAGACCCAAAGCTGAATCCCCTCCCCCTGCCCAATAAGCTCCTGAGTCCCCTTTCATAGTTTTTCCAAGAATCGTTTTACCCTTTTTTCTGTTGCGACTCCTTTCTCGGCTTGACGTTCTTTTTTGGGTTCTATCGCGCGGACGATCTTTCTTCGTAGTTTTTTTCTTTTTGAACTCTCCCATCGCTAATGGATGAGAGTGTGGCTTTTTTTCTTCTCCCCCCCCCCCCCAATCACGGTTTCTTCTTGAATCTCGAACGCGCTTCCCTTGCCCCTTTTTCGCCCTAATTCCACCGCCATTCGCGATATCTACCCCCCCCGTCTAGGAAATGCGGACCGGGTTTCGGACATTCCTGATCTAGAGGACTTTTCCTTCTCACTCTTGCACTTCACCTGTTCTAGACCGTCCTTGTCACGCAAGGCTTTCACCTGATGAAAGACTCCCCCCTCTTCTTTTGCCGCATTGCGCGCTATGGATCCCCTCCCTCTTTTAATTGGTTTTTCATCCCCCTTGTTCAAAGGCGGGACCTGTTGTTTCTTTGTCCCCCTTCTTTCTTTTTGCCCAGGGCGCCCCAGTTTTGATTCCGTCTGGTTTCCCCCCCGGTATAATCGATGGCAAGTCGCGGGTCCTTTTATACAGACTTGGCTCCTTCCCCTTTGACCGGTGTTGGTGCCTTTTTTCCCCCACTTTTCTCAAGAAGATCATTTGTTCCCCCTGGTTGTTTCCGGCCGATCTATTAAAAAGTGGCCCCTTGGGGGAGCGCAGGAGTTTTCTTCCCTCCTGCTGGCTTTCCCCGCGGTTTTCTCCACTCTGGACCGCTCCTTGAGCATAGGTTTTCCTCCCCTTCTTCGACCCCCCCCCCTGGGACAAATCTTTGGTTTGGAGGACCCTTTCTGCGCGGCGATTTTTCCCGTTTTCATGATTTTCAATGAAACGCTGCATTCCGTTTCGCCGTACCTGGGCGATGTCTGGGTTTTTCTTCTTGATAATGGCAGCCCTCCGTCCTCTTCTTTTCCTGTCCTCTCGTACCTCCGCGAGGTTTGGTTTTCTGTGGCTTTGGGTGCGGCTTTGAAAGAGGACATCCAGTTTACCCCCCCCTGGCCTCTCCATGTCCCTCGGTTTTTCCCCTATCGCACGCTATCTCTCTTCCTCTTTTTTCCCCTTTTTTTTTTTTTTTTTTGTGGAGCTCATTCGGTTAGCTCGTTCCCCTCCCCCAGGTATACCTTTTGTAGAGCGCAAGTTTGGTGAAAATGGATTTCTCTGGCACCCCGTCAACGGCCCAGTTCCCCCCTCAACAACTCGCGAGTTATCGAGTAGTCCCTCCGTTTTTTTTTCCATTATCCCGTCTTTCCCAGTGCCATGTCAGGTCGCCACTTTCTTCTCGCTAGCACCCTCCTTTAATCATTTGAACCTCTTTCGCCAATGCCAGACAACCTTTTCTCCTTCCCTCACTTTTCCCCCCCTTTTTGTCCTTGTGTGAAGTTGAATCCAGGTTAGCTGAGGCTCCCGCTTCTAGATTGATCAGCGGACTAGATTGTTCACAGCTCGGCTGACCTTCCCTTTGGCCCCCCCCCTGATTGGAATTGTATGGTTTCCTGCTCTCCTTCATTTCCCCCAATCAGCTTTTTCTCTTCCGAGACCACGACCTTTCCACCCCCCGGCCGCCTGGCCCCTCCATCTGATCGCCCATGACCGAGAGCCGGGCATCTATTTAACCCGTGGTACCCTCTCACTTCCCTTGGGAAAAAGCGATCTAGGTCAATTTCCCCCCCTTTCCCCCTTCATTGGTCAAACCTCTTTCGGCTTCCGCACCACAAGGCGAACGAGGGCGGGCAGAAATAGAGAGAAACGTTCTCGGATATGCTTTTTCCCCCCTTTCTCCCCCTTTAGGACTTTTCTTTCTCCCCCTTTATTAAGACGTTCTACCCCTCTTTGTGTGTCCTGTCCTCGAGTCACTCGATTACCGGAGATTTCCCCCGTGCGGCGCCATCCTTGAAGGGTTCTGTCGGGGTTGCGTTTTTTTTTTTTTTTTTTTGTGTTTTCTTTCCCCCCCCTTAGGAGAAGGCGGCAAGTTGCGTTCCGCGACGAGCCCCCCTTTCCCCTAGCGCCCACGTTATGGGTTTTTTGAGAAGAAAGGCACGATATCGTCTCTTTTGGCCAGTTTTCTGCCAGCGAATCTTTCTTGTCAGCCTTTCATCTCCCCGACCCAAAAGAACGTCACGCCTCTTGCGAGGATGAAGTCCTGCCTCCATCACCCAAGGTTAGTATGACGTCTCTTTTTCACGTCTTCCCCTTCTCACTAAGTGTCGCTCTTTTTCTGTTGCCCAGCTTTGGGTCGAAAGGACTTCCAACTCCCCAGTCTTCAATTTGTCAACCTTGGAAGCTTTTATTTCCCCCCCCCCTCATCTTCACTTTTTTTTCCCGTTCTCCCCAAGTCCCCCCTTCTTAGGGATGACCTCTTCATCTCCGTGCCTCCCCGATCCTTCGCCCCCTTCTTCTTTGCTGTTTCTCTTCCCGGTCGGGTATGTCGAGTTTTCTTAGTCAATCTTGCCCGGCTTAGGGGGAAATTCTCCAACTCTGCCCGGCCTTAGTACGGCCCAATAAGACGAGTGAGTCGGCTCCTCTATTGGCGAGCATAGCCACCTTGATTTGAGCTTAACCTCCGAACTTTACCCATTCCCCCGGCGCCGCACATCGGATACCGGTCCGGCCACGTATTCCCGCTTTATATTTCCACTCCTCTCAGTTTTTGATTCTTCCTTTTCTCAGTAGGCTTCAGCAGGCTCCTCATCCCCCTTATTGCTTGGCAGGCTGGATAATCTGAGTCCGGCATCTTGTCGCCCCTTGACCCGACGTAGGATACGCCCATCGATAGATCCCATCGACTCCGCCCCGTCTCCAGGTCTTTCCTTTTACCCTTCTTTGACTTTGAGAAAGAGAGATAGGCATTGTAAGCTGTCCTTTTCTTGATTTCCCCTTTCTGGTTCCCTTTGTGATTCGTTTCATTAGAGTTCAGAATGTGAGTCCCCCTGTACTCTTGAGGCAGTGCCATCCCTTCCTCCCTGGTTTTAGTCCTTTTTTTTTCCCCTTTTTTTTGAGTTTGCAAGGTAGTTGATCATCTGCTTTGTTCTGTCAACTTTTTCGTCCCTGGCTTTCGTTTCGCGAGTTTTCTGCTCTCTTCGTAGCCGTTGAGGGCCTCTTCTCAGTTGAATAGAAGGGCCGACGATTGAGACCCTCCCAAGAAGAAGGTTTTCCAATTTTGCGGAAAAGGGCGGCTGGTTTTTGAGCACGCCGGTTGCGCGACCAGTCTCCTAAAGCTGGGGAAAACAGCGTCCCCCCCCCTACCTGAATCTCTCCCTTTTTTTTTTCGAGAGATTATGGATGGGATGTTGTTTAATCTCTTTTCCCCTCTTTTCTTCTTGTCCCTCCGGCAACGTTTCTTAAGGGCCATCGCCCCCCCTTTCATCCCTTTTCCCCAAAGGCTTCGTGTTACTTGCTCCTTTTCCCCTGTATTCCCCGATCTCCCGACAGGATACTATTGCAGCTGCGCTACCTACACAGTCTATTCAGACGCCCCAGTTTTTCCTCACCACGTTTCTCACTGCCCTCTATGATCAATACCGTGTCCCCTCCTCCTGCCCCATTTTTTCCCCCTGATCAAGACCCTGTTTCCTCCTCGGTGAACCCTTGCCGACTCGTACCTTTTTTGACTCCCCACGGCGCTTTACCTAACCGACAAGAAGTTACGGACAATAAGTTCCCCAGAATTCGAAGCTTACAATGCCCTATATCTCTTTCCTCAAAGGCAGTTCTTTTTACTTTTCGCAGCTTCGCCAGGATATAATATTCTTCCGCTGTCTTCTCTCTGATTGGGCGTTATCGTCGAGTCCTCTGTTGACTGATCTAATTCCCGCTGTAAAAGCCTGCCAGACGTCCTCTTGTTTCCTTACTGTCTTTTTCCCCCCTCCGTTGGCTTTCCTCCACGAAGCGCTTTCCCTTCACCCCCTCCTGTCTTTGTTGTAATACTTTAGATCTGCGATATGCGTGTCCGTTACCCGGTAGCCGCTGCCTTCCCCAGTAGGGTACAGTATTCCCTTTTGACTTGCACGAGTCCGGTTCTACTTTGTACTCCACAATAGCGAAGCTGCCCTTTTCCTCCGTCTGGATTGGTTTCCCCCAGGGCTTTTGAGACTTTCCCCCCTCTTTCCCAACCCTTTTCCCTTATTACCCTCTCCCACTACAGGGAATCTTTCGAAGCCTCTATGTCCTTTGTCCCCCTCATCGCGAGAAGTCCGGTTTTCTCTTCTCTTTTTCATCGTCCCGGTTGATTTTTTTTTTTTTTCCCCTTCCCCGTTTTCTCTTAGGGTTTTTACCCCACATCTCCTGTTGACTTTGCGGCTTGCGTTTCCCTCCATTTCCAAAGCTTTTGAATTCCTCAAAAGTCCCCCTTTCAGCGACAAAGGAGTTTCTATTCTGACATCGTTTCCCGATCTCACTACAATTGTTCTGGCCCTGCCGCCTTTTTCCTTCGGCAATATGGTTCAGCTTTTCTTTTTTATCGCGCTTGGAAGTCAGTGTCCCCCCTCCGTACGCTGGAAGAACGAGCCGTCTCTCCTTTCTGAGAGTGATTTCCCGCCCACCCCCCCCATCACTGGTTAGAGAGTAAATTCCCGTTTACCGGATGCCACGTGACGATTGCCATCCCTTAACCCCCCGAACCCCCATTCGCTCTTATCGCGAATGCGGTCCAAGCTCTTTTTTTCGTCCCCTGCTAGGAGAGTATTGCGGACGTCGATTTAGCCCCCAGTTCCTTAACTCACGGGGAGCTCCGTGCAATTTCAGCGCCCCTGATGACCACTCTCCTCTACCTCGCCGAATTTTCCTCGCTATTTTCCTTGCCCCCCCCCCGAACTGCTTGTTTCTTATCCTCCCTAGGTTTGCCCTTTTTGCCCCTTTTCCTTTGCCCGATCGCTGGTTGCCCCCTTGAGCGCTGACCAGATATGGTCCGGTTATAATCTCTGCCGTCGGACCCCCCTTTCATGGGCGATCAGATTTGCTGCCCCCCCTTCCGTGGTTTTTACTTTTCGTTTCAATAGGGCTCACAGAGCTCTTGGGAATCCCGTGTGAGTTCGCCTTCCGGCAGCTCTGATCAACGGCACCAACGCTTTTTGAGCGCAGGCGTTTTTTCTTCTCTTTATGGTACGAAGATAGTTTTTTGGATTCACTTTTCCCCTGGCGAGCGTGCGCGCGCTACCTGGTTCTGACCAAATAATGGACATCGTGTGGTTTGACAACTCTTGCGCAGGCTCCTTTTTATCTGGCTTTGTACGGCCCCCCTGTGATCCGGAGTCATTGCGACCGACATGGGCGCGTATTGATTCTTTCTTTTTGCGTCGTTATTTCCGCTCAATAGCGCACCCTGCTCATTGTCTGATGTAGTGGAGTTGGCGGTTACTTTTTTTCCAGAGACCCACAAATCCCTTTACCCCCTTGGCGTGAATAACCAACTGACGTAACTTCTTCTGCCCCCCTGATTCCCATCTTCTCCCCTCTTTGTTGTGTTTAGAGAGTCTCGGCTCGTCCCTCCCCCGTTTAGCTAGTTTTTGCTGAGCCCCTTTTTTTTAAAATGGATGTAGCTGTTCCCTCCGGCAACAGTTCCATTCCATCTCCCCCAATTTGCCCCCTCCCCCGAGTATTTTTCCATCCTCGGCGGTGCTTCCAGTATTAAAGACTCCCATCCCATGTCGTGCAAGCCGGCCCTTTCCTCATGCAACGCGGTCACCTGTCCCTTCATTTCAAGCCGAATAACCCGCGCCGCTTCCGTCAATTTCCCCTTCCCGGAGTGTTTCCTGAAGAAGGTATTAGACGCTGAGTTTCTTCTCGCATCTTGATCCACTTCCGAGCTTCCCGTCCCCTCAGAGGATTCAGACCCCCCTTTTTGCGCCCCCCCCCCAAGGATTTGGCCTTTGTATCGCTCTTTCAGACTTTTTTTTTTTGGTTCCCCATAAGCTTTTGATTGAGCGTTTTTTCCCCTTTTCCACCCACCGGCTCATGTCCAAATCTGATCGCCCTGGTACCTCTCTCGGCCCCCTGATTATAACAGTTTTCCCCAGACGTTCTAGGACTTTCCAGCCCCCCCCCCTACTCCCGGTAACAATCCCCCACAATGGTTCAAATTCATTGGTCCAACCCGTCTCCCGTTTCGATCGCCCACAATGGTAACCAGTTGGGCGAGCCAATATAGATCCCCTGGTGAGGCCCCTCTTAATCTTTCTCTTGAGTGAGGTTACTACGTTTTTTTTATCGGCCCCGTTATCCGCTTTTCGCAATAGCTCCATCTGAGACTTCGCCCTTTTCGGTCCTGATAACGGTCGCTTTTTTCGTCGTGCGAGGAACGCTAAATTTTGGTTGGTCCTGTCTCTTTTCACTTTTCCAGCGCTTTGTATTAAAGAGTTCCTCGCCTCCAACGTGATGGGGGTGTTCCCTCCTCTTCCTCTAATCCAGGGATCGTCTGTCCCCTTCTTGCCGCGGAAGCTGGAGCGACTTCCCTTTCCCCGTATACCCAAAAATCCCGCCCCCGCCGTCTTTTGCTGAAGGCGGCACGTCCCCTCACAAAGAGTTGCTACTCTTGGGTGCCCCTTCACTCTCGCCAATCCGGTTTTCTGTTCGTTTTGTCTTTTTTGATCAAGTTTTTTTCTTCAAGGCCTTCCCCAGAAGAGAAGTCAGTCACCATTTTCCGCTTTTTATGCTGAAAAACCGAAATCTTCACTTTTTCTGGTTTTCCCCCTGCCGTTCCCTAGGAGCCGTGATTCCCCTCTTATATACGGCTTAATCTCTGAATCGCCCCCCGTTTTCTATGAGGTTTCTGAAGCTCCCCTTTTGCGTACTGAGAGGGGAGTTAGACTCAATGTTCCCCCCCGGTTTTACTGGCTTCGGGGCACTTCGCAAGACTTCCACCTGCCCCCCCGAGGACGGACTCCTTTTCATTAGCGTCGGCCCTTTCTTTGGTAGAATTCGAAACTTTTTCTCGTTTCGCTTCAAATCGAAAGTTACCCATATGGCTCCCCCCGTCTGCTACCCTTAATTACAACGTCTCCTCCCCTCCTGCGATGGCCCCGCTCCCCGTTGGAGCTCCCGCGTAGCGGAAGCACCGCGTCCTCCAGCAGGGATTCCTTCCTCCGCTTCTTTTTGGCTTTGTAGCACTCGTAGGAAGGCGATACTTCATCCCCAACGTGACTTCTGTTATACCGCCCCCCCCCCCTCTTCAGAACATCGAATCTCTGAGATCAGGTCTGTGTTTTTTCTTCCTTTTTCAACACCTATGCATTTTAGGCCCTAGCTTCTGTCATGTAAGCTGCTGCCTGTCTGAGGCAACCCCCCGGTTTTGAGGGCATTCTTGCTGCTTCTCCTTTACGTACTCTATGTGACTTCTGCCCAGCGTCCTTCAGTGCCCTCGGCTCTGCCCACGTTTTCTTTAGTCCTTAACATTTGTTTTTTTTCGTTTCACTTTTCTCTTCGCCTTCTTCGATTGCCAGGTGAGTCACCATCTGTTAGTCACTGGGTTTGTCTCTTAGAGGTATGCGCTTTCTCCTTGCGGGGTCCCCCCTACTCCTTTCCATAGCAGGGAATACTCTACAGACTTACACGGCCCCTCATGTTTTTTCCCTTGCTGTTCCAAGGGCCGTGTGCCTTTCAGACTCCCTTTTTGCCCGCGACCCCCCTAAATCATCCTCGTTGGGTTCCCGCTTTACACATCCCTTTCCCTCTCTCCCCTTTTTCCCTCTTTTTTTTGTTTTCTCAGAGTCTTTCGGGATTTTTATGTTTTCCCCCTTTGTTTCCCCCCTCTTCTGATCTGTCGCGGCAAAACCTTCGTTTCCAGTTAAAGGCCCATTTTCCATTGCCCCACTCTTCCCACGGCCTTGTTTATTACAGTGATTTCCAACCTTTCTAGGATATTCACACTCCCCCTCTCTCCTTTTTAATTGTCGAGTCTCTCGTCAGACCCCTGTTCCTGATTTCTACTCCCTGGACTCACCAGTTTCCACTCCATGGAAACCTTCCCTTAAAATAAGTGCACCCCCTTGCTTGTTCCCCCCGTGCTAAAGCCCACCTGTATCGGCAGACCTGCTGTCAAGGCTGGCACACTCTTCCGGGAGCTCACAGGATGCTGTCTTTCAACTTCCCGCCTCCAGCATAAGGCCCTAACTTTGCCTCCGACCTTTCCAGTTTCCATGACTATATATCGGGCCTTCAACTCCCTTTTTACAGGATCCGTTTCTCTGCGACATTCTAGTCCATTCCCCTTTTGGTCTTCTCTTTTCGTATCCTTTTATCCTCTGACTTATCTGGGTCCGCCCTCCCTTCTACCGCCTGACAGCTACGCCTTAGGATATTTTAATCCCTCCTGGGTGAATGCTTCAAGTTTTCCTCCACAATCCGGAGTCACCTGATCGCAGATCTTCCCGATAGCGTTGGCCCCTTTCCCCTGGTAGTTTTTTGGGCCTCCGTCTGGGTAGCGTTCGATTTGGCGTCTCCCATAGGAGAGGTTCTCGCTTTCGCCACAACCCACGCGAAGCCGACCTACCCCCCTCAGGCTGGATGTCTTTACATTTCGTTGTCTTTTCCCCCCTTCCATTTAAAATGAGCTGTTCGTTCTTTATCCCCCCCCCCCATCCATACAGTTACCCGGGCCTCCCGTCGCAAGCCTTATTTTGACGGGGGGCGTCCCGAGTCGTCGTTCTCGTGCCGAGCTGTCTCAGCCTAGGGCCCGTTAGTATTTTTAGACAGGCCGTCTTCGTTGTAACATGAATGAAGCTTCTCCCTTTTTTCCCCCCCATTCCCCCCTTTTCACCCTGTTTTCATTTCTGCGGTCTTCTGCTTCCACTGATGAAGTCCTTTCTCCCCCCCCAAAGCTTTGAATTCCCCCCGCAACAGAGCGGCCACGGTCTTTCTTGAATAGGGGAACGCCTGTCCGTTTTCACTTTTCGGCTTCCGCCTATACTTTCAAATCCCGGCGTGGTGCCGTTCTTTTTAGTGGCACTTCTTTTCGTCCGCGCGTCACTTTTCGTGGTCGTTAACGAGGCACATACGACCAATGGATGAGTCGTGCCTTCTCTGCACCCCTCATTCACGTTTCGAGAGGGACGTCTTCTCCCTTTCCCGCTTGCCCACTTTCAGCATTCGCCTCGACCACAAGACCCATAGCGATCTCGCGTCCATTTTTTTCCCCACGAGACATGTTTCAGACCTTCTTTCCTGTGTCTCGAGGACGCGTATTTTTGAGAACCTCGTTCCCGGTGTGAGTACAAGGAGAAACGTAAAGCCCAGGTAGCCCTGGTGAGTACTTTGTACTGTCTCCGCCTGCCCTGTTTTCCTGCCGCAGATATTTTTCTCCTTTTCGAAAGTGTTTGATCTCCCGACATCTGGTGTTCCATGCCGTGGACCCTGTGTTGATTTTCAGGATCGCTGGTTGAAATGTTTTTTGTTTTTCCCGTTTCTGCTGGGATTTCCTCCTTGCGTCTGATGGTACCTTTTATGATCAGATTGTCTTTGCAATCTTCCTTTGGGTGTGGAAAGTTTTTTCTATTGCCAGCCCGATTTTTTTACTTCCTGGACTGCTTCTGAGCTTCTTCTTGCCCAATCCCCCCACCCTATGGGTTGAAAGTCTCCCCAGCGTTTTATTCAGCAGCTGGCTGGTGCCCTCCCGCCGGTCTTTTTTTTTCCCAATCGTGCGGTCTGCGTAGCATCCGTTTCCTTTGCGCTTCCCACTCTGGGACCATAGGGGGTAGGTAAAACCTTCGCGAGGACGTCCCTTTTTCTCTGTGATGGAAATGATTTTCATCCCCTCGTTTATGCAGCCCTTCCTTGCAGTTTACTGGCCTTCCCCCTTGACATGGGCTGTCTTCTTTGTCCCTTGGCATGCCTCCCGTCCTGACCTTCGGTCTTCATGTCTCCTGATACACGCGCGTTCATGTTTCTTTGTTTTTTCTTGGAGCTGGTGCGGTGATTTAACCAGCGAAAAGTTACAACCTGTTCTCTGCTACCAACGGCTCCCTGTCTTTTTACTTTCTTTTGAACCC
>Ga0179593_1403999_pt1 | contig 15534 bp, 22 predicted proteins | sample CZODoug2_1_08_16_FD_185931 | JGI IMG/M metagenome (GOLD analysis project Ga0179593, IMG submission 185931) | Vadose zone soil fungal communities from Angelo Coast Range Reserve, California, USA - CZODoug2_1_08_16fungal (PacBio error correction) | ecosystem: Environmental > Terrestrial > Soil >... | reverse complement strand
CTCGGGGTCACCACCAAGTCCCATCAATTCATTTTTCCTTTTCGCCGTCCTGTTGTTTTTCTTACCCCTCAAGTCCACCTCAAATTCGGGGTTCAGAGTCCCCTCTCATCTATATAAGTTTTTGGCTGTTTTTGTCCCTTCCCCACCCCGCATGAACCACCGCAATTCCAGATTCCCCGAGGCCCATTTTTTTTTTCCTTTTGATCAATGTTTTGATCCCCCTGACCCCCCCCAACTGCCCGCCCCCAGTTTCCCCACCGTCCCCGGCTGTCTTTTAAAATGACCTGCCCCTGATTCTCATACAGTAGATTTTTTTCCCCGTCATTCGGCCCACACGTTTTTGTCTTTTCTTTCCCCCCAACTTTCCTAAAATAAACCTTTCTCTTTTACCCGTCCCCTGAGAATTTTTCCTTTCTCATCATTTCTTCCCCCCCCCTCATAACCGGCCATTGAACTTGGCTCAATTGCTTTTCCCAACCTTGAGGGTTCTTTTCCCAGCCCTTCATTTTGAGCGACCCCCCCTTTTCCTGCCGTAGAATTGAGAATTCTTTTTTCCTCCCTTTTTCCGGGTGGCTGTGCAACCATGCCCCCCCAACCGCCATTCGGCCCCCATTTTTTTTTTAACAAAAAAAAGTTCACCTCCATTTTCTTCGTGGTCGGCTCCCTCGCCTGGACCCTCCTCCACTCGTCCTTCGTCACTTCCCCCGATTTTTCCATTTCCCGTTGCTTCGGCCCAGGTTTGCACAGCACCTTAGTCCCCTCTTTTTCACCGCCTGCCCCTTTTTTTTTTTCCCCATTTTTTTTCCAGTTTCCCCCACCTCCTCCCAGGAATACGTTCCCGTCCCCTGGTTGGTTTGAATTCGATTTTTAAGCATTCCCACACGGCTTTTCGGGAACGACCCACGTCCTTTCTCGGTTTTTTTTTTTTTTTGGTCGAATACCCGACCCTTCCATAAAGCCCTGCCCCTTTCTTCCCCGTTGAGTTTTCGACCTTTTTTCTTGATACTACTATTCGTGTTGCTTTGCCTCCCTTCTCCCGACCCGTGCCTTCAAGTCTGGCTTCCTGCCCAAACGCTTGTGACCTGCGTGCGAACCGGACCACACTTCTCAATCGAGTTTTCCCTCCCCCCCTCTCCCGCCCCCCTTCCCCTCCCGAGCCCCCCCCTGGATCCCCCCCGTGGATTTGTCCAGGACATTGGTCAAAGATCGTTTTCTCAGTTTTTTGGATGATCCCCACAGGGGGCAAAGGGCCAAATGCATTTATGCAACCCAGAGGCTGATTCATTGGGGACCCTACAATTACCTTCAAGTGGGCATTTGGTCCCCTTGGAAATTGTGGCCTCGACCCCCATTTGATCCCCTCCCCGTTTCGACCCCTTCCAGTATTTCTTTTACTTTCCCCTTCCCCAGAGTCTCTTGGCTCACAACGTCCCAGACCTGTTCTCGTCTCCACGGGGTTTGACAAATGACACCTACCCTCTCTCTCTTAACTTCCGTGTTTTGGAAAGGATTTTTTGATTTCAGTGTTTCGCTGTTCTTACACCTGGAGGTCCTGTGACCTTCCTTTTTTCATTTTTGTCCCAAAAAGAAGATTATAGGATTTCTCAACTTTTTGTTCAGTCCTCCAACCTGTGTGGCGCTGGGCCAACGTCTGCTTGTTCGGAAAATCCCTTTTTTTCCCCACTGTCTCAGCTCTTTTCCAGTCCCACTGGTTTCCTTGGCTTCTGGCCCTTCCAATGTCCGCCCAGCTGACGTCCTTTTTTTACTTGTCCACGGGATCGCCGCTGTTTCCTTTTGTTCAGATTTCTGCGATTTTGCCTTCCGGTCACCAAGGACGTTCTTCATGTTGCTCCCCTCTTTCCCCCAAAGAGTTGTTTGTGCGTCTTCATTTTTGCGGGTGGGTTTTTCCCGGATATCTCTCGTTGTCCTTCCCCTTACAATTTTACTTGTCTCAGCAGTATGCCCAACCCTTCAGAGTTGAGTTGCTGTGCTTGAGGTCATTGTCCGTCCCCCTTGCTCCACACCACCATCCCCAAAACCTATGCGCACCAGGGTCAACCTTATTCTTTTTAAAATCTGGAATTTCAAAACTTTCGCTCCTTCTTTCCTTTGGTCTTTCCCCCCCCATTTCCTTGACCGCCGCCTTGGAAGTTGACGAGAACACGTTGTGCATCCCATGGTGCTTGGCTCTGCCCAGGGTACTTTTCAGCTGACCCTTTGAGGGGTTGATTTCCATTTGGAATTTTTTTGCCGGTTCTTTTGGTTCTATTTGAATCCCCGGTACATTCATTTTTCCGTGACGTTTTACCTGTTTTCCCTTCAATGGTTGTTGTGTTTTCCAAGTCCGCTTCCTTCCTCCCTGCTGCCTTGTTAGCCTTTTCTTCATTCCCCGCTTGTCTTTGATACCGTGTAACTTGCCTTGTCCCCCCCCCCCTCCCTCCTTTGGTTTAAAAAGTCCCCATAGTTGGTTTATTTCCCCTTTTTTTTTTTTTGCGAACTATGTTGCGACCTCAAATTTGCTTGGCCCGTTGACCTTACTTTTGTATCCCCCCTATTAGGAGCCCAACAACCCCCTTAACAAGTTTGGCCTCCCGGTCTGGCGCTTGAGGTATCTTTCGTCCTTTTTCCCCTCCCAGGCCGTTGGGGGAGAAACCAGGGTGTTCTTTCCCTTTTTGACGATTTTGGTTTTCCAGGGTTGTATTCACCATTTGGACTTCCTGAAAGTTCTTGGCTCGTTAGTTGGCTTGTTGCCGTGGTGTTTCTTAAATTTGGGAGACCCCAGACCTTTCCCCTAATCCCCTTATGCGTTTTCAGGGTATTCTCTCGGCCTTGCTCTGTTTTTTCCTGGCCAACCCGGGACGGGCCTTATTCCTCCTCTCCCAAAAGCACTGCGGCCTTGGGTTTTTGGACTTCCCTCTCATTCGTTTTGTTAGCCGTGTCTGGAACTTCGTGGTGCTTCCCTCGGATCTGATGCGAAGTGGTGTCCCGTGCTTTTTGCGATTTTTGTGGGACATCCCCGATGCTGATTTGACACGCTTTTTTTCCCCAGTTCCACACCACCTCAAAAAATTCCCTCTCCCTCTCGTTTTTTTTTTTTAGTTCTGCGGTTTGGATTCCGACTGGCTGGGGTAATTATCCTGGAAGCGTGGACCTTGCCCACCCATGAGTTTTACTGCCCTTTTCTAGACATGGAGTCTTCTGGTCACCTGATTGCTGCTGCGGTGTACATTTGCTGGTTGTTTTTTTTGATTTATATGGTTTGCCCACCATCTTGTTCCCCTGTTTTTCCCCCCCGGACACTCCTGTCTATAAATTGTTGAGTTCGTTTTCTCAAACACCTGGCCCTTGTAGCCAAACGCCTTTGGACTTTTCTGATTTTAATTTTTAACGTCATCCCTACGTCCCTTTGTTCCCTTTATGTGAAGGATTGTGTCCCGGAGTTTGCTTCACTCACAGTTTTTTATTTAGGTGGTCCGATGGTGATTCCTCCTCTTCCTCCTAAGTTTTTTTTGCATCGATTGCGTAATCCCACGTCCGTTACCCCCCCCCCGGTTTTTGCTTACGGTTTTCGTACCCCCCTAAGTGATAATTGAAACGTGCTGATTAACTTCGCGGTTTGGAGCTCTCCCCAGTCCTCGACCCACCCCTTTCCCCCTTTTTTTTCCTCCCCAAACCGTTCCCAGTTTCTTGCACGTTTTTTTTCCCCAACCGACCCAGCCCGCAACCTACCCTTGGGGTCCCAGCCCGCTCCCTCTGGTCTTTGGCCCCGCCGCCTGCCCCCTTGTCCTTTCCGAAGCCACTGCTTCCGAATAAATTTTTTTTTGCCCCCTCGCTGGCAGGCGGCTGCGTTTGCCACGCATTCTCCCCAGCCTTTCCGCATCCCCGTAGGACAAACTAGCTAGATGGAAGATTTTTCCCCGAAAGCGGCAGTGGTGGGTTGTCCACCCCACTTTGTGGGTCAGGTTCTGGAGTTTTGGAGTTGTACGGGTTTACAACAGGGTTTGGTTGCCCAGGGTAGTCCGGGGGGGTCCACTGGGTTTGTGGGGTTCTGTGGGTTAGGGTAGGGGTTTGGGGTGATTTTGTGAGGGTGGTGGGGGGGCAGTGTTAGGTTCCATTCGTCTCCCCCGGTTGGTCTGGGTATTAGGGCATTTCCTTCCCCCGTTTCATTGGGGTTTTTAGTGGGAATTTTATGGGGTTTGGTTTGTTTTTACATTTTTCATGGGCGGAGTCCCGTGGGATTTTAAAGCCCTGACGTTTTTTCGGGGGGGATGATTTATTTAGATTTTTTCAAGTGACAGGTTCCCAGTCCGAATTTATGGCATTAAATTTTCGAGTTCGTGGATTTTACTTTTTTTTTTTTTTATTGTTCGGACCCCCCCGTTCCAACATTTTTTGCTGGGTCTTCTCCTTAAGGAAACAACCACTTTCCATCCCTTGTTAGTTTCCGTCTTGGCAAGGTTCTCCTAGCCCCCTTACGGTATTTCTCGGTTTTGCTTTCCCCGGACTTTTCTCACTTTTGTGTTACCCGTTTTTAAAATATTTCACAAAGTCCGGAATTCCCACAATTTTTTCTCCGTCTAATTCCCGTTTGAATCGCACCCCGGGTCTTATCCCGGCTTTTTGTATTCCTACCCGGGCCCAATCCCCGAGTTAAAGAAGTTTTTTAACCCCCATCTTCCTACCCTAGTCGCCATTCTGTGCCCCCGCACGGGAAACTAGGTACTTCCCACCCCCCGTTCATCCCCCCCCAATATGTTTTGACATATAGGGTCATGCTGTCCCTTCCCTTTTTTTTTCCTTTTTCCCAGCCCACGCCGCAGGGGGGCTGGCGCAGATATTCTTCCGCACCCCTGAAGGGGTTAGGGCTCTTAACTTGTCAAAATGGCCCCCACGCCACCCCCTCTTTAGGCCCTTTAGTATGTTTTTTACGCTCAGTTCCCCTCCCCCTGCCCCACGTACTCGTCCCCCCTAGCCGTTTTTTACCGTGTTTTCCCCCCACGCGCCGTTCTCTGGCCCTTTTTCTCCCTCACCATCAATTACTACTTTTCCGCATTCCAGGCAAAAACCCCCTTTTTTTTTTTTGTCCCTTTTTTTTTTTACACAAGTTACCTCACCTAGGCCTTTTACCCCCCCCAGTTCCCCCTCCAATTTTCCCCTCTCCCCTCGTTTTCAAATCAATGGCCCCTGCCTTGTTGTCTCTTCTATGTTGGGTACTTTTCCCCCAAACTGTAATTCAGGGTGTTGTTGCTTTTTTTCCAAAAATGACTTCCACCCTTGGTGAGTTTCCCAGAGAACCTGTATCTCGCCCGCACCGGATCCTGTTTTTCTCCCCCGGTCCGCTTTTGTTTTTACCCCCAAACAAGTGCCCATTTCCCCCGAATTTTTAATACATCCGGCCAATTGTTTTCCCAAGTTTAAGCCAGTGAATCTTACGGAGATCTTGGGCTTCCTTTTTGTTTTTGACATATGCACAATTCCCCTTGAAACTGCCCAAAATCTTGGTCCCAATTCGACCCCAGTCTTCGACTGAGTCTTTTTCTTTCCCCGTGAGACATTTGGCCCCACTCAGCCCCTAATCAGGGCAGCGGTTTTCAATTTTCCCTGGACTTGAAGTTCGAAACCCGTGTCCCCGTGGCAATCCTCCGACACTTTTTGCCACGTGTTGTCATTTTGATTTTTAAGCCCACTTGCCCCAGGGTTGGCCGGTTTTCAGATCTTTTAACCGAATTGTTCGCATCTTTTTTTTTTTTTTTTTTTTTGTTGATTCTGGCGGTTGGCTTTTGAAGTTACAGCATGTCCATTTTTTCCCCCCACGGTATCACCCCTCTACGTGTGTTTTTTTCTCATTTTTCCCCATTTTCTTCTTTCGTTCCCAAGCATCCTACAACTTGGGTGAACGAAAGTTGGCCCACGGCCACAGCTTGTCTGGACCTTGGTCCCACCACTTTTGAAATTTTCCAGCGTTTGGTGCACCATGAAGTTCCTGTTCCCCTTTACCTTCCCGCTCCCCTTTTTGTCCACTCGTCATATCCCAACCCCTTTTCCGCTTTTCCCAGGGTGGCGTTCTCCTTTTCCGACGGCTACAGGTTCAACCATGCGGCTTTCGCCCTCTGTGCCTTTTTTAAACAGGTGCTGATTTCCCACTTCCCCCCCGAATAGCACGCGTTCCTTTCTTTTTTTTAAACCTTTCTCCACAGAAGTCAAGGTGGGCGTACCAACTTGCCCAATTTTTGTGCCCCCAGCCCGCCCCCCTTTATCCGGCGCCGCCACCGTTTTTCCCTGACACCATGATCTTCTCTTTTTTCCTCCTATCCCCCTGCTGTTCTCCCCAAAGTTCTCCACTTTTTTCTCGACCCCGGTCTTGAAACCCCGAAATCACTCCCCTTTCCTGTTTTTTTCCTAATCCGTTTTGTGTTTCTTAATTTTCTGATTTTCAAGTGTTGTCCTGACGACCCCCTTTGTTCACTTTTTGAGCATTTCCTTTTTGCCACAATCAGCGATCTTTTCCTTTCCTGACATGTGGCGGGTTGACCGAAATTCCCCAACCTTTGCTTTTGGGGATTTTGGGCCCCCCCAGGTTGATTTGTTCCTTTGTTCTGACTTTATTTTTGCTTTCACCTTTTTTGCCCCCCTCCTCGGACTGTTGTGCAGACTCGTTGGTTGGTTCTTGGTTCACCTGCCTTTTCCCCCCAACTGTCCGTCCCCCAGTCAGAACTTTCCACCAGCCCCATGACTGTCTCTCATTTGTTCTTTACGCTGAGGCAGGACAATTGTTGACTCTTCAGTCTCTTTTTCCATATTTTGTAACTTTTGACGTAAAAAATGTTTTCCTCACTTTTCCCCCTTCCCCCCCAACTTAGTTTTTTGCGCCTTTCTTCTGGGCAGTTTGCCGTCTTAGCTTCTCCTGAATCGACCTGGTCTCATTCGTTTATGATCCCAGGGCTTTGCCCCCCCCCCCCAACGCTGATTACTTTTCCTGGGGGGTCCCTTGGTATGGCTGTTCTCCACACCCCCCCCCCCACACCATTGCTGAACCCACCCTTCCAGTGAAAAAGTCAGATGCCCGAAAACCTTGGCCTGGTTTACTGTTAAAATAACCACCATTTAGTTTCTCTTTCCGGTTTTTTTTGCTTGGGGTTCGCATTTTTCCTTTTTTTGTCCCCTTCTCCCCCTTTTTGTTTGACGTATCCCAGGGCCCCTCCCCCCTTTTTCTCCCCCGCTTTTTCAGGAAGCTATCTGGGGCCCTATTGTCGCCTCGATGACTGTCCTTGATGTTTTTCAAGTGCGGAGTCTGTCCCGGGAATCTTTCGTTCCTTTTTTTCCAACCTGTTCCCCTTTTTTCACTGTGTTTGTGTTTTTGTGGTGCTTTGACCGACCCCCCCCCTGCGTTAGAACGACGCACCCGATCCGTGCTGGTTTTTTCTTACGTTTTCTCCTTTCGTTTCTTTTCTCCAAGTGCCATGCCGAGCCACAACCCCCCCTACCTTTTGTCAACCCCCACCCCCCACGATAGATTGGAACTTTCAAGGGTCCCCCTTTTTCACCCTGTTCTGGGTGCAATCATGGATTTGTGGCCAAACGAGCGTGGTTTTTTTCCTCCCGGTCCACCACACTTTGATTTTTCCCCCCCAATCTTCGGTGGGTCCCCACCCCCCCATTACACCCTTGTTTCCTTTTAATGTCCACGTCATGTGGAGCTTTTGCGGTTTTACTTTTTTCCTGGCTTTTTTCCGGTTCTCCAGTGTCTCCGTGTTTGACCCACTCGGTTTGCCTTTTACGAGTCGTTCCTGAAGTCAATTCCCTCCCACTTGTTTTTATCTTTTGCTTTTCCGCGCTTGTGGTTACTTTTGCGTGTTTTTTGTTTTTTCTTCTTTGGAGACGCTCACAGCCCATGCCCCCCTTAGGTTGTTTAAAGGTATCTCCTCTGGCCCTGCGGCTTTTTTTCGACTGTCAAACCACCCCCCCCTACTACGAAACTTCGTTTTACCAAATTGTGTTACCCTTTCACCAGCCTCCATTTTTAGGCTTTGTTGGCAAGACTTTCTTCCCCTTTTTGTGTTTGACCATAGGAGCGTACACTTCCGTTGTGAGCGGATGAGTGGGTCAGGTTCCCCCCACCCCCCCCAACCCCCCCCCCCCCCCACCCCCCCACCCCCCCCCCCAACCAAAATTCCCTTTTAGCGTATCAGTGGCATTTAAAATTTGTTAGGACCCATGTCTATCCCCCATGCCCAAAACCTACCCCCAATTACGCGTATTTGGTTCCTGGGCCTGCTTGAGTAGTACCTCCAAGTGGCTTTTCCTGTTTCTTTCCGCTGAAGGGCTCCACCCCCCTTTTTACCGGTTTTTCTGACCAGATCTCTGTGGTAAGGTTTTATTTGACGCTTTCTGTTTTTTTATTAGTTTTCTTACAGTGCTGTAGGGCATCTTCCGCGGCTCTGGAAAAGGTTCCTTTTACGTAGTCGGGCCCCCCCCCTCAGGCTCTTACTGACTTAAGTTTTGCCTCTTTGTCTCTTTCCACGGAAGGTCTTTTGACCCAAGGGTCTTGGATTACATTCGGCCACTACAGATCCTATTCCATATTCAGTTGACGCCCGGATTTTGTTCTTTTTAAGATTGGCGTGCCAGCCCCTGTAGTGATGGCGAAGCTTATGCCGGTTTCTCCACGTGTGAAATTTCCTATATGATAATACTTTTTTTTTGTTTTTTGTTTTTTTTTCTTAGCGTTAGATGTCTCCGGCCTTCTCCACAAGCTTCCGATGACCCTCTGGAAAGGTTTAGTCCCCGTTCCCCCAATATTTCCCGCTTTCTTGAATTATGCCCCAACAAGTGATTATGACCTTTCCGCTCTGGTACCTTTTTCGTTCACCCAATGTACACCCATTTGGATTGTTACGGTTACCTTCACGTGGTTGCTCCCAACAACCGACACGTCACACAAATTCTCACAAGGAAAGCCACCTCGTTTCTGTCCCCATGAGCAGCAAGTTTTTCCTTTTCTGTCTTCCGCAGCTTAGCCAAGCCGCTTGTCAATCCAGCATTTGCACACTTTTTCTTTTGTTTTCCCACCTGCTCCCCCAGGCGTGTCTTCCCGCAGAACCTTTGCATCCCTCGGTTGATGGGGACCGGACCCTTGTGAGGGGTTGTGTTGGGCAGCTTCTTAATGTCTTAGTGACGACTAGGTTTTTCCCGCTAGGATGGGTTGTGGAATGGGTGCGTGATTGCCTGAAAATTTCCTATGTTCTTGGTTGGGTCAGTGGTGTTTTTGTTGTTGCTGACCACATCGGCTCCCTCGGGTTGCCAAACCTCCAGGGCGTCCGGAATGTTGTTTGTTGTTTTTTTTCTCTATTGGGGGGTGCTTTGTCCTTTCCGGACTGGGGTTGGTGGGTCCGGTTGGAGAGCCACTGGACTTTTCAGAGTCTGAGGAAATTGGGTTTGTTGGGTTGTTTCAGGTTTTGCCCAAGTGTGAGGGGATTGGTTTAAGGTTCATGTTGATGTCTGCGATGAGCTTGTATCTTTTTTTGCGAGTACGGGACCGTGAAACACCAGAGGAAAGTCCCGGGGGGTGGTTTGTTACTCGGACTCCAAGGTTGGGGGGGTTGTTTCTTTTTGCTTGGGTCTTTTTGGGCTCCGATACCCCCCCCGGGGTGTATACAGGGCACTGTTTTGAGGGGGGGTTCCTTTTTCAATTTTTTACTTTGCTTTTGTTTTATATCTTACTATTCTTTAATTTTTAGTTTTTTTTCTTTTTTGTTACTTCCTCTTCTTTTTTTCCCCTTTGAATCAATCTTTTTTTTTCCCTTTTTTTTTTGTTTTGTTTTCAATCCACCTGCCAATTGTTTCTTGAGTTGTTCCGTATTGGCGTGGCCTGGTCAACCTCCCCCCTGTGGCCGGGGTCGTCCCTGCCATGAACCTTTCCATTCAGCCACCTACGTTCTTTGTCGTTTTTGCTTTGCTAGGCCTTGTTTTCTTTTATTTTGTGGTCACGTCACGATTGAGTTTCCCCCCACTCTCCGCCCCCCCTCAAGCTTCCCCCACCCCCCCCCCCCCCCCGTCCCATCCGCTATCCTCCCTTGTTTACAGCTCGTCTGGGTTCCCCCCAAACACCCACCCGCCACCCTTGCCAACTTCTGGTGTTTTGCACCTCCCGCCTTCTGGATTAACCCCCCCACCTTCCATCCAAATGTTTTCATTCTTCAGTCTTCGTTCCCCGCCCCCTTGTTGTTTTTTATTCCCCTCAAAACCCCCTCCACGGTTTAATTTCGTTCTTTCGTTCCCGCAGACCTTCACTCTACAACCTTTTTTTTTTCCCCATACTTTTAAGGGGGGTCATTTTCTTTTTTTTTTTCTTTTGTGATTTTTCTTTCAACAGCCAAAGTACCAAGAAAAAATCCCAACCGCACTCCCCCCCCTTCCCGGCATCATTTATGAGACATTTCCTTTTCATCAACCTGACGGCTCTTTTATCAAAGTTGTCCCCACCCCCTTCCCCACTTCCCCATTTTTGGCCATCCGTCACGCTTCCTTTTCCACTGCTCCCCTGGTGTTCGAACAGCTTTGTCGCCCATGTCCCGTGCCCAAACACGTTTCGGGCCCGGGTGGGGGGCGCCCCGAAGCCCCCGTTTTTCCATCCAAGTCTGGTCGGAACGCCCAGTTCCCATCTAATATAGAATTTATTCCTTATCAACCACTCTTTCATTTCCATTCTTCTTTCTTGTGGTACCTCAAAAGATTGATTTTTCTGGGGTTTTTTTCTCAACATTTTTCCCCCCCACTCGTTCTCAAGAAAGCCCCACGTCTCCGGGCCTTTTCCTCTTTCTTCTGTTAGAACTCTCGCTCGTTTCTAAGTCCCCCCTCTCCAACATGGAATCAATTAGTTTCGGTGCCCATTTTAACCAACCCATTTTCACCCCATATTTCATGGTGTTCTCTCTAGGACGGTATGACCCCATCTTTTTACCCAAACCAAAAGTCCCAAAAATCTTCTTTTTAATCGGTACCCCCCCGATGTTGCGTTACCAGTCGTTGTTTTTTTGTGCCCATTTTCTTTTTTCCACCCCCCACGGTTTAGCTCCATACTTTGTCGTTTCCCTTAGGTTTTCAAGGGCACATGGGCTCACCCCCTTTGGAGACAGAGCCGAAACACAGTTCCAAGTGTTTACTCGCTTTCCGTTTTTTTTAGAAGCCCAACGTTTTTTTTTTTGGTTTTTCCTTCCCGTCTTTTAACACCTTAATATTATCCAAGTCCAAAGAGCCGCGGTACTCTTGGCTCTCAATATCCTCCCAGCCCCAGCACCTTTCCTCACCTCCTCCACCCCCCTTACTCCCCACCCCCCCCCCTCACCCCCCCTTCTCTACCCACACCCCCACCACCTGTTCTCCTCCCCTTCATCGTCCTATATCCCTCGCACCTCCCCTCCCCCCCCCCCCTCCTTACACTTATCGCCACTCCCCTCTCTTCCCCTAACATTCCCCCCCCCCCCCCTTTCCCAGCCCCCACTTACATCCCCCTCCCATGCCCCTATTTCTATCTTCCCCTACCAGCGCCCTTCCCCCGCTTATTCCCCTTCAGCCTACTACCTCTCCATACTTCCCGCCTCCTCCCTCCTCCTCCCACTCCCTTACTCCTTTTCCGCCACCCCTCCCCCCCTCCACCCTCTTTCCCCCACCTCCCCTCTCTCTCCCATTCTCCGCTCACACCCCCACTCAGTCTAATTCCTCCACGCCCTCCCCTCTCCACCTTCCAAACTTCCCTTTCCTCCGCTTCCTCCTGTTGCTTTCTTTTCCCCCTTAATTTTTCCCTGCAATATGGGTTTGATTTTTTTTTTTTCGGTCCTATTACCCCCAACCTGATCAAGGCACTCTCTTTTTCCTTTTCGGGGGCTTTTTGGGTTGTATTATGTTGACCCTTCCTTTTCTTCTTCTCCCTTCTTAGTCCTTCTACAAGAACTGGCACAGGCCCTTTCTTATTTCCTTCCCCAACCACCACGGAATTCGTGTTTTTTTTTTTTCCCCCCCACTTGACCCACTCCCCCCTTTCCCCCCTTTACCCCCAAGATCTGCCCCCACACCCCCTCGTCCCCTTGAAAACAATGTTTTCCTTCTTCCTTGCCCCCCCCCCCGTGAAAACGAAGTAAAAGTGGTCCAATTTCCTCCCCCCCTTTTCTTCCCTTCGAGGATTTGTTGGTCGTTTTCCCACCTTGTTAACACGGGTCCTCTGGACTGTCCACCACCCCACGAATTTTTCTGCACAAGCGGGTGTCATTCAGTGGACCCCCCCAGCCCCATCCACTCACTTTTTTGCCCGTTTACCCGTTGCCACCCCCAAGGCCCCTCTCTTTTGCCCCCCCCAACAACTGCAACAGTGTTCCTGTGCGACCTCCCCCCACAGTTCCCCCTCCAGACTTCCCTCTTTGTGCCCAGAAATTCTCCTGGCCCTTCCTTTTTTTCTCAAAAAGTGTCCTCCCACCGGTTCTACGATTCATTCCTCCACCATTTTCCTTAGCCTTACTCTCTTTCCCCAACTTAGGTGTTGTTTGTGTCTCTAGATTTGGCTTGATGTTCTGTTTTTTCGTCCCTTTCTCTTGAGTTCAACCTTTTCGGGGACCTTTTGTGCTGCCCCTGATGGGCATTATTATTCCTGCCCCCCCTTGAAGAACTTCTTGGGGCTTCGTCTTTTTTTTGTTCAACCTTTTTTGCTTTTTTGAATCCCCCACCTTTTTGCTTTGCAAAACAAGGTTCTTTTGCCCCCGTTTTATTTGTGTACCACCCCCCTTTCGTCTTCCCCCCCCCCACCGCTCAGGCGTCCCCCCCCCTGTGGAGGACACTTTCCTTTTTGGTTTTGGATCTCCATTTTTAACCCAATTTTCGCCCCCCTCCCTGTCTTTCCGTTTTCCCCCCTACTTTCTTTCCCCTTCTCCGCCCCCCTTTGTATCGCCGATTGCGCCAGAACTTTTTTTAAGTACACCTTTTTTTAATGCTTTTTTTTTGTACCAAGGGGAGGCTTTTCCATGGTGGGCGACGTCCCCCCTCCTGTTGCCCGTCGCTTCTCGGCACGTGACTTCTTGTTTTCTTTAGCCCTGCCTTAATTGACACCCGAGGGAGAAGTCGTTGGTCCAGAGGATCCCGCCCCCCACACACTTCCCTCTGTCTGTTTCCTTTTTTCCCCTGTTTCTGTTTCAATCCCTTCCACCCCCACCCCAAATTTCCCAAACCCCGTTGGAAAAAATTAAGTGAAAACGCTTGCGTTGGACTCACCCCTTTTTTCTACGATTTACACCCCCCACAATCTCACCACCCAAATTGCCTTTTCTTTCCCTTCGCCTTTTCGAAATTTCCCTTCGTTTCAGAGGTTTTTCCCTTTGTCCCCCCCCTTTTTTCTCCTTGGGACTTGACTAGCCAGTTTTTTCCCCAGCACCTTTTTTGCGCTGCGCCTCCTTTTTAAAGAGGACCCATATGTTTTCGATGTTTTGACGACTTCGACTTTTTTTACCTTTTTCCCAGTTTTTTTCCTCCCAGGCTTCGCTTCTTTCCCCTGGTCACCCCCCTCCAACACCTTCTTTCTTGTTTTTCCCACTATTTCTCTCTTTACCTTTCCCCCCCCTGTTCCTTTTTTTTTGGTGGGGTGACAGCCCTTCGCGAGGACGTTTCCCCCCGACCCACATTAGCCTGAAGGCATGACTTCTATCCCATTTTCTTGCCCTGTTTCATTGCCCTCTCCCCCCCACCCCCTTTCAGGTCACGCCCTCTACGAAGAAGGCCCCCTTCCCGCCCCCCTTTTGGTTGGGGTCTGAGGTGGAGTATTTTCATGTGCTTTTCTCGCCACTTTTCGCGGGGGACCCCCTTGATTAACCCCCTTGTTTTCAGGTGTAGCCGTTTCCCTCCAAACGTGACCCACCCAACGTTGTTTTTTTTCTCGTGTCCCTACCCCCACCTGACTTTGCCCCCGTTTGAGTTTCCTCTGATTCCCCCCTTTTACCTGAATTCACCAGCTCCTTTTTCCTCAGTTTTTTTTTACCCTTAGCATTCCCTCTTTTTTTTGTTTCCGATCTCAAAAACGTGTCCTGGCGTTCGGTCTGCACTAGTTCCCCCTGTTCATTTGTCGGACTTTCCCCTGAATCACGTGAATTTTGATGGCTACGTCTTGTACTTTGAAGGGTGCTTTTTCTTCCCCTGCAGTACTGTCCTCCCCCCCTCAGTCAACTTCATGCTGACCCTTTTGCCTCAGATCACTGCTCCCCGGACCCCTTTTCTTGCTGTTTCCTTTTTCGGACCCAACCCCCCCCCCTTTCACGAAGAAGTCCTTTTTTTTTGCCCCTCCCCACAGAATTGATTGGACACCTTATTTTGGTTTCATTCCCGAGTCCCTCCTCGTGGGATTCCCCCTCCATTCTTTTTTGAGTTTTCCCCCCTGCCCCCGTTTCCTTTTCTCATCCCCCCCTGGCCTTGTATTTTTTTTCTTTTGTCTTTTTGTCTTTTGTTGTATGTACCTTGTTTTTTTTCAGTAGTTATTTGTTTCTCTTTTTGTTTTGGGTGTACGTCCCCCCCCAACCGTTTTCAGGAATTTTTTTATTTTTTACTTTTTCCCGCTGGTACAAAAGTCTACTTCCCAAGCAAAAGAACAACAGGTAAAGATCGTTTTGTTGATAGGCCGTTGCATTATCCGTTTCGTTTGACTTCCCCGTTGGTGTTGCTTAAGTTTCCCTCCTGAGGTGCTTCGCCCTTCAACATTGACGGTGGCGTATCCCCTGATTTTTTTTATGCCTTCGTCCGATATGGTTTAAAAGATGAAATCTCTTGACTTTGGTCACAGACTGTCCTATCTTCCCGTTTAACCTTTTTCAATTGCGTTTTTCTTTTCGCGTTTGCATTTCTTATGTGACCCCCCAAGAGTCCTGCGTTCTTTCCCAAAAAACAGGCTTACCTCTTTTTTCTGTGATAATGGTGCGTGTTGTTATTTTCTCCAACCCCTTTTTTGCCCTTGTCCTGTCACCCCTCCGTGGTTCTCTTCCCCTTTTGAAAGAGAATAGCTCCAAACCTCGCTTGAATTTCCGGATTTTGGTTAATCATATTTCGGTGACTCACCCTTTCAATGAGATCGGTGCTTCTGAGATAGTAAGAAAACACTCTTCTATCTAATCCCATAGGTTTTTTTGGTTTATTATGATCGAGATGTGCGTGCATGGCCCTTTCCCACGCAAATCCACCCCCCCGATAGACCACTTCCCCTAAAAGTAGTCCCCTCACCCACCACTTCACAAATCATTCCTTCACACCCCCAGCCTGATGGCCGCCCGCGATTGTTTAGTGGTGTTTTTCATCCTGCATCTTCCCCACACCCCCCCATAGTTCTGTCAATGTTCCCCCTCTGACCGACCAGCCCCGCCCTATTAGCACTCCCTCGAAACCCCGCTACCCCCACAAAGTGAGAGTCAGTTTCTTTTCGTGAGCAAAAATACACCGCCGTTGCACCTTCTCCCATGGGAAAGGTTTGTTCAAAGATGGTTGGCTTGCCCCCTGTCCCCGTGCCCTCTT
>Ga0179593_1357430_pt1 | contig 15534 bp, 17 predicted proteins | sample CZODoug2_1_08_16_FD_185931 | JGI IMG/M metagenome (GOLD analysis project Ga0179593, IMG submission 185931) | Vadose zone soil fungal communities from Angelo Coast Range Reserve, California, USA - CZODoug2_1_08_16fungal (PacBio error correction) | ecosystem: Environmental > Terrestrial > Soil >... | reverse complement strand
TTAGTTCCGAACATTCTAAAATAAGAATTCGTAGGAATTTCCCCTACCTTGTCCCTCTCTTCAACATCCCAATTGTACAACCCCTTTCTGTGTTTGCCCATGAGCCCCCTTCCCTTTCATCTTTGATAGACTTAGTTTTCGTTTTCATTACGTCTTTCTATGGAATACAAGGTTTCCCAATCTTCTTCTTTCTCTTTAACCCCCAATCGTGGTTAAATTCAAGTTTTTTTTTTCTCCCCTTTTCCTAGAGCGATGTCGTTACTCCCTTGATCTTGTTCCAGCAAATTGCTTTTCTTTGAATGTTTCTCGTTATTCTCTTTTTAGGCTTTTGTACAGGGAGGGCCACCCATGTTCCCTCTTTTCCTCCCCCGGCTTTGCAGTGACCGTTCCTCCCTTCCTTCTGGAGAAAGAGGGTCTTATAGTCGGGCTTTTTCTTTCCCCCCCCCCCCCGTTTTCAACTCGACCGGATTATCATTGCAAAGTTCGTACCACGTAAGGATGTGAGTTTTTCTCCATTTTTTTCTTCCCTTGTGGCCCCACCTCTACCTTCCCCTGCCAGTAGACAGCCCCCCCCCCCTTCTTACTTTGGTTATCTTAATTTAACGACTCGCTGTTCGGAAAGTGATTTTCCCACATCCTTGGGGCAGGTTGCGTTTCTTAACCCCCTTCGAGTTTTTGCACCCTTCCAAGGCACTTCCTTCGGTGTTATCGCCTAAATTGTGCCCGTTCATGTCCCCGGACCCAGTCTCCCAGTTTCCCCGTCCCCCCCCGATCTAATTCTCTTCCTTTCGGTGGCCTTCTTTGTTGGGCCATGATCACTCCTCCAATGCTTTAACTTTCTCCCCGTTTGTTTTTTCCTCTTTTCTTTCCCAGCGTGCTAGCACCAACAGTCCCACCCCTCATCTCGTTACTGCAAACGTTCCTACCTTTCAGCCTCTTTTTTAGTGCAACAATAAGGACTCTCCCCCCCTTTCGGTTACTGTGGATGGCCCCTTCTCTCCCCATGAGTCCTTGAATATTCGTTGACGTCTCTTCTCCCGTTTTTCTATGTGGAAGCTTTTTTTTTGTTATGTCCACGCCGCCTGTCGCCTTCCCCTCCCTTTCTCCCCCCCCCCTTGTTTATCCCTAAACTCTTCTTCCCTCCCCCCCCCCTTCACTCCCACCTTCTGGGTACCAACGTTTTTATGTTTTTCAGAGGCCTTGCCAACTCTTCCCCTTCCCTTTCCATTACCGATATTTTTGTCCTCCGAAACACTATTTTCCCGCCGTGTTGCCCACCCACCCCTCCCCTCCTGTTAATCCACTTGTTCGCCCAAAATCCCCCCTTTCCCGGCCCTTGCCCCACAAACCACTCTCAATACAAAATACTGAACCCACCACCCCCCCCTTCCCCGTGAGCCAACACACCCCACAACCCACCCCACACCCCCCAAAACCCCCCTTGTCCTCCCGTTTTCAATGCTTCAGTGCGGACCACGACCCCTCACGGCTCTAGCCCCTTTTTTTACTTGCCACTTTTGCTCCTCTTTCTTAGCCTATTTTCGCGCTACGAAGCCCCTTCGTCGCTATCTCTCGTCTTCTCCACACCTACGGCAGCCACTCTCTTCCCTTCGGCAAATCTTTCCTGTTTTTTTTTCCCCCCCCTTCTCCAAATAATTCGAGGGGGGAGGAGTTTCGGCAATTTCCCTTCTTTTCCTCCGTTGTTTACTCTTTCCTCTGACCAATGTGATCAAAACCCTTTTTGTTGCTAGACATTTTCTTCCCCTTTCAAAGTCGTTCAGTTCGTTCAAAGTATCATAGTCTTTAGTCCTTTTCTTCTGTTCCTTTTCCATCCGCATTAGGCCTTGAAATCCTCTCTTCCCCCTTCCAGATAAGTTTTCTTTCAGATTCTTTTTTCCCCCACTCTGCCGACCAACGAGATAGCGATTCCCCAGGGATTTTTTTTTTCCTATCCTCTCCCCTACCGTAGGGGGTTTCTGGCCCGTTATGTGTTCCTCCCACCCTCCGGCTTGACAGTTCTCTACCTCCGACCTACTTATACGCCTTTTCCATTAATTTTTCATGTCCTTTTTTCCCCGTCCACCTTGCCCCTTGTCTTTTCGCCCTTATCTGAATAATTTTTCCCGATTCTCTTTTTGTCTAGCGCCTCTCGCCCGGGAGCAGTGTCTACTGGTGTCCCTTTCAGTCCCTTTTTTCTCCGTATTAAACCACTGCCGAAGCATATTCGCATACTCCCGTTACCCCCTTCTCTCCCCTATTACTTCAGTTTCATCCTTCTTCTCCTGATCTAGTTATGAAGCTTCTAGACATCCGAAGATTCTGCCATGTGGACTGTCTTTATGTTCTCTTCACATTTCCCCCCCTTCGATGACGTTCCCTATCCAAAATGATCGTTCCGTTTAGGATGAAATTGGGCTCACCTCCCCCCTCTTGTTCACTTTGTTTATTGTGTTCGGCCCTAAGTTCACCTGATTCTTGTGTTTCGCCCACATTTACGTTCTTCAGGCCCCCTTTTCCGATTGCCCCCCTCGTTCCTTTCTATTCCTGTTTTCACAATTACTGGATTATCGTCCTTTCCTTCTGGTCCTCCCCCATTTAAGACCTCCATTTTTGTTAAAGCAAAGCATGCTCCCACGTTGCGCGGTTCCCTGCAAGCCCCTCTTCCCATAGGGCACGAATTCCCAGGTTTTTCACCGTTGTTTCATCCCCATTCGCGCCTCTTTCCATCAATTTCTTCGCGGCACGTCCCACCTCCCCAGTTACCCTTGCCTTAGATATTCTGCGACTTATACTTGTTGAACCCCCTCCGTCCATTCCTGACCCATACCCCCCCCCATCTCGTCGGTTCGTGATTCTTTTCCCCCCGCCCCCCCTATCATATCTTTCCTTCGTTGTTTTTTTCTCTCTCAGTTTTGTGTCGCGCAACCCCCTACATATCTTTCTTTTCCCCCCCCCTTTCTTGATATTGGTCACCATAGCTTTTACGTCGTCCCCCTCTAACCTGATTTTCACTTTTCCCTGTTTTCCTCCCTTTTCCCTTTTTTCCATGTGTTTTCCTCCTTTGTCTCGAAAAGGTGGAGGTTCCCGACAGCTTCTTATTTTTTGGGACCTTCTTTTCTCCCATTTTCAGCTTGGCTGGCGGCGGTTTTTAACTTTTTTTTTCCTGGTGACTTTTTTTTCTTGGTCTCGTGCGCCACCCGTTGTCTTTGTCTTTGGTCCCCCCTTCCTGTTTTACCCGTTGAGATATTGCGTAACATTTTTGCCCTGACACCGCCCCGTAAAATGGCGTTTTGAACCTGGAACGAAACTACACCCTCCTTTTTTGCCCCTCGTCTCCGATCCGGTTTACCGATTGGCTTTAGGCCAGGCCTTCTAATGTCCCTCTTCGCTCCTTTTTCTAGACGCTCCCCATGAGTTTTGTTAAATGGATCGTCCCTTTCCAGTACTTTGGTATCACTTTGCCCATGCATTCCCTGCCGGATTGTGTTCTTCCCTTTTCGAGTTCGCTGGTTCCCCCCCCGGCCCCCTTGCGTGTGTCCGTCTCCATGAGGATTGACACTACCTCCCCCTGTCTTCCCTTTGTTTCTTTCCCCCAATTGGTTGCTTTACATACTTTTTGATGGGTCCTTCCTCCCGTTGGTTAGACGCTAACGAGGATTCTTCGCCCCCTTCGGCCTCTTCCCCCCCCTCTGGCGGTCTTCCTTATACCACGGACGATCCCCTCTGCAGAATTATTCAGAACTGGCTGTCTATCTGAAGGACCCCTTTTTGGTCCCCCACTAGTCTCAGACATCATTACTCCCTCTTCCCTTGAACCCCCCTCTTCTCTCTTCCTGCTTCCTCTTTGCATTAGTGATGAGCATAGGCTATTCTCCCCCCCTTTCCCCCTCCCCCCGCCCCGCTTGCCTTCTTTTAGGATATATGAAAACTCCTTTGTGTCTTCGATGGTCTCTAGTTCTTGAGTTCTTTGATTTGCTTCGGTGTGTGCTAGTCCCGAAGCCTCCCTTATACCCTCAATGTGTTTGTTCCCGCGGGTTGTCCAGCTTCTTTAGATGAGAGCGGCATTCCATGGTTACGGGCTCATATGAGTCGAGACCATGTGATGTGTCCATGGAATATTCCCCGTCTTTTTTACCGCCCCTGCCCCCCTCCCCCCCTTAATCCGCCGTCTTCCCCCCAAACTATGACCCACTTTCTTTTCGAGTCCCTAGACTTTTGTTCCCCAACAGAGTGCACACCGCGAGTCTCCTCTTCTTCTCCTGATCATCATCCTTCCGCCCCCTTCTGACCCCTACTCTTGTATGGCAGTTCTCCTGAATCTTCCCAGAGTGAGTTTGGTTTCCGCTGTGCTGGGTGAAATTTACTCCCCATTTTCCCTTGATTTTACGCGCCATCAGAGCGTTGGTCGAGCCTTTGGTCTTTCTGCTTTTGCGAGTTCTCATTACTCTTTTCCCCTCCTGGTTTGGCGGCGTAATGCCTTCACTTTGTTTAATGGTCGGTGTCCTTTGCGTTTGTCGTTTTAGTCCGCCACTTGACGATATTTGTGTTTACTAGTCTGACCCCCCCACTTCCCTGTATTTTTTCCTTTTTTATCCCCCCTTTTGTTGGTGGCGGCATTTAGTTACCCTTTTGGGATGGCGTCTGGGGTTTTTGGCCCACAGCCCCCCCGAGTTTCATCTGATGACTTTCCTTCCGGCTTGAGTCAATCCTTTTGATTAGGAACCTCCTTCAAAAAATCTGTCCTGGAAACTTTCTCCTTTACGGTTTTGCCATGCATTCACACTCCCTTTGTTTTTTGTTTGCTTTAAGACACCCCTCCCCCCGGTCTGGATTTCCGGTACCCGAGCTTGGAGGGGATTTTTTGAGAGGCACCTTTTTTTGGCTATATCACGTGGACTCGTTCTCTGAGACGAAGCCCGGCTCCCAACCCTTTCCGGAATTGGAGGCTTCTAACGCCTTCCAATTCGTCAAACCGAAACGGGGCCGAATTCTCCTACTACTTTTTCTGTCCTGGTGTTTTCAAGTCCTCTATCCACCTGGAGGAAGCTCTTTTTTGTCCGCCAGCACCGTGGACTGACTTGCTGCTTTCTGCCCCTTTCAACCTGATTATGTTTTCTTTGCGCTAGCCTCTTGTTTTTTTTTTTAGCAAACGGCTAGAAAAACGCCCTTTCACCCCCTTTCTTTCGTTTGATTGTTCCTTGTTCTCCCCCAGAACTCCGTCCACCCCTCAATATCGCCTTGTGTGGCAACGGATTTCGTTTTTTTTATCCTTTGGTACTGGGCATGAGATTTGGACCCCGTCCTGGCTCCTCCGACGACTCCCGGTCGGGTTTTCCCCTCCCCTCTTTTTTTTCGAGACCAGCACACAGTCCACCAAGCGATTGGGAAATTTGCCGAAACAGCGAGGATTCCAGTCATGGATACCCCCTTCCAGTCCTCCTTTTTTGGTGTGCACTTCCAGCTTGGTTTTGGAACTCGGTTTGTCACCCTTTGCCCCAAACGCGTCCGAAACCGCTCAAATCCGGAGAAGACCTTTTTCTTACGTTTTTTGTGCAATGCTAAGTTGCTTTCGTTTACCGGGGTACGGTCCTTTTTCACGCCCTCCCGCCCGTTGTTTTTGTTTTTTATTTTTTCTGTTTAGGTACCTGATTTTTAACTCCCCTGTCTGACCTAATGATACTCCAGTGTTTCTTTCCCCGCGGTCCCCCTTGTAAGCCATTCCCCCTTTTTGTCATACCGCCCGTATATTTTCCCCTTTTTGCACCGGCCACAGCAAGCCCTCAATCTCCGCGGCCCACACAGTTCCCCGAAAGCACCTTTTTTCTTTGCACCCTCTCCCGCATTGATGTTTCACGAAGCGCCCAGCCGCTTAGAAGTTCTCACTGAAACTTGGTCGTTCTTCGCCCACCTCGTATTTTTGGCCCACACCCCTACCTCGCGTCCTTTTGCACAGGAGCTGCAGTTTTTATGTGTTATTCCTTATCTCCCTTTGACTTTTTTTTCCCCCGATCCCACGAATTTCGCCCAAAGTAGATGGAACAAGAATTTTTTCTCTTCCGCCCACCAAGATCTTTTTAAAACGTGTGGTTTTTCCCCAAGTCTCTGTTTGACACAGTTTTTTGATTTTCCCTTCCTTATTACAACTTTGAGTGCTTTAGAAGGTTTTTTTTCTTATCTCTTTTTCTCCTCTTTTTTCGGTTTAGATTGAAGAGGAGCAAGTAGTCTCTCAACCGCCCGCGTGGTGCACTCCCGACGGGCTGAATCTTGTATAGTAAACGCAACAACTGGGGTGCATCCCAATTGTCTTTCCCACATCTTTCTTTGTTCCCTTCGTACATCTTTTTTTTTTTCGACCCCCTTGGTTCGAGGAAACGGGGTCTGCTGGCTACCAAAGTTCCAACATTTGACTCCATTTTTCTGTACCGGATTTAGGCTGTCCCACACCCTCGGTTTGAAATTGTGTGAAAGCCTACTGGAGTAGTGAGCCAATTTTCTCTTCCTTCCTGCTTCCCTCGTACCCTCCATTTTTGAGAACCCCGAGTCCCCTCACCCACTTGCTCTTAACTTTTGCGTCGTTATCGATTTAGTTTTTGCGTGTAAGGTCTGTGACCCCCCCTGTCACTCTTCGTTTGACAGTCGTCCAGCGCGACCCTGTTTTTTTCTAGGGTATCAATTTCTTTCGACACTAGAGGTTCATCAGTCTGTCTTCTTTCTGACCTTTCCCCGACGTTCACCTCTTGATCGCACCCCAATGTAAGACCAAGTGTTTCCTCCTTCTTTGGTCGACTCTTTGTTCTCTAGGTGTCTCATTGCTTGTGTCCCTCATAACTGACTTCACCCCGCGATCCGGAAATTCCGCACGGGAGCCACCCCCCCCCAACCAACTTGTTCCTTTGTTGTTCTTTCCTGTTCCTTGTCCCTACTTCCAGATATTTGTTATGTAAACTTCTCCCCCCTCGCGTGGGTCCTGTTTTGCGTTTATTGTCACAATGTGAGTTCCCCCCTTCCAGACTGACCTTTCTTTTGATTTTAGACAGTTTCCCGGTCTCCCCCCCCCCCTTCTTTTCTCACCATGTTCCCCGGTTAACCCAGATTTTTTTATTTCCCCCCCCCACCAACTTTTGCTACGTGCCATGCTGATTCTTTCATAAGTGGTTTGTCGTCCTTTTCAGTAAATCACTCACCCGCCTCCTCCCGTTTGTCAGGATTGGTTGGCGGTTGTCCTTGTCTAGCCCCCCCCCTCGACCCAAAGATCATCTCGTTTCTGCATAACTTCAGCAAGTTTTTCGCATCACTTTTCTAGTCGTATGTCCAAACCAGTTATTAATCCATTTCGGTCCTCTCTTTTCCCCTCAACCTGTCCCTTTTACACCCCCCCCCCCCCCCCCCGGCGTATCTGACTGGGTTCTGTTCATGTTTAAGCGGAAGTGGATGAAACTGCCTCCCAATTGTCTGCCGTTGCTCCGCGCCTCCGCTATCGCTGAGTCGACCCCCCCCGCTTTCTCTTCCACCTAAGACATCCAATGCTCGTGGCTCCCCAAACTATGTTGCGTTTTTTTCTTTTTCCCTGACTGATTTTGACCTCTGCCCCCACGCCCCCTTCCCCCTTTCACGTCTGGACAGATAAGGTTTTAGGTTCCCCCAGTCACAAACTATTTTTTCCCGCGAGACGTTGCTGCGGCCACACTCCCTTCCCCTGAATTTTCATCACCAATTGTGTGCCACCACCCGTGTCATCCCGCCCCCTGCGACCCCCCTGTCTTCCCCGACAAGCCCCGCCCTCGCATTATGTCCCTTCCCCCCCCTTCCTTTCAATTTTCCTCCCGCGTTTTCTCGTCTTGCGTGATTCTGTGAACGCCCTACACCTTAACTGTGACTTCTACAGTCGTTTTAAATTTATGATCACTCCCTCGTCCTCCCCACCTGCAGCACTCCGTGTAACTCTCCCCCCCCTTTAGATCTTTCGTCGCGTACAACACACGCAGATTTTTTCCTTCACCCAGCAGCCACTCCCACCTCTCGGGAACCCCCTTCCGGCACTCGCCCAATAGCACGTAACCCTCATGGTGTTTCGGTTTTTTCTGCCTCCTCAGCTTCCTTCTTTTTCAATCAGTTGCCACAAACTTTCGTGACGCCTTTTTTTTTCATGTTTTTGAAGTACATGCGTTAGTTCTTCCCATTTTCCCTTAGATTTTCATCCCGTTTCGGACATTGCCCCCAAGTCACCATGCGCCCTCTTCCCTTCAATCTTCTTTTTTCCGCAGTCCCAGCGTTCTTACTTTTTAATCTATTTTGATACCACACTCTCCCTGCCAGACAAACAGAGAGTAGGTTGTCCCGCCTTTTATCCCTTGCACTGGTCCTCGCTCCCTCAGGTTGTTTTGGCCAGGTTTCCCGCAGCCACCTTAAACCACAGACGCTACCCCTTTCTGTCCACCTAGTCTTCTTCCTTGGCCCGTTTTTCCTTCTGCTTCCTTTCGACCGGTACTATGTTCCCCACTTTTCTTCTCGTATCTGACTTCATTCGTCCACTACTGTCTCCGTTAGTGGAGACCTATTCCTACCGCTCCTGTGGCAGAACGACGGCTCCATGGTTGATTTCGTCCTCCCTCTGTCGGTGTAGTCCTCTCAACCCTTCTTCTGACCCTTCCTCTATGTAAATGTTATCCCAATGCCGCGACATCCTCTTTATCGGTACCTAATGAATGACCTCTGAATAGCCGATGTCCTCTTCCCTATACCTCCTCTTAGTCGCGCCATTTCTGTCCCGACCTTTTTTCATTCTTGTTCCTGCCGGCACGAAAGTTTTCGGCGCGTAGCCACACACCCTTCGAATTCTATTGAGACAGTTTGCTTCTTCCCTCCTTTTGCTTCCTTTCGTTTTTTGGCCACGCCACCCCCTTTTTTAGCCTCCGCTGCCACGGCCAGGCGTGTGAGTGCCTACTTTCATTGTGACGCAGATGCCATGTTACTCCCCCCTTCTGTAGTTTTTACAATCAGCTGTTTTTCACCCTCTTCTCCCCATTCATAGTTTACCCCCCCAATTGCTTCCCCGTTGTACTGTTCCTAGTCCCCCCTCTTGACCATGGGCTACGCGACGGTCGAACAATTGCTTCTTTCCTCACATTTTTCGCGACCCACCGGAGTGCCCGCCCCATTGTTTCCCCTTTTCTTCATGCCATCTTCCCACTTTATAAGTACTGACGAGCTCGTCCCCAACGTCCATAACTTGTCCCCCCTCCCATCAGGTAGGTTTTCGCGTTCGCGACCATCTCTCTCTTTATAAGAAGGTTTGTTGTTGCTGAGATATTTTGTCTCTCTTCTACAACCGACATCTCTTTCTTTGGACCCTCTTCTTTCTTAGTTTCCACCATATCAGGGTTTTTTCCTTAGCAGCACCTAGGTCCTGGGCTTATCTGGCACTTTTTCCCCCTCAAGATGTTTTAAGGTTATTTGGGCCCTTTTTCGCGAATTTTCTTATGTTCCCCCCCCGTTTGAAAGATTTCTGTTTTTACCCGTTTTCTCCTAGATTTGCAGCTTGTTCTCTTGAGGCCTTCCCGTTGCTTCCCTTTCCCTATCCCTATTTTTTTTTTAATTCCTTTGACGTTTCGTTGTCTGAGTTTTCTGTGCCCCGACCGTTTCAATGCTTCTTTGCTCTCCCCCCGCCGTTTTAACCTCTGAATATATCAATTTTAACACATTTGCACTCGGACCCTGCATTGAGTTGCCCTGTGTCCACGACAACTTACTTTTTTCTCCCTTTAGCTCAGACCCGATACTTTGCCAGATTTTTTTTTCTCCAGCGCCGGTTGTCTTTTCACCGACCATCATCTCTTTGCGATCGTGTTCGATCTGGATATCTGACCCTATCCTCCGGCTTGCAATGCCCCCCCTCCATTTCCAGACATGGTAGTTAGACTAGTTCTTCGTTTTCGACTTCCCCTCTTCTTTTACTCGCATTGCTGCGCCCATGAGTGAGATAGCATATCCGATGATTCTTTGTTTGTGTCCGTGCCACTATTGCGTTTCCCACTTCGTTTTTCCGGCGAGTCGTGTTGTTGAGACTCTTACATGACATTGGATGCCCAACTCCCCATTCGATATTTTTCGACGTAGCGTTTTGAGGCCTGGCTATCCCCTTACTCCCCCTGATCACATCGGACACTGAGTTTTGATCTTTCCCTCCCTGTCGATCATTATTGACCTTTTTTGTTGGTAAAATTTGTGACTTCCGGGGGACCTTCCATTCCTATGTACCGCCACTTGCCTCCCCAATCTATTCCCCTGTCTTTTTTTCTTCTCGGGCCTTGCAGTCTTTTATTTTCCTTTCTTGACCATTGCCAATCACACCACTTTTCTCTCGTTCGTTGGGAATATCCGGAAACTCACCTGTGTCGTATTCTCCTCTGTACTTCTTGAACCTTGTTTCCCTTTGTGATCTTTTTTTTTTTTCAGACAGAGCTTTTCCCCTGACCACTCCCTTCGTATTGGTGCCCGGATTGGAATCATTTTTAGCTGCCGCCCTCGGCATCATTTGACATGGTCTGGGTTCGTCCCTTTTTTTCTCCACGAGGAAATTACTCTCCCCGTCTTGAATTGTATATACGTCTTCCTGTGAAACCAACATGACCCCCCCGATCTCTTTTTCATTATTTGGTGTGCCACTATGACTTTCCCTCATTCTCGAGGTTTTATTTGTCGGTCTCTCCCTTTCTTTCCCACCACCTCTCCTCTTTGCGTTGCATGGCAGTCCTATCTTTCTGTCCAGACTTTTCTATGGCCCCCTGCTGGCTTTTTCACATTGACCCCCGATTTAAGCGACCCCCCAACACTGTGGATGTCTTTTTTTTCTGACGGCTTCTTTTCCCTCTTTCGCCTTCTTCTCCCCATTTTCCGGACGAAGTCTATGTAGCGTGCCTTGAGTCGTCTTTTGAGTCACGCACTGAGCGCTTAGTCTTCCCGTGAGTCGAACTGACACTTCTTTGGTCTTTCTTTTACACATCTGTTGGCGTCATTCGTTACCCCGGTTGGGGCTTCATGGTGGTGCGCACAATCCAAATTTATTCCAGCGGAGTTGTTTGCTGGCATTCAAGTTCTTTTTTCGTGCCCGTGTGCACCCCTGGTTCTTTTCGGAGGAGGATGGGCCGCTCCTTTGCCCTTTGGCAGATTGCAATCGAGGTTCAATCCCCCTCCACGGCCATGATCTTTGGTTACTCTCATTGGATTTAAGGGATGGATCCAAGAAGATTGTTTAGGGGTACATCGAGCTGTTTCTCCTCCTGGGGCTCACCAGTTCCATTGACTTTCCCCGCCGGTACAACCCCCAAAGGATCCCCCACGAACGTGAAGAAGAGTCCTCTCTCTAATGCAGGGTTGCAGCATCGCCCCAATCTTTTTTGGTGGGTGGTTTTTTTTTGGTGGGGTTTTTTTTGTTTGATCATGCGCCCTAAGTTCTTGTGCATCCCTTCAGCACCATGGCTGCTGAAATTTTCTGCCGTTATTCCGTACCCCCGCTATTCCTTTTCTGTTTATAGACCTTTTTTTTCTAAGGCCCCCCTCCACCCTCCCTTCACCACCTTGCTGTTCTTTATTGAGGTATTGTTACATCCCCCTTTTTCCCCCAGTAACGGCCCCTCCCCCACCTCTGGAGATTGTCTAGCTTCTTTCTTTTGGCCATTTTTGACTTTTTGTGTCAATATAAATGGGGCACTCTACTGGCTATCCGCGACCTTTTATAGTTGATTCCTTGTACCTCCTTATTTGACTCTTGACCCCGCCCCCCTTCCCCCCCCACTCTCTTTGACCTTTTTCCTAAACTCTCGTGTTGACAGGAACGGATACCCCCGCAACTTCCTCCTTTTGTGGTCTTGTTCTATTCCTCTCTCTTTTTGACAAGAGTTTTTTGTGCACTTTTTGGCCCAAGCGTAGCACCAAGTCCAATCCCGGATGACCAAGCCGGTTTCTTTCTTCAAGTCTATAGTAGAGTGTCTGTTCCCTTTCTTTTTCATTCTTGGTATCAATCAAGCCCTTACTACTCTGATCCCCTGCTTTTCGCGGCCTTGTCCCCCGTCTTTCCTCCCGTCAGACTGTTCCGCCTCCTGTACCCCTGTTTGGTCCTTCCTCCCTCCCCTTCTCCGATCACTGCAACAGCTTCGACAGCAGGCTTGACTCTTTTCTCAAGAATTGCTGGTTAATCAGGAACCCCGCCTCTTCTCCCTCGACGTTCACTCCAAGCTGTCGTTTTCTTCCCACGATGTCTTTTTCAAACCCCGCGACTTGCATTCTTCTGATTTTTTTCCCTTTTTAGCTTTTTTCCACTCTTTGACTTCCCGAGCCCCCCCCCGTCAGATCCCCCTCACTGTAATGACACCATCCTTTTCTCCCCACTTCCCAAGAGATGTGTACTAAATTTCTTTTTCAATAATTTTCCCCCCCTGAGTGATTAGCTTCCTGTTTTTTACAACGTGTTATTTGCTAAGGGGCTTGCTCATCCTCTTACCCTTTGTTGAGTGTTCTCTCTGCGCCCAGAAACATCTCACAAGACCCTCGTGCCTGTGATCCTCCACCGCAAACTTTGTAAGCGTTATTCCCCCCAGTCCCACTGCTTTAGTTTGTTTTCCATTTTTCTCCCATCTCTTTGTCTCTGATTTTCCCCCTTGTGTGTGTTTTTCCCGATTCCAGGAGGTCTTTGCGCTCCCCCTATGCTTTTTTCATTGATCAGGATCTTTGCCTCATCTGCCTTTTTTTCAACAATCCATGTCGTGTGTAACCCTCCCTCCCAGCTTGGTCTGTCGACTTCTTTTTTTTTTTTTGCTTGCTTCGTTCCCCCCCCCTCGCTCCCCCTTTGATGCCCTTGAGTCCCCCCAGTAAAAGTGTCTCTGAAATGTGGCTCTTCTATCTCTGCGTTGTCCGGAGTGTACGGGACGTCCCCCCTGTTAATATTCTTCTTCCAGTTTCCTTATTTTGCTAAAGATAATCGGTTACAAGTCCTTCTCCCAGATTTTCTCACTATACGCTCTTGGCTTGATTAATTTCTCCCCCCAGTACCCCTTTTAAACTCTCCCGCTACCTAGCAATGGCACCAAGTCAGACACGTCTCCCACTTCTTGATATTTTTTTTTCGGGTTGTTCCATTTTGTCCCCCACTTCCTCCTTTACCATAAGTTTCCCATTTAGTCCCCCCCTTACCCCCATATCACCCACACGGATGCACTTTGATTAGTGGCCCTCCTTTCCTTTCCCTCCTTCACGCTGTTTCGTGCCCACCCCCCCCTTGATCCCCCAAAGAGTTTTTCATGGTGAGTTTGCCTCGCTCCACCATTCGCTTCTTTTTCCCCGCACCTACCATGATTCACTTCCTGAGGCTCTCCCCCCCAGTCCTCAGGCTTAACAGACGCCCTTTATTCCTGTCACGGATTCCCGTATGTTCAATCATTTTTTTCCTTGAACATAAGTTCTCCCATTTTTTTTTTTCCTTGGGGCCAGTTGTCCCTCACCCTCAATCACAACTGGACTCATCCCTTTTTCCGCTTTGGCGAGGCCGTTGTACCGCGTATCCTCCAAACCGACAACCCACACTTTCTCCTTCATCCTTTGGCCTGTTCACTTTAGAATCATCTCTTCTCCTGCCACTCCTTCATTTCTCATCTCGTTTGCTTGCCCCCAATTGCAAACCATTCCAATATTCGCAGGTTGATCCGTTATGATTAACGGGTTTTGGGTTTCTCATTTAAGCGGCGGGATTGTTAAACGCCGCCATGTCTCAGTTCACGAAGAGTATAGACTGCCTCTCATTGCTTACCATAACAACTCTTTTCTTTCCTCCCATCCGTCCAATGATCGTTTACCCCCCCATTTTGCCCGGGGCCGTGCTTTGTCTTTTTCCCCGCGAGATTTTCCCAATATTCCCCTGGAAAGGCTCATTTCCGATGACAGCTTCTATGTTTAATAAGACCAACCCCAAGACCGTGCCTCCCCCACCTCCCTCCTTTTCCTCAAACCTTTTGCTTCCACACCCCTTCCTCCCCCCACCGTTAACGGACATGCCCTCCAACCACCCTCCTCTTGATGCACTACCCCAACTACTGGCAATTGTCGCTTTAACCGGTACCTAGCCGTCTTGGTTTCTACTCTCCAACGTCCCTCTCCCTCTACATTTCGTCACTTCCCATTTCCTGCCCCGTTGGTGACCCACTTCCCTCGCTCTAAGAAGCGCCCCCGTTCCCGGTTCTGTAAATCAGGATGTTTCGTGTCTTTTTAAAAAAGCCGCATTCCCCCCCAACATTTCTTCGGGCACCCAGGATTCCTAGTGCCCCCGCCACACCATTTCGAGTTGGATTCTGTTTCTTTCAGTCAGTCTTCTCCTCGCCTTGCCTTTGACCTTTCATGTGCCAAAACTCTGAGATCCCCCGAAGCTGTTAATGTTGTGCATTTCCTTCCGGTAAGTTAGTTAAAATCTTTCGTAATCAGGTAGTCTTGCCCGCCCCCTTCCTTTCGGAGAACTCGCACTTTTTTCGTTATTCTTTAAGATCTTCTTTCTAACCCCCCCTCTTTCCCCTGCACCGAACCCCGTTGTACTCGCTCTGTCCCATTTTTTTCAGTTTTCTCTTCTCCGACCTCCTCTCTCTCTTTTGTTTCTTGGCAAGGTTTAGCAGGCTATCAAAGCCTGCCTGCCACGCTCCTATTCAACTACTGAATCGCCGTTTTCCTTCTTTAGTCCGGTACCGCTACTAAAATTTTCCAACTTTGTCCTCGCCCGAATGCTAATTTCCTTTTTCCCTCTTTTATAGTTCTCGGGATATCGACTCCCTTCCGCTATTGTGCTCCTAGTGAGAATTTTTTCTTTATGTTCTTTTTTTTTACCTCTCCCCCCCGACGGCCGCCGGCGTTTTTTTATGAACGCTCAATTTCAGCCGTCCCTGCCTCCCGCTTTATCTTGTCATCTTCTTTCCAGATGCGTCTCTGATCGCCTGGTTAGACATCTCCGATTTTTTCCATTTCTGACGCTTTTCTAGCTTCCCCCTAAGGTCTTCTTTTCAATTGAGATATTACCCTACCCCCAAAATGTCTCCGACTCTATGTAGGATTTAAGTTTGTGTGCTCATGCCCCCTTTTCCTGGATGTGCGCCGCTGCAACCACAAATTAGTGGTTGCACTTTCGCCATTGCAGGCTGTTTTGCCACAATGTCTCTTTCTATTCACTTTTTAAACCTTAATGATCGCCATACTCCAATTTTCCCGTCGTTTATGCCCCCATTTCATGAAACCTTTCACGCACCCCTGTCTTTCCTAGCGTTACCTCTCTAGACACCGCTTCTCCCCAGGTGGCCTAATCTCCTTTCGCCTACTTTCGGTTCCCTTTCGCGACATTAGTGCCATCCCCCTGCGTTCTTTCACCCTTTTCCCCATCCGTAACCCTTCACCATCTGGCGGCTAAGTCCTTTCAAATGATATGGTTTGCACCTCCAATAAGGCCCCCCCCCCCTTCCCACTGCTAATTTGCGGTTGTAGTTTGAGTTACACCCTTTTTTTCCT
>Ga0179593_1325653_pt1 | contig 15534 bp, 12 predicted proteins | sample CZODoug2_1_08_16_FD_185931 | JGI IMG/M metagenome (GOLD analysis project Ga0179593, IMG submission 185931) | Vadose zone soil fungal communities from Angelo Coast Range Reserve, California, USA - CZODoug2_1_08_16fungal (PacBio error correction) | ecosystem: Environmental > Terrestrial > Soil >... | reverse complement strand
TTGAATCGTTTGAATTTTGAACTCAAGGAGACCAATCGAGTGATCCCCCCCCTAAGCCATTCCGCGCCTGGCCGCGTCTGAATTCTCCGCACATCACCTTTTTGCATCGATCCATTTTCAAACGTCCCGACCCTTCAAAAAGAAAATACTGCCACATCTTTCCCCTTAGGCCTCACGACGAGTTTACCTCCTACCCCTTTCCCCGGCCCATGTCGGCATTCCCTATTCTCAAGGCCAGCCCGACTGAGGTGGAGGAAAGCTAGGTCGTTTGATCACTGGGACCTGGCCCAGTCTTCTGCTTTTTTCCCCCCTTTCAGTCCTTTTCTTCATGTTTATTTTTTTACTATCCAAAAAATTCCGTCCACCTCGGGGCCTTTTCTTTCCGTGCTTCCTTTCTCCAAGAGTATGTTGCATAGTAATAGTGTCTTAACCCAGCTCAGTTACCCCTCCATCTTGACACTCTTTGGGTTTCGAAACGACCCTTACTCTACACTTCACTCTTGTCCTTTCTCCGACCGTCATCTTTGCAGTCCTACCCACTACTAACTCCCTTTTTTGCGGTTCATCCCATCGTTTTCCACCATTGCTGCAAGTATTTTCCCTGAGCCTTTCCCTATAAAGGAGCCTAGTAGCGAAGTTCTTTCACCATCTCGGTTGTCAGTGCGACTCAACTCTGCATCCCCTGTTCTTTCCTTTTCCCGACGACTTCCCTTTCCCCCCCCCCCACGTCCTGAATCCGACGCATTCCTTCTTCTGTATCTGGACATCTTCTCGTCCTCTTTCCCGTCCGTCGCTCTTTTCTTCCCCCTATCTCTTTGGTATGCGGATTCCTCCCGAGTTTTAAAAGGGTACCTTGCCTTTTCATTTGCATCGCCGCCTTCTGCTGATATGTTGTCCCTCTCTATCCGACACTTCCTTCCACTTTTTTTCCCGAGTATGTTTTTGTGCCGTGTTGACCTCCGTGCGCCCTTTAGTCTTAACTCCCGCTCCCTTTGCGGTTTTTAAGCTTTTTCTTATTTTTAAGCGTCTCCCCTGGTTCAGGTTGACTTTAATCCTTTCAATGTTACCCCCATTGGTCCCCCGATTCCACTCTGTTTTTCCCCCCATGCGTCTGAATTAGCCCAGTCCAGGACTGTCACCTCGAGGGGGATGGGCGCAAATCGGATGGAAAGCTTTCCCTGCTCCTTTGCTTCATCCTCCCTTTCTTCTTTCCACGAAATCTCGATTGCCCACCGAGCAGGAGGAGGCCCTTTTGCGGCAAGGACCTTGGCTCTCTCAACCGGCTGGTCCCAATCGCTCGCTGATCCTTCTGTTCCCCTGCCTTTAAAAGATCAACTGTCCCCCTTCGAGGTATCTCCGCGACTGTCTTCTCGCGCCACCCGCTTTTTTTCCTCTATATCCGTGAGCTCTCAGGACTCCATTGTGGCCTGGCATTAGCCGCCTGCGCTCTCGGCTTTTAACTCCTACCTGCAGAGTACACGCAGCGTAAGCTGGCGGGCGCATCCCCGGCAACGATTCCTAATACTATCGACTGCCCCTGTCGCGTCCTTTTCGCTTCATGATGGTCGTCCCACTACCGCACTGCATGCTTTTTTCCTCGGGCCCTGATCATTATGTAGTCGCTGCAAAGTTTCTTCCCGGGCTGGTACGCATCCCCTTTGTAACAACCACCTGATACCGCAATCCTAGAACCAAGTAACACGTTTCTTTTTCGGAACGGATAAATCTTTTTCGCCGAATCTGTTCTCGATGTCTGTCCTTTTATTCGCGTAGGCTAGTTAAGCTGAAAGTCCATGAGGCTCAATCCTGGTGCTGCAGCTCCTTGTTTTCCTTTCTCTAATTGAATGGCCGTCGATCTCGAGCCTTGCAACATGCCTCTCCCTCTCACACATCTGAGGGGTTGGGAACCCAGCATCGATTTACAAACTAATTTCTAGCGCCACCTCATACTCAATTCTTGTGGACGGCCTCCAAATCTTCTCAGCCCTTAAAGCCCCAAGAAGAGCACCATGAAGGCCCCTCAGATAGCACATCTTTCTATTTTGCCCCTCATCAAGTTGTTGTCTTTGATCTCTGATTGCTCCCTCCTTCCATGCGGAGTTTTTTCTCTTTTTCTTCTCTTATTGTCCTCAGATATTGTTTAACTGTGGTCCAGACATTATTCTTTTCCTCCCCAATATTTTTTAGCTGTTGAATTGGACGCTCTTCTAGAGTATTTCAGAGGCAGAACAGTGGCCCAATCTCCGCTCGGGGTGACGTGAGACATGACCTCCACCGTAAAATCCTCTTATTGATCGCGAACATGCGCTCCTCCACCCTTGGAGGGCTAGCCGGCTCCTTTGAGCTTGGTCCCGCCGGTCCCGCGGGCCCCTGCCTCCTATTTCCATAGCCAGCCTTCCGCTTAACCAGAGTCAGGGCTGATTCACGTGCAGCGGCCGTAGCTTTCCCCATTTTAATTGGCTAGATGTGAGAGACAGAGTGTTGGGTTTTGGTTAGCGTCTTTCAAGTTTCCCCATTTGCGACGATAAGATTCGTACAGGTCAAGATTCGTCTAAAGAAGGATTAGGTCTCGTCCATGTTTCCCTGTCTCCCATCCGTCTTATCTCCCCTTCCCCCCGACTTCTCTTCGTAGTCATGCAGTAATAGCCCGACACAGGCTCATCCGGGACTTTCCCCCTGTTCCTTTTTTTGGTTCCCGATCGCTCCACTCTCGACGATATACATGTCCTCCTCCGCCACACGGGATCCCCTCCTCCCCTATCGTCGACCGCCCAACTCCCCCCTTTTCTGCGGAGATACAAGCCAGGCTCCCGAAAAGGTCCCAGTTCTACTTTCTCTGAGTGACTCCCTCGGGATTTTCTCTCGCTCAGTGACGTCCCCTTTTGATATAGAAGACACTGCTTAATCTGGCCTCTCCCTTGGCTATTTTCTAGATCTTTCGGTTCTCCCCTCGCTCTTTGCGTCTACTACAGACCCATTGAGAATGCCATGCCGGTAATAAGTATTCTAGTTGCCCTCCCTCGCTTACCCCCTTCGCCAGTTCATCCCTTTCTCGACCGGTCTTCCCGCCCCAATTGACAACCTTCCTCTCTTTTTGCAATCCCCCTCAATTGTCATGACGAGGTCCCTCCGCCCTTCACAAGGCGGTCTTCCGCCCCATCCACCTCATTGTCCGTGCGTTTTCCTCCCTCCGCGCCCCCCTCACACAACCTTGCGCGCGTTCATGCGCGCAATCCCGACCATTCATCGATGAGGGCGCTAGACTATTTCCAGTACTGAGCCTCCCTCTCCCGGCGTTTTTTCTGTTTTTTAGTCAAGGGTCCAGGACGTTCTTCCCCTTGGTGAGTTTTTCCCTCGTGTCCCGCCGATCCCCTCTGATCGTTTTCTAGAAAGGGATGATTACCGCGAACTTTGCGCGCCCGCATGATCCCTCTTTTCGCTTTTTGCCACTTTTGAAGCGGCTCATTTTGACCGTCCGAAGGAGACCTTTTTTCCGACTTCAATCCGCGCTTTTGCCTACGTGGTCGTCACTTCTAGAATTTCTTATAACCCTTAGTATTAGGCGGGACCCCCCCAACAGACGTACCGTCTATTGGATTCACCGCCCCCAAGCCGGCGTTTGCTATTACCTTTTCTGAGAGCAGATAAGCCTTCTTTGGCCAGACTTATGGCCTGCCCTTCCCCGACTCCCTTCCCTTATTTGACTGTGCGCGTACCGGACTGGTTTTCCCCCCACCCGGCAAAGTCTTTCAGCCATTCTCTTGATTCCTTTTTCCACCTCCACTCTACGAGATACTACCAATTTACCCTTCACGCGGGGGCAGATCGCCCGTCCCGCTGTCCTGGCTCCTTTTTTTTCCTTTCTGTTCCCTTCTCGCCTCCTCGGTCGCAACGCTTCTCTGTGCATTGTAAATTTATATCCCGCCCACCGCCTTCATTTTCTCCCCGTCTTTTTCCGTTCTCTCGATGCCTCCGGTCTTCACCTTCGTAGTAGGTAATCCTTCGGTTTCACTTTTTGCAGGCTATTCTGGGGTTTTCCTTGTCTTGACTTTTTCACGTCTCCTACTTTTCTTGCAGATCCTCGAAGCTTTCTCTTACGGGCTTCCAATTCTTTCGAACTCACTGTAATCGGTCTGTGGTCTTCCTTTTTGCGTTCTCACCAATTCCCCCCTATTTTCCCTCTTCTCTCTCTTCCTCCTTTGTTGGGTAGATTTGATTTTTCATCTCTCATTTTGATCACGCCCGTTCCCCGCTTCCCCTTATCCAGTGCTGCGCCCTACAGTTCCTCCTCCCCGCCCCCTGAACCGCCTTTCTTAATCCGTCGCAAAAACGGTACTGCACAAACAATTCCGCCCCCTTACCTCCCCCTATATCTTCCACAAGTTCCTTTATAAGCGCCCTGATACCCCCATACGAATTGTTACCAGTTCCTGCGGAAGCCCGAGGAGCATGGAACTGACACTTGATCAACACCCTTCTCCCTTGTGTTTGTTAGGAAGTCGTCTTTGACAATTGACGGCAGATATCTCCCTCTTTTGTTTCTTTTCTCTTTTATGTGTTTATTTCTTTTTTTTTTAATTCTCTCAGTTTAGACTTGCTGAAAACCTTCGCCAAACACCTTCTTAAACGTTTTTACCTCTCGATCCGTTGCCTTCCAGTCTAGCTTCTTTTTAGTAATCCACCCTCTTCAGTTTCTTCCAGGATCCTGTCTTTCCCCCTTTTCTTTTGATTTTTTTCCCTGCTGACCCCCGTCTCCGGAAGCCGACCCAATAATTTTCCGAGTATTCCCTCTTCGCCCCTGGTAACGGTCCCTCCTCGACTCGTACCCTACCCTCGTAATTTGGCGTCTCCATCGCTAGTTCCCGGCCGGAGTGTCATCACCTTCGCCGCATCGCACGGAGAGACTGATGACGCCTTTCTCCAACTTCGTGCCCCAATCATCGTTGAAGGTATGTCCCGTATACCTTATCTCCCAACCTGCCGATAGGGTCGGCGAAGACCTCTTTCCAGAGTTCCTTCACTTTAGACTCACTCCTTTAGCATCGGGTTTTTTCGCCTCATGGCGCGGCCACTTAGGGACTTGTTCCCCCTCTTTCCCCCTATCCCTCGTTGATCGTTTACACTCTATAACCCCCCTGCGATTTCGTACCGTGTGAGTACGGTCTTCTAGCTCGACATCTCAGTTTTCTGTCTGGTCCCTCTCTCTCTAATTCTCTTCACTTTTTTTTAGCTTCTCCCTCCTCATTGCCCGGCGTAGCGTGGTGAGGCCGTAGTAGGCAACACGGCCTTGAGTTTCAGCTTTCCGGGATCCTGCAATCCTATGACTCCCTTACCGAAGGCGGAAGATCTTCTTAACGACACGGTTACAGCCTATCCCAATTCCTTTTTCCACTTTCGTCCCCCCTCTAGCCCGACTGACCAATTTTGGCGTACGCTCTAGGTTGCTGCCCATAACTGGTAGACCGATGGTAACTTCGAAAGGACTGATTTTGAAATTCTGACGAGTGGACCAAGAAAAAGACGAGAAACCAGACCTGGAGGTACTTTCCGGACAAGAATGGTGTCTATCAAAATGTTCTTTCCCCCATACCGCTATCCGATTTCCTAGAGGAATTCGAACCCAGATTTAATTGCTAAAGGGTTACAATCTTTCAGTCCGGATGAAAGACGAGAATTGCGAGGATCCGGAAACCAACGGAGGTAGGGCAGTTGCGTGCGTAGAGGAATAACTGGTCCCGGGCGTCGGCAATAGGCGGTGTCAGATGCCCCAAGATGGGGAAACTTATCCTCCACTCACGCAGAGCATCAACTCGTATGAGTGGCGGGCGTATCCTTCCCAGAAGAATAATTCTATTCGAGTCCTCTCCCAGTTGAAAAGGATTTGTTTTCTTTTCTTTGCACTCTAGGGTCAGCAAATACCCTCCCGACTTCAGATTTTTTTCGACTCGCGGGACAGGTACCAGACATCGGCCATCTTTCCCCGTGTACTTCCATCTTTTCTCAATCCAAAAACCCACTACCCCCCCACCGAATATAACCCTAGCCATTCCCCACCTGGGTCCCTTTTCTTCTCCCGTTAGCTTCCCCGCTTCAAATTTGGTATTCAGCTGTCTCCTAGCAGCTGGAGGCTTTCTGCTGTGCCTCGCTTCGGCCGCGCCCGTTTGTGTCATTTTGACTCTTGCGTCTCCCAGCACTGGTTTTATTAGAGGTCCCCCTGCTCTGCTTGCCGGCGGTTACGTTCTCGGATTTTGGAAAATTGTCGCCGACCTGAAATAAGCTTTTGTCGCTGGCCCCCCCATCATATCGATGCCTAACACAGTTTTTTCTTTTGGAGAGCAACGTTCACTAATTCGTTTTACCGTTTCAAGATGCTGCGGACGAAGCGCAACGCGCTCCCCCAGCCGACCCGGCCGAGAGATTGCCTTTTTCTCCCTAACTCCATATTGTTGTTGTTTCTCGCATATTCTAGGCTTTCCCATTTTTATTTTCGCGTCGGTGTCGAGGTTATTCCCTATATCCTTTTCTTACTGAAGGTCAAGAATCTTATGCTTTTAGTCTTACCCTCCTTTGTCTGAATAGATGGGATCTTTTGGAACACAGATCGAGCTAACGCCAGATTACTTTGCCCCAATCTCGCTACCAGTCTACTCAGGCCCAATCTCTCTTTTTTCTGAGCAAACCCCTTCCGACCCAGGTTCTGATTGGAAGAGCTAGTATCAAAAAGGCTTTGACTCCCGAGGATTTTTCCCTCTCCTTCCTAGATCGCTTCCCACAGAGTCTTTGGAGAATGCTATCCGGGGACCTCGTACTTCCCGGCAACTTTTCCCATGTTAATTTTCTGCGACTGATAGTTGCTGTGAGTTTGGTTTCTCCGCTCTGGAAGCACACTGCTGAAACCCTCTTCACGAGACGAGCGGATAAGATTTCGAGCCCCACCGATTCGTGACAGAAAAGCCAGATTCCCTTCGTTCTTATGCGAGGACCACAGGTATCTTCTCTTCCGTTTTCTGATCCCCGAGGGAGACCCCGAGAAGTACCAGAGTTTAATACCTCCCTCCCAAGGTCCCCCCCCTCGGTCCATTCTAGCACTGGCCTGCGAATGGAGGTGCCTGGATGTTCAGCAAGAAGAGCTTCCCCTGTCCTCGAGGCCCTCTTCCACTGGCTTTGTCCGGATCTTCTCTCCTGTAAGGACCCTTGTGGACCAGCGCGGAAATGCGAGCCCTTTTGTCTCCTTGCGCCCTCACCCCCCATTTTGACCCTCTTCCCCGCATCGCTTTTCGCACCCTCCCTGTCTCCCTCGATAAAAGACTCAGGTCCCGGAGCACCCAGGGCAAACAAAAGGTAGAGAGCTTCCTAGAGCTCGATAAGGGTCCGAGATTTCTTAGTCGCGGTCCCTGCGAGCGAGGGGCAGAATAGGGAAGATTCGGCAAGGTACAGGCCCGTCCACCTCCGGAGACCGGCCAGCTCCGATCAGTGGTCTAGATGTTTGTTCTGTCCCAAAGCTTTCGGGAGCGCTCATTTGATCCTTGCCACTCCTTTCAATCCCGTTAGTCCGTTCGTAACCGTTCAAATATCCAGTTTCAAGTCTTGACGTTCAGACTTCTCGCAATTACCGCGATTGGATTTTGTCACGATTTTTTTGGTAATTGTTTCCAGTTTCTTTCCGCATTCGCCTTCTGTCATCGGCTTTCTGTTTCTCTGAAATTTTCCCCTACGCTTGCGAACGTTCGTTCGTCAATACGCGCCCGCACCACTTCGATAACCCTTTCCATTGCGTCCCTCCCCTCTACCATTTTTCTCCCCCCGCTGCGAGATTCCGCCGCATAGTAGTGCGCGATGATTTTACTCAGGGACCCCCTATCTTGTTCCCTTCCCCTGTGTCATCATCCGTCCCACCGATAGGGTGCTTTCCTTTTTACAAGCATCTCCTTGAATGAAGTTTCTCCTCGATGGGTCTCTCCCATTGAAGCGACCAGTCGGAGTTACCTTCCGTGGAGCGACCGTGAGGATCCCGGTCCTAGCCCTTCGGGCGAACGGTTCATCCTCACTGTTTGATCTCTTTCTCGTCCGAAGTCAAGATCTTGGGTACTAAGTGGTCGTTTACCTTTTAGTTTTCCCTTTTGAGCCAGGGTTTTTTTACGAGGGCGGCTTCTTGTCACCCCCCCGCAGCCTTTTGACGAGGATCTGGCCTTCCCGCCCCTCCTGGATTTTTTACGTTTTACGAGTCTTTCGCGGGGGAATCCTCCTGAGTTCCATTATGGCCTGTCGCTCAAGGAAGTCGACCCCCCCTTTGCAGAAGCAAACCTCTCACTCGCGGAAGACCGCTATGAGTCCTAACTTCCCCATCTCCCTTGGCCGAGCTCTACCTTTCAAAACCGCTGTGAAATTATGGGACTTCACGTCTCTGCATTCCCCCTCTCTTCCTGAATTTTCTTAGTTTAGTGGGAAGTCCTTTCTGCTATCTTCAGTTCCAGCCCCCGCGATCCTGGATTCATCTATCCCGAGATTATAGCTTGACACCACCCCTGTTTTTTTTTTACGTTCCCTTTTTTCTACTCTGCCGCCCCCTTCTTGCCTGGTAAACCATTCGTAGGGTACTCGGTCGTTATATTATATATTGGGAAGGATATAGGTTCTGTTTTCTTTTTCGAGGTTTACGTTTCCTTCCCGCGACCTTTTTTTTTCTCAGCGCCTCCGACGCCCCGTCTTCCGTCTGCCTTGTTTAACTATTTTGCCAAACGGTTCCGGCATTTTTTTTTCTTCCATGCGTGAAAAATTCAACGTCCCCCCCCCCCCCCCTTATCTTCCATGTGTTTTTTGATTTAGAGAGTTGAATTTGACTTAACCCACGCCAGTAACCCTCTGCCTCTTACGTGATTCCGAAAATTACAGTGATAAAGTGCCTCTACTTCTTTCATTGTGACTTCCTTTCTTTTTTTTTTTTGTTGCTTGTTCCAAAAGAACTGCCTGCATACTTGGTTCTTGCGTGTGTGTCTAAACCGTCCGTCAACCCGCCGATTAACCCACCCCCAAGACGTACCCCGTGAAAAGCAATGTCTCACGAGAAGATCCAATAGCTTTTCCGAACGGAGAACGACCTACTAGCTCCCATGAATCTGGGAACCTTCACATTCCATGTTATTAGGAACTTCCGATCTCAGCGTTCCACCTTCAAAAGCCTACTCAGGGACAGTCCGCTCAACAGGCAAGGCATGGCAGGGACGGACCCTCTTGGCTAGGTTCTAAATGTCGATGCAAGATCCTCGCGGTGATGAACGACCCAGTCGCCCGTCTCGGCTTCTCTGCCCCCCCTCAGTGACAAACCCCCCTCCCCCTTGACGACCGTTTTGCCGCTCCCCGCGTTCCTGTCGCCAAATTAATTTTCTTACTTTCTATAAAAGCTTCCTTTTTCCCCATCCTTGATTTTTTTGCTCTTCTCAATCTTTCCAGACGAGAAAATTACCTACTCGTTAGTTCTTACGATATTGACCCGACCCTCCCTGAGACTTTCCTCCACGTTCACTCCCCCCCCCCGGATTTGGTTAGGGCACATAGACCGCTTCCCCAGGTTATCTTTTTTCACTAACTGCCCCCCCCCGCTTTTATCAACGGCGACTTCTTCATCGTGAGTACACCGAAATCGATTTTTTTTTTTGTTACCCGCCTGAAGTCGCCCCCGCTATCTCTCGTTTGTCGGACCTGGACTTCCAGATTAATAGTCCAATTCCTGACTACCGTAGAAGTAAAAGTCCTTAAGAATCATTTTCTCATTTCAATGGAGTTTTCCATTTTAGAGGCCCGGTACCGTCCTTCCATTCTGGTTAGAGTTCTACCCCCCCTTCAGATCCGCGTCGGATTTCCTCACTCTCTCACCACCCTTCGATCTCCCGTTTTCATGTTTTTTTTTTTTTAATCTTTAGCCCTACTCGATGCTGCTGGTCCCACTCTCTCGGCTCTATCCGATTCCACCTTGTCGCTGACTTGCTATTGTGCCACTTCTGAGCTGTTTTTTTCATGAGTGCGGAGTCTTCCTTACCTCCCTGCCCTTTACTGTTCTTTTTTATCAGGAATAAGATATGCCCCTGCCTTTCCGCCCGCGTGACTTAGATCGTCATCTTAAACCCCTCCGTGGAACAGCGCTTCCCCCCCCTCGCTGGTCCCTTCGGAAGTCGCAGCCCGACTGCCAACTGCTATTTCCGATGCTGGGCCTTGCAATAAAGTGCTGACAGCACTATCCCCAGGAGAAAACTTCTTCTCCATCGAGTCCAGACGCTGTTCGCTACCACCCCCCGAACACTCGTCGCGAACCTAGCTTGCGCCGGACTTTGCTTCAGGACTTTGGTTGATGCGACCAACCTTGGGCTCCCATCGCTATCCGATTCTTCGATTAAATCCTCCCTACAGTGAGAATATTTCCCCCGTTTCTTGTCTTCTGGCGGCTCTTGGCTGACTAAACCGATTTTAGGTTTTCAGAGGTTTGTTCCTTTGTCGGCCTCGTGTGGCGTCGGCAATAGTTGCGCGATCATTCCCCCTCTGTTACTAGATTTTACTGCTCATAGACAGCCAACGCGTCTTGCTGGCTGCCGTTTGCATCCTGAAAAGAGACTCGACCACCTCCCCCTGCCCCCTGTCGTCCAGAAATTACATATCCTCCCTGCCAAAGATTTCTGTATCCATACCTCACGTCCTTTGATTGGCCCTGGAGACTGGGCCCCTTTCCCCGAACGTCCGGCTTGCCAAAGTGGTATTAAGAGATTTTCGTCCCCCCACATTTTCAACCCACCAACTATCCCTCCTCAACATATGCCCCAAATATTAAATTCGTTCCCGTGGTCTTGACAGTGATCCGCAAGCGTATAATTTGGCTCCGACGGTCTACCGATTTTATTGACCAGGCATCGTCAGGTCCTCAGATGGACTGATGGGAACACGAACCGAATCTCCGCGTCTAACAGAATGGTGTGATCGCGCCTGGCCCGAGAGCCACCTTTTTACTCGAGTAAGGGCCCTTTCAGGATCTATTGTCAAACGTGCTAGCTAGTTCCCGCAGACTGGCGTTGGTTCTACGTCCCCAGACACTCTTTTTGACCAACGATTTGTTAGCGAATGAATTACTTTCATCGGTCATTCTCCCCCTCTGCGACTCGCGACACGAGCGCAAAAATCTGGACGCAGAATTCTTCCCGTCTTAGGGTGACCTCCCTCTTTTGTGTAGTTGGCTTTGGTATGCTCGCTGCGAGTTTCGCTCTCCCCTTCGGTTCGTTTGAGCTGTTTTAGTCGCCCCTTCCCCCGATGATTGAAGGTTACGGAATTCGTCCGCCTTTTTCTCTCCAATGATGTTTTTCTCCGCTTGCTTTCCCCGCGCTACTCGGCTTTGATCCTTTTGCACCCTCCCGAGCATTCAGATGTCCCGGCTCACTTGCTCGTCTCTTCTCAGCCCCTGGCTTTACGCTCGTAGCTGAGGGAAAATTTCCTGTACCGCAACTCGCCGGGACTACCGCGTTTGCAGTACGCAATTTAGAGACTAATGAGTTGGCTTCCAGCTTACAGGCTCTGAGGCCTAGCCACCCTTCTTCCCCGGGGGACTTTCGTGTTTGGTGATTCGTGTTTTGTAGTCTTCCCCGACGCTGGAATCCCCTTTCCCATGCTGCTCTGATTTATAGATAGTGGATTGAGACCCTCGGACTTTCCTCTGCCGTATTGGTCTCCCCCCCCATCTCATGCGCTTGCCGCGCGAATTTTTTTGGCCAAAGTGTTTTTTTATCTATTCGTTCATCTTGCCTTATGCTGAATACCCCCCCTCATACCCCCCCTTCTACTTCTTTTCAGGGATTTGATTTTTTTCCGGACAAGTCGCCTCTTGATAGATCTAACGCTCCTTTTGAATGACGCCCCCCCCCACTGTATCCCCTCTTTTCCCTCGAGCGAACTACTTCCCGTTTTTCCTCTCCCCCCGCGCTGCTCCCCCTCCCAAAAAAGGTACACCTTCGTTTTTTTGAGCGTTAAGCTTACCTCGTGCCTTCTCCTATCTCCGGGATCCCGACCTTGACTGCGAACGTCTTCCGCCACCTCGTCCTTTCTCTTGTGTCTCTCCTTTTCTTTTCACTGACGAGTTGAGCATTTCCAGAACCTCTCCCTTTTCCCCTTTTTCTTTATCTTCGCTTTCATCTGTACCATCGAACCTTTTAATTCTTGAGGAGCCCCGTTTTTCCTCTTAATTTTTTAAAGTGGCATCAGATTCCACTTCGGGTTTACTTTTTCCTCTTGAGTTTACATTCTTTCCCCTCCTGCGGTTCGGCTTCTCTCTGACCCCCCCCCCCTGTGTTTCATTTGGAACCACTCCGAGGTAGACGGCGTTCTTTTCACTCATTCCACGACAACCCCCCGTTGATTACATGGCCCATGTTCCATCCTCTGAAAATTGGAATTGACGCCTCAGCCCGCCTCTTCCCCTCTAGCGCATTCGTCTCCTGCTCTCGATTTTTCTTCATGCAACCGTTGACTATTCGCCTTGGTGGCTGCGTCTTGATTCCCAGCCCTCTCCCCCAACGTTCTTAGTGTAGATTACAAGTCGACGGGCTACTTCTTGATGGGCCGCTCCTGCTCCTGATTCCCGTACCCTAGTTACGGCGTGTGGTAGATTTTTCTTTTGGGTCACATTCGTGCAAGGCCTTCCGCACTTTCTTTGCTCTCGAATTTTTAAGCGCGCTGTCTGTGACCTTTTTTCCCAGTTACTTACTCCTTTCGCTGTCTACTCGGCTAATGCGGTTCCCCTTCCGCCTCCTGGACACTCCACCTCTATGAGGATGCCCCCCTCTTTTTTAGTTAAATTTTCGTCTCTCTCTCTGCGTTTCTTGCTCCCGCACGTATGGCCCATAGTTTTCTGGATCCGTCCTCCTGGTTGCCCCCCTCCCCCCCCCCTTCGCAATAGTTGTCGAATTACTTTTAACACGATTGCGCTTACCTAACAACCGCTCTCACCCTCTTCGGCCTTGCCCCCTGATTGTCGACCGTCCCATTGGTATTTTTGGCAAGGGGCGCTTTCCGTTACGTTACTCCCCCTCCCCTCCTTCTTGGCCTTCAATGGCCGTCCCTTTTTTTTATGCACGTCCTTTTTTTGATCCCTCTTTCGCCCCCGAATCTCCTTTAGCCTGGTATCCTGGTACCCTTTCTCGGAGGTTTAACCCCTCGGGGTAGTGACATTGTGTTTCAGGATCAGGTTGCTTTTGCCGTTTCTTGGCCGTTCCCGTTTTGCTCTTCATTTTCTTTTGCCGCGCCTTAGAATAGTGCTTTGCGATCCCTTACCGTTCTTTTCGCCCCTCCCACTTTTGAGTGCTCTTTTTCTCATTTCCTTTTATCACAAACCCCCTATCCCAAATATCTTTTCCTCCCTTTGTTCTTTTTTTTGATACTTGAACTTTACTTTTTTTTATCCGTCCCCTTCTACCCACGATGCCGCTACAGTGCTTTGGAAACCGTCACCTGTGAAGAGTGATCAGAATCCGCGCCCCCCTAAGGTTTGTCCCAATTTTACCATTTTTCTCCTCGATATTCTTTTCCCCCTTCCGAACCCCCCCCTTCCCCCAATAACTATATTCAGCACGACCAAGAGCGTCAACCCGCAGTCCTTCCTTCGTCCTTCTCTGCGTTTCCCCTCCTATTTCTTCTCCCAGGCTGGCACGCTTTTTTTTAGTTTCTCCCTTGCGCCCTATCCTCGCGGTGCTTCCAGACAGTCTCGTCCGCACCGTTCGATAAGATCCCCCACCCATTCCGTCAAGATTGTCTCTTCGCTCCCCTTTTGTAACCCTTTTAAGCGTTTTTTTAGGCTCCTCCAGTAACCTGCCCCAGTAAATGTACTACCTTTCTCCTTGCTACCCCCTTCCTCCTCTCCCCTCCCTCAGTGGCCGGTTTTAGATCTCCCGCACTCTGGCATCTACACTGGCAACCGTGACACTTTTTCAGGGGTCCCCATAGAAGATACACCACCGCTTCGGAGTTTGTCCCCCTCGCCTTCGAAGACTACACGATGCTCGAGAGCCCCTTCTTAACGTCTGCACCCCTCTCCAGATGGAAGCAGAAGTCCCCCAGCGTCTCCCCCTTTTCGTCGGACGCGACCCTTTTCATCTTTTCCCTGAGCCCCTTCCATCCCGCAACTTCCCCACGTACCGACCAGACTTCGGTGCATTCCTTTAGGCACCACTTCCAGTTCCGGTCAATCCTTGTTTTTTTCTCTCCATATCCTTTCTTTTAGCGGTTCATACAGCGACGCCCCCCAAGGCGACGTGTTCAGGTACCTTTCTGAATCTTCGAGATCTGCTGGTGAAACTCCGCGCTCCATTCCCGATTCAAATTTTGTCCCTATCTTTCTCCCTTGTGCCACGGGAGCAAGCGTGTTGATTCTGATCTTCTCCCTCCGGCGCCTAGGATGTTTCCTACTTCAGAGACCTGATCCCATGACCTGAGCAGGACCCTTCCGGTCCTCGTTCAATGACCCTCTGGAACAGCATCTTCAATAGATGGTCCATGAGTCTCAGACGACTGAAACTGTCTCTTCTAGCCTGTGAGACCCTTTTTTAACCGGATGAAAGTCCTTTTGCGCAATTTTTTCCTTCCTCTCCGCACCTTCTCGCTTTTTTCCCCCACATGATTCGAAACTCTCCATTCATCGAACTTTCCCTTTGATTCCCCCTTACTTGCTCCCTCTCACAGGGATGCGTCACCCCTCAGACTGATCCCCTCGTTGTCCAAAGGCGACCCCCTCTCTAATGTGTTCCCCCCCCCCCCCTTTTTTTTAGCTATGAAGAAGATTTGGAGTACTCATACGCCCCCTTTTTTAGAGTCGGTTTGATTGCTGAATCCAGTTTGTGGCGTCGGCAATGAGAAGGTCTTCTACTTTATAGTTCGACTCCCCCCCCGTCGTTCCAACTCCTTCTTGGATCTTGGGGCGCCCCCTCCGCAACCCCGCTTGCGTTTCCTCCTCCTAACTCTGTTATGTTTTTTTTTCCTTGGAAGTCGCGCATGGAGGTCCCATACCGCCCGAATGCCTTCTTTTGGAGACGCTTTCACTGGTACGAGAGGATCGTATCTTTTTGACCCAAAGTTGATGTCCCGCGTTTCGCCCTCCCCCATTCAACAAACACTTCCCCCCCCTCCGATACCCGATATCCCCCTTAAAAATGTTGAAAGTTTCTCGCCCCTGGCGCGGCCCGGACTAATCTGGAGCCGCCGAAGGTCCGCGATTGTTTTTTTAGGCAATTCTCGTTCCTCAGATGTACGTGGGTAACCTTATTCCCTAGCTTGGAGAAGTTGTCTTTTGAGAGATTTCCATCGATCACCTTCCAGATATGCCGTCGTCACGTTCTCGCCGATCGGGACCCTTACTTGCTTATCAAATCCTCCTTCGGTTTCAGTTTGTCACAAGACTCGATCCCGTACCCACCATCATGGTCTCTTAAAGATTCCCTCTGAGGGAACAGGCCTTCCCAATTACGCTACTCCACTCAACGGCCGCTCCCCCTCTGTCCGTCCGCTCGA
>Ga0179593_1316905_pt1 | contig 15534 bp, 22 predicted proteins | sample CZODoug2_1_08_16_FD_185931 | JGI IMG/M metagenome (GOLD analysis project Ga0179593, IMG submission 185931) | Vadose zone soil fungal communities from Angelo Coast Range Reserve, California, USA - CZODoug2_1_08_16fungal (PacBio error correction) | ecosystem: Environmental > Terrestrial > Soil >... | reverse complement strand
TCCCCGATGCCTACCTCCCTTTCCCAAAGGCCGGTGTTCGCCCCGTCCTTTTTTTTTTGTCCCTGTTTTCCTTTGGCGACAATAGACTTTGTCAGTGGTTCCCGCGGCGATCAATCCTCTTCTTTCAAGCTGTTGGTCCCTCCATCCCCCCCATAAGGCAAGGCCGGAAGGGCACCATTTCCGTGTCTTCGCTTTTTTTAGTGATTCGACCTTTTTACCGTGCTTGACACTCGTCTGTACGTTTCGCTCCCAGTCTCTGTCAATCCGTACCCCCCCCTGCCTTTACTTTCACGTTTTTTTGAAGTGGTAAAACCTTTTACTCCCTATCCCCCCTTATACAGACTTTGGAAATTTTCCAGGTCCTTTTTGTTTCCAGTTTCCAGTTTGTTCCCTTCCATACCTCTACGCTCTCTAGTTTCCCGGACGCTGATGTCGGGCCGGTTTTCTTTTTCTTGCGCTGGGTGTCCCTTTACTCATATGGTTGGACGCCCTGGTTCCTTCCTACATGTGTCCCTTTTTCGCTTCCTCGCCTTTTTTTTCTCACCCGGGCCCCTCGTCGCCTCAAGGGTCCCCTCTGCTGTGCGCGGTCACCGCCCTTTCGAACTCCGGTCCCGAAGAGGCGCGCTTGTTTTCGGAAGAGAGACAAGTAAATTTTTTTAGCAAATGACCGGTGGCGGGCCCCCCAGGGCGCCCCATTTTTGGCGCGGCCGCGGCCTCTTTCGGAAAAGGAACTTTTTTTTTCGCGTTGGAGGTGGAATCCGCATTCGTCGACCGTTGGATCACTTCCTCCCCCCCTATTATCCTGGTCCCGCGCCACGCCGTGATCGCGCCCTAGTTTTCTCTTTATACTTTGGTTCTGTTAAAGGGGCCGGTCTTACTACTAGCTAGAATCCCTGTCCATCCCATGTCTTTCCATGCCGGACTCCTTTTCACTCGCTCACCGCACAGGAGACCCTTTTTCTCCTTCCTTGATAATAATTTGACTGGGATAAAATACTCCTATTTTTTCCCTTGAATCGAAGTTCTATTTTGTTCTAGTTCGCGGCGCCTCTCGCACATAAAAGCGATTCGCCCTTTCCTAACACATTGGTCTTTTGACCTCCCCCGGTTCACTTTTCTTTTATACCCAGAAGTGCCTGTGGTCCCCGTCCTTAGAATACTCCAGTACGTGTCCCTAAGGCGCACAGCGTCCAGATTCCCATGCCTTTCTTTTCGCCATGGTGATGTGCCCCCCCACTTCCACGTTTTTGCCCGGATTTCTCCGTGCGCACACGGTGTCGCACGCTTTCCCCAGCCTCCCCCAGTCATAAAAGAGCCCTTTTCTGCTCTGCAGGTCGTCCGTGGCTTCCTGCCCGCGCCCGCGGCACTTGTTTCCCTTTAAGCCGTGATCGTTTCTTCGCGATAGGGACATCTCTACTTCTTCTTTGACTCAATGTCATCCTTGCTCTGGCCCCTATTCATCCCATCAGGTTCACCGCGTTTGCCCTCTAGCTGCTTAGACCCTTCTTCCCTCCTGCCTTCCCTGAGGGTTTCCCCCGAGGCCCGAAACGATTATTTTCTGGCCAATCCACCCTTCACCTCTCTTCCAGCCTACCTCTAGCCAGTTCACATCTCGCGTTTTCTCATGGTGGTCCTGCGTCTAGTTGTTCGATGGATATTAACTTTCCCATCCCCCTTTTTGACCGATTTGAGATCACGGCTCTTTTTCCGAAAGATTACATCAACACAGATCCCTTTCTGTCTGAGCCCCCAGTTATTTAAGCAACTTTGGACGTGGAGAGTTGTCGTGTCCACCACAGTGCTCCCCGCGTCATCCAGACCCTTTCCGGGGAGGTTTCGCTCTGACTAGCTCTTCGTGTTTTTCCCCGCGGCCCCTTGCACCTTTTTTGCAGACCCAGAAAAATCCTTCAAACCTCGGCCAAATTCTTGTTTCAAGTGTTTTGCCAGCTTTCTACAGTCGCATCTGATCCCCCTGTAAGTTCAAGAAAGGTCTTTTGTGGCTTTTCTGTTTCCGCGATCGTCCTTGACTCAATAGAATTGCCTTTCTGTAATTTCCTGCTTAAAAAACGTTCACTCAGTTCTCCCCGAATGCGTTCCCTTTCATTTCGGGGATGTCCCGCCTTCACGACATACTCCGCTGAGACGGAGAGAGACAGAGACGCTTTCGGCTCTCCCCGGGCAGGGGTTTTTTGTTTTTTGGAACGGTTTAGGAGCCTTCCCGAACCTGTGAGGAGGAAGGTTTCCCAGGAAGATTCTCTTTCCTCCAGGAAGGAGATCACTTTTGTCGTTTCTCTTGCCCGTGGGTCTCCCGACCCGCGGGCTAGGGAGGGCCCGTCTTTCGCTGGCACGCCCACTGGACACTGGCAAGGGCTGAGCCTCTGGGTTTGCGCGGTCGTTCTTGTCCAGCGAGCAGCCCATTTTTTACCCTTCCCGTATCCCCTTTTTAACACGAGAGCTCATGCGCTTGTTACCGAGCCACGACCATTTTAGTGGCCCCAAGAAAAGGCGAGGTTTCCATTAGACCTTCCTTTTACTCCAGCCGGCAAAGCAAACACTTTTCTGAACAGGCTCTTTCACGGACTCCCCGTCCTTCCCGATTTTCAACACCTGAGAGTTTTCCATAGGTTGAATCGGGGTGGGGCTCTCTAGTTTCCATTTTTTGATCGATAGTACTCTCCACCGCTTAGTACATTTCCCCTGCTCCTTTAAGTCTCGCGGTGACCCAATCTTGATATGGGGAGTCATGGTTTAGAGGGCTTTTCCATGGGTTTTCCTCTCCGGTGTCTTCTGATGCGGACCAAAGAGATTCTAATAGGAGAGTCGGTTTCGCTCGTGTAAGGTCAACTCCTCCCGTCGGGTATACCTCCAGAAAGTTTGCGTTTTGTCTCCTTTCTCATTCGGTCTTTTCTGCCTTTACTTCGGGCCACCAATCGTACGACCCCCTTTCAAAGAAGGCCACTTTCCGGTTATTCTTTTTCCTCTACGCGTTTCCTCCAGCCTGTGCTGGGGTTTTGAAGAGGCGATCCCTCGCCAAGTCAATTGATTTCGATGCCTCCTTTACCTTCTTCATGTTCAAAAACCTCCCCATTTTAGTTACTTCAGGATGTTGAGGCTCGAACCGACCCTCCTTTCTGAGCCAAATAGAAGCTTCTCTGCAGGAAGGTCTCCTTCCAGGGGATGAGGCTTTTTTCTTTTGGTATGATCAGGGTGACTCTAGGCTGACTTTGATTGAGGTCCTCCCTCAAGCGGTTTTTCGTTGTTTTCCCCATCCTTGGACGGATTGGCGACCTTCATGGACGGGGAAAACCCCCTCACGAACCTGTTCCCCCTCATTCTTGCCAAGGCTAGAGCCTCCCGACTCTTCGGAAGTTATTGCATTCAATTTCCCGGGGTCTGCGGAGGTTTGGTCGATGTTCGACACATTGGCCTTCTGGCCCTGGCAGACCCTTCGTAGGAACTTCCGTTTCCCCTCCACGACCCTGTACGATGACCGGACGACCTTTTTTTTTTTGGTTAAGGAAAATGTTCCCCCAAACGCCCAGCATTTTCCCCAAGATTATTATCTGCGGGGCCCCCCTGGCTCCCCCGGTTTGAGGGACCAGGTCTTAGAAAACCCTTTTGGTCTTTACTCTCAGCCCACCTCCCCACCTTTTTGTGACTTTACAGATCCCTTTCCTTCCCCCCCCCTTACGAGTTCGGCCGAGGATTGAGCCACCTGATTCCGTGGCCTTTTCCCCGGAGAGGGGATGTCTTCCTGCTTTACGTGGTCTAAGGATCGGTCTCGTTTCGATCTTGTTTCTTTGCCTCGGGTTCCCCAGTCCTCGGCGTTTTTGGTTGACGTTTTACTCCCGCCGGTTTCCCTCGAACGAACGCCCCGGAAGCCCTGAGCCGGTGTGATGACTAGTTTGTTCCCCTCCTCACGTCGGAATCGTTAACAGCGAAGAAGGTCTTTCATGATCGCGAGACTCTGCCCCGTTCCCCCGTGTGACTTTGTACTTTCGGCCGAGGGCCAGCGGGCAAACTCCCCTCAGCCCCTCTTACAGTCACTCTCGCTCCTCTTAAGCAGATCGAGCGATTGCGCTTTTTTTTCGTCTTTTTAAGATGTTTGACGCAGAATTCCTCTCTTTTTTGCCCCCACCTTCGCATGCTGCCGAATTTTCGTGAATTCGGGTCCATAACTTCCGCTCTTTTCATCAACGGTAGTTCTATTTACCTTCGCAGATGCCCTCCTTTCCGGACTTCTACCCCTAACCCTCCACAAAGAAAGCTATGGCCTCTTTAAAGAGAAAAGGCGTGCCTAGCCGTTTTGACTTTGCGTCGCTTCGTGGGGCTCCAATGGCCGCTTCTCGAGGCAAAGGGACGAGTTTCTTTCTCTCCGATTGGTGACCGCCCTCTTGATCTTTCCAGCCAACTTCTCCCTTGCTGGTCCAGCCGGTCCATGGTGGAGTCCGGACCCTTCCGACAGGGGTTTCGTTTCACTTATACTCCCGGCCAGAGAAATCAGGAAACATCCGCTTTCAAGAGCGTGAGCTTTCCTGAGGCTTCCACGCCTTGACCCTCTATCAGGACTATTCATACCGGAGCTTTCGGTAACTCCTGCTCGTCCACCTCAAAGCGCCCCATTCCCGGATTTTTTTTTTTTCCCGGCCGTTGGGATGGAGGGACGCCCCCGTCTGGCCGGGGGCCTACTTCTCCTTCCAGATTGTTCTTCCCTGGACGTTTGGCTTGCAGGGATATTTTTTCCCTTCCCCCTCGGCGTTGGAAGGCCTTTTTCCCCCAGTCATTTGTCGGTTCCCTCGCACAGCAGCTTCCCGTAACCCGCTACTCACAGAGCAGAGTTCGGCCGCAAACTTTACGCCCTGAGGGTCCAAACGTGCAGCTGGACACCCAGGATCTTGCCCTTCCTTTGCAACCCGATTCCGACTCCCACTTTCGGCCATTCATTTCCGGGCAGGATGGCCAAGCCGATGACCACAACCCTCTTTTCCCTCAGCGTACTTCAAGGTCTCCCTCCCTCTGCGGATCCCGCCTGATGTCGTGGGTTGAACCACGGTGATGAACCCCTCCCGTGAAGCCGTTTTCCCCCGGTGGGTGGTTGAACCCTTCCCGCTGAGCCGTGTCGCGTAAAACAATGATTGTTTCCTGAGTTAAGCCACCAGAGATCAGCCGACTTCTGTCTTGCCTTCTGCCAGGTCTTCTGCACCGTTTCAACGATTGAACATGAGCTTTTCCCCCCCCCCGGTGCCGCGGGCCCCGCGCCAAGCATGCGACAATAGTTCCCCGATCTGTTCTCCCACACCACCGCGCGTTTCCTCCACCCCCTCCCCTCCTATCTGGGTCTGGAACGTTAAGGAATAGTGGAGCGTTGAAGGTTTTACTCGAGTGGAATCCGTTCTCCCGGGCTTTGCGTGCCTTGGAGAAGAAGAAGGCTTAGAATGCACCTCCTGTTCTTCGTTTCTGCTCCGTGTAGTCTTCTCCCTGACCGGTTCTGGAAGGTTGCGTTCTGCCTCCTGATAGGCGGTAACCGAGGATGATTTGTTGGTGGTATGAGAGATGGCTCTTTCCCCTACCTCAAGGAGGGCAGGCCTCCCTCCAATCTCCTTTGCGATCGTTATTTCTCTTTTTTTCCCTTCCCTTGGTCTCCTCCTCCGCCACGGGCTCTCGCTTCTGGCCAGGCGGGACGAACTACCGGGAGAAAATTTTTTCTGAAGGGGCCTTACTTTCCTGAGGCAACGTTTTAACAATAACACTTTTTTCCCACAGATTCTTGTTACGTCCATTCCTTTTTCTCCCCCGCACTTTTTCTTGAGCCCGGCTGATATGGCGCCAGCGGCATGCGCTGGCCTTTCTTCCTTTAACTCCTTTTTTCCCCCAGATGTGTCAGGAAGCACTCCCCGCCTCCCCCTGATGGGCGGCATCATTTCCTTGCTTATGCCTGATAGAAATCATGGTGTGAGCGTACGGCGTCGGGTTCTCTTCATAACCACACTGGCCTTTTCCTTCCTTCAGGATGTGGATACTTGACCTGTTCCCCTCAGGTCATCACCTCCCTTCGCCCCTTATTTCGCAGCCCTGCAGGTCAGCGCTTGCTGTCGGCTTCAAAAGTGTCCTGCTGGCCGACCATCGCCCTCTTTTTTCAGCTTGGATTCTTTTTGTTCCCCTTGAGCGAGGAATGCTCTGTTTGTGTTTTCCCACTAACTCTGGGTGGCTCTTCCTGTTTCCGTGTTTCCCACAGTTGCCCTAAGTCAGCGGCCCTTTCGGGCTACCCCCTTTCCTTTTCGTGCAACCGTCGCTTTTACGTGTGCCGCGTGACTCCCATTTCCACGCTGCGGACCCCATCCTGCCTTCCCACTCTTCGACGCTTTTGTCTGGAGTAATCTCTCGTCTCTATTCTTGCTTGTGGCCCCACACACTTTTGTCTGGGGGACTGTTCTGCACCGCGCCCCTTCCTTCCGGCCTAGGCCGGCCGTTTCCGCGTTTTTTTCCCAGTTTTTGTCCGTCTGCCCTTCCCGACGGTGAGGTGCGGCGGGAGTTCGACATGGAGATCCAGCGAGTTTTTCATGAGACAGTGACTCCAGACCTTCACGGCTACCTTGACTCGCGCTGCCATCTCTCCCCTTTTGATTTTCCTATTGTCTTCTCGCTTATTTCGTACTTTTTTTTTCATTTTCCCTGGCCCGCTTCATGTACCCAGTCCCTGTCTCCGACTATGTGTATGAGACGGAGGTTGCGCAATGAGCGACACCTTTCCCTCTGGCCCCGCCTCACTTTTTTGTTCCCCCCAGACTGCACTACCGCCGCGCGCTTTTTTCTTCTCTTTTCATTTCCCAGTGTGACCGCCTGAGCCTGTCTGGAGTCCGCCGATATTTTTTCTCTCCCTTGCCGCCACATCAAACGCGTCCCCGCTTCCATCCCTCCCCTGTGTCCGGTGGTTGACGCACTTTCCCCCCCTCCTTAGGCTTTGCGTGACTCGGCGCTTCTATTTTCCCTCCGGGTTCTCTCCCTACCTTCTTGATACAGTCGCGGGCTTCGGGTCCCTAATTTCTGATTTTTTGATCCCTTTCATTTTGCCCCCTGTTTTGAACCCGGGTTACGAAACGTGACGGCCTATCGAGGGTTCCCTACTGCGCGGCCACGCGTCCGTTTCCCGAATTTGTTTACTTCCCGCTGGTTTCATTCCTGACAGACGGCCCGGAGCTTTCCGTCCCTTTTTCCCACCCCTGATCTCTCGCTCGATCACTTTGCATCATGCTAGGGTGTACCCTTCCGATGCTCGGCGGTTTGACCCCTTTCTTTCCTGTCCCTCTTCGGCTCAAGGCTGGTTTTCCTTCCGCGTAACTGAGGAACCCCCCTTGGCTCTTTTTCTGTGCACGAGGCCTCCACGCTCGCCGTAGCCCTGTGTACCAACCCTGTGATATTTTGATCAGCCCCTCATCTAATTCCCTCGAAAGGTTTGATCCTTAGTTCTTCAGGGCGTTATCCCCTGATTTCCTCTGCCATTCGTCTCGTTCACGTTCCCCGTTCGATCTTTATCAGCCTTTCCCCGCCTACGGTTACAGTTTTTACTGGCCATCACTCCCTCTTCTTTTCCCGCACTCGCCTAACCCTTTTTTACTTCTCCTTGGTTGACACGGTCTCTCATCGTTTCTTTCTTTTCTTTTTTGGTCCTGCACTTTCGGACGGATCTTTTCGTGCTTTTCTGCGGCTTGGTGGCCGTTCGTTCCTTGACGCTTTTTTTGCAAGTATGATGTTCCCCCATCATCGACATCACCTGCCCACCTCGGTTCTGTCTTTTTTTTTCCGCTTCTGCTGACTACCCTCTCCCCCCTCGCGACCTTCTCTCGGTTCTTTGGCTGGTGGCTCTCTAGTCATACGGTTCGACAGTTGTCCCCTTCTGCATTTCAATGACCGGATCTTTTTCAGCGTTCTTCCGCCTTGTTCTTTTTACTTTTTTAGACCCGTCGCAGAACGCTGTCTGTCCCTCCGCTTATTTGCACAGTCGTGCTCCAGGCGATAGCGACTCTGTGCACCGCGAGGTGGTCGCGGAACTCGGACCTTTTTTGCGGTAATGAGATCTTCTTCTTTTTCAAGTCCATGACGGAACGACCGGCGTCCGTCGCACCCCTCTCATACCCGGGTCGCCTGCATGTGTCTCCCAGCTTGGCTGGACCGCGTCTGCTTGTCTATCCGAACCTGGCACGGTTTTGCTCCCCCTCCCTGGCCACAACTCAGTCCTTTTGACCCTTTTCAGTCCGAGCCACACTTCGCCCACGATCCCGAGAATTTTGGCCGTTTCTTGATCTTCAGCGGAACCCGCATCACTTCACCTTACCGAGCGCTGTTTTCTTCCGCTCCGACCTGCCTCTTCCCCACACAGTGAAATACCCCGCCCAAGCCTTCCTTCGTTTACGCCACCCCCTTTTTCTTTGCCAACACCGCGACTGGCGGACTCTTCTTTTTAATTCGCTGGTCCACGGGGTGGACTGGGTGTCTAGGGTCATACCCCCTCTCCGTTGTTTGTTGTCTCGCTTCTCCGTGAACTGTACAACCAGCCACCCAGCCATTTTTCGTTGTACTCCCTTATTAACCCGCGTTGATTAATGTAACCTCCTCCCTCTTGGGGTTCACCACAGGGAGACCTGGGACCATTTCGGGAAGGCCGGGCTTCCGGGTTTGCAGTTTGCGGACTTTCTTCCCGCAGGCTCGGTACCTTTGCCCAATAGTTGTTTGGGCCCCCCATGATATCCTTTCCTTCCCTAGGGTCACCGAGCTTTGACCTAAGTTCGGCGATGTGGCCTCTCCTTGTGTCCCAGTCTCGACAGACCCCCTAAGGTAACCGGCCGGCCGGCCCGGGACCCTTTTTCCTGCGTGCAGAGACGGCGTTTTTCTTACTAGAAGGATTTTTCCGACCTTTTACTCCCCAGTTCTCGCCCTTTACTTCCCCTCCGTTTGCTAAACTTGGGTGGTGGAACACCTCCTCCACGGTTTTTATCCTGTCGTCCCTGGTCCCCCGCCTGTCCGTCTGACAACTGTATCTCCTCCCTTTCACCTGAGCGTCACCCTGTGCCGCCGGCCTGTCTACCTTTTGGTACTTGTCTCCGCGGTAGACTTCTGCCGCACCAGTGTCCGGCCCCGCCAGTTTACGGTGTGATGAATGCAGAGCAATTCCAGATAAGTTTTTGTGCACAGCGCAGACCACGCCGGGCCCTTTTATTTTGACAGGCACCGTTCGCGGGTGGACCGCACTTCCCCCCCAGCCCCACCGATTTTTCCACCGTCCATCCCCCTGCGCGATAGTCAGGTGATAGATGCACATTTTTCCCACGTGAAAGGTTATCGAAGTTATTCCATTTTCTGGCGAGGTGTTCCTCAGGCCTTGCCGCTTGACCAACGCTTCCCCGCGCTCCCCTTCCCTCCCGCGAGGAAGATGAAAGGCCTCCCCCGTGTTAAGGGACCCAGGATTTGCCCCACGTCCCTCCCCTTCACCTCTCACAGCGCCATTGGGGTGTGTTTCGCAGCGACACGTGATCGTTTGGAGGGCCCGGTTGGTTGTGAGAGGAGAAACCTTTGGCTCAGAAAAGCCCTTTTCGGGCGGTATTCGATATTTACCCCTACCCCAAGCTCAGTATCGCTTCCTTGACCTTAGTTCCTGATGTGATCCACCAACGGGCCAACCTTGGCGTCCGTGCGAGGGGAAGGGAGGCTTTTTTCTCCTTAAGGTTCTCCGGATGGGCTAGTCGAATTTCTCTTCCTTCTTTTTTAGGGTTAAAGACATGTATCCTTGTACTGTGCTTTTTCCGCACTCCGGAGCTCGACACTTCCGACCTTTGTTTCAGCTTATCCGTGATTTCCGAGGGTCGACTCCCCCGAGCAAGTTAGGAGTTCCTTTAGCCTTCTGAGGATGCCCCGATCAGCCCTCTTTTTTCGAAACTCACGGCGTTGAACCCCACCTTCACCGAGTTGGCCTCGGCAGGAATACCCTTCCCTTACGATTAGCCGAGATTGCTAGTGGGAAGATGTTGAAGCGTGTCTTTTCGCAAACGGGCGCCTTTTCGACCAGCGATTGCGTCTTCCTTTTGTAACCCCCCCCCCCAGTCCCGCTTCCAGGTATTCCCCCAGCAGCCCCATTCACAGCGGACGTGGAAAGAAGGACTGTATACCGGCCCCAGCCCCTCTGTACTGCACAGGAAGGTGTGTGCCCTCCCGATACCATTTCGGCTGCCTATCCCTTCCGTTGATGTGAGTCGAGGAGCCCCTCTTTAATGGAAGCTCCCTTCTTTACGTCAGGATGGTGAAGACATCTCTATTTGAACGAGCAGCTTTGGATGTTTTGCCAGGACCGTTGGTCGACTCGGTATTCTCCCCCCTTGGAGACCAACTGCCCCGTCTTTCTCCTCGTCATGAATAGATCCTCTCCCGCAAGACCTGCCCTTTACCCCCTTTTTCAAAATGAGATTGACCGATGTTCCACCCCGGCCGTCAAGCCCCCGTGCCCTCTGCCAGGACCGTGCCGGCCCTTCCCGTCTTGCACCCGTTCTCCACCTTCCAGGAGACGCATCCCATTCTTTTCCGTATTTTCACCGGTCAGACGGCAGCCCCCCCCCGCAGAAGTTAGTGCGCGCCTCCTGGTTTTCCATCCGGTGCTTTGCGCACGGTTGTCCTTTTTCTGTTCTGTCCCCTGTTTCGTTACTTTATTATTCCTCAGCGCGAAAGTTTTCCGTAGTTCCTTCCGTTCGTGCCCCGCCCTTTCCTGTGAGCATCTCCCATCCAGTAGGCCGTAACCGTGTGCGTGCGCGTAGAATAGTGTGTTCCCCCCGGTTGCTGCCAGTGGCGGTCGCACCCTTCCTCCAAGGTCCACTCCCCCAGTGCGCCTTTGCCTCCCTCTTGTATTGTGAACTGGACCCCAGGATCAGGCCGTCTCACTTCCCCCGGAGAACAATCCTCCTTGTCTTTCCCAGGCGCCGCGCGGATTTCCGAGGGTGTGTTTATCAGCAGTGATGAACTCCCATCCTTTCCTCCGGACACCTCCAATCGCTTCTCCCTACGGCCCCCTCTGCGATCGTGTTAGTCCTTTCCCGGTGAAAACACCCTCTTGAACCCTTTCCTCCACCACGGAGAAGGAGTAAAGGCCAGTTTATTTTCTGATGTTCTTTTCCCCCCATGATGCCTGTTTTACGCCGCCGCGGCACCCCCATTTTCGGTCCAATTCCCTGCACACGTCCCCCTATAACATCAGTGTAGGAAGGTTTCGGATACCCTCAAACGGTTTTCCCTCCCTGTTCCCTGTCCCAGAGCTGATGCCTGGCCCCCATCATAGCGCTGACAGACTTGCTTTGGCCTTTGACCCCCACTCGTGATCCCTACTTCCTTTCGTAAGCAGAGGTGGGGTTTTCCCTTCCGGTGTCCCCGGCGATACTCCTCCGGTTGTCAAAACGGGAAGCAGTCCTTTCATTTAACGCGCCGTGAGATGGGGCAGCGTCCCCCGGCCCTTCTTGATTCCAATCCCGGACTCCCTGGCTTAGCTGTAGGCCGAACGAAAGCCATGTTCCTCAGGTCAGTATGCCTTTACCTTGTTCCCAGCCCCCATTCTCTCGTTCATGAGTCCCCTATATCCTTTTGTGGTTTTTGCGAGATGGACTCTTTCCCGCCACATCCGTCCGGTCCCCCCAACAGACCCGGTTCATCGGATACACTCGTTCCTCCCCCCTGCGGCCGCTATGGAGTCTGTCTTTTTCATCTTTTGCCCCTGCGTCGGCTGGAGAACACTTTTCACCCCAGGGTATACAATTATTCCATCCCCTTGCGTCCCGTGTTGTTCTGCGTCGGACACCGTACCCCAATGGCCACCAAGCTGGCGGCAGAAAGTGTCTCTCTTTTCTTCTGAGTCCCTTCCTGGGCGCCTGGAGCCAGCGGCTGACTTGGGCCCCTCCCTTTTCCAACTTGTCACTCCAGTGTATCTCGGGTCTTTTACGTCGTCTCCCACTCGGGCGGCATATCCGGCATGTACCCGTGTCGGATTTCCCTGCCGCCTACGTTGCCGTCCTTCTCATTCTCCTCAACCCCAACCCGGCTTTCAAGGTGCTTGTTGATATAGTGAGACTTTTATACATTTGCAACACCCTCTGATGCTCATACGGCTTGGCCTTTCTACATTTATAATGCGGACATTTTGATGGCGTGGATTTGGCCCTTCATGTTTTTCTGTTCGGACATCTGCGACTTTTACCCCTCTCCCACGGGACTGAACTGTTGCATCTGTCGTTCCCCTTCCTGGACCGGTGTACGGTGATGAGTTCACCTGGATGTCATAGTTTTCCCATTTCTGCTTCCCCCCATTTACGTCCTTCTTCATGGGCTCCTCTGCGGCAAGGTGGAAGAGCTCTTCCCTGCTATTGACCCTGCTTGACTCCGGCTTTTACGGGTGATATCTTTCTTCCCTCCGCGCCTACCTACTCCGAGTGTGCCGATGGGAAGACCAAGACCTTTACCGGTGAAATGGTTGCCGGCCTTGCACCAATGTCCCCGTTGCAAAGACTTGCCCCCCCCCGACGTGAGACGTCTTTTCCCCTTCAGCCGCGGCCGTGGGGCCTCGCGGTCTCCCCCAGCGGCGTGGCACCTCCTGAAGGGAGCGGTGAGGTGGAAGAGTCTTTCCCTTGGAGTCCCATCCAGTCCTCGTACCGGTATTTCTGATTCGCTATCAGCGGTTCTTCCCTCCCGATCCTTCACGCATGGCTTATTTTTCGCGATCCTCCCAAGGTTCTGCGGTTTCTACTCTTTTGTAACGGGAACGGATTTGTTTTTCGAATTCGCGCTATTCATCCTACGCCACGGGACCCAGTGGCCGAATTTTTTCCCCCACACTTTCCCCCTCCGGCCCACGCATTTTGTCCTTGGCTCCCTTCTGCGCTCCCCGCGCCATTGTTCGATGGTCTAAGCCCCTTAAGCCTTCATTACTTCCCTTTTCCGTTCGATAAGAGTATGCCCTCGCTCAGAGACCCAGACCCCTCCACCCCGGGCTCCGCCACGTTTGTTCACGGTCACCTTCCTGAAGGACGGTCGTGTGTGTGCGGATGCGCTTTGCCAATCAAGAGTTTTATTTCTGTCCAACATGCCGTCGTTTCCCCGCTGTCCAGTGCCCGGATTCTGCTTATTAGAGGGTTTGGTCAATTCTTTCCGATCCTCAAATTTTCTTTCTTCTTTATCGCCCTGGCGCAAACCCCGGTTCGCGCAAGGCCTTGCACTCCACGGAGTGTGGAAGCTTAGCGCTCGCTCTCTTTGCCTTTTTTTGTCTTTCATGAAAGTCGTTGTCCTGAAAGCCACTGTGAGACCCTGTGTCTTTCTTTCGGTTAACGCCGGCGTTCGCGACTCTTAGTTTTGAGTTGACCCTTTACCGCCGCTTCTTAGTTTTTCTTTGAATTACTTTGCCTTTGAGTTTGATACGTCCCGGCGGCTGCCCCAACATTTCATTACCGGTCGGAAAGTCCCGGCTTAGCTCGGTTGAGCGAAACACACTTGAACCAACGTCGACACTTTCGACCGCGTAGTCGTACTCCAGTCTTATCCGTGCCCCGGCTTGAATTTATGAGCGTGCCCCTTCCTACCCACATGGCTCTTGGATCAGCCGACTTCTTCCGGGCACTCCTTGCCGCGCCCAGCGAAGATCCATTTGTCAGAAAGATCGTCCCGTCGCGTCTGACCGTAGACGTGCTCGTTGCCCTTACTCGTGTTTTTAGATGGTGTACCGCGTCTCTTCGTTCCCCCTTGACCTGACTCTTAGCCGCCAAAGGGCGAGGAGATAACATCCCCCGCAGCCTATGAGAAAGCGTCCCCCCTATTTGCCTTAACGCTGTTTGTTGCCCCACCGGGAGCCCTTTTCTTTTTTCGCGTTTCTTGGTGTTTCTCCTTCCCCCCCGGAACAATGTGAGGCCTCTTCCTCCCCAAGCAGGTCGTTTTTTAGGGGAGATTTTTGCCCCCACATCCCGCCGGCCGCCTGTGTTTTTAGCGTCCCCCTACGTGTTCTCTACACACACATAATAAATTACTTTCGATAGCCTTCCCTATTCACTTTTTCCCCATTATATGGGGACTCACACCGCGATTCGATTCTTCCTACTCCGGGTCACAGACCATGGTGTGGAGTGTGTAGCGCGGAGTACGGGGTACTTAGTGGATCCACGTTTTTACTCCCCTACCCTGTAGGAATGTTACGTCAGAGTTCCTCTGCTTTTTCTCGTGTCGGCAGTCCAGCTTTCATCCCTGCCGTACCGTGCTAACAATCACTGCAATCAACCTCTGTCTGCCCCGCGGTCGTCGCCGGCTTCCGTTTTAGCGCGTATTGGTAGCTTTTTGCTTTCTCCGCCTCTTGTTCCCCCCCCCTTTGAGGATGTTATATCGAGGGGACCTGCCTCCTGCCACTCAAGGAGGCTGGACAAGTCGTCCCTTACGGGTCAGCCGCTCCGTCGATTGCTTCCTAGTCTCTTGCCCGCGTACGTCTGAGGGGCACACCCCCCTGTGCCGATTGCGATTGATCCGGTCCCCGTGTGGACCCCGTTCCCCCCCTCCCTTCGGCGAGTCTGTGATGGGAGCCACGACCCCTTTTGACAACCGTTCTTTCTCACGACCGGCTGACGGCTCCTTCTTTTTTTTTGAAGTTACCCCCGTCGTTTGTAGTGCACCTTCCCCTGGTTACGCGAGCATTGGGCTCCGCAAAGAACAACTCCACCCACTCAAGCCTGCCTCCCGACGGCCAGATTCTTTTGCAGGGGTTCAACACCCCTCGGTGTCCTTTTTCTTCCCATCACCGGAAGGCCTATGTTGGAGATGGATAACCCTTTCTCCTTCAACACCGCCTCTTTTTTTTTTACGCAGAGCCAGGTCCTCCTCCACCCCTGATGGCCACACGATCCCAGGAGCTCTCGCTGTTTCCCCCTCTTCTGTCTCGTCCGCTGGCAGTGGGCTCGCAAATATTTTTTTTTTTCCCTTTTCTTCTGTTTTCGTCCAGTCGTTATCTCTGCGTATCGCCCACCAAGTCTTGTGGACTGACGCCCCCACGCCAGGTGTGATGTGTACTGTACAGCTTTCCGCATTCCCCACTTTTTCCGGTCTAGCTTCCGGTCCATGGTCTTTTTTGTCTTCCCGGAGCGGGCTTGTTTCTCCGGCTTGCGGATCATGCTCATGATTCGGACCTCGTGCAGGTCCTTACACTCCCGTCCTCAACTTTCAAGCGGTGGCCTGGGGCCCCGGTGCCTCCCTGTTCGCAACTGACCAGACGTTTAGTTTGGCCACTTTGTTCTCTGCTTAGACCTCTTCCCCCGGCCGTAACGTCTTTTTACCCGTGCCTGATTTCTACGCTCCGCCGCTAGGGTGTCGAATCTTTTCCTGGACCCCAACCTCCTTACCTTTTCGAACTTGCACTGTAAAGGCAAAGGTACTCACACCCCCGACTACAAGTTTTCCCACGACTTTTCCCGGTGACCGCCTCCGGAAGGCTGGTCGCGCACACAGCCTTGCCTGCCTCCGCGCCCCCGTTGGGAT
>Ga0179593_1224530_pt1 | contig 15534 bp, 22 predicted proteins | sample CZODoug2_1_08_16_FD_185931 | JGI IMG/M metagenome (GOLD analysis project Ga0179593, IMG submission 185931) | Vadose zone soil fungal communities from Angelo Coast Range Reserve, California, USA - CZODoug2_1_08_16fungal (PacBio error correction) | ecosystem: Environmental > Terrestrial > Soil >... | reverse complement strand
GCCGCGAGCATTATGGGCTTTCCCTCTCAGTCCCCTCTTCCCTTCGCCGGCACTCCGTTGACGAATGTTGTGAGCTCCCCAGACATGTTGGTTTTTGCTTTCAGATAGGGGCGTTTTATGCCTTCTTTTCCGCGAAATTGAACCTCCTCTTTCTCCTTTATCGAGGCCGGCCCCACACCACGCGCCACACCGACCTCCCACCCCCAAATTCGCCCCTTTTCTTTCCTCTTGGGTAATATTTCCTGCCCCCGCTCCTGACCTGTCCCCTCGTTGCGGTTGGACCTTCCCAGCGTTTTTGTGGGTTTTGTTTTTCCTGTATTTTTTTTTTTTTCCCCCCACCACCCCACCCCCTCGCCTAGCGGCTTTCTTTTTCTTGCTTCCCCTGCCCCTCATCGTCGGCACTGACCGCCTGCCCACCAAGACCCGTTTCTCACCTTTTTGTTTGGCTTGAAGCTGTCGTTCCGCCAACCAACCAACCCCCCAAAAACCAACCACAACAACACCCAACCCCCCAAAACCAAACCCCAAAAACCCCACCACCCACACCACACCAAACAAAAACCCAACACACCAACAACAAACCAAAAAAAAAAACCACAACCAAAACTCTCCTGCTTCATTCTGTCTCCCTGGTCTTTTTACCAAACTGTTTTTGATGCGTCGGTCAAAAAGTTCAGGCTTTATCACCAACCCGACGTAAAATCCCTGCGCTGTCACTTTCCCCTCGACTCTTAATGGTCGAACATCAATTGCCATGGCGTATTAATATGAGCTGACCCTTGAGACTCACCTCCTCCAATCCCAATCGCATCCGCCACCCTTTTTCTTTTTCCCCGGTCAGGTTTTGGTACCTTCCACCGTCCTTTCTTTTTGACAGCTATCGTTGTGAGAAGCAGGAGCTCTAATCCTCCCTCACCTGCACACACGTGCTACCTCCTGTCGTTTCGAAGGTCTCCCAACAACAAAGCGTGCGGTCAAACTCCGGACCGCTGTCCCTCTGTGGTTACCTCGTTCACTTCCTGCCGATTTCACCAAATGCGCCCCCTTTCTCAATAGTGGATCCCTTTTACCACTTTCTGTGTTTTTGTCTTTTGTGGGGGGGGGGTGGTGGGTGTCTCCCTCTTTGATACCATTGAAGATGCGTTCGGGTCCAGCGTGATCCGTCCTTTTTCACCCTTGAAAGGTTTCGATCATGCTCTCTAGTCTCAGTAGTTTGCTAAACTAACCCAACCGGATCGAAGCGCACTTTGCCGCTCCAGATCACTGTAATGCATGTTCGTCCGCTTAATTTGTTCCCTTGAGCTTGCAATTTTTTTTTAATTAGAGCGTGAAACTCTTTGATTTTTGCCCCCATTACCCCCCGTATAGGGCAAGCCTCATTCTCTTTTTTCCCAGAATTCTGATTTGCAGATTTCCTATCTTGTAAATATTAGGTATCGTAGTTTTTCTCACATATGGGTTCAGCCATGGGCCTGACATTTCCCTCCTTCGTTTGGCCCTCTGCTTCCGCCAATCCAATTTTCCCCCCGTACAACTCCGCGTGCGTTATTCCGAGTTTTCCGTTTCGTGATGTCGCTCTCCAGGCAGTCAGTTCTGTCTGCCTTTGGCTCGTGACCTCTGATTAGTCACCAATCCTGCCTACCCCCCTCTCTTTCCGAATTCTTCCAAGCAACACGACGTGGCTCCTCCCCCTTTTCCTTGTCCCAAGATGTTTTCTTGGTAACAACAGGCCCGTTAGTGTACCCACATATTCGGACGGACCATGAGGGCGTAGGGTTTTTTTACTCGCTCCATCCTGACCCTAAAACGTCTGCCCCCCAAAGCAGCACGAATCGCATAAGAAATTACTTTCTTTCGTGAATGCATGTTCGCCCCCACCACCCCAAACACCCCCCAAAACCCCTCAGCCCGCCCCCCCAATACTTTCCCCCCCCCTCCCGTTTCCCATACTTGGCGGTTATCTTTAGCTCCCACCCCTCTTCTTCTAAGGATAGTCTCCAAACGCCAGATGAAGCTCCCCCTTTGAGCAACTCCCTCTTGTCCGAACCCAGCTGCAGCGCTGACTCTTTTCCGCTCCTAAGTAAATGAACCCCTTTTAACCCCCGGCGTTAGCGGCTTTTTTGATTCCTTCGACCTGAACTATTTCTTCTGCTCGCCGTTTCGATGCCCGTTTTTCTTGCGTTGGCTCCTCTTTTCTGGCCCAGATGGTGTTTTCTCCTGTTTCCCGCCTGCCCTGAGATTGCTCGCGAGACCCTAAGCGTTCGCGTCCCTTATCAGACCTTTCGTACGTTCACGGCCTCCTCGCTATCCCAATCTCGGATTTGAGCAAGTGGATCTTTTTTCGCCGATTTTCATCTCGTTTATTGCCTCCTCTTGTGTCGGTTCGGTCGGCCGCCAACTCGCCCCCAACTCGTTACTTTCGCTTAGGTTTTATCGGCCGCCTCCGTTCGACCTTATAAAGGATGCGTGACGGACACCCCCTTTTCCAAATTTTTTCACTAATGCGACCACCAACACGTTAACCTCTGGAAATTTGCATTTTTTAGGACCAGCAGATTCTGTCCCTCACCCCAAACCACACCAGCAAACTCCCGCAGAGCTTTCTTTTCTCTCACTCTATCAACGTCCTCCCGGCCTGTTTCGGTTTCCCTTTTTGCGAAGTGTCCCTGTCGCCGGTCTGCTAGCTCATCTCCCCCGCGAGTTTAAACCTTCCCTCACCAGAGGTTGCCCTTACGTTTACCCTTTATTGCTGAGGGATTTTGAAACTTATTTGTTTGGAAGCTTAGCTGGCGACAATTTATTCTATCTATTTCGTTCCCTTCTAACGGTTGCCACTTTTGTGTCACCCCAGGTAAGACAACACTTCCACGCACACTTGTCGCCGGACTCCGTTTTAGAATCGACCACCCTTTGTTCGTTCTCTTTGAGATTGCCAACTGCTCCCTCTGCTTTTCTTCCAGCCGATCGCGGTGCCCTTCCACAACCTTTTTTTTGCACCTATCGTTTCGGGCGAATAATTTTTCACCCCCGCCAGCCACTAACGCCCGCCCCAATGTCACCTTTGTCTGACCGGCACCTACTCGACCTCTCCTTCCTCCGTCGTGTTTTTATCTCTTTTCTTCTCTTTTTCCCTCCTCCCATTTCATTGTGTTTAATACTCCATGCTCGCAGCAGAAGACCTCACCTTTTAACGCAAACTCCACCTTTGGGTCCTTTACACCCTCAGATGTGTGGTTAGACGCGGCAAGCGCTAGTTTTAACCTCCTGTCGGCGTCTCTTTTTCGTCCCACACTATGTCCCTCTAGCGGAACCCTCACGTTTTACACGCGACCAGGGCTTGCTATTGGAGCTCTTGGTCTTCACAGACAACGGTGCTTCTTAGATACCGTGTGCTCCTGCATACGAAACTACGGAGACATTTGTCTTTGGAATGTGCTGTTCCTATTTTGCCCCCCCCTCTTCTCTCAAGCCGTTATCTGTTTCTTGGCCGCGCTCGCGACGATTGTTTCTGCCCTCCTCACCCGTACCGTAAATCGTGCGCGAAATTTTCCCTCCCTTAAAGCAGTTTCGAATGACACCCCTTGATCGTGCTCGGTGTACTGTTGCCCAAACCTGGTTGCTTGTTCTTTTTTGTCCTCCGCTGTTAGCTATGAATCTGACATCCCTTCCTCCCTTGTCGGTTCCCGCTGCGCCAACTGCCATACGTCGCGCCATTGCCCTCTTTTTTTTGCTGTATGATTCTTTCCCTCGAAGGCGCTCTCCTTCTTTTGACTTTGTTTGTTTTTGTGTCCCCCGGTTGTACAGAATCTGGCTTAGTCCTACCTTGAATGTTTCACTCTTTTTTTAATTGGCCCCTTTTTGTGGGTTCTAAATGTTCCTTTTCCTTTCCCTATTGTTACGTCGGCCCAAGGGAATCTTGCGCTCTCCCCTGAGGAGGGGGCGCTCTAAACCTCGTAGCGACCTTACCTCTTTTGGTGTTCGTTTCGCTTTGGTATTCCGAACTTCACCGTTACTTCCGAGGATGGTTGGCAATCGAACTCTATTATGACCTTATTTCGCGAAGATCTCTCCATTTTTTCTTTTCTTACTTATTCCGTTTGTTGAGGAGAGTCGCGAGGGGTCCGTTCCAGTACTCGTTTTTTCCTCTGAAGTTCTCTGCCTTTAATTTGGTCTCGCGATCAGTCTGCCCTTGCCCAGGCGGGACCCTGAGCCCCGCGGGGGAAACATCGTGCCCGCACCTATTCTTTTCCCAAAGACTTCCGTCCCTCGGTCATCGACTTCGGGTTGTTATCGTACACGGCGTCTCATCACCTCTCCTTATCTCTGAAGATCTATCCTCATATCAAGGCACCTTACTTTTTTTTTTTTACAGTTCATTTTCTTAAGGATCTTCAATACCTGATCTCTCGGAAACTGGTCTTTTAATAACCCTGAAAGCGATGTTTGTGCGCAATCAATTATGGACTCTCCTTCAGGTTCTCTTTCTAAGTCATGATCAGCCTCCCTTTTTGAGATCCGTCTCACCCTCCATTATCTTCTTGTGTTTTCAAATATTGTTTTGCGGTGCTTTGGATGATAGAGTCCTTTCCTTGAGACTCTTAACTTATTTATTATGCGATTCTTATTTTTCTCCTATTTGTTCAGAGTTCCTTTTTTCTTTCGGATTGAGCGATCTTCCAAACCCCCTCTCCTTCAGTGCCTGGCCTCGATCGTTGGCCCCAGAAGGGTTCTTGTACCAATACGAAGCTTTTGGAACGGAAGATTTTACGCATCCCCTCCCTTCGGTGTTGACTTGAAGTGTATCTTCCGGTTATAGGTTGCCGTCTTTGGACTACTCAGTCTTTTTTCTGCCCAACCCCGTCAAGTTCACCGCCTCGCAGGGAGACGCGATCAACTCCTTAAGTGCGCAACTCGGAATACCCCCTCCTGACGGTTTGAACTTAGCAACTGATTGCTTCAAGCAGAGTGGAAACAACTGAATTCTTTCCGGCCCCTGGTCCCCCGCCTCGATGTAATGAGAAACCTACACTAAACCCTCCTAAATGAGTTATTACCATCTGATTCAATATGGAAGCATTCCCCCTTGATTCTCTCGCAAGGCTTGCCTTTTGGGCCTTTTTAGCCAAAAATCATGATTTTGTTTCCACGCTCGAATTCCCCCTTTTCTCCTGACCAACGTCAACCAAAGGAAGGCGGACGAACATGAATCAATTCAGTGCTCTTGGAGCTCGGTCTTCTCATGTTTTACCAGGTTTTGCCTTTTTAGCCAAACGTTTCCTATATTGGGCTGCCTCGAAACACCTGGGGCCTTGAAACTATCAAGGGCCTAAACATCTTGCCCCTACCGTCCTCCTTTTTTCTGTTATAATCTTGATCAGTGATTAACTCTTTTTACCCCCCTCTGATCACCGGTTCATTGTTGAACTCGATCGGACTTCCGAACTTTAACCCCAGCTTTTCCACTCGGTCGAGTTTTACCGCCCCTCTTTTTTTTTTTTTCCCTGCGACACTAATTATGCTTGCTAGTGTGCGATTTTCTTTCCGCTTCGCTTCTCCTCCCCGGTTTTTTCCTTGCCCTCCTCTCTTAGTTTTTTTCCCCCTCCTTTTCTTTTGCATTTCACGGACGTTAAATAATTGTGCCCACTTTCGCCCCGGGGTGGCGATTCCGGAGTGGCACTCCTTTTTCCCTTCCTGAGACAGATTTCTTTCCTTTACCTCCCTGGAAATATTCCTTGTTGACCTTCCCAGAATCCGCCGTAAATGTAATCGGGCTTCTTCTTTACCCTGCCCCTTTTTATACTCCTGCAAATTTTCGACGCCCCCATAAAAAATTTTTGTTTAATACATTTCTCGATGAAGCGATCGATTTGACTCCGTCGCAGCCGACACCATACAAGAGACTTAGAACTTTATTTTGTGGAATGGTGCTGGGTTCCCCCAGGCCCTCTCTGGCTTCCCTTTACCGAAAAAAGAGCCGCTAGGCCTTTTTTCTTGATCTTCTACTCCAGGTGCTGAAGTCCTCACCCTCTTAAATGGTCCAGGCTTGGCTCCACTTTCCTCCCCATCTATCCCTTTCTAATTTCCGGGTATTCCTTGGTCCGCTTAGATCTGTCCCATTTAGACCTCTTCTGAGACTTTCGTGAGCGAAATGATAGTCAGGAAGCTTCCTGCCCTGACAATAACCTTTGTGAGATCACCCACCTTTCGTTCCCCCTCTTGAAGATGATGTGCTCCTTGTCATCTTGACGGCCCACTAATTCTTGCTCTCATCATCTCTCTTTTCCTCCCGTTTTTTGTTGTTTTCTAGCTATGCTCTCCCGTCGATTGGCGTTCAAGATTCTAAGCACGTCTCCCCCCCCTGTCCCTCTTCTCTTCTTAATGGTTTTTAGCTTCCGAACAAGTTTTTTTTGTTCTTTCTCTCTGGGTTTCTTCTGACGGATCATTCGCTCCTGTCCCTCTCCGCCGAAGCTGAATTTCACATCCTGAGGTTTCCCTTCTACCTGACCTTCTCCCCGTTGGATCAGATGGGGCATGTTTCTCCGCTCCTGATACCTGTCCTCGTTTAGGGCCTTTTCTGAAAAGGGGTGAGTCTTTTCACCCTTCCTAGGGCTTCTTTTTCGGACTTCGGCCGTCCATCTAGCGACGCCTGCCACCCACTCCCTTTTCTATCTCTGTTCTTTGTCGCCGTAGCTCCTGCTTCGTACGCAATAGATCACTGCTTTTTCCCTTTAGGTCATAGCCAAAGTTTTTTACCCAAAATGGGTGAGTGCGTCTTAAAAGTTGCAGGAGATCCCCAAGTCATTTTGCATTTTTCCTCGATGACATGGCCGTGGTCCCGTTCCTTCTAAAATCAGTCTCATGGCGTCCTGAAAGCTTCTGACCCCCCCTTTCTCCTAAGAGACACTCATCCCGCCTCAGCCACCCCGTTACTTTGCCCAATGATTTCAGCTTCACTTTGTCAAAGCAACCGAAGGGCTTTTTCTTCTCTGCTCTTATGAGCAGCCTTGATCCAGACTAACTCTGCCCCTCACCTGCACCCCGAGCAATCATATCCCTTTTCCTCCTTTCAACACCATGCCAACTGGCGGTCAAATCGGCACCCTGCGTTTCACGTGGGTACATTTCTTCACCCTCCAGTTCCGATTTTACACACCCAATGAGGCCCGGGTTCAATACTTGTCTCCCTCGTGTAATTACCCTGAATCGATGAGACCATCTCCCAGACTCTTCCGTTAGTGGTAACTATGTTGAATAATTTCCTCTTGTCACAAGTTGTCCCCCATTTTTCGATCATGCTCTCCTCTCTTTTTTTGCTCAACTTCCCACCCGGCTCGAAGCGTACGGGTAGATCCAGATCCTTCCCTTAATTGTTCTTCGCTTCCTTTTGTGCCCGGTCTCTCAGTATTCGAGCGTGAACACCATCTTTTTTCTTTTTTGCTCAAGTCCACCCACGTATCGGGTCAACGCACTTTCCTCTCTCCCCCCCTTTAGAGCTGGCCCTTCTTGAAGCTTGTACTCTATTCGAGCTGTTTTCTTTCATCGATCGGGCAGCCATGGGCCGGAACTCCATCAATGGTGTTGCCCTTCTGCTTTCCCCTCAATCAGTTTGACCCAAAGTGCAACCTTCCCGGTTGGTCCCGAGTTGAGCCAAGGACCTGATTTCTTTCTTCGCTTCCCGGCTCGTGGATTTTTCTGATTTGGCCGGAATCTGATTTCAGTCAAACCAAGACGTTCGTGGACAACCTCTTCCCTCATCCCTCACATGCACCAAGAAGGCTTTTTCTCTTCCCCCTCGAGTACCCCCCCCAGGTATTGGTACAACAGGCCTTTAGGTTCCCCCCCCCCAAATTACTTCGTTGCCGGACGAGGCGCTTTTGTTTCCTCTCTCACGCATTTCCCCTCACCTTCCCTCCAAGCCCCTTCCTCCTAGAATACTTCCAAGATTTTTCGTATTTTCCTCACGTTTTTCCCAGAGCAAGCCACAGCAGGCATCCCCACCCCCCCTTTTTTGACAAAAAATCCTTGAAATATTGGCGGTTTTAGCCTAGCTCCCCACCCCGGATTAGGATAATAAGTATCTTCCTTAACCGCAGATGAAGGACCCCATCCTTTTTCTCAAACTCGCCTTTTTTTTTTGGGTATTTAAGACACCTGTGTAAGCGCGCTAGTACGCCCTTACATAAATGAACATGTAACAACAGGCGTAGCCTTCCTTCCTTGACTTTCTCTTAGATGAGATAGCTGAGATTCTCTTTTATGTTCCTCCCCTTGTAGCTCCAACTATGAGAGAGTGGTGCGTTGGCATCCCTGTCGATGTCAAAGCTTGTTTCCCTTCTTTTTTCCTTTTCCCCTACTGTACGAGCCTGTTTCCTGATCGCGAAGACCACCCTTCGTCGTGCCAGAGTACCGTCATCAATCACTCTTACGGGTCCCCCGGCTCCTCTCTCTCCCAAACAGATCGTCAAATCTCTCCCCACACTCTTTCTCTTGAGTCTTCGATGCAAGAAGGTATAATTTTTTCTCTTCTAGGGCCCCCTCCTCGGGTCTGTACCTTTCCGGTCGAGTTTTCGACAAAGCGCAAACCCCCTGCACCAAATCGTCAAGGTTATACGTATGTTATCGGCCCCTGCCCCTCCGTTTTCTAGCCAGTTCCCATCTTGTCCGGAATGAACAAACATAGCACAAACTTCCCCCCTTCCCTTGTATGCCCCCCACCCTGATTAACCACTAATCCGCCCTCCCCGTTCTTCCCCAGCAATCTCTACCCCAACAACCCCCCCAAAAGCCAACTCAGCTTTTATCTCCCTTCTCTATTCAGATTCTCCTCCCCCAACCCCCCTTCCCCCTGGTTTCTCAGTGGCGAAGCGACCGTGCAGAAGGTCGTAGTAGGAAGACTGATCCCAATCGTAGGTTCCAACTCGCCACGCAAACCTTTTTGACCTTACTAGAGATTCCCATTTTCTGGACGAGTTGATTATGAACCTTCCCCTACATCTTCCTCCTGAGTTTGGCGACAACCCAACTGTCGTCGAGTGCTTCTTACGTCACCCTAAAAGGCTTGTAAATCTTTTGTTCACCCCCCCGGTAAGACACAGGTCCAACGACTTCCTGTCTCCCTGATTGCAGCAGATGTAGAACTCACCGCTGGGTGTACTTTCTTGAGATTGCCCACCCCACCTCTCTAGACGAAGAGGACAACTCCCCCTCGACTGCCGTCCAACACCCCCTTATTTGCGTTTCCACGTCGGTCCTAATTACCGACATTTTTGCTGCTATTCCCCCCCCCCAAAACTTCAAGTGAGAGGCCATTCCCTATTTCAATCCCTAATACGTTTTTTGATCGAGATGTCCTTCTAATATTTTGTGGTACTATCTTCCCCCTGTTAATATTCGCGCCTATGGAACCCTGCCAATTACTTTTTTTCCTGGCAAAGTGCTAGTGGCCAGTTGTCCTCCTTTCCCTTCCTCCCCAGTGATTGTGTGCAATATCCAGTCCTTTTCCAAACTCATATTTCTATCATCGGCTTGGTCCTTCCCGGAAGTCTGTTGTTTTCCTGTGTATTAAAGATTGCCCACCAACTCTTTTTCCCGCCTTTAATTGGCGGCCAGCTCTCTCCCGACTTGGTCCGCCCCCATACGCCTAATTCTGAAATCAAATCCCCTAATGTCCCTCACACCAGTTATAGTAGTAAGGAACAACCTTTTTGATTGGCGCTTTTCCCTCGATGTTTTAGCTATGACAGCAAAGACTTTTATGAACCCCGTTTTCGACTTCGCCAACTGCATTTCAGAAATTGCAGAGTTCCTTCTTGTCCGGGGATCTTCGGCTCTCGCCAGGAGCTATGTGTGCTTGTGTGGTTGGGGTTGTTCCTGTCAATCATATTGCTGGGTCCTACTTCCCTTTTGACTTCTTAGTTGACCGTTTTGGGGTGGTTTTCTTTCCCTTTTATTCCTTTTTTTGTTTTGTTTCCTTCCTCCACCAGTACTTCTTGCTTCCCATGGTTTGGCTGGTGCCTATAAACTTCTTCATAGACCTTCACGTACTTGGTGCGGTTTCGCTTCTTTCCTCTTCTCCCTCAATTGAAAAGGTACGGCCCTAGAGTTGTGCCCCTGAACGATCTTATGACCCTTGAAGCGAAGACTCTCTCCCTCTGGGTAGTTACTTTCCGATCTGTTTTTGTGATAGCGATGAGTCCCGTTCCCTCTTTTCCTCTTTTTGGTTCTCCGATGACTTTTTTCTCCTTCCCGTATAATTTCTTTGTCTCGCGACTCCGTAGCTTTGTCAGTCTTTCACAGGAGACGGAACACCCTATGTGGTGACCGCCTCCTGATTCTTCCCCCCCCACCGCACGTCCATCGCTCGACGCGGTTTTATCTCACCCCCTGAGATAATTCCCTCCTACTCTTATCTTAGAGATATAGAATTTCATCGCCCCTTTCCTTTCAAGTTTCGCATGTTGTCTGTTATTCTTAAGGAGCTTCCAGACTCTCTCTTGCACTTTTTTAGGTGTTGATTCACCGAAAGCGATTTTTGCAGCAACCTTAGTCTTCATCTGCGGTAGCGCGTATACTCTTTTCTTCTCCTCCGGTGTTTGTCTTTTTTTTAACGCCAAGTATTTCACTTTCTTTTTTTCAAAATATTGTTTTGCTTTGCTGTGGCTCTGGCAATTAAGGACTCTCTCCCCCCCCTTCCTCTTTCTTTCGATCTTACGGTTTCTTGGAAGCTTTGCAGTACGTTTTCTTTTTCTTCCTTATTGAGTCCCCCATACGAGCCTCAGTTACTGTCCTCGAATATTTGGTACCCCTTTTCCTGTTACACTACCGAATCGTGTTACGAAGATTTCTCCCCAGAAGTCGTTGTTGTTCTTTTGTTTTAAGGAGATTCGGAGGGATTTTTAGCCGTCTTTTTTACTTCCTCATCTTTCGAGTACAACATGCAAGACCGCCTCGCCGCTGTATTGAGCTCTCCCTAAAGCAACTGTCCGTGCTCCCCCCCCCCTTCATTTTTTCCCCACGCGTGGAGGTTTCCCTTTTTCTCAGATTTCTGTACTTCTTGCCAACCACCGTGACTTCTTGCTTCCCCTTGCCCATGGCTTCCCCCCTCTCCTCTCATGTATGAACCCCCTCTCTACCTCGTCTTTTAAAAGCTCTGCCCCACTAGTTGAGCATTCTACTGTTGAGCTTAGTTTCAAGGGATGCTTGCCATTCCCTTTTGTGTGCCTTACAACATAAGCATGTTTCCCACCTCTCTCTTCACCCCTGCAGAAGACTCACCTTTTCCAAAAAAGGACTAGACGCCATGCCAGTTCTCGGTGTGCCCGTGCCACGCTTCGACCTGTTTTTTTGCTTTTGAGCAAACACACGCCATTCCTTCTCCTCTCCTGTATATAAACCCTGGGGCACGGTGTTCCCTTTCCAAATTATCAATCGTGACCTACGTGTCTATTCTCCTGGGATCATCTGTTACTTCAGGACAGCTTTGCCCCTATTAGCCTTCTCCTTTTGCCCCTCCTCACCGGAAGTTAAAGAATCTCCCCCCTCTTACCCCTCCCCCCGGTCCCTTGTTGACCGTTACCTCCTTTTTTTTTTGGAACTTCAACGAATATGCTTGCTCGTCGTTCTGTCTGGTTATGGCTCTCGCTGCTCTGCTTTTTTGGTGTTTTGTGCTCGTCCCTCTCTCGCCGTCACAGCCGTTTCTTTTGACTTTCCCCCCCCCCCCCTTCAGTCTTTTTTTGGAAATCATTGGCCAAGTTACTGTTGGTGGAGACTGAGGAGTGTTTGTTATTTCTCTTCTGCGGACGCTTTCGCTTCAGATTTCTGAACGTCAATGGCATCTTTATGTTAGAAAGTCACCACTCCCCAGGCATGCAATCGCACGTAGGATTTCCTCAGGTTTTCATCCTCATTGCCCCTTTCCGAGCACAAACCAATTTGGTCCTCCTTTTTCGATGAACGCAGAAGCACTATCTCTTGCGTCACTTCCTCCGATATCCCGACACGACACGCGAATAGTGCACACCTCTCTGGTGGCATGATTGTAAGGAGAGGCCTGCTACTCAGACCCCCACGCAAGGCCGTTTTTCTGCCTGCTTGTGCTTAATCCCCTTTCTCTTTTTGACGTTCCTCCCCGAGCGACGGTCCACTTCGGCTTGGCGCCCTTTCCTCCCCCCCCCTTCCTTCAGGTTGCGTCCTTTCCGTTTCTTCCTGTCAAGACTGATGTCCATTGTTCGTGTGATTTTACATTTGCGATTTCCATTTTACCTTTCAGAAAGCGCCCTATCTTGAACGAAAGACAAAACCTGTCGGTGTATCTCAAAACCTTTCTTTTCCCCCCTCGTTGACGATGTTTTCTGTGCTTAGATCTGAACGCGCCCCCTACTTCTCGCGAGATCTCTATCTTTCCATAAAGTTTTTTTTGTTTTTCTAGCTATGTCTTTCCGCTCTAAGTATGGGTCTGTTCCCCTCTCTAAGCACGTCTCACAGCAGCTTCAAATTCTTCCTCCTTTTTGTCTCTATTCCCCCACAAGTGGTTCGTGCTTCTTCTTTTCTTTCTTCGTATAACTCCGCACCTTTAAATATTCATCAGACCTCCGCCTTTACATCTAGGCGCCAAGTTTTTCCCCATGAAGTCCACTTCAGACCCCCTTTTCTTCCTCTTTTGAGATTTCGCCAATTCCCTTCCCCTGTCCTCGTGAGGGACTTCCCACCCTGGTCTTTCTCACAAGCCCTGCCTAGCGGCTTCTTTCCCCCTTCAGGAGGATCCAATCGCTCTGAACTACCGCCTTCCCCCCCCAAGTACCTGTCATTCTCTTGTATTTTCTAGTTCATGAGTGCTACTTCCCTGCACCTCCCCTCTACTTCTTCATTATTCTCGCACAAGGCTTACCCCCCTTTTTTTTTGTGGCGTATTTGTTCAAGTTGCAGGCGTATAAACCCGCCGTACCCTCCTACTGCGATACCTGTCCGTCGTCTTTTTCCTTGTCGCCACCCCCTCCAAGCTTGCCATTTTGTGTTCCTTACCTCTTCTCGAACGTCTTTAGAAAGATCAACCCCACTTCCGCATTCTCCCCCCCCCCTTCCTTTTTTGCCACTTATTTAGCTCTTGGACCATGCCCCGAATCTTTTTGACCGTTCGAGCGAGGGATGAGCCCGTCCTTCTTGTGCAGCTAATCTTCCATACCGCACCCCGAGCAAGCATATTCTTTTTTCGCCGGCAACACCACTAAATTTGCGGTAAAACACCTTCCCATCTTTCCCTCTGTTGTTCCATTCTTAACTTCCTTCTCTCTGGACCCTGAGCCTTGTTCTCACGACTTTGATACCTCTGCATCCCTGTAATCGATGCGACTACCCCATGCCCTGCTGCCGTAGGTCAAGATTTTTTTTTGTTAATAAGTCGCGTTGCCCCTTTCCCCCTTTTAGATAATGCGCGATAGTCGCTTCGTTTTTGTCTTCACCAATTAAACCCCTGATTCTTTCCTCGTCACGGCAGCTTCCCCCCCCCATCTCACTGCATGGGCTGTTTTTCTTCCGCTTCCCTTTCAAGGGGAGTTCTTCTCATGGAATTTAGATTTTTACCACATCTTGCTTTTTTGTCCCCCCCCCCCCCAGTTATTGTTGCACGCATCCTAGCCCCCTTCTCAATCCGTAGAGTGTTTGCCAGCTTGCCTATTTTTTCCCTTGCTTCGGTGCTCTTTGTTCTTCCCCTTTCCCGATTTTCCGCCATGGGCCGGCCTTCACCTCAATTCGTTGTGCCTCTGCCCCTTCCGCAATCCCTTTGCTCACACCGTGCACACCCCTTTTCAAGATTGGTTATCCGTCTTTTCCTCCGTTACGTTGTTTCTTCGCTATCCCCTTCTCTTCGTTTCTCTTTCTTGGGGCGCGGAACTCGTTAAGCCACCCCCCCAACACACACAATACAACACCAATGCCCCAAAGGACGGCCTCCCCCCCTAATCCATTTTTCTTCTTTCATCCCCACCTCTGCTATTCGCGTCCAGAGTCCTTCCCACCTCTTCTTTTTCTTTGTAAGCCCCCATCCCGTTAGTGTAACCAATCTTACAGCGGACGTACTGAGGCGGGCGTAGGTTTTTTTCATCTCTCACACTTGAAAAAACGTACTGCAAAATCTTCCCTCCGTACGAATCCGCCATACCCGCACTATTGTCGGATTTCCCTCCTTTCCGCGCTGCACCAGCAGCAGCCCCACCAACTATTTTCAAACCCGACCTTGCAATTACTTGGCGGTTAGCAGTCTCTTCAAACCCCTGATTGGCCTCTCTCTTTTTTCCTTGTTTCCTCAACCGCCTATGAAGACTACAGTTGACGCAACTAGCTTTAGGGGCTTTCCACTCCCCCCTTTGTCATGAGGCGGAGCGTTCTACGCTCCTTCCTCCAATTCCAATTTCAACCCAAGGGTACTCGGAACGTTCGCTTATTCCTATCTTCTTCGGACAGCGATTCTTTATGATTCGTTTCCCTCTTCCCACGCGTTGCGCTGAGCGGATTTTGCAAAGCGTTCTCCCTGTCACCATATGTTTTTTTCGTTCTCTGTTTCCATCCTCCCGAGTCGACTTCCTCGCGAATGGCCACCCATTTATCGGCTTTTTACCCGTCCTCGCCCTATTACGGTCACTTGCCTCATAGTCCCTCTTTCCACCCCCCGATCGGAAGTACGAGCCCCGATGGATCGGAGTCTTCGCATGAACCAGAAGGTTCATAATATCTTTTAGATTGCACCATCAATTTTTCTGTAAATGGTTTCAGGTGATTACGACCAATTCCAAACGCCTCCCCCCCCGTTCCCGTCGCTCCTTCTTTTTTCTCTCCGGTCCCCCAAGACTTGGTGAGAGCCAGAAACTATTTTTTCCTCTCCTGAACACATAGCCAAACCTCCACTGAGACCAACCCAAACCCCTTTTTCGTACCAAATAATCATGCCCAAGACCCCCCTTTTAGGACCCCCCCATCATATTCCCTTACCTCACCCACCCCCCCCAAAAGCACCCTCCTCATCGCTGCTTGATATTTAAAAGCCCATCCCGCCCACCTAGTCCCTTCCTAGTTCAGTTTGTTTACCTCTCCCTTTTCCTCCTTTCTGCTGGTCCCCCCAATAGCTAACCCCAGCGTTGGAGTGCCACCTCTCCAGTCACATTTTTGTGCCTTCCTGAGCCCTCTCCCGTTGTTATGTCCTGAGTGCATTTCTGCCCCCATTTCCGGAAGTCGGACTTCTTCTCTTGTTCCCCTGACACCTTTTCGCTATGCTCTGCCGGCCCCAATATAACGTTTTTTTACCCTTGTTTGTCCCCTCTTGTAACCACCCTTCCAACGGACTTTTAGAAGGGTCACCTCCTTCAGATTATGAAATAACAGAGGGACTCTTGTATATTTCCCCACCCTTCTAGACCTCCGACTTACAACTACCCTCTCCCTCGGTGAAGTTCCCCCCCATATTTGTGGCTTTTCCATAGGCCGTCGGCATAATTACCCCCGGACAGGGAGATTCCCCCCCCAAAACCATCAGTGCCTCTGGCC
>Ga0179593_1735650_pt1 | contig 15535 bp, 17 predicted proteins | sample CZODoug2_1_08_16_FD_185931 | JGI IMG/M metagenome (GOLD analysis project Ga0179593, IMG submission 185931) | Vadose zone soil fungal communities from Angelo Coast Range Reserve, California, USA - CZODoug2_1_08_16fungal (PacBio error correction) | ecosystem: Environmental > Terrestrial > Soil >... | reverse complement strand
CCCCACCTGCTTTACTGGGGGTTCAAGCGTCCTCCATCTCAATGTCAATCCGCACCTTAAACCCCCCCTTTTTCGAGAAACTCCCCGCAAAAGAGCAGACGCCTCGTTATTATCCTGCTGCCCCTGTTTTTGCCCTGTCCAAATTTTTTCGTCAGGTGGCAGGCCAATCGAGATTTAAAACATGGATTAACTTTTTTTTTGCGCCTCGGCCGCTTCTTCTTTATTCGGAGAATACTTTTCCCCCGGTAGATTCTGGTGCTAGGGCTATTTCAGCCACCTTCGCCTATTGTTCAAAATCCCTTCAACATCAGGAACGCTGGTTGGTCCCTCCGCGGAGCTAGTCTTCCTGTCAACAGGGCGGTTTCTTTCCTTGAAAGAACCTGCCTTTCTTTTCTTGGATCTTCCCCTCCCTGCGCTTTCTTTCGTTTTGTGTTTTTTTTCTTGGACTTTGGCGCGCTGATGGAAGGAAGCAAAGTGTGGACTTTTTTCTTTTCGCCATGGCAGTTGCAGCGACTGGTCAAATATTCCTTCCCCGTGGCTTCCAGCTCGGTTTGGTGCGCAGCTCGGCGGCCGAATTTGCTTCTGCAAGCGGCCCACCCTATCTTTGGCCGGGGTCTGTAGTCGTTGAATTGTCTCGAGTGCAAGCATTTTTCCTTCTCCTGAGCCCCCTTTCTTTTTTCCCTTTTCTTATGCTACCCGTGCGCCCCGTTTTGGGACCTTTAGATCTCTTGAACAATGGGAAGAATTTCCATATTTTTTTTACGGTAAACAAAGTGGGGCGACGCCTAGCCTTTTTGAGCCCCAATTTCCCCCCCAAAGGGGTTTTTTTTTTTTCCCGACGCCAGCTTTTCCCCCTCCTAAGACGCTCCACCTCACCATTCCGCGCCATTCTTGGAGTGCATCATGGTGTCCTCCTCTCCCCCCTCGATACCCCCTCCTTCGCTTTTTGAATCCACCGCAGGTTCTTTCAACCCGACCCAAACCATGCTAGAACGTGAAGTGAGGGAGAAACGGTTTCGACGGGCTCTCTGCTCAACTGCGACCCCCCCCCCCATCGTTTTTTCACACTACCGACAAGGAAAAAGTCCCCCTCTTCGGTTCGTTTTCGTTCCCCCCCCTCCCACACCAGTCGAGGTTCCTGTTTTCCCCCCTCGTTCACTAACCACTCTTCTCTTCCTCACTTCACTTCCTCCCTCCCCAATCACTCTCCTTCTCTCGGTCTCTACGGGCCCGAAAGATCACGTCACACTTAGGATAAGTTCAGACCGGAGCCCAATTTCTTTCTATTGCTTTTTTCCTCTCATATGAGCGTGGCTTTGACCTTCACCCACGGAATTTAGATAAGCTCTCTTAGTTTTTATACGGGTGTTTCCCAGACAACCCTCCCCCCTATAGTTATCCCTTATTATTCATATTGTGAACCTACATTGTGGTGTCAAAACAGTAGGCGCACTCTCTTCGGTTGTTCTGCAGGATTTTCTTTTTATTGTGATCTACCCCCCCCCCTTTTGTTTGTTTTTGTGTTTGCTACGGTGTGTGTTTTTTTTGTTTTTTTTTTTTTTTTTTTGTTTTTTTTTTTTTTTTTTTTTTTTTTGTTGGTTTTTTTTTTTTTTGGTGTGTGGTGGTTTTTTGGGTTTTGTGTGTTTCTTGTTGTTGTTTTTTTTTTTTTTTTTTTTTTTGCCTCCTAGACCCAAGACCGCAAACACATCGGCGACCTCCACGCTGAGACCCTCCACCTCCAGCGGTGTGACCGTGCTTGATCCTAAGCTCTCTTCCTAGGCTCCTCCCCACACGGATTCGTTGTGGAAATCCCTGACCCCGTTCAAATTTTTTTTTTTTTTCAACGTCGCTGCAGCGACAGAGTCGGGTTCTCCGTTCCGCAGTTCCAAGGTCAGACGCAGTCTTTTACTTTTTTTCTTCTTCTCCGACAGTCTTTTTTTCGAACGAATGACGAAGTAACCTCCCTCCCTTCCCCCTTGTTCGGGATGTATTCAACGCTCAACCCTACCTTCAGTCCCCGGAAAGGTTGGCAGCCTGAGACCTCTTCTTTCTTCCCGCGCTTTCTTTTGGGAGGCCATCCCGAATCAACGACTTTTTTTTCCTCATCGGTCAAGCCTTCCGAGCACTAAATCTTTATTCTTTCCGGACCGCCGTACCCCCCGGTTCTGTCGCACTCCTGTTAGATACCCCCCTTCCTTTTAAACCTTCAATGTTTGAACAGGTGGTATTGGTAAAAGAAGCCTTTCCGCGCTCCGTATCGCGTCTGTCCCCCTTGATATCCTTTCACTACCATCCGTGTTGTTAGCTCGATACAACAGCGGAGTTTTAATCGAGATGCCACCGCAAGGGAGCGTCCGTTCTTCGTTTTTTCCATTAACAACCATAATGTTCACAACAATGGAATGAGTTTGCCGCGGTTCGGTATCCCTTAAGTGATACCACTTACGGCTGGAATTGGACGTCATATAATCACTTTTTCTTCCTGAAGCTTGTTCTATCTCAATTTCCGCTTCGTCCTGACTTGCCTTTTCCGCTTGCATTACGGCCGAAAGGGTTCGCTTTTGCTTTTTACTCATCCGTTTTGGTTCACGGCGAGACATACAGACCAAGCGGAACCGGTCCGGTTGTTTTTTGACTTTCTTCGGGCGGATCCGGGACGCACTCAGCACAAATTAACTGGATTCCCCTAAGCTTCAGATGTTCGGATACCTCGGAACCCGGAATCCTTCTGTTCAACCGAACCACATTACTTAGGTTCAGTATTGTCCACCAGATTCATTATCGGGCGGTTAAATGGTGTCGTCCTCTTTCGAATGAACCTTTTCCCAACGCTGTGCCGATACCTTTCCTGTTCCCTGCTCTCACATGTACGGTCTCCGATGGGTCTCTCTAGGGAACCTTCTTTTCCCCCTCCTGAAAATTTTTTTTTTCCCTCTCCCAGTGGCCTGATAGGCAAGCCCCCTTTACGGACAGGAATGACTTTTGAAAACCATTTTGCTACAATTGTTTTTTCACTTCTCCGGAAAATAAGTGATACCTATGGAGGAGGGGGTTGAAAACTTACGGAAACCACGGCCTACGCATCTAGCCAAGTACGTTTTCGCAATCCCCCCCAGAATGAGAAGACACCCTCCCTGACCTTTCAGTTGGTTCTCGCCGTCCTAGCCGGACGTTCAAATTCATACAGTTTTGTCCGTCCTTTCTGAGCCCGGGAAAAGTCTTCCTTCGTTTTTCACTAGACCCTTCCTAAACGGTGAGTTGTCCGTTCTTCTTTTTTTTCCCCCCGTATTGCGGGAATTTGGAGCCAGGCATTTTCGTCGCGCTTCCGGAACCATGAGCCCCCCCCCCATATTATAGGCCAGATTTAGTTTGCCGGGCCCTGCGGTGGACTCCTTCCCTTTTCGACTTGGCGCGGGGGATCTTAAGGCGGCACATGGACTTCCCCAGGACTCAAGCCGCGAGCGAGTTGATGCCTAGGCCCTCGTCTCCACTCCAAAACCCACTCCCACCTTGGTTCAATTGCTCCGAAACTGGCTGCGCCCTAGTGGACTAACAACCCAACCTATGTCAACATCTTCATGGAGGGTTGATTCTTTTGGGCAGACACGGGAGGTTGGCCCAGCAGAAACTTTTTTTTTTGGCAGGCGGTTTCCCGCACACCTGCGTGTCAACAAAATTCGCGCACCCGGCCTTACTTTCCCACCTTATCGTGGCTCTTGGCGAGAAAGCCGGAGCTGCACTACGATTGTGCGCGCCACCCCTCTGGCCTTTTTATACAACCTGAAGTCCTTTCACGTCTTTGACCCCTTTCCCGTCCTGCGAATTCGTTCAGCAAAACCGACAACTTTTCGCGTTTTTTTCATGCGACGAGCCCGCCCCAGGGAGCATCCTCCCCCTTTTATCAAATGTTTTCAGGTGCCGCTGTGACGATCTCCCCCCCCGGCTGGTTGACAGAATCGCCTACCCATGTTGAGTCCCTTTGAAGATGTTCTTTCCCTTTTTTTTTTCCAAACTGTCCCGATTTGCACGTATTGGGCGATCCCGAGCAGAGCCAAGACACGAGCCTTCATTTGTCTCTTCTCCCGGGGGACGCAATTCCTGGTATTCTTCCCTTGGAATCCGCGCCCAGTTTTAATCTCCTACGCCACAATTGCCCCGGCGGGCGCCTTGTCGAAAAGTCCTTCAGTTTTTTCCGAGATGTGCTTTCTGGTAGTCTCCCCTTCAGATTGTTTTTCACCTTCGAAGGCTCAAAGGAATACGATCGCTCTTTTCACCCTACTTTATCTCTCCTCAAGTTGTTGTTCTACAAAGTGTAACAAGGATTTCCAATGTGATGGCTTGTTCCCTCCCTTCCCCCTTGTGAGCTTTTTTCACGCAATTTGAAACACAAATATTTTTTTCAGCTTCCTCGGCCGCCTGTCCTTCGGATGATCCTGCATACTTTTGCAAGATTTGGCCTTCCTTCTTGTAGTAGGTGGTCGCACTTCGAGTCTTTTCACCTTGATTTTTTGTGGATTGTGAGCCTCGGCCCCGACTTTGCTTCTTTCCCCAGTTACCCTCCGTTAGCCTTTCGGGCTGTGCCGGTTCCATTCGGACAATTCAAATTCGAACTGAAAAATGCCCTTGGCCCAGATATTCCTTCAAACAGCTAGGCGGTAAACCAGCGGGGGAATTTATTTTTCAGCCGGATGGGCGTTGTCCATTGTCCATTTTATCCTCTGGCGGCTTCAGCGGCGCCTGATGGACTGGTCGCCTCCCCCCTTTGAAAGGTATTCGCATGTTGGGTTGCGCGCGCTGGTCCCTTTTCAATGGCGGCAAGATGACGCTTATTTCCGCATGGCATTTCTCGCAAGGCTGCTAGTCATTTCCCTTTATCGTTGACCGGCCTTTGTGTAATCAGTCGCGGTACCGCCTGAGGGGCAAGAAGGGTCTGGGCGTACTTTGTCGAGTTCGTTTGATGCCCATCGTGGTCGGCCACGCCTCATGGTGACCTCCCTTTGGATTGTACAGGTTTTTGTTTTTCGGTTCAGCCTGGGGTGTTTTTCTGCGATTCTCAAATTGCCAAAATTGTTGGTCGGGGGAGTTAGCAAGTCCCTAAAGCTCCCCACCACACTCGCCTCCCTTTTTTTGCGTCCCTTTTCTTTTGGAGTCCAAAACCTTCTTCTCCCCCGCCGCACCAATGTTCATTCTTCCCCCCGCCCCCACCCCCCCCCCCCCCCCCTGCGCCCCCCCTGTCTGAAACGAATATACACTGTCCCGTTGCTTACACGGTTTCCGGAAGAGTCGGTACTCTGGTTGCGACCTGCCCTGCATCTTTGTGTCACACTATCCAACATGCTAGTTCCCCAAAACTAGCGTAGCTTGGCTTCTCCGGGCCCTCCATGGCGACACACTGGTTGGTTTCCCGCGGCGAGACAGGCTAGCACCATAGCTGTTTCTTGCTCAGTTTGAGCGTGTCTGGCTAAACAACCCTTCCCCCATTTCTCGAGCAGTCGCTTTTCGGACGGGTTTCTCCACTTTTATGTGTATCACCTGTATTTTAATTCTTCCCTAAGTGAAATTGTAGACCAAATGGTGGGTTCCCCCCCACACCTTTTCCTTTCCGTTGGTCTTTGCCCGCAAGGTACCACGGGGTACGATTTTTCGGTGATCCAGCCTTTACCACCGCAAGGAGCCGGGCGTGAGCCCCCGTTTCTCGCGCCCGCTTGGCGTGACCCTTCTAAACCTTCAACGATATAATCGCCACAACTGCCCATCCTGCCCGCCTTTCTGGCGAGACGAGCACCACTTCCTTTGCGCTCACGACATGGTTTTTCGCAAGTTTCAGCACTCCGTCCACCCCGTTTACCGCCCGTGATCCGCCCCCTAATGGCTCCGCGCCCTTCCCGGAAAACGGTCCCCGGTTCCGCTTGTTTGTTTTCACCATTCTAAAATCGTCCTTCTCCGGGCTCTGTGATAGACAGTCGGCGTATTGCTCGGCTGGTTTTCTTGGAGCATCGAATTCGCGGACGGAATGTTCGCCCAGCTTTTTTTTCGTCCCTCAGTTCTATTCGCCAAGATTCTTTTATCCTCCGAGGTGTATACGCCATATTTACGGAGCACCTCCCCCGCTGGGACTTTCGCCACCCCCTTCCCCCTTTAACATGAGTTTGATTAACTTTCCTATAGTCTAGCGCCTTCCTCATCGCTTGGAATCAATCCTCGTTGCATCCTCCTCCTTGTTGTGCGCTCTCCTGCACCTTTGAGGTGCGCCGCCGCGCGGGCTGCCCTGCGTGCCTCGTACACCACGCCGGTCCACAATGGCGTTGGCGGGGCAAAGTTGGCCCCGTGAGTGGTCCCCTCCCCCTCGGTTCCGGGTCTTGTCCTTTTTTCTGGAAGAAAAGCTTTCCCACATTCTTCCGATAGTCATGTTGTATGGTCCCCTCAGAAAGCTTGTCGATAAGCCGCAGAAGTTTCCCCCCCTCCCATTCCCTTTTTACCCAGCCCGAATTTTGAGAAGGGTTTTGAATTAGTTCATAATTACCCTACCCTTGGTTTAACCGTCCGGCGTGCCTTGACTCTGTTTCTTCCTTTGCGGTTTCACGTGGACGCCGTTTAACTTACCCCATAAGGAGCTTCTGCTGAACACTTTGCGGAACAGGCAACGATTGATTCCTCCCCTGTCTTCTCGCGACGCGATCCATACCACAACCCTGTCCTGGGAGGGAAAAAAAGCAAGTGTTTTTTGATGATCTCTTCCTTAAGAATGTACGCTCTTCCCCTGATCGGCCCCGCGTCCCCCTCCCCCCCCTATGGAGCTTACCTTCGCCTTTCATTGCTGTTCCCGGTTCCGCATGTTGCGGTGCTAGGGCACTTGGTCAAGAACCGAAAATCGTAATCCCCGTGGTTCGATCCCCCGAACTCCCCCTTCCTTCAAGACTTTTTGAAACCCACTTCCCCTCCTTGTAATAGATGATTACACCCAGTTTCTTTTTAGTTGAAACCCCGTGTCCGACAACATCGCTGCTTCGCCTCCATTCTTTCCTCTCAATTCCTTTTGTTCCCCTCTAATTTCAGCCAAGCGAAGCCCTCTAGTCCCGCTTCTCGCCTCCCTCCTGAGTTTCCTTCCAGCCTGACTTTGTGGTCCGGGTCATCCGGGTCCACGTAGCGCAGTTTGAACTCCCCAAGCCCTTTGAGTCAGTTCTGTTTCCCCGACTCCCGTTTTTCTCCCGTGCATGCGAGTAGCGACCCTCACTTCCCGTTTTGCCTCACGTAAGTTTTTGCACCGGCCTGAGGTGGATACTAGCCCTTGCCTTTCTCCGGCGGGATCTTCCGCATGATTGACCATGATTGGGTCAGCACGTCGCGCGGAAGTTGGGTGCTTTCTCTTGATGCCGTCACGACCATCCCCCCAACTTGGAGTTTCCTGTCGCTCGTCCCCCCCCGTCGGGGACCGAACAAACACCCGATCCCCTTATCAATTTTAATTGTTCCGATAATCTCTTTTTTGCCTCCCTTATAAAAGAAAAGATGGAGTTTTTCCCTCACCCTCTGGACAAAATCTTCAAAATCAGAGCCTGATTTTTCCGGCCGCAACTTATGTTCCTCTTGCGAGCAATTGCGTTGATCCATGTCTCTCCCCACTCCTGAACCGAGCAACATTGAAGTCTTCTTTGCTTCCCCAGCATTGAGATGCAGTTACAACCTACCACCTTTTTCTGTTTCCCCCTCCTCCGCAGATTCCTGCGATCTGCCCACCTTATCCCTCTGTCGAGCCTTTCCCCCCCCCCGACCCCATTTGCAGGCTGTGACGACTCCTTAAGGCCCTTCTGTTTGAAAGCTGGTTCCACATCTATCGCATGTTGAGGCCTTCATGTTCTGCCCACTGTTCTTATTTACCCTTCCCCCCCTTGTGGGCGATCCGCAGCTGTATCCCGTCCCCCGGTATTTGAAATTCTTCCTTTCCGCAAGCCGGCGATGCGCACAAGAACTTGACTGGAATCCTCAGTTTTCTTTCTTCTCCAACTTGAGCAACTTGCCCCCCTCTCCCTGCTTCCCTCCCCCCGATTCTGCGGGATCTCGTCAGATCGCGAGAAGATTGTGTTCAGCTTGCGTTATTCCTTCGACCCTCCCCCCTATCGCCGCAGTTCCATCCATTCACATCCGGTGGACTCTCCCTCTTCCTCGTTGTTTTTTTTTTCCTGGAGTCTCTCAAGAGTCAACGGAGTGAATGGCGCTTTCCGGCGTGTTCGCCTTCTCATCATCAAGCAATGACCCCTCCTTCCCTCCCGATCTCTTTGCCCCCGCGTTAGGATACATGACTGGCATATTTTGAATCTGTTTTTCTTGCGTCAGGTGGCAGTCCCTTGCTCTGGCGTCTCTTGTTCAAGTTTCGCCTCGCAGATACTTTGCGTCACCCTTGGCTTTTTTTCTTTCCTTTCTGTTGCTGGATAGGATTTTCCCCCCCCAATCCCTCCGTCGCATTCACCTTTGCAGGATTTTGGAAACTGATATACGGAACCGCTTGCTTCCTTCACCCCCTAGTTTCCTTCCCCCCTTCCTTAGTAGGACAGGATTGGCGGACTTCACAAATTGTTTACTGATTTTGTAAGTGACTAAGAGTCCCCTTTGCCCTCGCAGTGAGGTTTTGCCCTTCCCTCCCTGAGTTTGCAGCATATGGACCTAGTCCTTCAATGGTTGGTCCTCTCGCTCGGAGGTTTGGTGCTCCCTTCCCCCCCCCCCGGTAGGCAGATTACCTCGTGCTGGCACCATAGAGGTGCTTCTTCTCGTCCCCTCTTTCGCCATTTACGAGTTTTCAGTCTTTTAAAACGTGCCCCCCCCTGCGTTTGATGCGGGCGTCCTTGGTGCCCCAGGGAGATATCGCCCCTCATTCCTCGGTGTTAGTCCAAGAGTTTTCTACCCTGTATACGAGGGATCCTTTTTTTACACGGTGTTTTGTTGGCGGTTTATTTTCCTTCGCTTTTCCCCTGACCTCCCCACCTCACACGCGCTCGCGGTCTTTCCCTTTTGGTTGCAAATTTGCGCTGCCGATCGCCTCTAAACGCTTCGGATCCACTCAGGTTCTGTTCCTGCCCAACGAATGCTAACCCTTGATTTTTCCCACGGTCCCCGACGGAAGCTTCCCTCAACGTCTCCAGGTGTCGACAACCGACTGGTGGCCCAATACTCCCAATGAACCTTCATTTTTTTTTTCCCCGTTCCAAATATCTCTTGACCTTAGAAGTGGAAAGGCAAAGGTACGTCACACTGGCACCTCCATCGGACCGGACTGTAGAGTTTCCCTGCTCCCTGTCGATGATGACGTTATCATTTGCTGGAGAAACCCCCGTCCTTGTCGTAAGATTCCTCGGAGAGAGTATGGACGGTTCCCAAACCAACCCACTTTACCCCCTCAACTCCCCCTCTTAGCCAGAAAGTGAAAACCTTCCCCCTTTGGGTTTTCAAACCCTCCCGCTGTCCGTGTTCGAAAGGCCCCCCGGGGTAGTTTTTTTCCCTTTGGATTTTCTGATGTGTCCACTACTAGCAAGATTTTCCACTCCTACTCTCGCAGGAGCTCACTCATGAGTTTTTCTACGGTAGGTTATCGACTCGCCAAGAGGGGGGCTTTTCATTTCCCGTTTTCCCCCCTCCTTTCTGCATGTTTTCCCCTTAGTCCCGCCTCTGATACCTAGCCCTCCCGTCTTCAGTCCGACAGGACTTTAGGTTTGTTTTCTTCGCGTCTGATCCCTCTGAGTCCCTTCTTTTTCCTAACACTTCGGGACGGTCGCGCTTTCAGGGTCCCCCCCCTTTTTTTTTGTCTTTCCGTGATGTACTTATACAACTTTATTTTTTTTCCCCCCGGAATGTCTAACTGTTCAGTATGTGTGACCCCCCGGATTGCTTGTTGGTTTTGCAAGCCTTTCCAATTCCCCCCTTATCCTTTCCTCCCTGGTTTTTTTTCAGGTTGGCGTGATCGACATTGAGGAATTTCAGTTTCTTTTGTTTTCTTTTCCCATCCGAATCTTTTGACGAATTTTTTTCTTTTTCCGCCCCAAGTTTCCGAGAATTATTTAGTTTAGTTATCGTTTCATCAAGGCATTCTTCCCCGCCTTTTCTTTCTACGTTTAAATAAGTTGATCTTCTTCACCGTCATTCCCCTGTTTCTGTAAAAAGGAGTTTATTTCCAGACGGGACGTCAGGTTTACTCTTGCTTTCTCCTCCGTTTTTTTCTTTCATTTATCTTTCTATATATTTCCACTTCTTTGTGTCTCTCTAGCTTCTCCCACTCCTTCTCTCCCGCAGTTTCTTCGGTAAGCGACTTGTTTTTTTTTCCTTTTTTCCCCCTCCCCCAATCCTGGCCCCTTAACTTTGACTTTTTTGGGGGTGCTCCCCTCTAACGGAGTGCGCCGTAGACTCTCTTTTGACGCTCTCCCTAACTCTTTCTTCCTTCATCTTTATTTTGCTAGCGAAGAATGTTTTCTTTCCCTTCCTACATTCTGCTCTTCTCCCATTGATCCGGTTTTCGATAAACTTTTATTAGGTCATTCCTCCTTCGATCAGTTCCAACCTTCCCTGTTTTTCTTCTTCTTTTGACTTTTCGGTGTGCGCTTATACCCGAACACTTTCAACTTTTTTGCCATGTTACTTTCTGTTAAACTTGGTGCGCCGTTATCGGCCCCTTTTAAGCAGATATTTTTTCCCGCCGTCCTCCTTTCTTCCCTTTTTATAGTGACGACCTTTCAATTTTTGCTGTTCCGGATCCGCCGTCAACGCATCTCTTGTGGTTTCTCCTCCCTTTCAAACCTATGATCTGCCGTCATTTCCCTTTCTTCTCTCCCTTTGTTGGCGATGTGTCCGAGGGTGATCTTTTTCTCGTTCTCTTTCTAGAGTCGGCGATAATTAGAATTTTCTTTCTCGCTCTTTTGGACGCCCCATCCACTTTTCTTCTCCCTTTTCCTTTCCTGCTCCCTTTGTTTCACGGTCCTTTCCGATTTTTTCTTTCTTTCTTTGTTTTGCTAGTTTTTCCCTCCGTCTGTCCAATGATTCATCCGTCCATCGCTTTGGTACCATTCTTATTTTTCTTCTTCCGCCCTCCCCTTTTTTTTCTCAGTGAGGAGCCCTCTTTTCATGTGTTGACTCCTCTCAACCCTTTTTTTCCTTTTTTTTTTCTTTTTAATAGATTCCCATCCCAAGTTTTGGATAACATATTCGCTTCTGGGGGTTTTCTACGTCGACCAATGAGATACGTTTTTTCTTTTTCTCAGGCTTTTTCGAATTCCTTTTTTTCCTTGGTTTTTCTCCTTTTCCGCCCTCTTTTACGTTTTTTTTTTCAGAAAAGATTCAGGCACTGGTCTGTAGCTTTTTTGAGTTTTTTTTCTCTTTTTGATTTCGAGGCATTGCGACGTGCTTCCCCAATCTCTTCTTGCCCCTCCCTCCTCTTTTTTTTTTTCCTTTTGCTCATCTTCGACTTTTGCCTGGGTCCTCTTACTGCGTCTGTTTCCCTCCTTTTCTGTTCATAATCATCTCGACGCTAGGCCCCTTTCCCGTGTGTATCCTCCTCCAGATGTTCGAGTTGTTAGGTTCTGTCCTCTTCCATCTTTTTTTCCCTGTTGGGCCGCACCGGCGCTTTTTTGATCCTTTCTTCATGAACTTTGAAAATTTTTTTTGTTTCCTTTTCTTTTTTCTTTTCCCCTTTTTTTTTTGTTTAGATCCCTTCCCCCGTATTTTATTCGTAGCCCTTGTAGCCTTTTCTCTTTCTTGGGGGGATTGCATCTCCTTCATCCGCATTGTATGTCTTCGTTGATTCTTTGGGATTTTCTGTTTGGTTTTCCTCTTTATTTGCCCCCTCCATACTTCCTTTGGACTTGCACCTCCGCCCATTCGAGGTTCCCTTCGGTGAGGATTCTTTGTTGTCCTGGTCCATGTCGTGTGCCGCTTTCTCTCCCATACCCCCCCCTCCCACGAAAACCCCTTTTTGTTTAAATATTCTATTCTGTTGTTACTTCCATTTGCGTCGTTTTCCCTTTCCTCTTGTGGAAAGACCCCCCCTAAATTTTCCTCCCGTACCTTTTTTCTTTTTTTTTTGGGGGGCAACCTTAGTCATTGCTTTTTGTTCTTCCATTCCCTTTTTCCGACATCCCCTTTAGGAGCACCGTTTGTTCTGCTGTCCTTCTTCTCCCTTTCGTTGGAGTCGGCCTGTTGCACCTTTTCCCTCCCCCGTCCGTGCACTTCCGCTCATTCGTACTCCGATTTTTTTTTTTCTTTCTCGAGCTGTGAGAGCCTCTGCTGCCTTCTCCCTATGTCCACAACCCTCTTTCAGTGCACTTTTTCCTTTCTTCTCTTTTTTTTTCCCCCTCGTTTTTCCTTTAAAGAGCGAGTCACACGCCATTTTGATTTTTTATCTGCGTTTTTCCCTTTTGACTTCCATCATGTTTTTTTGCCGCCGTTCGTGTCCCGTCTTAGCCGCTCCTCCCTTCCCCCTTCTTCCTTGCAATCAATGGAGGATTATGGTACTTCCTTCCCTTCTTTTCCTTTTCATTCTTTCCCCCCGTCCCCCTGTGCCCTTTGTTCTCTTCCTTAGCGTTTTCATATATACGATCCTTTTAGCCCAGGTCCAGACTTTTTTCCTGTTTTGCTTAAACTGCCCGCTTGAACTTTTTTGGGTGTACTTGCTCTTCTCTTCCAGCCAGCGTACCGGATTTTTTTTTTGATTCTGACCCCCTTATTTAGGGCGCACACCTTTCCCTTCCCTCTCTGTCTTTCAGCCAGTTTTAATTGAGCTTTCTTCAATTTTTGCCGTTTTCCAAGTTTTTCCACTTCGCCTTCCTAGTCGATATTCCTGCCTGCAGGTTCTCCCTTTCCTTTCCTTTGTTTTATCAACTTCTGTCCATATTGCGTTTTTTTATTTCTTCCTAGGATATCCAAGACGCTACCTCTCGCCTTCAGTCCCCTCGGTTTCTCCTTTTTCTTTTTTCCGTACTCTTCTTTTGTGTTGAGCAGCCAGTAGTTTCTTTCCTGTTTCCTGTTTTTCCTCCGGAGCTTTTCCTTTGTGTCCAAGGTAATCACGTTCTTGGTCTCTACTCCCCCCCCCGCGCTCCCAAGCCGATTCCCTCTTTGGCTCGCAGTTTTTCCCTTTAATGTTCTTTTCCCTCAGGGCTTGTTCTTTTCCCAATTATTAGCCTTTTTTTCGCTATTCAGACTGTTCGGATTCCTGTTACGTGAGTTGGGGCTTTCTTTCTTTTTTTCCCGGCCGGATTCGATTCCCTTCCCTACCCCCTCTTTTCTTTTTTGAAGTTTTTTTCTCCCCAATTCCCGCCGCCCTATTTCTGTCCAGTTCCTGTTGTTTCTTATGAAACTGTTTGGGCTCAATCATCCGGTTTTGTATTTCATCGAACACTCCTCCTTTCGGTAGGGTGGTTTTCACCTCCATTTTTTTCTTCTTGTCATTGCGGTGTCCATTTGATTCCTTCCATTGGATGTTTTCTTTGTGGTCTTTGATCCGTCAGCGAACGCGTGTAGCTTTCTCTTTTCTGATGGCAAGGAACCTGCCATCGTTTTCCGGTTTTCTCCCTGGCCTCTGCGGGCTGGTTATTTGCGCTTTTTAACCTTTTTTTGGACAAGTCCTAATGGTGTGTCACCCTCGCGATTGTGCGCGTTTCTTGTTGCTCGAGATCCTTTCTTGTTTTCCCCCTCCTGATTTTCGAAATGGTATTCATCTATATCTGTTTGCATTGGTCCCTTTTCTCGATGACTTTTCGAGTTGTTCCTTCCCTTTTTTTTTGTACTGCCTACATGCCTCGGTTTGATGCCTCCCTTTTCACTCCTTTCTTTTTTCCGGGCTCCTATCGGAACTGAATCTAATTGTCATCCTTTCCGGCTTGTGTCCACGCAAGTTGGCGCAGCCGAGATTCTTTTTTCTGTAGCTTATCTTGAACATCATTTTTGCGTGTTGGTTCGTCTTCTCTGTCTCCTTTTCTAGTCCTCTCTCCGCGAAAGGCGCCCCACACTTCCACACTTTCCGACCCTGCTTTTTCTCCAGGATGGCGTGCAAATTCCTCCCCCCCTTTTTCCGTTTTCTCTCCCCCGCTCGCTCCGGTTATCTGCTTAGTTTATCCCCCACCATGTCCTTTGAAGTTCCCTGGCTAGCTTCTTACCCCTTTTTGATAAGTGGTGTTTACTGTGCGCCTCCTGAGATTTTTCTTTTTCGCTTTAGAAGGCATGTTTATGTCCTCCTTGTTTGCATCGGTTGACTACTCTTTACTCTTCCCGAACTTTTTCGCCTGTCCCAGTAGCGATTCCTTTATTTTCAGTTTTTTCCCCCTTATTTTCCCCTTCCTGGAAAGGCTAGACGTATTTCCGTGTTCTGGCTTTCGTCCCTTTGCCCTCGGCGAGGATCCTGCGAGAATACCCCTCTAGTTTTTCTTTCTTTGCGTTCTTGTACATTTTATTTCTTTCGTGCTCGTCGTCCAATTTTTCTTATTGAGTCTATTGCTTCTGTCCTTTGATTTGCCGTGCTCCTTTTCGGACGGGCTTTTTTCCCTTCCCCTCTCCCGTCCTTTCTTTATCACTTTTATACTCTTCCTTCTTGAAAAAACAACCCCCTTTTTGTGCCCCTTTGGTTGGTTCAAACCCACCTTTCTTCAGAACTGTGTCCCTCGAGTGTTCCCTCTTTCGTCTCCAAGGGAGTCCGCTTCGGTCCTCTTTTTTTTTCTTTCCCAGACCGCACCACATCGCGTTTGCTTTAGTTGTTATTTACCCCACCCCCCTTTGAAGATATCCCCCATTCCCATTCGGTAAGTTTTTTTCTCGCGCTCAGCGGTGCCGCGTTGCCTCGTTTTTTGACTTTGCCCCCTCTCTCTCTTACCCTTGATACATAGCCCACCAACCCCTCCATTTCAAGTCTATTTCTTTCTGTCTTCTGCCCAGAAGTAAATGAGTTGTAGGTGCGATTCGAGAGAGTTATAGGGCATGCGGTATCCTCTATTCGTAGGTACTCCGCATGTTTCAGACTTAACCCGCTCCCTGCTTCTTCTTTCCTTTTTTTTCCCTTTCCCTTCCCTTCCCTTCTTTTTTTTCTCTTTTTTTTTCTATTGTTCGACCTTACCGCGTCTCGTGATCCGCAAAAGTGTCACAGTTTCTTTGACACAAACCGGACCGTTTGTCTTGTTAGTTTCTTCGTCTCCTTTTGCTTCATTTTAAATATCCCCTTCCCCCCTTGATATCAGGTTGTAGCTTCGCTTAACGTTCGGCGGTTCTTTGTAGTGCTCGGGGTTTCTTTCCTTCCCATTCCCGTCCATGGACTACGCGGTTATAGCCCTCGCATACCTGTGCTTCATTTTGCTCTCCCCTTCCCTGTTTCTTTCGTAAATATTCCGTACCTTTCCCTCCCTCTGGTTTTCCCACCCTATTATTTAACCAGGAGCACTCGTTTTTGCCCCTTGTCTTCCCTCTTCACATTTCTTGTTTGCATATAGGAGTTTCCCTTTTTGGAAAACGAATGCGAGTTACTCCTTCTTTCCCCCCGCCAGCATGTCAGCTGGATGAAATTTCCTGTGTG
>Ga0179593_1463858_pt1 | contig 15535 bp, 11 predicted proteins | sample CZODoug2_1_08_16_FD_185931 | JGI IMG/M metagenome (GOLD analysis project Ga0179593, IMG submission 185931) | Vadose zone soil fungal communities from Angelo Coast Range Reserve, California, USA - CZODoug2_1_08_16fungal (PacBio error correction) | ecosystem: Environmental > Terrestrial > Soil >... | reverse complement strand
GAACGTTGAGTTCCCTGTGTCCACACGATCGTTGTCTTACAGCCAGCTCTCATCTTTTAGAGCCTTTCTGTTTTGTCCTTAAGCCTTTCTATTGAAGACCTCCCTTCTGCTCGGCACCTGCCGTGTATGCTGCCCCCCTGTTCTTTATCGTCCCAAGCCAAACCGAATCCAGCGGTTTCCGGCATCGCTTTCCCTGGTAACTACCACCCCCGAGGTGTCCTCCTTCCTTCAGCTCTAGTTACCCATTTTGTCAGCTATCCACGACCTTTTTTCCCAATTGTCTTCCGACGGACCTGATCTCGCCGCCCCCCCTAATGTATTCTCCCCCCCGCTTTTTGATCATTGACGCTAGCGCCCGTCGATGCGACTGTGTTCTTAGTGGCTCCCTTTCCCCACCGTCACCGCTTGTCACCGACAGGATAACGCACGTTCGACGTGCATCACTTCACAGAATATAGCCTTACCGCGCATACTATCCGCTCGTCGAGTTTCCAACCGTACCTTTCAGGCGGGGGTACCCTTAGTTTAGCGCGCCCCCTCGTAATTTTTTTCTTCCCCAGTTAGACCCCCCCAAGTTTTTTCTACTGTGACGGTTCCAAGAACATATCTTTCTTTTGTCCCGATTCCCGCGGAGGATAGATCCTCCTTCCGTACTGCTCCAACCACTTATCGCTTAGCCTTAATCGCCTTCCCAGCAAGCAGGGTCTTAATAGTGGGCCCGGCTCCCCCGGGCCACTAGCGATTAGTCTATCCCCATGCTCGCTTGGATCAAGCAACTTTTCTACGTCTCCCAGTGTCCTTTTCTGTTCTCCTCCCATATAAGTCGTGTCGCGAACTGACGCCAGCGGCGATAGCCGGGTCCCGGAACGCTCTCTGTGTCGGTTGTAGTTGGTTTCTTTGTCTGTACCTGTAAAGGACACCCCGTATGTGTACGGACGTGCCCCGTCCTGCCTTCGGCTGTAAACCCCCATTTGTCCCATCCATCGTCCCCGCGAGGGGTCCACTTTTTTTCCAGAGGGACTTGTAGCCCCGAATCCGTCTTGGAGGTTTTTTTCCCCCTCTTCCCCCTTCCGCCAAATTGCGTGCAACGAGTCATAACGTCACGCGCCCCGTCACACGCTGCCACCAGTAGTTTTTTTTTTTTACCGGGGCTTTGCGATCGACAGACGACGCTGACCGCCTCTCCCCGCACAGCGCCATACGTCCCCCCTCCTGGCGAGCGAGTAAGGCTCTAGTGTTGCCTTCTGCGTCCCCGACTTATATCTTCCTTGTTGCACCCTGGCAGACTAATTTCTGTCGTTCTTCATCGAGCCCACCCACCTTTCTGATACTCCACTACTTGATACCTCTGCTATAGCGTGGGTCGAGACGCACGAGACTTCCACGCTCCCGTTTTGATTCAGGCCTGTCTGCAGCGCCTCGTCCACCTCGACTTCATGAACGACCTCTAGAGGTTGCGTCCACTTTGTGTCCACGCGATTGTGTATTTTTTTTTTTTGGGTTTGTTTGTTTTGATTGGTCTGCGATTTTTATATTTTCCCCCTCCTCTCCGCCTTGAACACGCGCACTATGACGTTGCCTCGCCCCAAGTAGTCTTTTGTATGGACCCCTGGACATTTCCCTGCTGTTACCTCGAGCACCCGGTACCGTGCACCTCTTCAAGTTCGATGCATTTGTCTCCGTACAACAAAGTGCTCTGTATCGGCGTTTCTGGGATTTTTAAAACTGTTGCTGTCTCCATTGTTCCGCTTCGCCTCCGATCTGCGACACCCCTTTTTTGTCTAATGCTTTCACCTCGTCACCAGATCTACCTAGGTACCTTTTCTTCTTCGGGCCTCTTTGCCTGTTCCCATTTTACCTTGGGAAGATGCCTTTACCTTTTTTGACCTGCTCCTGCTGAACAGTTTGAAGTTCCCCCAGGATTGAGCTGCTTTTTAACGACGACCCTTAGTCGAAGTGTTTTGACTAGCGAGGAGCACGTTGGCGCCAGCCTTCCCCTGAGCCCCCTACTAATACGCTCTTCGAGTCCACACGTTCCACTTGTGTTTCCTCTGGCTGTTGAGTGGATTTCCGTTAGATTTTTTCTTTTTCTTTTTTCCTTTTTCTTTCTCCACTTGGTTTTCCCCTGTCGGCCGTCATTATTGCATTTAGAGGATGGTCAGGCGGTATCCCCCGGTGAATATGAGGTTTATATGATGTTCAAGGGAACTTTCTTTGTATTACCGCTGCCCGATTTATGCTGGTGCCCACTTCTTTTCCTGGGAGTTAGACTCGCGTATAATTTTGAGTTTAGAGGATTGACTCACGATGGAGTCGACCTCTACCCCCCCGTTCCCTCCAGATTCCCCCCAACCCTCCTAGGAGCGGTCCGGTTCCCCTTCCCATAACCTTTTTCACCGTCCCGACTTGTTCCTGAAGCGACGGTTGTTCTTCACCGACCCAGGTCCTTATGACCCCTAGGACACTTTCCTGTCTTTTCGTTGTTCGTGCGTGATACGCAGGCAATTCGGATGTATATCGACTCGTCACCCACCTCCCTCTCTAAGCTTAGTACGATCTTTGCAGTAGCCGATTAGTCCTGGTCGTTCCGAGCCCCACATCTTCTTTTGCGATCCCTCATCTGTCTCACCCTACCTCCTGGTGTCTTACATACCTTCCCCTTGAGTTAGTTTTGATCCTCCCTCCCCCGAGAGGCGTCCTTAAGCCAGCGTTTCCCTTTTGATGACCTTTTCTTTAGTCGATCGTACTCTCTCCTTAACTCACCCGCCCCCCCTTCCCGCAATTTGCGTTTTCCTCCTTGCTGTGCCATGTCGTAGCCTCCTCGTCCTGCAACCATTCCGTGATTCGACTTCGAGGGCTGCCATGCCAGTTACATTTTTTTTTGCATTCCGGTCTTCATCCCCGTGCCGGTGTTACGATTTAGATTAGTCGCGCTGACTCCCCTCTGTCAGCTTTATCGGCCGTGTGCCCCTCCCCCTTCCCTGACTGTTTCCTCCTCTTCTTTTCCACCCGTGGACTGAGCAGCTTCTTTTCGAATGTTTTGTTTTTTTTTGCATTTTACGAGACTGATGTTTCCTCGTTCGACGGTCTTGTTTACTTCGTTCTGAAAGTCCCCCCCCTGAGTATCTGGTCGTGTTTCCCCCTGTTTGACTCTTTGGAACCTTCTAAGTACGGAAGTTTTGCCTCTTGCGAGTTTGCGGTGCAGATGGCCCCCCCCCTGCATGTCGGCCCCCCACCAGTTCGTTTTTTTCCCTTGCTGTTCCCCTCTAGTTGCTCCATTTCTGCTCATGGCCTGTCGCCCCTTGCACTTACATGTGCCGTCCCCCGGTTGGCTTTTGTTCCCCGGCGCCGTTCGGATACCCTCGCATGAACGCAGCCCTGTTGCCCATGTGTGTCCTGAGTTTTGTGAATTCGAATGGTTAGGACGCATTTGCCTTCTTTGTCAGCCTGGTCCCTCCGGGTTCGTACGTCCCACGCTAGAGTTCTTTTTTATCCGTCATCGGTGCCCACGTCTTGCCGTATGGCCGATTCCGATACCCGCTTTGGGTCGTTAAAGTGCCTTTTCGGGCCGCGTGGCTTCTATCCCTGTTTTATCTACGAACCACCCCTTGAGCTATTAGACGGCGCCCCCGTTTCCCGTAGGAAGCACGCTTTTTTTACATGGCAAGTGCCCTGCTTTCCCTTCCCCTAGAGCATTAGTCGGTCCCACTGCCCCTGTCCGAGTACCTGACTTCCGATGCCACTGATCGTCACCGCTAGCTAGGCTTATTGCACCGACCCAGCTAGCGATCCGGGGCTTTCCGGCTCCTCCCACTGTCTATCTCTCTCTAGTTGAGCGTCTGCAGCTTTGCAGGCATTTTTGCTCCCTTAAACCCTCTTCCTAAAGGCCCTTCACTGCCTTGACGATTCGACGCGTCCGCCCTTCTCCTTTTATTCCCCCGGCCCCACAGCTTCCGAGGCTGTACGAGTTCATTACCCCTTCTGAGTCCTCACCCAGAATGGCCTTTTGTGTCCGTCCCCTCCGTTTCCCGCGATTCACTTTTGGGCGAGTTGAGGGCTAGAGCTCTAGACTTGCGTCGCGAGCATCTAGACCCCTCCCCCCCTGCCGTGCGCTATCGTGCCTTTGTTTTGCCCTGTACTTACTGTTCCTGTCCAGACTCCACTGGTCGTTCCCGGTTTCTTTTCTAGTTCGCTCTCTTCGTCTTTGTCTGTGCTGCTTCGCCCTCCAACTTTCCGCTTCGTTCCAGATGGTTTTCGTCTCCTTATCAGTCGCATGCTTGCTTGCTGGGCTTTCCCTCATCCTTGTTTTTGGTTCATAAGTTTTTTCTCAGTGTCTTTTTCCCCGTTCTCTCTATACCTTTTTGGTCTAACGCAACATTTTTACTCCTGGGTGCTTCCCCTAGTGTTGTCGTGCGACGCTCCCAGCCTTACACACACGTACTTTGCCCGGTTTTGCCCCCCCTGATCCGATCATTGCGCGACTTAGGTTTTGGTCCGAGGGCGCCTCCCCCGGCTGCAAGGGTCCTACTTTTCTCCTCCCCGGGCCACCGTGCGATGCCAAGCGATTTCCACGTTCTTTTTTGCTTGCCCAGACTCGACCCACAGCAGTGCGCCGCATCGCTGAGGTGCCATTCCTTCGTGCCCGCCGCGTGCCCTCTCGGTTCCTTTGTCCACAGTCGCCTACCCACTTCTTTTTCTGAGCGATGGAATCCCTTTTTGTTTGACCGCGTCGAGGCAGTCGTTGTGTTCCATTCCCCCCATCGTGGGCGGTGCCGTGCCTCCGAATGCGTTGATTTCATGTTGGCATTCCCGCTCGCGCGCTTCCGCTGCTTCGTTTTTGACGCTACTTTTCTTGGTTAAAAATTTTCCATTCCCTTTGTGTTTTTCCTCGTGTCATTTATGCCTTACATAGCTGTCTTTCCCTCAGGACTGTTCCGTTCCTGTTTCTTCCGGACTCCCTCCTGCATTTTTTCTGCACGGGCAGAGCCCCCCCGTCGTGCAGCGCTCCATCTTGCACCTGCAACTCCTTTTTCTTCACTTGCCATCGTGGCCCTCCCTCCCCGTGTACTCGCTAGTTTTTAAGGCGGAGTCTCCATTTATCGGAGTCCTCTGCCCGTGATATCCGTACTTTTTTTGCGCTTCTTGATTTGCGGGTTAACGTTTTGTCCATTACCTTTTTTCGTTTGGCATGCGTGTTCGATCGACTGCTTTTGACTTTACGCAGACGATTTTTTTTCTGAACGTCTTTTTTTTGCCTCTTTTTTTCCCGTTCGGAGTCCGTCGCCCGCACCTGTCAGCTCACCCAGCGAGACCCCGACCTGCCTCTTTGATGAGAGATTTCTATGCCATGATGACTGGGAACGCCCTCTACAATCTGTTGATTCCGGTCGTTCGTTTCTCTGCCTCTTTTTCCTGTTTTGCCTCTGGTACGTGGTGCTTTGCCCTTTCCGGTTTCGCTTTTCCGCGACTCTTTGACCCTCGTCCAGCTAGATGCCAGAGACTCTGTGAGCCGTGTCGAGACGCCCCTGCTGTCGGTCCAGACGTACCGCTTTTCCGGCGCTCCCAGCGGTCCCCCCCACACACGTCTTTCACGCCGGCCGTTCACGCGCACACGTGACGGGCGTCGTTTTGTTCCCCCGAAGATTCGTCTGCTTCACGGTTCCTCCGTGCGACCCCAATCGATGCGTTCTAACCCCACCGTACCCGCGACTCGCCCCCCCCCCCCGTCCATGTCTCGCACTTATTGCCGAGCAGTTCCGAGCCGGTTCCCGTCCACTCAGTGGGAACTGCCGTCTCCCCGTCGAATCTCCATCTTCCTTCAGTACTCACGTTGCCGAACTTGACCGCACCCTGACGATCGAGATGTGACTGCTCCCTCCGTGGACCGTTAAGTTCGGTGTCAGCGGTGGATGTCCGAGTACACTGGGTGTCTTCGTTTGTTGTTTTTTTTTTTTTTCCTCGTGTTCTTTTTCTCGCGCGAAGTCTAGCTGCCTATTGCTGGCTTCCGTGCGACGTCCCCCGACCTTTTTTCACCTTCACTCTCTCTGCGTTACGCCAGAGTCGCAGCCCTGATGATGACCCGTTGAGAGGTGTCTCCGTAACCGTTTCTTTCCCCAGCGGGGTGGTTTGTATCGAGTTTTTTTTCCGGTCTTACCCTCAGTCATGTACGGTTGTTTTTTTTATGTCTCTGTTTTTTGGAACCTTTTTTACACGCGCTGTGCACCATTTTTGTCCCCCTGTGCACCGATAGTGTCCACAGAGAGTCGAACGTACCGTTCGATAGTTGCTAAAATAGATCAGTTTTTTTGAACCTAAACTTTCCCCCCTATGCGTATGCCGCTCAAACGGTTTCCGGGGTTTTTACCATACCAATATCGATGTCGTGCTATGCATCCGATAGCTTTTTTACGTCCCCTTTTCACTTTACAGTCACTTTCCGGTCTGACTTCGCATTGCTGTTTATAGTGCGTAGCTGTGACGCTTATCTCTTCCGTCGTCTTTTTCCCGTCCCATCCGTGTAAACAGACTCAGCGCTTTTGTTCCGTTGATGTTCTGATCATTGTTTCCCTTTGATCCTGCCCAGACGCTGCGGACAGCACGTCCGTGAGCGAACTCTGTCACGTCCCCAGCGCGCCCTTCAGTCACTGCTTAGACTGCCACCCCCACGGCGTCGCCTGATGCGGTTGACCCCCCACCCCGCTAGTTCAGACTCTTTCTTTTTTTTTTTTACCCCCCTTTTTAGTACTGCTCCTATGTGTCGTCGGGACGGCGCCCCCCCCGGAACCCACCCTGGCATGTTGTAGTCCCCTCCTAAGTTTCATTCTAAAGAATTTCACTATTTAACCCCAAGACTGACTCAGAATTCTTGACCCCGTGTCGTTCCATGCACCCATCACCTCCCGTTTCGACTCTCAAGAGTCACAGCTACGATCAGGCTTCGTGATTTCTTTGCCTCCTGGTTCATGGGATATTTTTATTTGCGCTATGCTACTCTTTTTGCCCTCCTCGAAGCCCCTTTTCCTCGTGCATCGCAGCCGTTGGTTCGTTTCTTTACGGTCCCCTCTGGTTTCGGTCTTCCCCCCTTTTCCTTGCTGGGGAGTACGCCCGTTGGCATCTTGCGCCCATTTCCAGTTCCCCCCCTGACTCCCCTGTTATGTTTTACCCCTCAGTTCATGGTCTATTTTTCCGTCTATCTCTTAGTTCCCCTCAGTTCCTTATAGAGCTTGCCAAAGCTCGCCGTACTGGAGTCTTTTTCTTTTTCTTTCTCGTACTGCTTTGACCAATAACCGTTTTCGCTACCGACCCTTTCGTCCTTCCTTCGCGCGTTTTGAAGCGGCCAGGACTAAGCCGCCCGTCTTACTACGGGCCACAGACAACCTGTTCGACCTGGCACGTGCATATGATGCGCCTCCGGTCCTCCTTCTCCTCGTGAGCAGCTCCTCCGATTTCCTTTTGTGTCTGCTCTACTCCCCCCCCTTCTTTGTCGTGTACGCGTCTCTTGCATCGCATGCGTGCAATGCCCTTATTTCTCTTCCCGTTTCATGCGCTGACGTGATTCTATACCAGTGCCCCCTGTCCCTCCCCGACTTATCGTACACCAGCATGATCTCTCAGGTACCTAGTGGGCATGTCTGCCTTCCCCCGTGTCCACTATCGGGTGTGGTACTTTTCCGTGCAGTTTTTGCGTCTTTTTGGGTATGGGCCTGATTATAAATTTTACCCGTACGCGAGTTCCCCCTCTGCAGGATCACGGACTGTTGATTTGGAGCCCTCTATTTCTCTGTCCTGCCGGAGCGCGATCCGACAGGGCTCTGCCTCGGCCATCGAGCTGGAAGGGCGCACGACCCCTTTCGCATGAGTACGGTGCTGAGTCAGTCTTTGTATTTTCCCGACGGCCACGGTTAGGTCTGCTTCTTAGCCCGCTTTTCGTTTTTTTTAATGTCCTGGCCCTCTTGTTCACGGATATCCTCAGGTAACCGTCCACGTTTTCGCTTTGCTTTCTTTTCCCGCGCCGTGCCGAGTTTTATTCTGCCCTTTACCGTGGCGTTTTTGCCGTGTTTGCGACGTCCTCTCTCTTTTCAGGCATCGATTCTGACGAGCGCAGGTTTCCCTCCCTGCCCATACCATCGTCCTCGGTTCGTGCCTGTGTACCCCTCACGGAGAGCCTCTACGACAGTATACTTTCCGTCCTTTTTCCCCCGGTTTTCTGTTTTCTCTCTATCTACACAGTTCGGTTTTCTCAGTATACTGTTGCGAGCTGCGTTTTCGCGACGTGGTTTTTGTACGAGCAAGCTGATACTAATACTGACGATGTACCTGTTACCTTTTTCTTCACAGCGTTAATCCCTTATCCAGGTAGCAGAGTATGCCGTTCCCCCTTCTTTGCAAGGCGATATGTATCAATGCCTCCCGGTGAGCCTCCCCTGACACTTCCCCCTTGATGGACTCGTTCCCCGTCCCACGATCAGTTTCTTTCAGTGCATCGAGGATTCTCTTTCGTCACGGGTTTTGTACGTCGTCCTTCCGCCACCTCTTTCCGCCAATTGTCTTCCACCCCTCTGCCTTTTTTCACGCCCCCCCGCTCTATCCGGAGGAGTCTAGTTCCGGCAGCGGCTGACCCTCCGCGTTCGTTCCCTTCACCCCCGTTCCACGTCTGTATAACTCTTACCTCGTCTTAATGCGACCCAGTACAGAAACTTTCAGTGTCCTGGATCGTGTCCCTCCGACGCGGACGAATGGACCAAGCTGACCGGGCGACGCGCCCGCGCACCCCCCGCGTACCGCCTATCCCATGACGTTTTTTTTCCTTTTGCGGTTTGACCGATGAAAGGCGACGATTTTTGTGCCGCCGTTGTTCTGATGCCCGGGTACTGCTCTCTCCATTCGTGTGGCCGTCCTGATATGGCGAGTGTACTCTTCAGGTGTCAGGTGCTGTTATCGTTTTCCCCCCTGGGACATGTCTCTCTCTGTCCCCCCCCCTTTCCGTACCTCCCTTTTCGACTAGCTCCTTAACTGGGAGCATCGTGTTGTTACTTGGCTTGTCAGTTTTTTCCCTCTTTTTTTTTGACCCCCATGCTGACCTTACTCTGAGCCGTCGCCCTGTTCCGCGATTCGGTTTTTCGTTACCTCCAAGCCCATATGCGTTCGACCTGTCTAGAATCAAGTAGATAGGGGCATCATATTTTTTTTTTGGGTGATGGTCGTTCGAAGTCCCGTTTTAACGCGCATTTTTAAGGTCCAACCAACTTGTTTTTTTTTTTTTTTCCATTCCTCGTCTTCCTCAGAGGACAGTAGTTCTTTTTTCTATGCTTGGCGCACCTGTCCTCGCAGCGAGGATTCTCATAGTTCTTGTAGCCTCTTCCTGATTTGTACCTTTTTGTGCCTTCCAGGAGTATGTTTTTTAGTCGAGCCTTCCTCCCTGTCGTGTTTTGGGGGTTGGTCGTGCACAGTCCTCTTCCGTTCTTTTCGTCCTTGGCGGCTGTCTTCTACTGCGAGGATATCTCCCCGGCAAGACGTGCGTCTTTTAGGGCCTGTCTCCAGCCTATAGTCCGCGAAACCCAACTATTTACCTCCACCCGTTTGCGCTCCCTTCTTTGTCTGAGCCGCACCCTCTCTCCCACCGATCCCTAACCCTATTCCGCAAGTTTCTTCCTCCTACCCGCCCTGTATGTACGGGACTTTACTCAGAAAAACTTCTACTGTCTGTACGCCCCCTCTTCCTTTCGGTCACTTTTTACTTTTTTGCCCTAGATCTAACGTCCTACTTGGCCGATGTTATCGCCCCTGCTCTCATGTCGACCGTACATCAGATGTCGCGTAAGTATTCCCCTGCGACCTCACAGCACCGATTCGGTCCTTGGGCGAGTATGGAGAAACTTGCTCGTCCCTCCACAATTTCTCCAGTTTTTTGGAAGGGGGGTCCTGACGGGCCTTCCCCCTCTCCTATATTCTTGACGGATGAAGGTGCGGAGCCAGCACTTGTGTTCCACGCTTTCTCGAGTCCTTACCTTTGCTCGACCTTTTGTTTCTGGGGCAACAGTTCTAATCCTAGATCGCCGACTCTTTTTTCTGAATTTGCCGAAAGCGCAGGTTATCGTCTGTGCGATGTGTTGAGCTCCGGGTCATCATGAGTGACCCTTCGCAAGTTATATCATTCCTTGCGTTTTCGTAAACCCAAACCTTACCACGAAGAAAGTCCATAGCATCCCCTCAGTCCTGTCCCGGACGAAAAGTTCTTGTGGTTTTCGGGGGCTGTTATATCTATGATTATTCGTTCGACCCCAGCCCAAATCTAGGCCTCCTCTACTTGGAGACCCCGAGTGCACACTTGTCGCAGGACTTGACTGTTATTTTTTGATTTCCATTCCCATGTGAGACGCGACCTCCCGGTCTTTCATTCACAGACGATCGCGTCAAGAAACGAAGCAAACCTTTCGTGCGCGAGGTGGTGGCGGATCTCTTCCCCCGATTTTTTCCCCCGCCACAGAGCCCGGGGGATGACGTTCTTTCCCCTCTCTAATACCGGGGGACCCCTTGTTTCGTCGTTTTGTTCGCTTCTTCCCTTACCCCCCCATTAGGGCCCCACGTTTGCGAGTATCCTTCCGGGGCGCCCGGGACCCCCTTTTATCGAGCTGTCGCACCCCCGCTCCCTCAACGACTTGTCGTGAGTCCTTGAGCGACGTGGTTTTTGTCCCAAACAGACTAATTTGCCGGTTAGATCCCCCTGAATTTTTCGTTTTGATTTTTAGTTTCCCCCCTCTCATCTACCCCTCCCAGGATCGTGACGTCTGTTTTTGTTTGTTCTCCTCAGTACAAATAGAAGTTCTGTTACATTTTTTGAATCTTCTCTTGGTTTATAAAGGTTTGAATAACCTCATGATAAGAAAAATCCCTCTAGTGGTATATATGGAACTTGAGTACCTGCGTCGTTCTATAGATTTTTGGGTTGTGGGGTGGGGGGGGTCGATCGTGTGTTTTTTTTTGTGCCACCCCCGATGTATGTGGTTCGGCACCTATGGTTGTGTTTGTTTTGCCCCCTGAGCTGTCTGTTTTCTGTTTGGTGGTCCTGTATTTTCCGGTTCACGGCCTTTGGGGGGATCGGAAGGGACTGGTGTGAGTTTGCCCTGGTTTAACCTCTTTTCTATGTTAGGTATCGGCTTTACCCGGATACCCAACTTTCTTGTTCCCTGTTCATAGGGTTGTGGGGGTTGTCTGGTTGAGTTTGGTTACCGGTCGAATAAGCACGCTTCCGTTGTCTGCTTTTTTGTCAGGGGGGTAACCCCCCCTTCCCTGTTGTTGGTATTAAGCGACAACGTAATTTGGTTGAGTTCGGTGGTTAGTACTGTTTGTTCTGTTTGTTGTTTTGTTTTTTTTTTTCGGTAGGCTTTAACCGCTGGCTAGTTTGTCTCTTGCAGGCGGACAGGATGTCGACTTTTTTTGGGTGACGAACCAGCAAACCCCGCATGTTATGCTTTACCCATATGTAGAAGCCCCCGTTACCGCGAACATTCGGTTTTTTCGTCTGTTTTTTTTAAGTTTTTTTGAACGCCCCTAACGTCTTCTTGTGTACTCGTCATGTTTTTTTTCATGTGAACGATCTTTTTCTTGTCGGGTAGTTGTGGTGGCTGTTGTTTCCACCAACCCCCAGGTTCTTTGGCCTTATTTTAGGGTTTGGCAAAAGTCGGCCCCGAAAAAAAAAAACAGACCCGTCGGGAGTGGTTATGTCCCATTTCGTGTACTGGATTTTTTCTCGTTTTTTAATGTTTCGTTACTCTTTTTCTGTGCTTGAAGTTTCTTTTTTTTTTTTCCCAACCAATGCACGGGGCTTCTTTTTTTCCCCCCAACAAATAAATACAGCCTTTGCTTCGTGATGCTTCGTTTTAGACAAGTTTCTCCCTTTTTAGTATCCTTTTCCTCTCATGTTCTTCTGTCTCTTTTTTTTTGGTGGGTGGGGCTTTCTTCCCCTCATCACCCCTTTGGCTCTGTGTCCTGGGCCCCGTTTTTGTTATTTGTGGAACAAACTTTTTTTCGTTTTGTGCCGGTGGTTTATTTTTAGCTTTGGGTCCCTCCCTGGTTTGGGTGTGGTTTTGGTTTATTCCGTGGTGCTCCCGGGGGATTAACCTAAACCGGCGCCTTTTGTTGTGGGAGGGACGACGGTAAAACTGCTAGTGGTGGTTCGACTGTCAACTTTGAAGGGGGGTGTAGGAGAGGATGTTGTTCTAGTGCCGGGCGTTCTCTCAAGTTAGGCGGGGGGCCCCCAACGCTGTCTGAAACGTTTACTGTTTTTTTTATCCCATCTAGTTGCATTAGACAACAGGACATACCGGACCTCTCCTCGGTTGAGGATGTGAAAAATTTTTTCACACTTGGTTGTCACAGGGGTGTTTTTGTTTCTTTTTTTTTCCTTCCTTTCTTCTGGTATTTTTTCCTCCCTTATGGTTCTCTAAAGTCCTCCGACTGTTTGCTTGTAACCCGAGGCCTTTTGCTTTCCTGGTTGTTTAGGACTTGTAGTAATTTTTTTCTTTTTTGTTCCCCGCTTTTTGTCTGTTGTGGCGGTGAACTTTTGTTCCTTTCGTGGCCTTCGGGAGTTTTTTCAGGTACCTACCAGGGACTTTTGAGTACGCCCACTGCTTGATTCCTCCATCGTGTGCAGGGAGGACGACATCGTGTGTTTTGGAACGCCGGCTGTGGCGAGTTTGTTTTTTCTTTTTTTTTCCTTGGTTGTTGTTGTTTCTTTTTACTATTTTTTTTTTTTTTGCCAGATTTTTTGCATTGTTGGCAGGGTGTGGGATTTTGTGGCCTCGTATGACTTCTTTGTGGTGTGATTAAGTAGACCCCCTCCACAAAATTAATCATCGTTCTTTCCCCCTTACTCCCCTACTTTGTTGTCCATTTTTTGCCCTACTATTTTGTGTCACAGGAAGGTTTCCCATTTCCCAGTTTTTTTGACATCACTATAGGTTCCTGGTCGATTGGGGGGGGCCCGTGTTAGTTTACGGACCTCTTTTTTTTTTTCTTTTTTCAGATTCTGTTCTCTGATGTGCCTTTTTTTCTTCGTGTGATAGTTGCGTTTTTTTATTGGGCTTGTTCTCACACCGCCCATGGTTATTCCGGAGGAAGTTACACTTGTGCACCTTGGTTCTTTTTTTTTTTGGCCGGGTCAGGATTACCGGTAATTTTAGACATCATTTTGTTCCTTGGGCCTCAGGTGCTTTTTGTGTTGTACCTCTTCTTGGTAATCATCGCTTTGTATGGGGGTAATTTTTGCTTTTTTTTCACACTTTTATTTGGCCTGTTCCTTTTGGTTCCTTTGCTTGCTTAGGGGTTGTTTCGGAATTCTGGTATTACTCACACAGTCGTTCCGTTTGTATGGGAGCTTTGTGCTGTTTGGGTTTGTCCCTCTGTGTTGGGTTTTTGTTTCCTGTTTCCTCTTTTTTTGAGTGGTTCGGCATGCTCTGGGGTTTCTGCATTTCTCGGTAATCTAGACCTTCCCCCTTTTTTCTAAATTTTGTGTTTCTCCCCCCCCCCCCTACTTGGTTTTACTTTTTGACTGGTTTCCGCCTTGTTCTCTTTTGGTGCTTACCCATCTTCTTTTGTAGGGTCGTGTGAGAGAGTTTTTCCTGTTTCATCCCTTGTGTTAATTTGGATGAAGTTTTTTACAGTGTGGTGTTTGATTTTATTTGTCTTCCCACTGGTTACACTGGGAGTTTTGTTTTGTCCCCCGGTAGCTACCCTGTTTCATTCTTCAGGGTCTTGGTTTCTCTGTTGCGTTGTCTTGCTTTGATTATGTTACATTTGGTTGTTTATTTTTCTTAGTTGTTGCTCCGTGTTGTTTCCCTGTTTTGTCGCTGGTTGTTCCCCCCCATCGGTATAACAATGGTTTAGTGGTCGGATTGTTTGAGAACCCTTTTTTTTTTTTTATTTAATAAATTTTTATCTTTACATTCTTTTTGTACAATCTCTTTCCCCCCCTACTTTTTTCCCCCTACTTCGTTCACCCATTTTTTTTTTCTCTTTTCTTTTGGGGTTTTTATGGGTTAGCCCCCCCCCCGACCCCCTGCTCTTTCCAAATATCTTTTTTTCTAGCGTGGGTCCGCTTAATAACCCCCTACACCGAGGTTTGATTATGGGCTGTGTCATCAAAATTTTGCGTCCCACCCCGTCCCCCGTTTTTTTTTTTTTTTTTATTCCTTTTCTTTCACTTTCACTCGGTGTTTTCGGGGTTGTGCCAACACATTTTCCCACTCCGATTGCTGTTTGTTTGATCACTTTCTTTCCTTTTTTCGACTGAGGTTGTTTTTGTCCTTTTTTTTTTTCGGAGTCGTGATGTCGCCTCCCTCGTTCCCCCCAGCTTTGAGGGATTTTCGCCCCCCCAAGCCCAGCCCCCGTCTTCCCCCTCTTTTGTTAATCCAACCAGCCCCTAATACACGTTTGGTGGGTAGTTTTTCAGAGACCTCACCATCCTTTCTAATAGTTTTTTTTTGACGTTTTTTTTTTTTTTCCGCCGTCTTTTTTCCTTTGCACCCCCGCACCGCCGGGTCTAGGCGTGTGTGGTTGCAAAAACTACTTGGTCGCGCCTGGCCAAATAACCCGATCCGTGGGGTGGTTTTTGTCCGGAGCCTGTGTTTATCTGAGGGGGGGGACCGGGGTTGTGGCTCCCCTTGTGACACTTTTTCAAAAAATTATGCTTTTCTTTCTGGCCCCGGTAGCGTCTTCTTGGCTCTTTTTTAGTCTAATTCCGGGACTTTTGCGGTTTGTTTTCTAGGTCTGGGCTCGTTTTTTTTGTCACTTTTTTTTGATCAATGTCGGGTCATATCGGTTCCCTGAAGTGTTTTGTCATTGCGTATGTCTTTTTTTTTTTGGTTTTGATTTTGGAATTTGCTGCATCTGACGTGGTTCTTTTTTTTTCTTTCCACTTGTTGTTCTACTCCCTATTTCGGGAGCTGATTTTCACGACGTGTTTTTTATTATGTGTCTTTGTTGTCCTATGCTAACTCTATTTTTTCTGCGGCGTGGTGCACTTTTCCGCGCGTTTTCGTCGAACCAGTTTCGTTATTCCCCTTACTTTTTTTTCCCCTTTTTTTTTTTTTAATTTTATCCTTGTTTTTTTTAGTAACCCCCATTTCTGTCCAGTTGGATAAGGTCTTTTGTGTGTGGTTTTTTGTGTTTTACAGTTCTTTTGTTTTTTTTTCTTCTTTTTTCTCTTTGACCTTTCATCCTTTATCTCCACGGAGTAAAATGTTTATTTGTTGTCTCGCATGTTTTAATTTTAATCACGCTGTTGTTATTTTGCTGTTTCTTTCTGTTAGTCTTTTTGTTCTCTGTGTGTTCTTTTGTTTGTGTTGGGCTCTGGGTTTGTTTTTACTCATTCGTTTGTTCCCCGCTGTTTTGGTTTTCGTTTTTTACGATTTCCTTTTTGCGTATTTCCCTGGAGAACTTACTGGATTGTTGGGGTTTCCCTCTCTCCCACAGTGCCCCACCCTGCTTCTGTCGTACCTGAAGGGGCTTCCCAGCTCTACTTTCATCCTAGGCGTCC
>Ga0179593_1376831_pt1 | contig 15535 bp, 15 predicted proteins | sample CZODoug2_1_08_16_FD_185931 | JGI IMG/M metagenome (GOLD analysis project Ga0179593, IMG submission 185931) | Vadose zone soil fungal communities from Angelo Coast Range Reserve, California, USA - CZODoug2_1_08_16fungal (PacBio error correction) | ecosystem: Environmental > Terrestrial > Soil >... | reverse complement strand
TTCCACCTGTGTCCTTTTCTTTAAAACTCCTTGCATCATCATCTTTTGCGAACCCTTAAGAGAATGATCGGACCCATTTGATTAACGTCATGGCTTTTCCTCCCCGTGACATTTTTTGCGGTAATGCGCTCTTCGGTGGCCTTCTCTTTTAAGGCGGATTACAACGTACTGCCCCCCCTTTGAAATTTTCCCCGCCTCCGTGGGCAGCGATGTTTGAAGCCACTTTCCGACTCCAAACGCTTTCTTCGATTCTCAAAGTGCCCTCCCTAAAAGTTATTGTCTTGTGTGTCCCACTCTGTTCCTATTCTTCCTTGTCGGTTCTCCCTTCCCCTTTCAAATTAGGTCATTGCAAGAGACCATTCCGCTCTCGACTTTCCTCCTTACTGAACCGCCTGGACTTTTTGACCTTGTCTCGCCACTTCTGGCTGTTTTTCTCTTTCACATTGGTCCTCAACAATTGTGCTGCAGGTTCCACGCTTGGCAACCCTTTCCCTTTTTTTTTTGCACCATCCGTTGGATTATCGATCTGTTTCTGGAAGCTGTATTTAACTGTCCAGCACATCTATAGGACGTGCCTTTTCCCCCGTCGGTCCTTCCTCTCTTTTCTTTGGCTCATCCCCTTGCCTACTGAAATCTTTTTTCTTCTCTGTCGAAATTACTTACAGGGATGATTCCGATTTGGTGACGATCAAGGGCTCTGGGTGCTGTTATGGTGTCTTCCCTGCCTCGGCTCCCCCAGCCGGATTCCTCCCCTCTTTCCCGTCATGACAGGAACGTCTCTTCGCTGTACGCTGCGATCTTATCGACCTATCTGGCAATTGCGAAAGCTTAGCCGTCCTTACCACCTATGCGGTATCTTGGAATTAGCACCTAAGTTAGTTTACTACGACTCGTCTGAGCATCCTCGGAAATAGTGGTAGTCTGACCTTTCACCTGTTCGTCCCTCCCCTACTTCCTTTTTGCGCCCTCTCTTTTTACCACGGTTTACGCCTCTTACCATCCTTCCACTTGTGTTGTGGTTCCGCCTTCCCAATGATAGAGTTTTCATGCCTACTTCCCAGGTAATCCGTTGCCCTATCCGATATATCGCCGCCCTCCTCCGGTGCAAACCCAACCCATCCCCTCCCGCCGCCGACATATTTTTCATACGTGGACCTCCTTTTCCTTTTTAACCCTTCTCTCCTCCCCCCCCATTAACCCCCCATAGATCGTCAAGCTTCTTAGTTATTTCAAATGGCCATCGGGTCCCTTGCTGAGGTACAAACTTGTTTCCCTTCCCTTTCGCCACACTTTAACCTTTTAAATACCTTCTCTCTGGCGTCCTCGTCAACGGCCGGTAAGACTCGCAGCCCTTTGTGTGCCCCAAAATCGCCCCCCCGATCAAGTGGCGTCCCGCTGTTTGGTACGACTGCATTTTGACTTTGTATATTTGTAGAATTCTTTCCTCTCTGTTTCGTTGGATTCATTATCATGCTCCCACAATTCGGACTTTTGTTCGATGCGTCTTTATTGCGGTGAGGTTTACGGCGGAAATTTCTCATGCGGCCCCAATTCGCCTTTGTTTACAGCTTCTGTTAGGGTCCATCCTTTCCCGCGAAACCACCGAGACTGCTTAGAGATCATAATGCTTACTGGTTTGCGGCTCGAATAAACCCGCCCAACACCCTGTCGACCGTGAGTGATTCTGATTCCTTTTTCTCGTTTGCGTACGGCACGCAAGTGTCTTCTCAGAACATTCGGTTTCTTAAGGCAATTTTTATTCCTTTCTTCAGGTGTCTGTTTTTCCTCTTCCCCGGCCTGCTCCAACTCTCACCGAGAGAAGCTGTAGTGGGATCAGCATCGGGACCTTCGGATCCACCAGAGTGCTGCTGCCCTATTCTCATGATTAAGAAGTCCTACTGGACCTGTCTCGATTGCAAGACCTTTTTTTAAGCTCACGCCCTCCTTTTTTTCTTTGACTTGAAGCCCTGGCTTTCCTGTAGCCTCTTATTTCCTTTTCGGTTTTCCTGGGTCGGTGGTCGCAAATGCGCATACTTCGTCTTACTAGTACTAATGCTTCAAACGTTACTGACGTACTTTGTGAGCTAAGCTTCCGACTTCCAAGCTTGGGTCCCGGTTGACGTCACCTTTCTTTCTGCACTGATAACCGATCAACAGTCTGTTTTGTTTCTCCTGAAGGTGACTTGCGCCCTCCGGCCTTAGGAATCGCTACTCAATCGCATTGCGTTGCTTCTTTTTCACCTGCTCCCTGAGGGACGCTATGCACCTTAGTTGGCGATCTCCACCTTCGGCGCTGGGTGCTCTACTCCTTGACTCCCGCGCATGCCTGCTCTATTCTTATAACAAGTGAGATACGTTTTTTTCCTTTCTTCATCCCCCCAGCGTTTCATGGCGCCTTCTCTCCTTTCCCCGTACTCGCGGATTTTGTGGTCCCCCCCTTCCTAACGAACTGATTTTCTGGTCGGCTTTGCCCACGATTTAATGAATTCGCACAGGATAACAATCCATGGTGCTTCTTCCTATCTGCCGTGAACCGTGGTCCCCCCCCTGAAATAAGGGCTCTTCTTTTTCCCTCTTCCCCTCATTTTGATTACAATGGCTTGATTGTCTCTTTTTTTCGGCAGCGCATCCTTTCCCCCTCCACTTTACCTATTTTCTTTCCGATTTTCGGCTAGAGCATATTCTCTCGGTGTATAGCGCCCCCCCTCTCTGTCCCCTGTGCACGCTTGCACAGCAGAGGGGATTTCCTTTTTTTTACGGTAGCGCCTGTAAGTTCCGGTCTTCGTCTTTCTTCCGTTGTACCATTCCCCCCCTTTCAGGCGTCTTCTTTTGGCGACCTCTGCACCGTGCCCCTGTTTTTTTCCCCTCCGCCACACTTCTCAGTCCATCCCGGGCTGTTCCCTTCCGCACGTTCCTGTATCCCATTGGTAACTTTCGAGTGTTTTCGTTTGCAGCATTTTCAACCTGGTTCCATGATGCGGGCTCTTTCTTCCCGATGCAACTCGGCGGAATTTCCAATTGTTCTCATCTCCATGGCCTGAAATCGAATTTAAGGGCCGATTGCTATGACTGACTCATTTCTTTTGCTTCCTTTTTGTCTTCTCCTTCCTCTCTAGACGACCCTCTGGCACCCCCCCCCCCCCACGCGTTGTCGTTTTTATCCTTTGCCAACGATCCTGTCCTCTTCTCCCTCAATAGACCTTTTTCAAGTTCAACAGTGGACATTTTGCGCGCCCTGGTCAATTTCTGGTTCCCCCCCCGGACAGTCGGTCCACACTTGCTTAGTCTTCTGACGAGGCAAGAAATGAAAGTCCAAGCTGTGAAGGAGATTTAAAGCCTTCCTATGGACACCCCCTCTCCCAGTGCCGTACGACTCGTGAATTATGTTGGAGATCGGCGTTATGGTCGCTCCTTCATCCCTTCCCGACTTGATTGTGTTTGCGTTCACTTTTTTTTTAATTCGTGCTTTTTTCTCCTTTCACGTGATGAGCCCTGGAAAAGTGGCCAATGGTCTGCTGATTCTCCTCTCTTGAGTAAACTTCCCAGGCCTACTCTCTTGTCCACCAAGCTGTCACGTTCGTCACTCTCCAGAGCTGTCGAAGGTTCCGCCGTTGACACCATCGATCCATGGACACTCGGTCCGGTTAGCTTTTTTGTACGATTGTGAGCCGTATGGATCTCCTCTTTTTGCTGATTCGAGCGGACGTCATGGTGACTGGATCATTTTTGCCCTCTCCATTGCTTATTATCTTCACCCCCCAGTCTTTTCATAGTTGGGGGGGGGGATGTTCCCTGTCTGAAGGCTACAATAATCTCTTCCTCCTCCTCCTGTGTTGAGAGATCTTATCATCGTAATCCAGTAAACAGTGTTTATTTTTTAAGAAAGCATTGCTTCTCTTCCCATCCCTAAGGAGACCTGTTCTTCACGCGCTAGTCCCAATTGGGTCTCTGGACCACCTCTTCCTTCACCCAAGACCTGATTGCTGGAACTGCACCAGGATTTAATGGTTTTTTCTCTTCTCCGTTTCGCCCGTCAGAGCCGGTCCGCTTTTGAAGAATGGATCATAGGGGTTGAGGTCCCCCGAAATTGGTCCGCTGTTTAACCGAGGACATTTCTTTTTTTCAATTGTACTTCTTGCTACCACGGACCCTCCATCACGATTCCCCCCCAACAGTTGACCCACCCTCCAAAGCATCTTTTCGGGTTTTCACCATACCGGACGACATACCCCTCAGATCTCCCCCCCGCATCCATAACCTCCTTCTTAACGCAGCGCCTGGGCGGTGTGTTGTGTTTTAGTCTTTCGCGATTCTTCTCAACTTTTTTTTCCTTCTCTCATTAGTGTACTGTATCATAGCGTCTTTTTCACGTTTGTCGGCCCCGGAGTAGTGAACATTTATTTGACCAGGTACGCCAGAGGCTTTGTCTTCTCTTATGATCATCCTCCCTTTCTGACTCCTGATCGTGACACCGGCAGTTTTTTTTGCGCGGTGTCGCTCGTTCTCTTTATGCGATCCTACCAACACTGCAGCCGCCCGCACTTCGTCCGCCCCTCTCCTTCCGGCCTTAAGTCTTCTTTTCCGATATCTCTTTTTTTTTGGTATTTCTTCGCTTTCCGTGTCCTCCTTTTCTACCCTAGGGGATGCCCTGGCTGCTGCCACAATATGACCAATTTCCCTGGTGCTTTTCCCCTGCTTTGACCTGATTTTGGTGGATTCTTCTTCTGGTGCCGTGCCTCCTCTTTACGTTTAGTACGAGGTTCACCTCCCGCCGGTCCCCCATTGAAGCTGCCGAATAACTCAGAAAACTTAACATGCCGTATCGGAAAGCGTTCATACCAAAGCTTCTTTCCCAATTTTCGGCCAGTTTTGTGTGGACCAGATTGAGTTTTCGCTCTGCCCACTCGAGATTTCCTATGTCGTTTTGAGCCGCCCTCTTGTTAATTCATCCCTCCCTTTTTGACCTTACAGATGAACTGACCCACCAGATTCCCCACAACCTGTGGTGATACGATGGTTTCTTCTTCACGTCGTAAGGAGTTTCCCCCAAGGGCACTTCCATTTGATCTGCCACCGTTCGCTGGTTTATCTGGATTCATGAAAATTTTGGTGCCCGCATACAAAAGATCTTTCTACCCCACGGGCCCCCCCCGGATCAACTCTTAGCCTAATGCCACGGTGACGTCTTCAACGCGTTTTTTCCCCCCTCCGTACTTAGCCACCAGCTCTGAAAAATTTGACACGAATACTAATTCAACCTCAGCGCGGTCCTAGGACACCACCTCTAGGCTTCATCTCGCCACTTGGAGGAGTTGCCTCTCGTCCTCTTTTTGCGTCATTTTGAACCCAGCCGAGCCGTTGCCGCTGCCTATTAAGATCCTGTGAAATATCCCGCTGCCGATTACCTTTTTTCATTCATCAAATCGTTTGCATCTTTTATAACCTGGCAGGATCACTTGCTGACTTGTCTCTTCCTTTCCGCCCTCTTCTTAAATTTTATTTCCTTTATGCGCTCCTAGCCTTCTCTCCAGGCGTTTGAGACCACCGCACCCCACCACTTATGATTCTAGGCTTTCCCCCCTTCCGCCTCTTTTTAAATTAAGCAATTGTTTCGTGCTAGTTTCTTTTCACTTCCATTTCAGGAGGTCCGTGGTAAGAGGCTCTCGAACCTTTTTGTTTCCGCCTTTGGACACCCTCTTGCGATCTGCATCGATTCTTGCTCTGAGAGAGCGAACGATAGGCCCTCCCCGCTCATGTTTCCCTCCTTTCCCTCCAACGCTGCCCCTTCCTTTTTTTTCCACTTTTCCTGGAACTACGACGCCTAGTTAGTCCCTTCATCTAAATCCATGCTTGGTGTTCCTGGTATTTTCCACGTCCGGCTTTCCTGACACATTTTTTTCTCTCTCGAATGGTTATCTTGCATGCTTTCCGACCTTTTCACCTCCGTTTCGAATGTTCTTACGGCTGATCTTTCCGCAGTACATTTCCCGGCACATTTTTCACCCACAACAACCCCCCCCCCCAACGAATCAGATAATGTTGCAGCGGGTTTTCATGTTTTGTCGAGTCCCCTCTTCGCAGATCTACCATGTGCAATGTATTCCTAACCGATCCTGAGTCTCACTTGCTTACCGTCTGGACTGCCTCCTTTAAACACTGTGACTCCTTCTGATTCTTCGCTCTTTGTGAAATCAATCGCGTGTCTCGTATGCGCTTATTTCCCTTTTGTGTCTCGCCGTTCTCGCAGGTTGTCTGTTCTGCATGGTTCGATTTTTCCCGGACGCTATTATGGCTTTTATGTACTCATAGTAAGCCGGCTGCATGGCTACGCGCCGGTTCGTATTCTCGTCCCTTTTTTTAATGGTGTCTATATGATTCCTTTTTCTTCCCCCCTACCGTCTTCAAACTCCTTCGGCGGGCGGCTTTCATTTGGTTCCCGCGGATGTCAATAGATCCTATTAGGGCAGGAGGAATTTTCCTAGAGGAACTCGTCTTACTTATTGCCAGGCGGAGAACCACCTCTTTTTTGCCCCCAATTCCCTTGTAGGTTTCTAGTCCAATGCACTAGGCGTTTCGACAGCTTACGGTTGAGTTTTGGCGAGTTCGTCCTCAGAACACTTTGCTCGCGGCTTTTTTACCTCCTTTGCTGTTCTAAGTTTACTTCAATCCACTAAATCCTTGGTATTCATCACCTACCCTTTTGTTCCGAGTCGATTCGCGTTATTCTTTTTTCCCGATCGTCTCTTTTTTCTCAAGCGACTTAGAAACTTTTCCGTTATCTCCTTCCGCGGGCAGGTCGCCCCTGACGCTCCTCTGGATTCCATCCGAGGGAGTTATTGTACGTGTAAAGGACGACACTCCGCACCTGCAAAGCAATGTTCTCACCGGATAGCCTTCTCTTTCCCCCTTTCCTTCGACCCTAGAGAACAATTTTTATCCGCGTGGCGCCAGTCGGATTCGACAAGAGGTTCAGTCTACCTCCCTATTCGCAAACACTTTCAGTCTCTTTTCTCCCGGCGGAGCTAAACATTCTCTGGCCCACTCCTCCTCCCGTCCTCCCCCCTCGTGTCCCCTTCTGACTCTTGTTGACCCGTTTCTTCCATCCTTTGCTAAGCAGAGTTTTTTTTTCTTGGCCGTTCCCTTTCCAGTATCCTTGGTGTTTCCCCCGGCTGGCAAACCGTCTTTCCCTTTTATTCCTCTGTCTGCGCTGATACGGTGCCGAATTGTTGCTTCTCCCTATACGCCACCGAAATTTTCCCTTTAGGGTCCGTTAGTCACCATTGATTACCCCGACCGCCCTAGCGGTTCGTTTCGATTCTGTTCACACGCTGTTTTTGAGATTTCTGCCCGTTGCTTCCTTCAGCGCCTACCTATTACAAGGTTTCGAAAGATTCCCGTTTCCGTAGCGTTCAATCCTCCGACCTATCGCAAGGGTTCTTCATTTCCTCCCAAGATTGTACCGGCGACGCGCCCTGATTTTCTCGATCCCTTCCCTCTGACGGGTCGCAACCCTTCTTGTCTGGAGGATGTTTGTCAAAACGACAGACTGAGTAAGTAGTTCCCCCTTTTCCCTTTTTGTTGTGAGATGAGTATTGAACCCTCTTTTGTTTTGGCTGCAAAACGAACGGGTCATAAATCTCGCCTTTTGGCGAACAGTTTCGCTTTTTGTTTAGAACTTACTTTTTCTCTGTCAGCCTTGACAAATCTGTCGGTTTCCATTCATAGTAGGGGGCTTCTCCTCTTCAGGTTCTTTTCCAACGCTACCCTTTGAAATTACTCTTTCTCACTTCTCTTTTCCTCTTTGGTACAACTGGCTGTCAGAAGACTAAACCGCCCCCCCTTTGTGCAGTATAGATCACGTCCTACAAAGTTCGGTGAAGGATCATGGTTTGACAGGCCTTCTCTAAGATTTAGGGTTACTTTGTTTCTACCCTCGACGTTCTCTCCTTCGAAATTAGTCATCACCTACGGGACGGTTACTCCCCGGGGCGCCTTCCGTTCTTGGACCGGTGACATGCCATCCGCCCCCACACGTCGTCCTTCGACCTGTCCGAAATTTGTCAACCCTTTGAGTCCCCTGGCAATCGGTGGATTGACCGTCCCTTTTTCTCAGGTTTTTTTCGGGGAGAGATGCGTTTACCCTTTTTCATCTACATTTTCCCCCTCCTGAGTTCCGGCCTTTGCTTTTTTTTCTCCTTCCGCGTAACTACCCTTTTCTGTAATTGGGTTTTCGTCTCGGGTCGAAAAATTGGGCAAGCCTCTGTCTTTTGCTGTGTGTTTTGCTGATTTCCCCCAAATGGTGGCGCTGGGCTGCGGTTGCTCCCCTGGAACGGTTTTTTTTTCAAGAGGTATAGTATTCTCAGACGACCTCCTTCTTCTGCTGACTCTGGCCAGCTGTAGCCGACCCGTTTTGGCGTTGTCGCTTTTTCGATCCTCCCCCTCCCTCCCCTTCATCTTGCTCTCGCCTTCCTTAACGATTATCTTTTTCGTTGGTTCTCCCTCCGGCTTTGTCGTTCGAAGGTTAACCTCTCAAGACTCCAGTCACCCGGATTCTCTTCGCCGCCCCCCCGTCTCAATAGTGGTCGTAACTGGTCCCATGGGTTTTTTGATCAAACGTAAGCTAGACGACTCACTATTGTCGCCCTGTTTTCCGACCCTACAATCTTTCCACTTGACGATGTTGTGTCTCCAGCCTGGCCCCACAGTAATTCCTTTTCTTTCATGCTCCTTAAAGTTAATAAGTCCCTTATCTCGTTTTCTCATCGTGGCCCAAATTACCTTCCGCTCCTATATTTCAACAGAGGTTCCTTCCTGTCCGTTCCCACCTTTCACTTCATAAAATTACCCAAGGTCCCTCAGATCTTCTCCCGTCCTAGAGAATGCTAAGCCATCTTACGATTAGGTCCGCAATCGTCTTCCTCAAAAAGGACGAACCATGCCGTGCATACAACCCGCTCCGACTCCCTTCAAGGTCAGGAATCTGGCTACCTTCCGCTTTTTCTTCCAAACACATGAGTCAGCGGGCGCACTGCTCTGCGCTCAAGGAGGACATGGTTCCGCCGTGATTCTCATGTCAGTTTGATGCGTATCGAGTTTCAGGTACTGGGAAAATGTTGAGACACTCTCGTGCCTCTTTCCCCTTTCCCCACCCATTCCCCGGCTGTGGCCCAGCGTTTCTTTTTTGGGGCTTGTTCCTTCCGGCAAGATCACTGGACCGCCAAATTCCCAGTTGCCTGTTGTTTTTTGCCCTCCCTTTCCCCGCCCCTATCAATGCCCGCTTCTCGAGACTGAACCTTCTTTTCAGACTGCGCATTAGCGTTCCCCTCCCCCCTCCCCACAACCTGTTCCACCGGGGTCATCTGAGACTGCCCCTTGTCGAGCCTTTTTCCGCCCACGTTCAATCCTCAGTTTCTCGTTTCCTCTGGTTCCCGGCCCCAGTCTTCCTATGAGGTGTTTTGCCGGCAATCCGCATCTCAGCTTTCTCTTTTCGACTGAAAATTTTCTCCTTCCAGGCGGAAACCAACGCTTTCTTGCTCTTCTTCCTCGATGGCCTTGCATTTCGTCCTCTGGGAACATGTTTGTATTTCCTTTCCCCATCCCCACGCACAGTTCGTGATCTCCTTTTCCGCGTTTTCAGTTCTGTCGCCCTTCCCCTGGCTCATGAAGAGTTGCATTGGTAGCACACACCCAACCGCCTGGCAGACGGCGTGATTTTGACCTTAAAGCTTCCCGTTACAGTGCCGTCTTTATCCTGCAATCTACATTCGTGGTACCCAGGGGCAAGTATCCTGTCTGTAAAACCCTCCCTTTTCCCATTGGGTGATCCACCGTTTTTGAATCTTGACGCTTTTGCAGTCGTGATCAGGGTCACATTGACCCTTTCTCATTTTGACACCTTCCGCTTGGCGGCTCGGTGGAGACCCCACGGATCGTCGTTGTTTCACGCCTCCAAGTTTGAGAATATTCCCCCTTCCCGATGTGGTGGGGGTCCTCCGAATTCCCGGCCGTCTTGCCTCTGATGATTTCGTCAACCAGTGCCGTTGCGCGGTCTTTTTAGTTACCTCCCCCCCCCGTTAAACGAGGCGCTTTTCGCGGCGCTACCGCGCTTCTTACTGGTGGGCCCCCCCCTGCCAGCTTTTTGCTACCCTGCCCCCCTTTGATGGCGTTCATGGATGGACCTGAACCATCGCTTGGTTGCTCGCCCCGATCGCTCAAGTGCCGTGGCCTCGTCCTGTCTGGACTTTCACTTCCCCTGCCTTTCCTACACCCTGTGTACCCTTCAGAAAAAGTCGTGGGGGCTCGGCAGAGGGGGCTTTCTTTGCTTACTAACTCTTTCGGCATGAGGCTTCTCAGACGATATTTGAGTGCCTCGCCAATACCGTGTCCACACTTGCCACGAAAAAACCACAATTTGCAGTTTTGGATTCCTTTAGGAAAGGATCGCATGCTTCTTTCCGGGATTCGTCTTACTTCACTTCAAATCACCTGCGTCTTCCCATTTGTTCTTCTAGGATACATTCGGGCCATTGATTTAGGAACGCCCCCCCAGCAACCCCCCCAAACACTTCCGTTCCCTTACGTCCCATGGTCAAAGTCCCGCTGTCACATTAAGGAGTTTTCAGCCCCATTTCTTCTGTGATAACTCGGGCTCTTCACCATGGCTTCTGGGTGACTTCTAAGATTGCCCTTTCGGTACGTATGTCCCCCCCCCCCCCCCCATGGAGCCGACCTATTCAAATAGCCTTAATTCTGACTGCTCGGGTCCTTTTTCCCATGACAGATAGGTGTGTTTGTCCCCTGCAGTGTTGCCTCTCTGGCAATTTTCTTTCCCTCCCTCCCGCGCACACCCTCCCGAGCTTTTTAGTCCCCGCTTCACTTTTTCTGTATCACCCCCCCCTCGTCCTCACTTTTTTTCCCTCCTTTGAATGCAGTCGACTTTTGAGTCCACTCTTCTGTCTTCCGGGTGGCTCCCCCACCGTGAGTCGCTATTACTTCCCCCTTTGACCAAGAATCTCGAAGGACCGCAGCTTAAGGAAGATCCTCCTCTCCCCGTCATGAACCGAGACTCCGTTGCCCAGTTTTGCTTTCTCTTTTTTGTTGAAGGGATGTGGAGATCGCGTTTTTTTTATTTTGCACCTTTTTTTACTTTTTTTTTTCCTTTTTGTCTTCCCTTTTGGTTGGAATTTCTTGTCTTGGAGGTTTTTTTTCCTGTGCGTAGCCTCAGTTCCCCAGGGGGGGTAGGTCTCGGAAGCGTCCTAGTCCAACCAGCGACCTTTTCTTTTCCCCCCCCCCACTATTTTCCTCTGTTCTTTTTTCTCTCATCTGGAACATCCTTCGCTCAGAGCACATTCTTTTGATGCCCTTCAGAGGGCCAATATGCTAGATGGTGTCTCTTTGTTTCCTTATTCACGATTCCACTTTTTTTTTTTCTCTCTCGTGAAGTGGAACTGGTCCTTTTTTTTCTTTCTTTCTGCCATTTTTTTCTCCCCCCAGGCCTCTTGTTTTGTCCCAGGTTGTTAAATCTCTGTTTCCCCATCTTATCTTTATCATCAGTTGTTGTTGAAGTTCTCCTTTTTTCTGCCTTCCATTCAGGAACATGGAACAATTGCCTGTTGCCCTCCATCCAATGGTATAAACCCCTGAAATCTTGATCCCCATTTCCCCCTTTTACGAGACTCTCAAATCTGAGTCTCACTTTGAATTCCTTAAACGTCACCCCCCTCTCTTCGTTGCATGCGAGTGTGCATCCATTGATTCGGAATTTTGGTCTTCGGTGCGTCTGACACGTCCCTAGCTCGTACTTTGCTGCAAGCCCCTTGTTTCGCATAGTTTTTCTGAAAAGTCGCATGCCCTTGGTCACCCTGCGGCCCCCCATCCTTCAATTTTTGTGCCCCCAATTGTCCTGAGGGTATAACAGTTCCGGACACCCGCCTCACCTCTTCCACCCACACCCCCCTTCTCTACCCCACCCCCCAGCCTTCTTCGGTCCCCCGTGAAATTACCGTTACACGAGTACTCCGACTTAAACCGTCGCAGTTGGGCTCGTTTGGCTTTGTCTCGGTTAATTCTGCGCGCTTCTTCCTTCCATTCCCCTTTCTGCGACTTCCTTTCTTCCCTCTTTTTTACACTGTAGCCCGTTGCTGTCTTTGACCAGCAGATTCCCCGGTCGACGCCCCCAGCATTTGAAACTTTCCTTCGATGGACTAACAGCTTGCCCATTTCCGTTTGTGTTCTACAAATTGTTTTTTGGGAGGGTTCGATCCCATCGAGGAGTGCCCCCCCTCGCTCCGTCACCCACTGACGCCAGAACGACCATTCTTTTTAAGTCCCTCTCCTTCTCCCCATTCATCTGATTTCCGGCCTGCGATCTCTTTGGTTAACGCCAGAGTTTATTTTTCCTCCCGTCTCCCCCTTACGGAAAGCTGGTGACAAGGTCCAAATTGATGTGCCCCCCCCCCTAAACCCCTCTTTGCGCTTTTTGACCCCGTGCTGACCATCCTTTTGACGCCCTTTTTTTTTGATTTATGGATCCTGGGTGTTTGTCACAGCCCTCTTGTAGAATCCTTTAGCCCAACGAACCCCTTCCCTTTACGGTTCGAAAAGCTGTAAAAGACCTCCCATCCGTGTCCACTGCATGCCGCTCCCCCCGGCCCCCGCGGAATCCCACGCTGTTCCCCAAGGGCTTCCAGTGGTTTGACAGCGTTTGTCATCTTCTTGCCCCTCGTCGCCTGCCCGCACCTTCCTTTACAGGATACCCCTTTTGACCTCCCTCCTTCGCTGACCCGGCCATGCTCCAGATTTCTTGCCCCAAAAGTTGTCATCGCAAGCTTTGAGATAAACCTTTTCGTACATGCTCTTTGTTCTGCCCGGGCACCCCCCTCTCTATTTAGTTTGCGTCCCAAAGGCATGATTGTCTCATGTCGCCTTCATGCACGTCAGCGATGGGCACCCCCCCCCGCTTCGGGCGCCAAGGTCCTAAATGATACCTGTTACCCTCAAATCGTGAAAGGGTGCAACGAGTTCTTTTTTCCTATTATTCAGAGACCACTCCCCTCCCTGTGAATTTCCCCACCTTTCCACTACGTGCTGGCGCGAGGGTAATTCGTAGAGAACCACCACGACATCGCCCGATCTTGGGTCGAGTCATCTCTTTCAACTTTTCTTCCCCCAGCCTCCTGGCTCCCCTATTTTAGAGTGATCGTAATACCCTTGCGCCATCCATTCAATGTACTGGACGTCTTTTCTGACTGACTTCTAAGGGCAGGATCAGCTGCCCCTTTTCTCCCCTTGGAGTCTCCTCTCGGCGACCGTACCCTGCCTTTTTCCAACATAAATTATGCATCTGACTCTCCTTCTGACCGAGTTCTCTGCGACCCCGACCCCGCAACCGGATACCTTCCTTAGTGGTTTTTCCTTATGTTCCTTACCTCTCCTACCGCGTGAGTATTGATCTGGCAATGGAAATTGTTAGGTCCTTCGGCCTTCCTTCGATCTTCTTGAATCTTCAAGCCACCTTTTTTGTTTAAAGATTCAACTAAAGCTCATGCATTATCACGCCTTTAGAGTCCTGTTGACCTTGAGCTTCCTTCCGAAGTCACTGCACAATACCCCTCCTCCCTGGTCCATTTTCCCACTTCCCGAATGTGCAATTCGAGGATCCCTCAGGAACCCCGGACGCCCCTCCCTCCTGGGCGACACGCTCCCCTCCCATCAAGTTCCGGCCATGTGTTGGTCCCTTTGTCTAAGTCCCCCTTCTTGCCGGCTCAAGGCAACGAATTTTTCATTTCCCGGGAAGCTGTTGGACCTCGGTTATGTGTAAGGAGGATGGTTCCGACCGCTTCCAAACAGTCGCACGGTCCCTTTTCGTTCCCTGTGCCGATGTGCCGTTCCCACCACACCGACACGGTTCACCCTACTATTAGACATGTTCTGCATCCCCGCCTGATGTCGACTTCACACTAGTGAGCTTCCCTCGTCCCCTTTCGCGCCGCTAACTCATTAGAATTCTTTATCCTTTCTACCCTACGAAGTCTTATTGTTACCATTGTGACGTCCCCTTCTCTGATCGCGATGGTGTTTAATCAAAGGCTTTCCTCCCCCTTTTTCGCGTGATCTGCTTTCGCCATTTTAGCATGTTCTTCAAGGCAAGTACTAGACAGTGTTGACGATTCCGATGAGGGCTGTTTCAGCCCTCATTCCATGCGTTATGCCTTTTCAGCCGTATTCGACTCGATCGTGGGGAATTTTGTTTCTCTTTCTTCCAGTTTGATGGGGAACCTTCCCCATTTTCGCCCTTTATTGCCCTATCGTCGCTTCCTTTTGGGCCTCTGTTTTATTTTACCTCTGTTCAAGTATTAGGGTACGGATAAATTTTTCCCTTCCCTCGTGTACTTTGGTGCCAGGCTCGAACCCCCCCCCCTTTCTTTCAAACCTTGGAAGATTCTATTGGCCCCCCCCTCCCAAATAGAATGCGGCGTCGGCCAGTCCTTGTTTGAGTTCAGGTCGTTTGACCGTTAGAATCCAACGTCTTCTTCCCCCCGATTCGATTACCTAATCCCGTCGGTCTAATTTAAACCGAACTTTACCCCCCTTAGTTGTCCTTACCGGTTCACCGAAATCTGTTAGGCAGGTTTTCGCGCGCAAGTTCCCTCTTTCGTCGCGAGGAGCTAAAGTCCCGTACCGGTCCTGAAAGTTCAGTTTTTTACTGTCTTTCCGCGTTCATCTGTTTTTTCTCTTTTTCCAGCCCCGTCTTTTGTTAGGTAGGTCGCCCCATACTCCCCCCAGCCCGCCCAGTTGCCAATCGATAGCTTGCTTTTTTTAATTCTCCCCCCCCTCCACGCACAGTCTAAGGCCTGCGTGCTCCAAGTAGGTCTCTTCCTCCCCCCCCCCCAAGTTGAGTATCCCTACGTTCGCCAAACCAGCCGGCATCCGCTAGGAGGCTTTAAGGATGATAGCAATCGCAGCGGCCCATAACCGCTCGCCGCCAACGTCGGATTTGCCCAAGGCCCAGCTTTTTTTCCCCCGTTCGGTCAAGCGAAGCTGACGTGTGTCGCCCGGATTTGCCTCGTACCAATTTCAAACTCTTGCCGAGATTTTAGTACCCTTTCAATAACCGGATTTCTGAGTTTTTAGGGATTTTCATGTATGATACTTTCCAGCAGGACAGTGGTCTGATGACACTATTGTAAACCGAAATCGTAACCTTTGCCCTCTGTAACATGACGCGTCCCCGTTCCCCAGAATGTTTCTGGGAAGTTGATCGATACTCAACAGCCGATTTTCCGTCTTCCGGCAGGTGGTTCCCCCAGCAGGCGCATTCTCCATGAGGACTTGACACTCTTTTAACTGTTTTTGCGTTTCCCCCCTCCGCGCTTCTCCCGCACTACTATAATGTACCACCCCGATTGTCACGTCTCCTTGCACTTCTCTTTCCCCCCCTCTACGATCCCAAGTGATTTTTTTTTCGAACAACTTCTCTCTTTGCTGATGCAGTTTTCAGTCCCCAGGACCCCAATGAAGACCCCGTGGTTCCAAT